>Ga0308159_1000647_pt1 | contig 71490 bp, 68 predicted proteins | sample PhyCR1_FD_201040 | JGI IMG/M metagenome (GOLD analysis project Ga0308159, IMG submission 201040) | Phyllosphere microbial communities from UC Gill Tract Community Farm, Albany, California, United States - DLSLC.R1 | ecosystem: Host-associated > Plants > Phyllosphere > Unclassified | place: USA...
GGCGGTCCCCCTTGTATCTCGAAAGTCGTGCATGATGCGTTTGCGGGAGGCTCCGCTAGCGGAGCCTCCCGCCCGTTCGCGAGCCCGTGTCCCCCCTGGTCGTAGGAGCCCGTCGGGGAGCTTGGGCCCGGACGTATCTTCATCAACCCGAACGGTTGCACGGGGCTAGACCCCGCACATGCAAGGATGGGAACGGAGATATGGCACAGCACGATCCATTTGTCGGCATCGACGTGAGCAAGGCACGGCTCGATGCCTGCCTGTGGCCGCAGGGCGAGGCCTGCGCCTTTGCCAACGACCGCGATGGCCTGCGGGAGCTGATCCGGTGGCTCCGCCGCGTCAGCCCCCTCGCCGTCGGCTTCGAGGCGTCGGGGGGCTATGAACGCCCCCTGCTGGCGGCTCTATGCCAGGCCGGATTGCCCGCGCGGCGCGTCAACCCGACGCGCGTGCGCCAGTTCGCCCGCGCTGCAGGGGTTCTAGCCAAGAACGACCGGATCGATGCGGCAACCATCGCGCACTTCTGCGCGGCGCTGCCTCAGCGCGAGGTGGTCCACGACCCCGCCATCGCCATGCTCGGGGAACTCGTGACGGCGCGCCGCCAACTGTGCGAGGAGCGTACCCGCTGCGCCAACCAGGCCGGGCAGACTGCCAACGCACTGCTCAAGCGGATCGCAACTCAACGAATCAAGCGACTGTCAGCCGAGATCGCGCTCGTTGAAGCTGAAATCGCCCGTCTGATCGCGGACAGGCCCGAACTTGCCGAGCGCAACGCCATTATGCGCTCGGTCCCGGGCGTCGGCTCGGTAACCGCGGCAACACTTCTCGCCTTCCTGCCCGAACTGGGCGCAATCAGCGCCCGACAAGCCGCATCGCTCGTCGGCGTCGCCCCCTTCGACTGTGAAAGCGGTGCCTTCAAAGGCAAGCGACGCATCGCCGGGGGGCGCAAACATCCCCGTGATGCACTCTATATGGCCGCCCTCGTCGCAAGCCGACGCAACGCTGTCCTGACAGCCACATACCAGAACCTGCGAAACGCCGGCAAACCAGCAAAAGTCGCCATCGTCGCCCTCATGCGAAAGCTCGTCACCGTCCTGAACGCCATGATCCGAAACAGGCAAAACTGGGCGAACGCATAGACGGTTGCTCCCCGTCCCTGCGGCACGGGGAGGATCATAGTCGGGAAAGTTCAGACCGCGGCGTCGTCCAGCACGGCGCCACGCAGGGCGGCAATGCCCAGGCCCTTTTCCGACGAGGTCACGCTGACCTCGGGATGGGCGGCAATGTGCTTGCGCGCTACGGCCTTCGTCGCCTCCACGACTTCGGCCAGTTCCTCGGCCTTGATCTTGTCGGCCTTGGTCAGGACCACGCGATAGCCGACCGCGGCCTCGTCGAGCATCTGCATCATCTCGGCATCGACCGGCTTCACGCCGTGGCGGCTGTCGACCAGCAGCAGCGTGCGCTTGAGCACCACGCGGCCGCGCAGGTAGTCGCGCACCAGGCGGCGCCATTGCTCGACCACCTTGGGCGGGGCCTTGGCAAAGCCGTAGCCAGGCATGTCGACCAGGCGGAACAGCGTGGGCTGGCCCACCTCGAAATAGTTGAGCTCCTGCGTGCGCCCCGGCGTGACCGAGGTACGCGCCAGCGACTTGCGGCCGGTCAGCGCATTGAGCAGCGAGGACTTGCCGACGTTCGAGCGGCCGCAGAACGCGATCTCGGGAAAGTCGGGATCGGGCAGGAACTTGAGCTGCGGGGCGGACTTGAGGAACTCCACGCGGCCGGAGAAGAGCGCGCGCGCACGCTCTTCCAGGGCCATCAGGCGCAGGCCTTCCTCGTCGGGGCCGGTGACGCTCACTTCTTCTTCGGCTTCAGCGGCGTGGGCTGGGTGCGTGCGGCGACGCGGTCGATGGTCTGCTGGTCCTTGCTGGCCTGGGCCTTCAGCTGCGGGTGGCGGCTGTAGAGGTAGCGCTGTTGCGCGATGGTCAGCAGGTTCGAGGTGATCCAGTAGAGCAGCAGGCCCGAGGCGAACGGTGCCATGACGAACATCATCATCCACGGCATCAGGCCCATGACCTGCTGCTGGGCCGGGTCCATCGCCGCCGGCTGCAGCTTGAACTGCGCCCACATGGTGATGCCCAGGATGATCGCCAGCACGCCGATCGCAAGGAAGCTGGGCGGCGTGAACGGCAGGAGGCCGAACAGGTTGAGCACGTGCAGCGGATCGGGCGCGGACAAGTCCTTGATCCACAGCACGAAGGGCTGGTGACGCATCTCGATCGTCAGCACCAGCACCTTGTAGAGCGCGAAGAACACCGGGATCTGCAGGAAGATCGGCAGGCAGCCGGCCAGCGGGTTCACGCGCTCTTCCTTGTAGAGCTTCATGATTTCCTGCTGGGCCTGCGCCTTGTCGTCCTTGTGACGCTCCTGGATCGCCTTCATCTTGGGCTGGAGCGCGCGCATCGCCGCCATCGAGGCAAACTGGCGCTGGGCGACCGGGAACATCATGCCGCGCACCAGCAAGGTGAGCAGGATGATGGCGAGGCCGAAGTTCTTGACCGCCTTGAACAGCGAATCGAGCAGCCAGAAGATCGGCTTCTCGAACCAGCGGAACCAGCCCCAGTCGATCGACAGCGAGAAGTTGGCGATGCCCTGCTTCTCGTAAGCCTCGAGGACGTTGTTTTCCTTGGCACCGGCGAACAGGCGCAGCGTCTGCGTCTGGGTCTGGCCCGGCGCGATCGTGGCGGCGGGCCAGATCAGGTCGGCAGCGAACAGCGTGTTACCAAGCGAGCGGAAGTCCGCGGTCGGCTTGGCCGTGCCGGCAGCCGGCACCAGCGCCGAAAGCCAGTAGATGTCGGTGAAGCCGATCCAGTTGGCCTGGCCCGCGGGCGTGACCGAGCCGGTCTTGAGCACGTCGGAATAGTTGTTCGAGAAATTGACCGTGCCGTCGAACGCGCCGATCGGGCCCGAGTGGACCTGCCAGGTATCCTGGCTCATCGTGCGGTCGGTGCGGTTGATGCGCGCGAACGGCGTGATCGAGGCCGGCGCGGCGGCGGCGTTGGTCACGCTCTGCGCCACGGTCAGCATGTAGTTTTCGTCGATCGCGTAGCGCAGCACGAAGGTCTGGCCGGTGGGATTGGTCCACTTCAGCGTGACCGGGGTGGCCGGCGTCAGCTTGCCGCCCTCGGCGGTGAACACGGTCTGGCCGTTGGGCGCGGCAACGCCGTTCTGGCCGAGCCAGCCGATCTGCGCGAAATGCTGCGCCGGGGTGCCGGCGGGCGAGAACAGGCGCACCGGCGGGCTGGCCTTGTCGATCGTTTCGCGGTGGCGGACGAGCGTGAGGTCGTCGACCACGCCGCCGACGAGGTTGATCGAGCCCTTGAGGCCCGGCGCGTCGATCGGCACGCGGTTACCCGCGCCCAGCGCCTGCGCCAGGTCCTGCTTTTCCAGCGCGACGTCGCCGGGCGCCTGGAGGCCGCCTTCGCGGCTCGGCTTGGCCGGCGGGCCGGCCGTGGTAGTCGCTTCGCCCGCGGGCACGGCCGGGGCCGAGGCGGCCGGCTTGTGCTTGGGCTGCGGATAGAAATAGGCGATGCCGTAATCCCAGCCGATCAGCAGCAGGCCCATCAGGACCACCGCCATGATCAGGTTGCGCTGTTTCTCCACTGTGCCTCGCGTTTCGTCTGTTCAAGCTGTTGGGAAGGGTCTTCGTGAGCGATTGCCACACGGTCGCGCCGCGACGCGTTCCGCAATGGCTTTGCGTTCACGGCACCGGGTCATACCCGCTGCCGCCCCAGGGATGGCAGCGCAATAGCCGCAAGGCCGCAAGCCAGCTACCCTTAATCGCACCGTGCTTTTCCAGCGCCTCGATCGCGTATTGCGAGCAGGATGGGGCGTAGCGGCAGCTGGGCGGCATCATCCGCGACGGACCGAGCTGCCAGCCGCGCGCGACGAGGATGAGCAGGCGCTTCATGGCAGGGTGCCTCTAGCGACCGTGTGCCGGCTTGGGCTGGCGCTTGCCCGATCGGCCGGCGCCCGGCTTGCGCGGGGGATCGCCCTTGCCGGCGGCGGCGCGGGCCAGGGCCTGCGCCAGTTCGCTGCGCAGCAGGGCGAAATCGCGCTCGATCCCGTTTTCGCGGCCGATCAGCACGTGGTCGGCACCGGCGATGCCCTGCGCGGGCAGGCATTCGCGCAGCAGCGCCCGAAAGCGCCGCTTCATGCGATTGCGGGCGACCGCGTTGCCGATCTTCTTGGTAACGGTGACCCCGAAGCGCTGCGAGCCATCGGCGCGCGCGACGGGGTTCACCAAAAGCACGAATCCGGGCCTTGCGACCCGGATTCCGCGATTGGCGGCGAGAAAATCCGCACGCCGGGCAATCGTTTCCACGCGGGCACTGCGCCGGGGCAACTGCGGGGCCACGAAAGCCCCCGTCTCAACCGACATGGTGCCCCGCAGGGACGCGATCAGGCCGAGAGCTTCTTGCGGCCACGAGCGCGACGGGCGCGCAGGACCTTGCGGCCACCGACGGTCGCCATGCGGGCGCGGAAGCCGTGACGGCGGGCACGCACGAGGTTGCTGGGCTGGAAAGTGCGCTTCATGGTTCAGCTCTTCTTCTTGGTCTGTCTAAAACAGGTGTCTGGCGAATCGATGCAAAGCCACGCCGCCACAGGGACGCCGGGCTGAAATCAGGGGTGGGCCGATAAGCGAGAGAGGCGGCTGCGTCAAGCAATTGCACGCAGGCGAGACCGTGCGGGCATAGGCCGGCGCGGGGTCCGCTTGCCCGGCAGGCGCCAATTGTCTACGCGATGATGCCATGGTTGCCAAGGATACCGGGCCAGCCCCCCGCACAGGCCTCTTGAGTGCCCGGACGTTGAGCAGCGGCGGGCCGCGCCGTCGGTCCGCGTGGTTCACGCTCGGCCTGTTCGCGCTCCTCGCGCTGTCGCTGCTGGGCACCTTCTCGCTCATCTACGTCACGGTCGAGGCGGAACGCGACCAGCGCGATCAGGCCGCACGGACCAGTGCGGTGCTCGCCGCGCTCGACGGGATCGTGGCAGCCACGCTCAACGGCGAGACCGGGCAGCGCGGCTATTACATCACGTACGACCAGCGCTACCTCGCCCCGTTCGACAAGGGGCGCGCGGCCTACGAGGCCGAAATGCGCGCGCTGCGCCAGCGCATGGGGCCGGCAGCCGATCCCCAGCAGGCCGCGCGGGTCGACGAGATCGAGCGGCTGGGCGATGCCAAGTGGACCGAGATGGCCGGTACCGTAGAGCTGGTGCGCCGCGGCGAGGTGGTCGAGGCGCGGGTCCGCACCCTGTCCGACGAAGGCCAGCTGGCGATGGACGCGCTGCGCCAGGCCGTCGGCCGGCTGGAGCGGACCGAGCGCGCCCGGCTCGACGCCGCCACGCAAAGCGCCGCCACCGCCGAGGGCCGCGTCATGCCCTCGCTCGGACTGTTGTTCGTCATCATCATCATCACGCTGATCCTGGCGCTGTGGCAGGTGATCCGCGCCGCCCATGCCGAGGCCGCCGCCGCCAACGCCGCACTGATCGCCGAGGCGCGCGACCGCGCCGACCTCCTGGCCCGTGAGCTCAACCACCGGGTGAAGAACCTGTTCGCGGTGATCCTGGCGATCGTGAAGATGACCGCGCGCGGCGATGCCGCGGCCGCCCCCGCCGTCGATCGCATCGCCAAGCGCATCCACGCGCTCGTCACCGCGCACGATGTCACGCAAGGGCGATTCGACGGCGATGGGGAAGGCGAAGTCGACCTGGCCGATCTCGTCGCCAAGGTGATCGCGCCCTACCGCTCGGACAGCGAGCGCTGCGACATGGCGGGCGGCGCACTGGTCGTGGCCGGGCGCCATGCCGTGCCGCTCGGGCTGGTGCTGCACGAGCTGGTGACCAACGCGGTCAAGTACGGGGCCTGGTCAGCGCCGGGCGGCGTCCTCGATGTGCGGTGGAGCCGCGAGGGGGATACCGTCCGCCTCGTCTGGCACGAGCGGACCACCGTGCCGCTGACGATCCCCGAGGATGGCAAGCCCAAGCGCGAAGGCTTCGGCTCGGCCCTGATCCGCAGTTCGGAACGCCAGCTGGGTGGTACGATCGCCCGCCGGTTCGAGCCCGACGGCATCGTGGTGGAGATTACGTTTCCCGCCCCTTGAGAGCGGGTGCGAGGCTGTGCCCCTCCGTCAGCACTTCGTGCTGCCACCTCCCCACGGTGTGGGGAGGACCTGCGTGATCCTCCCCACACCGTGGGGAGGGGGACCGCCCGCGCAGCGGGTGGTGGAGGGGCGACCAATGCCCCTCCCCGTCCGGTTCAGCCGACGAGCTTGGCGATCACCTTGCGCACGTCGTCCGCGAGATCGGGACGCTCGAGCGCCAGCGCGATCGTCGCCTCGACGAAGCCGGCCTTGCTGCCGCAGTCAAAGCGGCGGCCGGCGAAGGTGACGGCGTGGAACGGCTGCGTGCCGATCATCTTGGCCATCGCGTCGGTCAGCTGGATCTCGCCGCCGGCACCCTTTTCCTGGTTTTCCAGCGTGCGCATGACTTCGGGCTGCAGGATATAGCGGCCTGAGATGATCTTGTTGGAGGGCGCGTCCTCGCGCTTGGGCTTCTCGACGAGGCCGGTCACCTCGGTCAGCGAGTCCGACACGCTCGCGCCGGGCGCGATCACGCCATAGCTCGACACTTCGTCCTCGGGCACTTCGAGCACCGAGATGAGGTTGCCGCCGACTTGGTTATAGGCCTCGACCATCTGCTTCATGCAGCCGGGCGCGCCGACCATGAGTTCGTCGGGCAGGAAGATCGCGAAAGGCTCGTCGCCCACGACTTCGCGCGCGCACCATACCGCATGGCCCAGGCCCATCGCCACCTGCTGGCGCACGGTGACGAGGTTGCCCGGCTTGATCCGGGTGTCGTCGAGCACTGAGAGGTCCTTGCCGCGGCCCTTCATCGTGTCTTCGAGTTCGTAGGCGGTGTCGAAATGCTCGACGATCGAGGTCTTGCCGCGGCCGGTCACGAAGATCAGCTGCTCGATACCCGCCTCGCGCGCCTCGTCGACGGCATACTGGATCAGCGGACGGTCGACGATCGGCAGCATTTCCTTGGGCACCGCCTTGGTCGCGGGCAGGAAACGGGTGCCGAGGCCGGCAACGGGGAACACGGCCTTGCGGATCGGCTTGATGCCGGTTGCTTTGGTATCGCTCATGCTAAGTATCTTTCCCCTGGTCCGGTTGCAAAGCAGTTAAGCAGCGCGATTTTACATTTACAAGTTCCAGAACTGTTGCACAGGCCAATTTTGCTGCGGTGCAACAGACGGTAGCAGGGTGCAAGCCGGCCCGGCCCTTCGACAGGCTCAGGGCGAACGGGGACTGAACGCACCAAGCCCCAGCTCCGTTCGCGCTGAGCCTGTCGAAGCGCCACGCGCAGCACTCGCCGATCATGCCCGCCCCTCTTGCTCCGGTCGGCAAACCCGCTAAACCGCCGCGATGGACAAGATCATCATTCGCGGCGGGAAGCGTCTTTCGGGTTCGGTTCCGGTTTCGGGGGCCAAGAATGCGGCCCTTACCCTATTGCCCTGTGCCTTGCTGACCGACGAGGCGGTGACGCTGCGCAACCTGCCGCGGCTGGCCGACATCGACGGTTTCCAGCACCTGATGAACCAGTTCGGCGTGTCGACCGCGATCGCCGGCGCGCGGCCCGAGGATTTCGGCCGCGTGATGACGCTGCAGGCAACGCGCCTGACCTCGACCGTCGCCCCCTATGACCTGGTGCGCAAGATGCGTGCCTCGATCCTCGTGCTGGGCCCGCTGCTCGCCCGCGCCGGCGAGGCGACCGTCTCGCTGCCCGGCGGCTGCGCCATCGGCAATCGCCCGATCGACCTGCACTTGAAGGCGCTCGAGGCCTTCGGCGCGCAGATCGAGCTGGCCGCCGGCTACGTCCGCGCGATCGCCCCCGATGGCGGCCTGCCCGGCGGGCGCTACAGCTTCCCGGTGGTCTCTGTCGGGGCGACCGAGAACGCGCTGATGGCCGCGGTCCTCGCCAAGGGCACATCGACGCTGCACAACGCGGCGCGCGAGCCCGAAATCGTCGACCTGTGCAACCTGCTGGTGGCCATGGGCGCCGACATCGAGGGCATCGGTACTTCGGATCTCACCATCCACGGCGTGCCACGCCTGCACGGCGCGACCTACATGGTCATGCCCGATCGCATCGAGGCCGGCTCCTATGCCTGTGCCGCGGCGATCACCGGTGGTGAAGTCACGCTGCAGGGCGCGCGCATGGAAGACATGGATACCACCGTGCAGGCCCTGCGCGATGCCGGCGTCTCGGTCGAGGCGGTGCGCGGCGGCATTCACGTGGCGGCAGACGGCGACCTGCGCCCGGTGACGATCTCCACCGCGCCCTACCCCGGCTTCGCCACCGACATGCAGGCGCAGCTGATGGCGATGCTGTGCCTCGCCAAGGGCACCAGCGTCCTCACCGAGACGATCTTCGAGAACCGCTACATGCACGTGCCCGAGCTCAACCGCATGGGCGCGCGGATCGAGACCTCGGGCCGTACCGCCGTGGTCCACGGCGTCGATGCGCTGTCGGGCGCCGAAGTCATGGCGACCGACCTTCGCGCCTCGATGAGCCTGGTCATCGCCGGCCTCGCCGCCTCGGGCGAAACGCAGGTCCACCGGCTCTACCACCTCGACCGCGGCTACGAGCGGCTCGAGGAAAAGCTCGCGCTGCTCGGCGCGGACGTGGAGCGCGTCGGCAGCGAGTGATTTGGCCCCCCTTCCCCGCAGGCACCAAAGCCGCGGGGAAGGGTCTGGCCTTTCCCGGTGACGGGAATCAGAACGCGCGGAACATCACCAGGCCGGCGCACAGGATCATGGCCGCAGCCACGGCCACGCCCTTGAACACGTCGGACATCGTGAACCGATCGAGATGGTCGGACCTGAAGCGGGCATAGCCGCGCCCGATCGTCTCGTTGCTGGCGATCATGCCGACGTCGAGCGCGTTGGCCTCACGCTTGAAATAGGTGACGAGGATCCCGTGCTCCTGCGGGGTGACATCGGGATAGGCGGCCAGCAGCGCTTCGACGTGCGCACGGCGGGCGAGCGCATCGGCGCTCTGGGTCTGAATGGTCATCATGCAATTCCTGAAACATGCGGGACACGCACCCTCGGGTGCGACGAGGATCACGGCATTTTCAGGCAGCAGGAGGCGCGCGCGGAGTTCCGGGCGAGAGAAGCGCAAGCGCGGAGAGCGGCGGGCCGGTGGCATGCGGCTTGGCAAGAACTTCGACCGGCGCGGCCATTGCCGGCGCGCACGCGTCGGCCTGCAAGTTCGGCAGCACAGGCACCGGAGGCAGTTCCACGCGGCAGATGACCGTCGCCTGGGTGCGCGCGGGCGCCACTACCATTTCGACCGTGTCGGCTGCGAAGGCGGAACCGCTGCGCTGGGTCAAGGGCGCAGCACCGGGCACCACCGCCGATACGGCGATGGTCAGAACCAGCATGATCGCCCAAAAGCGACCCACCAATGCCCGGGGCAGACGGCTCAACACCATGACGACATAGGGGCCGGGAACCCTGCGGGCAAGGTCACCGGCGCTCGAACCGTGCGATGCCGGCACCCAGGACATTGTTGCCCAGCGTGATGCGGTCACCCGACCAGTCGGCCACGAACACCGTCGGACGGTTCAGGCCCGGCACCAGCCGCGCGGTGTTGCCAGTGATGGTCAGGCCATCGGCACTGTGTTCGTGCCCTTCGGCGGCATTGGCGATGAAAGTGCTGTAGTTTTCCTTGTCGCGGCCCTGCTCGAACCAGTTGCCCGAGATGACGCCGCTGGCACCGATCGACAGGTCGATCATGTAGTTGGTGGTATGGCCGCGGCTGTCGTCGAAGCTGGAATCGATCACCTCGATATGGCCGGCGTGGCTCTTGACGTAATGGCCGCCCGTGCCCGCCTCGAAACGGCTGCGGCGGATCACCACGCTGGCATAGTCGCCGAAATAGAGCGAATGCGCGCACGACATGCCACGGTCGCAGCGCCCCAGCCGCGTGAACGTCGACTGCTCGATCAGGACATGGCCGGCGGGGAAGTTGGCGGAGAGGATGCCCTGCTCGCTGTCGCGAAACCATGACTGCCGCACGGTGAGATCGCCGCGTTCGAGCCGGATACCCGCCCCGTTGGCATCGAAGGCGCGCATGTTCTGGAAGATCAGGCCCTCGACGCGCATCGACTGCCCGCGCATCACCAGCGCGGCCTTCTCCTCGCAGACCTTGCCGTCGAACACGGTCTGGCCCGGCACGGCGGCAACATAGGTGACGTTGCCATGCGGCTGCACGCCGCAATCGCGCCAGGTGCCAGGCGCAATGCGGATCGTGCCGTCACCCTCGCCCAGCGAATTGATGGCATCCTGCAGCTTGTCGTATCCCTGCCCGGTTTCCACCACGGTATAAGGCGCGGCGGCAGCCGTGGGCTGCGCCAGCAGGGCACCCGCCGGTATCGCCGCCAGCATGGCGAACGCGAGGAGCATCAGGCGCTGCCGCATATGGCGGTGCCGGCTCAGGCGGGTTTCGATTTCTGTCAGCATGGCGTTTGTCCGGCTTAACCCATGTGGGTCAACCTACCGCAAAATGGTTGACTCTCTATTTAGGTTCCGCCTGGCAGCCCCGCGCAGACCTATGCACTTTCGACAAGCAACGCTCAGAACTGGCGAATCACCTCGAGGAACCGGTCGCCATAAGCGTCGCGCTTGCGCGAGCCGACCCCGCTGATCGCCGCCAGATCCGCCAGCGACGCGGGCCGCGCCGCCGCCATCTCGCGCAGCACGGCATCATGGAAGACCACGTAAGGCGGCACGTTGGCCTCCTGCGCGATTTCGCGGCGCAAGGCACGAAGGGCGTCGAACAGCGGATCGCCGACGGGGTTGAGCGCTGCTCCTGCGCTCCCGCGCCCGCGCTTTCCGGCACCGCGTTCGCGCACCGGCGGGCGCACGATCTCGACCTTGGCCTCTCCCTTGAGGATGGCGCGCGCATCGCCGCCCAGCGCCAGCCCGCCGTGGTCGGTCGGCACGAGGCTACCCCGCGCCTGCAGCGCCCGCGCCAAAGCCTTGAGCAGCGGCGCCTGGTCCGACGGGACGATACCGAAGACCGACAGCTGGTCGTGGCCGCGCTGGGTCACCCGCTCGTCCGCGCTGCCGGTCAGCACTTTTTCGAGGTGCCCGAGGCCATAGCTCTGCCCGGTGCGATAGACCGCCGACAGCAGCTTCTGCGCCAGTTCGGTCGCATCGGTCAGCCCGGGCGGATCGATGCAGTTGTCGCAGTTGCCGCAGGTCGGCGGCGGGTCTTCCCCGAAGTGGCGCAGCAGCACGGCGCGGCGGCATCCCGGCGTCTCGACCAGCCCGGCCAGCGCATCGAGCCGCGTGCGCTCGCCCTGCCGGCGCTGTTCGTCGACTTCGGCGAGGCGCTGGCGTGCGCGGGCGAAATCGTCGGCGCCCCACAGCAGCAGCGCCACCGAGGGGTCGCCGTCACGCCCCGCGCGCCCGGTCTCCTGGTAATAGCCCTCGATCGACTTGGGCAGGCCGGCATGCGCGACGAAGCGCACGTCGGGCTTGTCGATGCCCATGCCGAAGGCGACCGTCGCGACGATCACCATGTCCTCGCTGGCGACGAAGGCCGCCTGATTGGCGGCGCGGGTCTCGGCGGGCAGGCCGGCGTGATAGGGCAGCACCGGGCGGCCGCTGCCCGAAAGCTGCTCGGCCAGTTTCTCGACCTGGTTGCGCGTGGGGGCATAGACCACGCCCGGGCCGGGATTGTCGGCCATGAAGCGCGCGATCTGGCGCGCTGCGCTGTCGCGCGCGGCGATGCGGTACTGGATGTTGGGCCGGTCGAACCCGGCGACGATCAGGCCGTCTTGCGGGATGCCCAGCTGCTCGAGAATGTCGGCGCGGGTGTGCCGATCCGCCGTCGCGGTCAGCGCGAGCCGCGGCACCTCGGGGAAGGCATCCATGAGCGGGCGCAGCAGGCGGTAGTCGGGGCGGAAGTCGTGCCCCCATTCGGACACGCAATGCGCTTCGTCGATCGCGAAGAGCGAGACCGGCGCCTTGCCCAGCAACTCGCGGAAATGGCCCTGGCTGGCGCGCTCGGGCGCCACGTAGAGCAGGTCCAGCTCGCCGTTGCGGAAGCGCTCGATCGTCCATTCGCGATCGGTGTCGACACTGGTCAGCGCAGCGGCGCGGATACCGTTGGCGGTGGCCGAGCGGAGCTGGTCGTGCATCAGCGCGATCAGCGGCGAGACGACCACGCAGGTCCCCTCGAGCATCACAGCGGGCAGCTGGTACGTCAGCGACTTGCCCGCACCCGTCGGCATGACCGCGAGGGTCGACCGGCCTTCGAGGACGCGGCCGACCACCTGATCCTGCACCCCGCGAAAATCGGGAAAACCGAAAACCTGGGCCAGTCGCTGGCGGGCGGCATCGAGCATGGTTGGGGACGGGGCAACAGTCACGGGCGGCCTATGACAGATCGGCAGCGCGCCGACCAGACCTTGGCCTTCCGGCGCTGCCGTCAGGCCAGCTCGATTTCCGGTTCGGCGCCAGTGGCCGGGTCCAGCTCCGCCATGAAGCGATTGAGCCACCACATCACGTCTTCGCGCAACAGCCCATCCATCAGCGCCTGCCAGCGCGCCTTGCGTTCGGCCAGCGGCATGTCGAGCGCTTGAGCCAGGGCGTCCGCGATTTCCTCGGGGCTATAGGGATTGATCAACACGGCCTCGGGCATCTGTGCGGCGGCACCGGCAAAGTGCGAGAGCACCAGCACGCCGGGATCCTCGGGGTCCTGCGCTGCGACGAACTCCTTGGCGACGAGGTTCATCCCGTCGCGCAAGGGCGTGACCAGGCCGACGCGCGCCGCGCGGTAAATCCCCGCCAGCGCATCGCGCGAATAGCCCTTGTTGACGTAGCGCAGCGGCACCCAGTCGACGGTCGCGAACTCGCCGTTGATCCGCCCCGACAGCGAATCGAGCGAGGCGCGGATCTCCTGGTAGGTCTGCACGCCCTCGCGGCTCGGCGGCGCTATCTGCAGCAGGAACACATTCTCCGACATGCTCTCGCGCGTCGACAACAGGCGTTCGTAGCCCAGGAAGCGTTCCTGCAGGCCCTTGGAATAATCGAGCCGGTCAACGCCCACGATCATGCCGCGCCCAGCCGCGCTTTCATGCATCTGCCGGCACATGGTGCGCGCGGTTTCGGTCGTCGCCGTCTCGGCATAGGCCGCCGCGTCGATCCCGATCGGGCAGACCACGGCCTTCAGCGTGCGACCCTGCCACACGATCGTGCCGTCCTCGTCGATCTGCGCATCCATCTGGGCGCGCACATAATCGAGGAAGCTCTCCTTCCAGTCCTGGGTGTGAAAACCGACGACGTCGTAGGCGAACATCGACTCCACCAGTTCCTGGTGATTGGGCAGCGACACCATCAGCCGCATCGGCGGCCAGGGAATGTGCAGGAAGAAGCCGATCCGGTTGGTCACACCGCGCTCGCGCAGGCGCTGGCCGAGCGGGATGAGATGGTAGTCGTGCACCCAGACGAGATCGTCCTCGGTGATCAGCGGCAGCAGCGTATCGGCAAAGCGCGTGTTGACCCGCTCGTACCCGTCGACGAAGCCGCGTTCGAACTCGGCGAGGCTGACGCGGTAGTGGAACAGCGGCCAGAGCGTACGGTTGGCAAAGCCGTCGTAGTATTCATGGATGTCCTGCGGCTCGAGATCGACGGTCGCCGTCGTCACGCCGGCCGACTTCTGGAAATTGATGTTGCCGGTATAGGTTTCGGTCTCCTCGCCCGACCAGCCGAACCAGATCCCGTTGCTTTCGCGCAGCACGGCCGACAACGCCAGGGTGAGACCACCCTGGTTGCCGCTCGCTTCCTCGCTCGGGGGCTGGACGCGGTTCGAGACGACGATCAGGCGCTTCACCGTATGGTACTCCAGGGTTTGCTCAGCAGGCCGGCGCAATTGATCAGGCCGACGAGCGAATAGGTCTGGGGGTAATTGCCCCACAATTCCCCGGTGGCGGGGTCGATGTCTTCGGAGAGGAGGCCGGCGGCGGTGCGCCGCGACAGCATTTCCTCGAACAGCTGGCGCCCTTCCTCGGCCCGGCCATTGTCGGGCGTCGCCGTGGCGTGGAGCGCCTCGATCAGCCAGAACGTGCAGACGTTGAACGCGGTCTCCGGCAGGCCGAAGTCGTCCTCGCTGGCGTAGCGCAGCATGTGGCTGCCCCGGCGCAGGCCTTGCTGGACCGCATCGAGCGTGCCCTGGAAGCGCGGGTCGTCGGGCGGCAGGAAGCGCATGTCGAGCAGCTGGATCAGGCTGGCGTCGAGATCGTCGCCGCCGAACGTCGCCGAAAACCGCTGCGTCTCGGGCCGCCAGGCGCGCGCCTCGATCGTGGCGCGGATGGTATCGGCGCGGTTCTGCCAGAAATCGGCACGGTCGGGCAGGCCGAGCTTGACGGCGATGTTGGCCAGGCGATCGCAGGCCGCCCAGCACATTGCGGCCGAATAGGTGTGGACGTGGGCGCGGGTGCGCAGCTCCCACAAGCCGGCGTCGGCTGTGTCGTGCACCTGGAACGCACGCTCGCCCACGGCCTCGAGTGCCTCGAAATCGGCGATGCCGGCGCGGCGGTAAAGCCGCTGGTCGAAGAACGCCTGCGTGTTGCACAGCACGATCTGGCCATAGGCATCGTGCTGGATCTGCTCGTAGGCCTGATTGCCGACGCGTACCGGCCCCATGCCGCGATAGCCGGCCAGTGCGCTGGCCTCGCGCTCGGTCAGCACTTCTTCGCCGCCGAGGCCGTAGAGCGGCTGGATATGCCCGCCGCGCGCATTGTCGACCACGTTGCGCAGGTATTCGAGATAGCCCTCCAGCACGTCGAGCGCGCCAAGGCGATTGAGTGCCTGGATCGTGTAATAGGCATCGCGGATCCAGCAGTACCGGTAATCCCAGTTGCGCTGCGACCCGGCATGTTCGGGGATCGAGGTGGTGAGCGCGGCGACGATCGCGCCGGTTTCCTCGTACTGGCACAGCTTGAGCGAGATGGCCGAGCGGATGACCGCGTCCTGCCACTCGTATGGCGTCGCGAGGCCCCGCGTCCAGTGCCGCCACTCGGCGATCGTGCGCGCGAGCATTTCCTCGAGCCCGTGGCGCAGGTCGTCGGTGAAACTTTCATCGGGGCCGAGGAAGAAATGCAGCGTCCGCTCGACGCGGAACGACCGCTCGGCCTCGATCCAGCCGACCGGTGCGTCGGTGGTCAGCCTGAGGGTCAGGTTTTCGAGCAGGAAGCGGATGTGGTGCGAGCCGGTGGTGGTCTCGGGCTTGCCCGCACCCCAATCGGTCGACGGGCGCAACCCAACGCGGATGCGCGGGCTGCCGGCCAGCCGCCGCACGATGCGCGCGAACGCCACCGGGCGATACATCCGGCCGTTGTTCATGTAGCGCGGGCAGAAGTCGATGACCTCGATCGCGCCGCCATGGGCATCGGTATGCTGCGTCACCAGCACTGGCGTATTGCGAATGTAGTGCTGGCTGGTGGCGACCGTATCCTCGAGCGTGATCGCCCAGAACCCATGCGCCGCGTCGTCGCCCTGCGCCTTGTCGTCAAGCAGGGCGCAGAACGTCGGGTCACCGTCGAGGCGCGGCACGCAGCCCCAGACCAGGCTGCCGCTGCGGTCGATCAGTCCGGCTACCTGGCAGTTGCCGATCGGCCAGAGATCGACGCTGGCGGTCATTGCCCTTCCCCAGCCCGATCCACCCCGGCAATGTCCGCGCCGGCAACTTCGCCGCGCAGGTAGGCGAGTAGTGCCGCCACGTTCGGAAGCGCAAGGTCGGCGGCGGTGGCGCTGCCGTCGAAGGCGCGGGGGCCGATGAGCACGCCATAGCCACCCAGCGCACGCGCCGCGGCGAACCCGGCCTCGTCGGTCAGGTCGTCACCGAAATAGACCGGATGCGTGCCGACCATGCCCCGGCGGGCCATCAAACGGCGCACGGCCTGCCCCTTGTCGCCGCCCGGCAGACGCAGTTCGACCACGTCCTTGCCATGCTGCAGACGCAGCGCATGGATACGCGACAGCTTTGCCGCGAGGGCTTCCGCCACCTCGCGCGCGGCCGGGTTGGCGCGCCAGTGGATCGCGACGCCGAAAGACTTTTCCTCGACCAGCACGCCCGGCCAGTCCTTGGCCAGCTCCGACAGCCGCAGCGCCACCTCGTCGAGCGAGGCCGGCCGCTCGGGCCGAGCGAGGATCGTGTTGTAGCGGGTTTCGAGACCATGGCTGCCCGTCACGGGCACGCGCTGCGCGATCGGCCCGAGAATGGCGTCGATCTGCTCCAGCGAGCGTCCGCTGACGATCGACAGGCGGCCATCGAGGTGCGTGTAAAGCGCGTCGAGCAGCATGCGCGTGGGGGCATCCGCGATCACTGCCGCGGGATCGTCGGTCAGGTCGATAAGGGTGCCGTCGATGTCGAGGAACACCGTCGCCCCATCCAGCAGGTGCGGCTGGGGGGCAGGCAGAAGGGCGGGCTGGCAGGCTGCGACAGGAATGGGATTTGCTCCAGGGGGAGAGGGGGGCACATCAACCTAACCCCCCCGCCCCGCTGCGGTTCCCCGATGCGAAAGCCTTTGCCCGACAGGACTTATCCCTCGCGCGACGTGCGCCCGGCAGCCTTATCCGGCGTCGTGATCGTCAGCGTCGATCCACACGACGTGCGAATCGATTTCCAGCTTCAGGATCGCCCGCAGCGCCAGCATCCGCGCGGTAATCTCTTCGCGTCGCGCGTCGGTTGCCTGCCGCTGCGCATAGAGCAGGTCGGTCAGGTCGATGGCGCCCAGGCGATTGCCCGCCTGCGTGCGCTGCGCCACGGCTTCGGCCGCGCGCGCCGCCTCGTCGAGCGATTGCCAGCCGGCGAGCCGGCTCTCGGCAACCGCCTGATCGGCAGCGGCCGTGGCCCTGACCGAGCGCTGCATCACCGCCAGTTCCTGCGTCGCGGCACGGGCATTGGCCTCAGCTTCCTGCGCCTGGTAGCGGCGATAGCCGCCCCCCAGCGGCATCGTCGCGACGACGCCGAGACCGCGTTCCATCCCGCCGCGCTCGCTGAAGGCGCGCACGCCCACCGAAGGATCGGGCGTGCGCTCGGCGGCGGCGCGATCCGCCAGGAAGCCCTGCCGGTCGGCCTCGGCCTGCGCCGCGCCGATCTCGTGGCTGCGATCGATGACCAGTTGCGACAGCGCGGCAAATCCCATCGCGGGCGCGGCAGGCAAGGTCGGCGCGGGCGGCGCAACGGGCAGCGCCAGCGACGGGAACGTCGCACCGAGCCGGGCGCGCGCCTCGGCGGCGCGGGCTTGGGCATCCGCCAGCTGGCCGCGCGCGCGGGCGAGGGCCGCGCTTGCTTGGTCGACGTCGAGCGCGGCGGCATCGCGCAGCGCGGCACGGCGGCGTACGGCATCGAGCGCGCGCTGCAGGTTGGCGACGCTCAACGCGTCGTTGGCGGCGAGCGCGCCGGCCTCGACCCAGTCGAACCACAGCTGCGACAGCGTGAGCGCCGCCTGATGGCGGGCATCGGCCATCATGTTCTGCGCAAAGGTCACGCCGGCGGCGCCGGTCTGGCGGTCCAGCCGCGCCTTGCCCGGCAGGCGGATCGGGCGCGTCAGCGTGGCGTCAAATTCGGCGAAGTCGCCCTCACGATCGACGCTGCGGCGCAGCGCCGTGGCCGAGACCGAGAACTCCTGCGTCCCTCGCGCCAGCGCACCGGCCTGCGCGCGGGCGGCATCGACCTTGGCTGCACCTGACAGCACGCCGGGATAGCTGTCGAGCGCCTCGCTCACGGCGGCGGGCGGCGGCAGGTCGGGGCGCAAGTCGAGCGCGGGGACACCTTGCGCCGCGGCGCCGGCCGGGGCCGCCAGCAGGAGCATGGCGAACACCGCCTTGTCGAGCCGGCCCCTCATGCGATGCGCCCCCGTGCGAGGATGGGGCAGGTGTGCCAGCGCACCGGCCCGTCACGCCGCACGCCCTCGACGAGGGCCAGCGCCTCGGCTTCCCGTGCTTGCGGCACGATCAGCTCGATCGCGCGGCGCTCGAGCCGCGCGGTCACACGCTCGGCGGTGGTGGCGTCGCTGAAGTCGGACCCCAGCACGCGTTCCTCGCGCAGGTGCACCGGCACCGCAAAGGCCGCGCGCAGCGCATCGCCGATCGCTTCGGCATCGGCGGCGGCGCAATGCAGGGTGAGCAGCAGGTCAGCCATCGGCACGTTCCTCGCGGCTTTCGCCAAAGCGTTCATAGAGCAGCGGCAGCAAGACCAGCGTCAGCAGCGTCGAGCTGACGAGGCCGCCGATCACCACGATGGCCAGCGGCTGCTGGATCTCCGACCCCGGCCCCGTCGCAAAGAGCAGCGGCACGAGGCCGAACGCGGTGATGCTCGCGGTCATCAGCACGGGCCGCAGGCGGCGCTCGGCGCCCAGCCGCACCGCCTCTGCCATGCCGAGCCCTTCGCTGCGCAGCTGGCGGAAGTACGAGACCAGCACCAGCCCGTTGAGCACCGCGATGCCGAGCAACGCGATGAAGCCGACCGAGGCGGGCACCGACAGGTACTGCCCCGCCGCCCACAGCGCGACGATGCCGCCGACCATCGCGAAGGGAATGTTGACGAGGATCAGCAGCGAGGCGCGCAGCGAGCGCAGCGTCGCCAGCAGGACCAGGAAGATCAGCACCAGCGCCGCCGGCACCACCAGCGCCAGCCGGGCGGCCGCGCGCTGCTGGTTCTCGAACTGGCCGCCCCACACCATGCGGTATCCCGCCGGCAACGGCACTTGCGCCTCGACCGTGGCCTTGGCCTCCTCGACATAGCCGACGAGATCGCGGCCCGAGACGAAGGCCTGCACCAGCGCGTAGCGCGAGCCGTTCTCGTGGTCGATCTTCACCGGCCCCGCGACCGGGCGGATCTGCGCGACGTCGCTCAGCCTGACGGACTGCCCGTCCGCGCCGCGCAGCACGGTCCCGGTCAGCAGCGCGGTGCTGCGTTCGACGGATTCGGCCCCGCGCAGCACGATCGGGATGCGGCGATTGCCCTCGGCGACGATCCCGGCGCGCGTGCCTTCCAGCTGGCTGCGCAGCGCGTCCTCGATCGTGCTCACCGCCAGCCCGGCGCGGCCTGCGGCCAGCCGGTCGATGTCGATCTGGAGGTAATCGACGCGATCGTTGGCAACGGTCATGACCTCGCTCGCGCCGCGCGTCTTGCGCAGGATCGCCTCGACCTTGCCCGCCAGCGCGCCCAGCTTCTGCCCGTCAGGCCCGAAGATCTTGACCGCCAGATCCCCGCGCGAGCCGGTCAGCATTTCGGACACACGCATCTCGATCGGCTGGGTGAAGCTGGCATCGATGCCGGGCAGCAGGGCCATGGCCTTGCGCATCTCCTCGATGACCCAGTCCTTGCTGCCGCGCCATTCGCCCTGCGGCTTGAGCGTGACGAAGGTATCGGTCTCGTTCAGGCCCATGGGATCGAGACCCAGCTCGTCCGCCCCCACGCGCGAGACGACGCGGTCGACCTCGGGCACGCGGGCCTTGAGCACGCGCTGCGCCGCGCCATCGCCTGCGACCGAATGCGCAAGGCCGATCGACGGGCTCTTCACCAGCTGGACGATGACGCTGCCCTCGTCCATCTGCGGCATGAAGGTCTTGCCCACCGCGCCATAGGCGACGACCGCGGCGACCAGCCCCACGCCCGCCAGGCCATAGACCAGCGGCTGGCGGGCGAAGGCGCCCTGCAGCACGCGGCGATAGCGCGGTGTCAGCCAGCGCATGATGCGCGGGTCGGCATGGGCGCCGGCCTTCAGGCCGAGCGAGGCGAGCACCGGCACCAGCGTCAGCGCAAGGAGCAATGCGGCCGCCAGCGCGAACATGATGGTCAGCGCGACGGGGGCGAACAGCTTGCCCTCCAGCCCTTCGAGCGAGACCAGCGGCAGGAACACCAGCGCGATGATGAGCAGGCCCGCGGAAACCGGGACGATCACGTCGCTGGTCGCGCGGAAAACGTGGTTCAGCCGCGGCGTCGAATCACTGTCCTTTACATGGGCTAGCCGTTCGACCACGTTCTCGACCACGACCACCGCACCGTCGACCAGCATGCCGATGGCGATGGCAAGGCCGCCCAGGCTCATCAGGTTGGCCGTCAACCCCCAGGCGCGCATCAGGATGAAGCAGATGAGCGCGGCCATCGGCAATGTCGTGGCCACGATCGCAGCGGCGCGCCAGTCGCCCAGGAACAGCATCAGCAGCACGACGACCAGCAAGGTCGCCTCGAGCAGCGCTTCCTCCACCGTGCCCACCGCGCGGCCGATCAGGTCGGAGCGGTCGTAGAACACGTCGATCTTCATGCCGGGCGGCAGGCTGTGCTGCAGTTCGGCAAGCCGGGTCTTGACACCCGCGACCACCTGCCGCGCGTCCGCGCCGCGAAGCGCGATGACCAGGCCCTCGACCGTCTCGCCATGCCCGTCGCTGCTGACCGCGCCATAGCGGGTGAGGCTGCCGGTGGCGACCGTCGCCACGTCGTCCAGCCGCAGCACGCGCCCGCCGCTGGCGTGGAGGACCACGGCGCGCAGGTCGTCGAGCGTCTGGATCGCGCCCACCGCACGCACGATCAGCGCATTCTCGCCATTGGCAAGGCGCCCGGCGCCATCGTTGCGATTGCCGGATTCGACCGCGGCCTTGACGTCGTCGAGCGTCAGCCCGGCAGCCCCCAGCGCCGCCGGATCGGGCCGCACCTCGAAGGTGCGGACATAACCGCCCAGCGCGTTGACGTCGGCGACGCCGGGCACGGTGCGCAGCGCGGGCCGGATCGTCCAGTCGAGCGCGGTGCGCCGTTCTTCCAGGCTCTGCGGCCCGTCGATCGTGAACATGAACAGTTCGGACAAGGGCGTCGAGATCGGCGCCAGCCCGCCACCCACGCCGGCCGGCAGGTCGCCCATCACGCCCGCCAGGCGCTCGCTTACCTGCTGGCGCGCCCAATAGATGTCGGTGCCGTCGACGAAGTCGATGGTGATGTCGGCGATCGCGTATTTCGCGGTGGCGCGCAGCACCGCCTGCCGCGGCAGGCCGAGCATCTCCTGCTCGATCGGCGCAAGGATGCGCGTCTCGACCTCGTCCGGGGTCATGCCCGGCGCCTTGAGGATGATCTTGACCTGCGTCGGCGCGATGTCGGGATAGGCGTCGATCGGCAGGTTGGCGAAAGTCCAGCCGCCGATCCCGGCCACGATCAGCGCGGCAGCGAGCACCAGCAGGCGATAGGACAGCGCCTTGGCGAGGAGTTGGCGGAGCATCGGCGCGCGGTCAGTTCGCGGCCGCGAGCGCAGCCAGCTCGCTGACGCCGGCCACCACCACGCGCTCGCCTGCGGCAAGGCCGCCGCTGATGACGACGCTGTCGGCGCTGGCCCCGCCCACGGTCACGCGGCGGATGCGGACACCGCCGCGCGCGGCGACGAACACCGCCTTGGCCCCGTTGACGTCGGCCAGGGCCGTGGCGGGAACGCGCACGGCTCCGGCAGGCGCCGCGCCTTCGATCGCAATGGTAGTGGCCCCACCCGCCACGGCGCTGCCCGCGGGGATCGTCGCCGTCACCGTGGCCGAGCGCGTCGCGGGATCGAGCGACTGCCCGACCGCGCTGACGGTGCCGGTCGTGCTGCCGATCCGCACCGCCATGCCGGGCTTGACCTTGCCGATCAGCGCCTCGGGCAATTGTGCGGTCACCTGAAGCGGGCCGCCGCCGTCGATGACGAAGGGAGCCATAGTCGTATCGACGGCCTTGCCGGTCTCGGCCGCCATCGCGCTGATCCGCCCGGCGATCGGCGCGGTCAGGGTATAGCCCGTGCCGCCCGCACGCCCGCCGGGCACCAGCCCGATCAGGCGGCTCTGTTCGCCGACGTCGATATCGCTCTGCTGCGCCGTTGCGCGGGCCTCGTCCGCGCGCGCCGGGGCGATGATGCCCTCGCGCGCCAACTGGCCGAGCCGCGCGGCCTGCGCGCGCGCCACGCGCTGGCGGGCCTGCGCGCGCCAGTTCGGCGGTCAGGCCGACCATGTCACGGCTGGCGACGGTCGCCAGCGGCTGCCCGGCGCGCACGTCCTGCCCATTGACCACGAAGATGCGGGTTATGACGCCGGGGTACTGCGCGGCCACGGCCACGCGGGCATTGGGCTGGGGCAGGATCTGCGCGGGCAATTCGGCGACGGGGATCGTCGTCGATGCCGCCGCCGGGGTGAAGGACAGGCCCATCGCGCGGATCTGGTCGTTGGACAGCGCGATCACGCCGTCGCGGCCCGCAGCGGGCGCTGCCGGGGTATCGGACGGGGATGGCGCGGCAGGGCCGGAAGCCCCGGCCATCCACCACCATGCGCCGCCTGCGAGTGCCAGTGCGGCAACGCCGCCGATCGTCCAAGCCCGTTTCGTCATGAATACGGCCTTAAGACGCAACCCTGACATTACCCTGACGCGGGGGCCGCCGGAAAATGAAGCACGATCTCATGCGTTTCCGGGCTGGCCGACAGACGCCCGCCATGCGCGCGCATGATCCGCTCGACGATGGCAAGGCCCAGCCCCGCCCCGTCGCGGCTGGCATGATCGGCACGGCGATGGCGTTCGACCAGCGCGAGCAACTCGTCGGGGGCCAGGCCCGGACCTTCGTCGCGCACCGCCAGCAGGACATCCTCGCCACCCGCCGAGGGCGCCGTCCGCACCGTCACCGTGCCCTGCGGCGGGGTCACGCGCAGCGCGTTCTCGATGAGGTTGCGCAGCGCCGCGGCGATCGCCTCGCGGCGCCCATGGATAAGGAGCGGCACGTCGCCCTCGAGCGCGAGCCGCCGTTCCTGGTCGAGCGCGATCGGCGCCAGTTGCGCAATGACCTCAGCCGCGATGTCCCCCAGGTCGAGCCGCGCCGGCGGCACGTGCGCGGTGCGATCCGCGTCGACTTGCGCCAGCAGCATGAGCTGGTCGATCAGGCGGCGCATCTGCGCGACATCGCCGCGCATCCGCTCGGCCTCGGGATAGTCCAGCCGGTCGAGCTCGAGCGACAGCAGCGTCAGCGGCGTGCGCAATTCGTGGGCGATGTCGGCGGCAAAGGCCTCGTGCAACGCGGCGGCATGGTCGACGCGGCCGAGCACGCGGTTGATCGCCTCGGCGAACGGCCGGGCCTCGACCGGGAAGTGCGTGATATCGACCCGCACCCCGCGCGTTTCATCGGCACGCGCGTCGATCTGGCGCGCGGCGGCGATGAGCGGCTTGACCCCGCTCTTGATCGCCCAGCGCCCGGCCAGCGCCATCGGCAGGATCAGCACGGCCATGGGCAGCAGGACGTGCTCGCTCAATTCATGCAGCGCCTGGACCAGCGCGTCGTGGTTGGACAAGTTGCTGAACGAGATGCGGTATTCGATGCCGATGACGATCAGCAGCAGCACCGCGCCGATTCCGCCGACGAGCGCGAGGCTGTTGGTCAGGCGGCCGGTGATCGAGGGAGGCCGGCTCATGCCGCGCGGGCCCGCGCCATGTAGCCGACGCCGCGAATCGTGTGCAGCTCGACCGCCGCGCCCGCCTCGTCCAGCTTGCGCCGCAAGCGCGAGACGACGGCCTCGACGGCATTGGGCGTCACGGCCTCGTCGAAGGTGTAGAGACTGTTCTCGATCGCCGCGCGGCGCACCACTTGCCCGGCCCGGCGCAGCAGCAGCTCGATCAGCGCCGCCTCGCGCCGCGTCAGCTCCAGCGCCGCCTTGTCTACATGCACGCTCTGCCCGGCCGGATCGTAGACCAGATTGGCGAGCGTCAGGATCGCATCGTGGCGCCCGCCGGGCCGGCGCAGCAGCGCGCGCAGGCGGGCGGCCAGTTCACGCATCTCGAACGGCTTGGGCAGATAATCGTCCGCGCCGGCATCCAGCCCGCGAATGCGGTCCTCGAGTGCATCGCGCGCGGTCAGCACCAGCACCGGCGGCACCGCCCCGGTGCGCTGGCGCAGCCAGTCGACGCCATCGCCATCGGGCAGGCCGAGATCGAGCACCAGTCCATCGAATTGCGCTGCGTGCAGGGCATCGTCTGCCGCGCCCAGCGACAGGACACAGTCGCAGACATGGCCCTGTGCCGTCAGCCCGTCGGCGATCAGGCGGGCCAGCCGCTCGTTGTCTTCCACCACCAGGATACGCGCCATGATGTCCCTGCATCCGCCCTGGCGCCGTGTTTAGCAAGAATGACTGACGGGAGACTGACGCGGCAACCGATCTCAGGCGCCAACCGGCCTCAGGCAGCCGCCACCCCGGGGACGGCAAGCGCCGGCTCGATCCGGTTGCGGCCCTTTGCCTTGGCCCGGTACAGCGCCGCATCGGCCTCTGCGAGCAAGGCCGCGACCGCGCTTTCGCCCGATACCAGCGCTCCGGGCGGGCCAAAGCGCTCCGCGAGGCCAGCGCTGACCGTCGCGCTGACGGCCACGCCGCTGCGGCTAAGAACCGCGCTGTCGGCGAATTCGGCGATCACCGCGTCGCCGATGCGCCGCGCGCCAGCGGCATCGCACCCCGGCAGGAGCGCCACAAATTCCTCGCCGCCGATTCGCGCCAGCAGCGCATTGGCACCGACGGTTTCGCGCAGGATGCGGGCGAAGGAGGCGATGACTTCGTCGCCGGTGGCATGACCAAAGCGGTCGTTGATCGACTTGAAGTGATCGATATCGAAGGCCAGCAAGGCCGCCACGCCCGGCACCAGTGCCAGGGCCGTGCCGCCTTGCGCAAAGAACCAGCGGCGATTGCCAAGGTTGGTCAGGTGATCGGTCTGCGCCAGGCGCACCAGCCCCGCGTCGGCTTCCTCGCGCACCACCGCCAGCATCGCCATCGGCAGGACCACAGAATAGAGCACGCCGGCGTACATCGTGATGGTGCTGCTCGCCGCGACCAGCGCCGGGCCGTAGCGCAGGGCCGCCAAAGGCAGGACCGTGACGCGCAGGGCATAGACCAGGCCGTGGAACGCCAGGACCGCGACGAGCACCTTGCGCGAGCGCAGGTGCTGCAGCGGCGCCGCGCGCCAGGCTTCCCAGGCGGTCAGCGCACAGACGATCACGATCGGAACGCCAGAGGCGTAGAGCCACACCGTCTCGGGCCAGCGCGGCCCGGCAAGCGCCCAGACCGCGGCCATGACCACAAGCAACCCCAGCGACAGGGCCCTATGGCGTCGTCCGCCGACGGCGGCCACGCCGTCGAGCACCAGCATGTAACCGCTCAGGATCACGAGGTTGCTCAGCGCCGCACCGCTGATGCCGGGCATGTACGACCGCGCGGTCGCGACCACGCATCCGGCGGCCAGCACGAGATAGCCGACCGCGCAGGTCTCCAGCGTGCCGCGCCGCTCGGGCCGCGTGTTGCGTTCCCACAGGGTCATGCCCGCGCTGGCAAGGAGCGTGGCGACGATGAACAGATAGATCGTGAAAAGTGCGCCTGTCATCGTCGCTCGTCGGATGCCCCACTCGAAGACATGCACTTAAGGGCAATAGGGAAAACATATCGTTAACCCACATTCACCCTCGAAATCAGCGCGTCGCGGCACCTCCGGGAAGGGGGAACGGCATATGTCCCTTGGCCCGAGCGCGGCCTGCCACCACGTCGAGCAGCGCCGCGTCGCTGGTGCCGAAGTTGACGAGAATCGCCGAGGCCACCGGGCGCACCACGGTCAGGTCCGCCGGGCGGTCCATCTCGACCGCGAAGATCGCCGGGATGCCGGCTGCCCGGGCCCGGACCAGCGCACGAACGGGGGCGTCCTGTGCCGTGAAGGCGATTCGCCCCTCGTGCTGGCGCGAGCCGAAGAAGTGGTGGGGGTGCAGCACCTCGAACGGAGTCGCGCCGCGCACCAGCGCGACCTCTGCCTTGGCCGGATCGTCGACCACGACATAGCCCGCGCTGCGCGCCGCCGCGGCATCGACGCCCGACAGCCACACCCGCCGACCCGGCTTGACCGGCAGCACGTGGCCACGATCGGCAAGCAGCACCTGTGCGGCGCGCTGCGCGGCCTCGCCCGCCTGGCGCCACGCCGGTTGCCCGACGATTCGGCCGGCAGCCTCGGCATCGACATAAGGATTGTCGAACAAGCCCATCTCGAACTTCACTCGCAGCAGGCGCCGCACCGAGGCATCGATCCGCGCCTCGGTGAGCAGCCCGGCCTGCACCGCCGCAATGACGGGCGCAGCATCGTCCACCCCGCCGAACTGGTCGATCCCGGCGTTGATGCCCTTGGCGAAACGCTGCGTCGGCGTCAGGTCCTCCACACCCCACGGCATGGCGATGTGCCAGGGCATCTGCGGGTGGGCGGCGTCGGGCGCGCGGCATTCGCGCGGGCAGTCGTTGGTGATGCCCCAGTCCGATACGATCACCCCGCCGAAGCCCTTCTCGCGGCGCAGCAGGTCGGCAAGCAACTGCTTGCTGAAGCCTGCGCCCACCGGCTCGAGCGGCCGGCCGTCGACCTTGGGCCCGGTGACGATCACGTAGGTCGGCATCACGCCCGCGCTGTGCGCGGCCAGCGCGCCGTCGAAGGCGCGCACGTGGGCCTTGAACTGGGTGTCGGTCAGCGTCACCTGGCGGCCATAGTAATTGTGGCCGTCGAAGCCGCCGGGCTCGGCGCCATAGCCGACCCAGTGCTTGACGACGGTGGCGACGCCGTCGCGTGTCAGGCCGTTCGGGCTGCCCTGGAATCCGACGACATAGGCCCCGGCAAGGCGCGAGATCGTGGCAGGATCGGACCCGAAGGTCGCGGCATAACGCGCCCAGCGCGGCTCCACGCCGACATCGGCCTGGGGCGAGAGTGCCATGGTGATGCCCATGGCGCGATATTCCTGGCGGGCGATGTCGCCGAAGCGACGCACCAGCGCGGGATCGCCCAGCGCCGCAAAGCCCAGCGTGTTGGGCCATTGCGAGATGCCGCCGCCGTTGGTGCTGGCTCCCAGCGTCGATTCGAAATGATGCCGCGGGTCAGTGCTGATGGTGACCGGGATGCCAAGCCGCGACGCTTCGGCGATCTTCTGTACCGCATTGTTTTGGGCGGCGAATTTGGCCGCCGGCATGGTCAGGCGGGTGATGAAGCTGTTGGCATGGCGCTGCATGATCGCCGTGCGCGCGGCACCGAGGTCGTAGCCCTTGCTCGAGGCCCCCAGCGGCGAGTCGACCGCAGCCAGCGTGCCGTGGACCATCATCCCGGCCTTCTCCTCAAGCGTCATCTGCGCGAGGAGATCGTCGATCCGCTGCTCGACCGGTGCGCCCGGATCCTCGTAGCGATCCATCCGGCCGTTGTGATTGAGGTCGCGGAACGAAAGGGTGCCGGCCTGTGGTGCTGCCGGCACGGGCGCGGCTGCGGGCAGAACGGTCGCCGAGGCCAGCAGCAGCCCCGCCCTGAAGATCATCTGCCCTGCCCGCATAACGCCTGTCTCCCGGAATGGACCGGGGCGGTCGCCGCCGGAAAAGCGGGATTAGCATTATGATTCATAACCGCAACGCCGAAACGGGGCGCATGCAAGGCCGTCGCCTCCGTCGCTCACCCCCGGCGGGCGCGGACCTGCCGCACCCGCCGGAATGGCGTCATTCCCACTCGATCGTGCCGGGCGGCTTCGAGGTATAGTCGTAGACCACGCGGTTGATGCCCTTGACCTCGTTGACGATGCGCGTCGCCACGCGGCTGAGGAAGCCGGCGTCGAAGGGATAGATGTCGGCGGTCATGCCGTCGGTCGAGGTGACGGCCCGCAGCGCGCAGACCGAATCGTAGGTGCGATGGTCACCCATCACGCCCACGGTCTTGACCGGCAGCAGCACCGCGAAGGCCTGCCAGATCGCGTCGTAGAGGCCCGCGTTGCGGATTTCCTCGAGGTAGATCGCGTCGGCCTTGCGCAGGATGTCGGCGCGCTCGCGGTTGACCTCGCCGGGGATGCGGATGGCGAGGCCCGGCCCCGGGAACGGATGGCGGCCGACGAACACGTCGGGCAGGCCCAGCTCGCGGCCCAGCGAGCGCACTTCGTCCTTGAACAGTTCGCGCAAGGGTTCGACGAGCTTCATGTTCATGCGCTCGGGCAAACCGCCGACGTTGTGGTGGCTCTTGATCGTCACCGAAGGACCGCCGGTGAACGAGACGCTCTCGATCACGTCGGGGTAGAGCGTGCCCTGCGCCAGGAAGTCGGCGCCGCCGATCTTGCGCGCCTCGGCCTCGAACACGTCGATGAAGGTCTTGCCGATGAACTTGCGCTTGGCCTCGGGGTCGGTCGTGCCTTCCAGTCCCTTGAGGAACAGCGTGGAGACGTCCACGTGCACCAGCGGGATGTGGTAGTGGTTACGGAACAGCGAGACCACCTGCTCCGCCTCGCCCAGGCGCATCAGCCCGTGGTCGACGAATACGCAGGTCAGCTGGTCGCCGATCGCCTCGTGGATCAGCACCGCGGCCACCGCCGAATCGACGCCGCCGGAAAGACCGCAGATCACGCGGGCATCGCCCACCTGCTCGCGGATCTCGGCGATCTTGGTCTTGCGGAATTCGGCCATGGTCCATTCGCCATGGCAGCCGCAGACGTGGCGCACGAAGTTGGCGATCAGCTTGCCGCCGTCGGGCGTGTGCACGACCTCGGGGTGGAACTGGGTGCCGTAGTACTTCTTCTCGTCATTGGCGATGACGGCAAAGGGCGCGCCATCCGAGACCGCGACGATGCGGAAGCCGGGGGCGAATTGCGTGACCTTGTCGCCGTGGCTCATCCACACCTGGTGGCGTTCGCCTTCCTTCCACAACCCGTCGAACAGCACGCAGGGCTCGGTGACGGTGAGGAAGGCGCGGCCGAACTCGCCCGAATCGCCGGATTCGACCGTGCCGCCAAGCTGGTGGCTCATCACCTGCTGGCCATAGCAGATGCCCAGGATCGGCAGGCCGCTGTCGAACAGCACCTGCGGCGCGCGCGGGCTGCCGTCGGCCGGCACGCTGGCGGGCGATCCCGACAGGATGATGCCCTTGGGCTTCATCCGGTGGAACGCGGCCTCGGCCTGCGTGAACGGGGCGATTTCGGAATAGACGCCCGCCTCGCGCACGCGGCGCGCGATCAGCTGCGTCACCTGGCTGCCAAAATCGACGATGAGGATCGATTCGGGGGCCGATTCTTCGGGCTGTGTGGTCATGGCTGGCCGATAAGGAAGCGGGCCGGACCTGTCCAGCATTTGCGGCGCGTCCCCTATGGTATCGTATGCGCAGGAAAGGTGTTGCAGCGGGGGCAACACAAAGTATGCATGCGCATAATTAATTGCGTTTCATGCAACCGCGTAACTCATCAACGCACTTGCAGCAAAAACGCTTAACCCTATGTGAGCACCAGTTCGCAGCTCCGAGCCACACCCTGCCGGCGCGACGAGCGGAGAGGCCCTGCAAGGCAATACAAAAGAACAATACCGTTCACAGGAAAACAGGAGCATACCATGCGCAAGATCGCAACGGTTGTGCTGCCGCTCATCCTCGCCGCTGGTGTCAGCGGCGCGATGTTCACTGCCACGCTCGTCTGAGCGCTGGCGGCAGCCATGACGAATACACGCCGGATCCTCTCAAGCGGCGCTGTCTTCGGATAGAATACTTGTACTGCCCCGGCCATGCCGCTGTCACCGCAGCGATGCAGGCCGGATATCAAGGCGGCCGTCCGGCGGGACGGCCGTTTTGCGTTTCTGACAACTGCACCGGGTGTGCCATGTGCGCCACACTTGCCGCAAGCCAAGCCGCTTGGCACCTGCTCGTCCCATGACCGTCACCCGCTTTGCTCCCAGCCCCAACGGCGCGCTGCACCTGGGTCATGCCTATGCCGCGATCATCGCGGCGGATCGCGCCGCGCAGGACGGCGGCACGATGCTGCTGCGGATCGAGGACATCGACGGTCCGCGCAGCCGCCCCGAGCTGGCGGACGAGTTTCGCGCCGATCTGGCCTGGCTCGGCCTGTCATGGCGCGAGGTCGGCGCACAGTCCGGCCGGATCGTGGCCTATCGCGCCGCCGCGGACCGGCTGCGCGCGGATGGGCTGCTTTATCCCTGCAGCTGCACCCGCGCAGAAATCGCCGCCCATGCCACGAAATCCGGCCCCGACGGCCCGGTCTATCCCGGCACCTGCCGGCACCGTGCGCCCGCGCCCGATGCGCCGCTGGCCTGGCGGCTCGACATGGCGGCAGCGGTGTCGCACGCCGGCCCGCTCACATGGTTCGACGAACGGCGCGGCGAGCAACCCGCCGACCCGGCGATGTTCGGCGACGTGGTGCTGTGGCGCAAGGATGCCCCGGCGTCCTATCACCTGGCGGCAACGCTCGACGATGCGACCGACGGCGTCAGCGTCGTCACCCGCGGGATCGATCTGTTCCGCGCCAGCCACGTCCACCGCCTGCTCCAGGCGCTGCTCGACCTGCCGGTGCCGCGCTGGCACCATCACCCCGTGCTGGTCGGCGCCGACGGGCAGAAGCTGGCCAAGCGTCGCGGCTCTGCGGGCCTGGCCGAACGCCGCCGCGCGGGCGAGGATGGCGCGGCGCTGCGCATCGCAATCCAGGCTGGTCTTTTTGACACTGGCGTTTCGCTGGCGGACACCATAGACCTTGCGCCATGATCTATGTCCTCGTGCCCGTACTGATCGCCCTCATGGCGCTGACTGTATATTCGCTGGTGCGCGGGATCGTAGCCTTCCTGCGGACCACGCGCGAGGGGCTGGAGCGCGGCGACGAGGGCGTGCGCGAGATGCAGCTGCTGCAGAACCGCATGATGTTCAACCGCATCAAGTTCCAGGGCCTGGCCATCGTCGTGGTGGTCATCATGCTGATGGTCGCGGGCAAGAACTGACCGCCCTGCCGGCCGGCGACAACACGATGGTCAAGCTCAACCGCATCTATACCCGCACCGGCGACGACGGCACCACCGGCCTGGTCGATGGCTCGCGCCGCGCCAAGCACGACGCGCGCATGTCCGCGATCGGCGAGGTGGACGAGGCAAACAGCGCGATCGGCCTGGCGACGCTGGCGACCGAAGGCACGATGCTCGACGAGCTTCGCCGTATCCAGAACGACCTGTTCGATCTCGGCGCGGACCTCGCCACGCCCGGCACCGATTTCACGCCCGGCGAGATGACGCTGCGGGTGGTGCCCGCGCAGGTCGCGTGGCTCGAGGGTGCGATCGACCGCCACAACGCCGCACTGCCGCCGCTGACCAGCTTCATCCTGCCCGGCGGCAGCGAAGCCGCCGCGCGCGTCCACCTCGCCCGCGCGATCACGCGCCGCGCCGAGCGGGCCGCCACGGCGCTGGCCGCGGCCGAGCCGGTGAACCCGGCCGCGCTCGGCTATCTCAACCGGCTGTCGGACTATCTTTTCGTCCTGGCCCGCGCGATCAACGCTGGCAGCGATCCCCTGTGGGTGCCCGGCGCCAGCCGCTGACGCTTCCCACCTTGCCGGGTCTGCGCTAGGCGGGCGGCAAGGTACAAGATCAGAGGATGTGGCTATGCAGACAGTCGCCGTTATCGGGGCCGGGCAGATGGGCGCGGGCATCGCGCAGGTCATGGCGCAGGCAGGGCTTTCGGTCCTGCTCGCGGACGTGGACCTCGCCGCCGCGCAGAAGGGCCGCGACAAGATCGCCAAGGCGCTGGCCCGCCTCGTCACCAAGGAAAAGATCACCGCCGCCAACGCCGAGGCGATCACCGCGCGCATCACCCCGATCGGCGACTATGCACCGATGGCGGATGCCGACCTCATCGTCGAGGCCGCGACCGAGCGCGAGGACATCAAGCGCCGCATCTTCGAGGCGGCGGGCGCCGTGCTCGCACCCCATGCGATTCTCGCCAGCAACACCAGCTCGATCCCGATCACGCGCATGGCGGCCAATTCGCCAGACCCGTCGCGCTTCATCGGGCTGCACTTCTTCAACCCGGTGCCGGTGATGAACCTGGTCGAGGTCATCCCCGGCCTTGCCACCTCGGACGAGACGCTGGCGACGATGCGGGCGCTGGTCGGACGGCTGAACAAGGAAATCGTGCTGTCGCAGGACGAGGCCGGCTTCATCGTCAACCGCGTGCTCATGCCGATGCTCAACGAGGCGGCCTTCGTGCTCGGCACCGGCACCGCCACGCTGCTCGACATCGACAAGGCCTGCCGCCTCGGGCTCAATCATCCGATGGGGCCGCTGGAACTGGCCGACTTCATCGGCCTCGACACCTGCGTCGAGATCATCCGCGTGCTGCACACCAGCACGGGCGACAGCAAGTACCGCCCCGCCCCGCTACTGGTGAAGTATGTCGAGGCCGGCTGGCACGGCCGCAAGACCGGGCGCGGCTTCTACGATTACAGCGGCGAGACGCCGGTCCCCACCCGCTGACGTCGTTTGGAGGGCGAGGAACGGGCAGGCTTATGCGGCGTTTTTCCGGCATAGGAGAACACCGATGAGCAAAGAGCTGCCCGACCTCGCCCCCGAGGCCCACAACCAGGAACAGGACGACTCGCAGGCCCAGGCACAGAGCCTTGCCGACGAGGCGATCGACCGTGCGACCAGCGTGCTGGGCGAAGGCGAGGAAACCGAACGCACCCCCAGCCCCGGCGACGACAGCGGATCGACCCCCGACGTGGTCGATCACATGAACCAGATGGTGTCCTCGGGCCGCATCGACATGGGCGCCTTCCGCGGCGAACGTAACGATGACGACGAGGACGGCATGCTCGGCGAATCCGGCATGGAAGACGACTTCCCGCGCGGCGCGGAGTAAGTCTCGAGGGGTCGGGTTTGGGCCCGGCCCCTCCACCACCGGCTGCGCCGGCGGTCCCCCTCCCCGCCTTGCGGCAGGGAGGACTTCAGATCCTCCCCATCGCCGATGGGAGGTGCCAGGCCACAGCCTGACGGAGGGGCGAGGCCCGAAACCCCGCCCCATCCGACTTACCCCCCCAACTTACATAGTCGCGACCTTGACCACGAACCGCACCGAGCGACCCGGCATCACGACCAGGTCCTTGTTGAGCGAGGTCGCCAGGCGCTGCGTATCATCGGTCAGGTTCTGGCCCACCACCGAGAACTGCACCCCCGGATGGCTGCGGAACGGCCGCCAGGCGATGTTGGCGTCGAGCGAATTGTAGCCCGGCGTCGTGGTGTCGAAATCGCCGGCCTTGTCCTGCCGTCCGAAGTGCGACAACTGCACTCCGGCATCGAGCGTGCGCCCTTCCCAGGCGAGACCGCCGCCGATGCGATAGGGCGGGATGCGCGGCACGTTGCTGCCGCTGTCGAGCGTGGCGCGGGTATAGTCGCCCAGCACCTTGGCGGTGAAGGTGCCGTCCTCGGTCTTGACCAGATCCTGGCTCAGTTCCGCCTCGAGACCGCGGAAGCGCGCGCCCTGCTGGCGATAGAACAGCTCGCGCAATTCGCCGTCGGGGGCAGCGGTGCAGGTGCCGTCATCGTCGCAGGTGCGGCCGGTCAGGTCGCCATAGATATAGTTCTTGTACCAGGTGTAATAGACCGAGCCGGTGAAGCGGAAGCCGCCGGTGCGCACGCGCAGGCTGCCTTCGAGCGAATTGGCGCGCTCGATCTTGAGGTTCGGATCACCGGTCTCGAAGGTCTGCGGCCCATCGTGCGCGCCGCGGGCGAACAGCTCGGTCAGCGCCGGCGCGCGGCCGGTGCTCGAGAAATTGACGCCCAGCTTGACGGTGTCGGTCGGGCTGTAGAGCAGGCCCACCGCGCCGCTGAGGGGCGTGAACCGGCGCACGGTGAAATCGTCGTCGAGCGGCGTGCCGGTGATCCGGACATGCTCGACGCGGCCGCTGGCCTCGGCGTGGAGGCGCGGTGCCAGCTGTAGTTCGGTGAACAGGTAGCCGGCGATGTTCTCGCTCGTCGCCGGATTGAGATAGCTGCTGTCCTCGCCGATCGCTGAGAAGTCACGGTGCTGGTACTCGACGCCGAGTGCGGTGTTGCGCACCGGCCCCAGCGCATTGAGCAGCAGTTCGCCGCGGCCGTTCCACTCCTTGTTCTTGAAGGTGGTGTTGACCGAGCCGTCGGGGTTCTTTTCCTGGTGCTGGTAATCGCCGTAGCTGCCGTCGAAGGTCAGCGTCTTGAGCAGCCCGGAGCCCAGCGCGAAGGCGTTGCGCGTGATGACCTTGGTCTGGCGCATGTCGATATAGGTGGTGTCGCTGGGGATGCCGTACTGCGCGTCGTAATGGGTGACGGCCAGGCCGACATGGCTCTGCCCGTCGGGCAGGAAGTATGAGCCGCCCAGCGCCCCGCCCCGGCCGTGGAACCAGGAATTGGCCTGCGTGCCGAGCGGCGTGTCGTAATTGTCGGTGGTGCGCCAGAACGCATCGGCATGCAGCGCGAGGTTGCCCGCCTTGCCATCGACCAGGCCCGAGACTTCGACGCCCTTGTTGACGGTGGTATAGCTGGAGTTGCCCTCCGCCGAGATCGTCTCGGTCGGCAGGCTCATCGGCACGCGGTTGTTGATCGTGTTGACGACGCCGCCGATCGCCTGGCTGCCATAGCGCAGCGTCGCCGCGCCGCGCACGACCTCGATCGAGCGGGCGGCGAGCGGGTCGATCGGCACGCCGTGGTCGGGGCCGATGTCAGATACGTCGGAGCTCGAGGTGCCGTCCTCGAGCAGACGGACGCGTGCCGAATCCATGCCGCGGATGATCGGGCGGCTGGCGCCGGCGGCAAAGCCGGTGGCCGAGACGCCGGGCACGTCACGCAGCGCATCGGCGATGCTGGCCCCGCCCGCGCGGGCGATCTGGTCCGAATCGACGCGTGCCGAGACGGTTGGCGTATCGTCGATACCGTGGCCGAACGGCGTCGCGGTCACGACGATCGGTCCGGCCGGCGCGGTGGTGGTGCTGTCCCCGGCGCCTTCTTCCGCACTTGTACCCGCATCCGTGGCACCCGCCTCGGCGGCACGCGCTGCTACCGGCAGGCTGCCGAGGGCGAGCACGAGCAGTGCGGAGCCCTGCAGTGATCGGGCCGTGAAGGTGGGACGCATCGTATGACTCCTGAAGCAACGATATAACATTTCATCGCCCTAGAGCCATTCCGGACATGAACGCAAGATGAAGGGCGAGGCTTTTTGCCGCACTGCGACGACGCACGCGCGAAAGGCGCGGCGCGAAAGCCGGCTTTTGCTATCAGACGATTGGACTTCGGGGGAAATGGTGCTGCTGGGGAGGATTGAACTCCCGACCTCAGCCTTACCAAGGATGCGCTCTACCACTGAGCTACAGCAGCACACCATTTCCGCTTGAGCCGCGCCGCAGCGCCTGGCTCCAGGTCCGGTCCGGCGGGGTGGCCGCCGGTGGAGGCGCGCTATTGGCCGCAGCGCCCAGCGATGTCAAGCGGGGTTGCGGACAAAAACGTCGCACGGCACAACGCGAGGCACGATGACCGCTCCCAAATCCCCTGCCCCCGCTTCCCCCACCCGTGAAGAACGGCTTGCGCAGCGGCTGCGCGAGAACTTGCGCCGCCGCAAGGCGCAGGCCCGCGCGCTTTCTACGCCCGATGCGCAGGAGACGCCGGAGGCGTAGCGTATGCCGCTTTCCAAACCGGATTGCGCTCGCTAGTGCCCGCGTCTCGTCTTTCACGTCTTGTAGCAGGAAGCGCCGATGCCCCGTCTGATCCTGATTCGTCACGGCCAATCGCAGTGGAACCTGGAAAACCGCTTCACCGGCTGGTGGGACGTCGATGTGACCGAAAAGGGCGCTGCCGAAGCCTTCGCCGCCGGCCAGCTGCTCAAGGACAAGGGCGTCCTGCCGACCGTCGCGTTCACCTCGCTGCAGACCCGCGCGATCAAGACGCTGCATCTCGCGCTCGAGGCCGCTGGCCGGCTGTGGGTGCCCGAGACCAAGGATTGGCGCCTCAACGAACGCCACTATGGCGGCCTGACCGGGCTGGACAAGGCCGAGACCGCCGCGCGCCATGGCGACGAGCAGGTCAAGGTGTGGCGCCGCAGCTTCGACACCCCGCCGCCGGTGCTCGAGGCGGGTAGCGAATTCGATCTCGCCGCCGACCCGCGCTATGCCGGGATCGCGGTGCCCGCGACCGAAAGCCTCAAGGACACCATCGCCCGCGTCCTGCCCGCCTATGACGAACTGATCGCCCCGGCGCTGCGTGCCGGCGAGACCGTGATCGTGTCGGCGCACGGCAATTCGCTGCGCGCGCTGGTCAAGCACCTGTCGGGCATTTCGGACGAGGACATCACCGGCCTCGAGATCCCGACCGGCCAGCCGATCGTCTACGAACTGGACGACCAGCTCGGCGAAATCGAACGCTACTATCTGTCGGAGCGCTGAGCGCGCCCGCCCTTGCGAAATAAAGCCCGAACGGGGGATTTGGGAATGAACGAGACGCCGCTGTCGGAAGCCGGGACTGCCCCGGGGGTTACCCCTGAGATCGCGCCAAAGGTGGCCATCGTGATGGGCAGCCAGTCCGACTGGGAGACGATGAAGAACGCCGCCGCCGTGCTCGACAAGCTGGGCGTGGCGCATGACTGCCGGATCGTCTCCGCGCACCGCACGCCCGAAAGGCTGGTCGACTTTTCCCGCACTGCCCACGCGCAAGGGTTCAAGGTGGTGATCGCCGGCGCCGGCGGCGCCGCGCACCTGCCCGGCATGGTCGCCTCGATGACGCACCTGCCCGTTTTGGGCGTACCGGTCGAATCCAAGGCGCTGAAGGGCATGGATAGCCTGCTGTCGATCGTCCAGATGCCCGGCGGCATCCCGGTCGGCACGCTCGCGATCGGTGTGCCGGGCGCGACCAATGCCGGCATTCTCGCCGCCTCGATCCTCGCGACGCATGACGCGGCGCTCGCCGAGCGGCTGATCGCCTTCCGCGCCGCGCAAACCGCCAGCGTGGCGGAGCGGCCGCAGTGACCTCCCAGCCCGCCCCGTATGGTCAGCCCTCGCAGTCTGGGTTTGGATCGATGATCGCGCCGGGCGCCGTCATCGGCATCCTTGGCGGCGGGCAACTCGGGCGGATGATGGCGCTGGCTGCAGCGCAACTGGGCTATACCGCGCATGTCTATGCGCCCGAACCGCGCGCCGAATCCGTCGCCGCGCAAGTCAGCGCCGCTTATACCCAGGGCGCCTACGACGACGAGGACGCCCTCGCCGCCTTCGCCGCGCAAGTCGCCGTGGTGACGTACGAGTTCGAGAACGTCGCCGCCGCGCCCCTCGCCGCGATCACCCGCCATGCCCCGTTGCATCCGCCTGCCCGCGCGCTCGAAGTCGCGCAGGACCGGGTCAACGAAAAGACCTTCGTCGAGGCGCTCGGCGGCCGCCCGGCCCCATGGCAGCAGGTCGACAGCGCCGACGATCTTGCACGCGCGGTGGCCGCGATCGGCGCGCCCGGCATCCTCAAGACCCGGCGCGACGGCTACGACGGCAAGGGCCAGTGGCGCATTCGCGACGCCGCCGATGCGGCCGGGCTGGACCTGCCGTCCACCCCGCTGATCTACGAGGGCTTCGTCACCTTCTTCGGCGAATTCTCGGTCATCCTCGTGCGCGGGCAGGATGGCACGGTGCAGTTCTGGGATTCGGCCCGGAACGAGCATGTCGACGGCATCCTCGCCCGCTCGACCGTGCCCGCCCCTGCCGGCATCGCGGCGCAGGTTCCGGCCGCGCGTGCTCTGGCGCAAAAGGTCGCCGAGGCGCTGAACTATGTCGGCGTGTTGACCCTCGAATTCTTCGCGACCGAGGATGGGCCGGTGTTCAACGAGATGGCCCCGCGCGTCCACAACTCGGGCCACTGGAGCATCGAGGGCGCGCTCGCCAGCCAGTTCGAGAACCACGTCCGCGCCATCCTCGGCCTCCCGCTCGGCAGCACCGCGCTGGTGAGCGGGGGCGCGGTGATGGACAACCTCATCGGCGACCAGGCGGACCAGTGGCCCGCGCTGCTGGCTGACCCGGCCAATCACCTGCACCTCTACGGCAAGGCCGAAACGCGCGCCGGGCGCAAGATGGGCCACGTCACCCGGCTGGTCGGCTGAGATGGCGGTCACGCTGTTCCTGATCGTGGCGCGGGCGCAGGATGGCACCATCGGCGAGACCGTCGACGGGCGCGGCCGCCTGCCCTGGCACATTCCCGCCGATCTCAAGCGGTTCAAGGCGCTGACGATGGGCAAGCCGATGATCATGGGTCGCAAGACCTTCGAATCGCTGCCCGGCCTGCTGCCCGGGCGACGGCATATCGTGCTGACCCGCGATGCCGGCTGGTCCGCCCCCGGCGCCGAGGTGGTCCACGACGCGCAAGCCGCGATCGCCGCGGTCGGTAAGGGCGAGGCGGCGGTGATCGGCGGCGCGCAGATGCTCGCCCTGTTCGCCGACCGCGCCACCCGCTTCGAACTGACCGAGGTTCATGCCGTGGTGAACGGCGATACCAAAATGCCCGCGCCGGGGGCCGAGTGGCGCGAAGTGACGCGCGAGGAACACCCCGCCGGCGAGACCTATCCGGCCTATGCCTTCGTGACGCTCGAGCGCGCGGACCACACGACCGATACCGGGAAGGACGACACGACGCGATGATCCGGCTCGACGCACGCGACCCCCTGCCCGATGCATGGCGCGGCGCGGTCATCGCGCTCGGCAACTTCGACGGGTTTCACCTCGGCCACCAGGCCGTGGTCGCCGAGGCGGTGCAATGGGCGCGCGCCGAACGCCGCCCGGTGCTGGTCGCGACGTTCGATCCGCATCCCGTGCGCCACTTCGATCCCAAGGCGCCGCCGTTCCGCCTGACCACGCTCGACCAGCGCGAGGAACTGTTCGCCGGTGCCGGCGCCGACGCGATGCTCGTCTTCGCCTTCGACGACGCACTGGCCCGCACCTCGGCGCAGGACTTTGTCGAGGACCTGCTGGTCCGCCGCCTCGGCGCCGCCGGCGTCGTGACCGGCGAGGATTTCACCTTCGGGCGCCAGCGCGGCGGCAACATCGGCGTGCTGCGCGCGCTGGGCGAGCCGCTGGGCCTGACCACCCGCGCGGTGGGCCCGGTGTTCCGCGACGGCCTCGTCGTCTCGTCCAGCCGGGTGCGCGAGGCGCTCAAGGCCGGCGACTGCACCACCGCCACCACGCTGATGACGCGCCCCTTCGCGGTGCGCGGCACCGTCCAGCACGGCGACAAGCTGGGCCGCACGATCAATTTCCCCACCGCCAACCTCGCCATGGGCACGTATCTGCGCCCGGCCTACGGCATTTACGCCGTGACCGGACGCCTGCCGGGCAACCGCCTGGTCAAGGGCGCAGCCAACATGGGCATCCGCCCGACGTTCGACCCGCCCAAGGAACTGCTCGAGCCCTATTTCTTCGACTTTTCCGGCGACCTCTATGGCCAGGAGATCGAGGTGGCGTTCCACCACTTCCTGCGCCCCGAGGCGAAGTTCGACAGCCTCGACGCGCTGGTGGCGCAGATGAACCGCGACTGCGCCGAGGCCGCCCGCCTGCTGGCCTGAGGCCACGCTCAAAACCAGGGAGGCATCATGTTCCTCGTCGTCTTCCGCAACCGCAAGCGCGCCGACATCGACGCAGCCGCCTATGCCGCCGACGCCGCGGCGATGGATGCGCTGGCCCGCCAGCAGCCGGGCTTCCTCTCGTTCAAGTCCTACACCGCCGATGACGGCGAAGTGATCGCGCTGTCGGAATGGGCAGACGAGGCCGCCGCGCTCGCCTGGCGCCGCGTGGCCGCCCATGCCCAGGTGCAAGGCCGCGGCCGCGCCGAATACTACGAAAGCTATTCGCTGCTGGCCGGCACACCGAGCCGCATCCACCACTTCGAGCGGAGCAAGCCATGACCATCACGCTGTACGGCATCCCCAACTGCGAGCAGATTGCAAGGGTTGTAGATAGAAAATCCTTTTGCATAGGAACAGGGGTATGAACAACTCCGCCCCTGCCTATACAATTGAACCGCTTGATGAAAGTGGTGGGACTTGTGATTGCTGCGGTGAAGCCAGTCGCAGTGTCTGGGGCATGATCCATCATGGCGACGCTACGGTCGCCGCCTACTGGATGCATTGGACAGTCGGGCATCTTGATGAGCCAGGCGCTAACCTCGATCTTGTAATCGGAGCTTGGGGTGAAGCTGCGACGCCGGACGAAAGGGCGGCGGTATCGCTCCTCTATCGCCAGCCTCAGAACCAAGCGCCTGCGTTCATGGTGGTGGACGCGACTGAACGTCCTATTGCCAATAGTCCACTGGTGGGAAGCGCCTTGCGGCGGCAGGATGTGATCGGAACGCCGCTGGCGGAGCAGGTCTTCGATCTTGTCGATGCCATTGTCCTGCAAGACAGTCGCTTCTTCTGATCATCGTGGGAACAGCACAGGGGCAATGGAACGGACCATGACATTAACCATGTTTGGAATTGCAAACTGCGACACCGTCAAGAAGGCGCGCACCTGGCTCGACGATCACGGCCTGGCCTATTCGTTCCACGACTACAAGAAGCAGGGTGCCGATGCGGCGCGGCTTGCTGGCTGGGTGGAAACGGCCGGGCTGGACAAGGTCTTGAACCGCGCGGGCACGACCTTTCGCAAGCTGTCCGAGGCGGACAAGGTCGATCTTGGACCGGACAAGGCGATTGCACTGATGGTGGCCCATCCTTCGCTCATCAAGCGGCCGGTGGTGGAACACGACGGCGGGCTGCTGGTGGGCTTCAAGCCCGCGGAGTGGGAAGCGGCGCTGCTGGGGTGAGACGTGGCCGTCTGGGGGGCTTCGACAAGCTCAGCCCGAACGGAATTCGGGAAACCAAAGTCTTCCCCGCTCGCCCTGAGCTTGTCGAAGGGCATAAAGCGCAACGTACGCCGGCCTGGGACTTAGGCAGGCTCAGCCCGAACGGAACTCGGGAAACCAAACTCCCATCCCCCGTTCGCCCTGAGCCTGTCGAAGGGCGTGAGGCGCAAACCTCAGCCCCGCGTCACCGTCACGATGTAATTGAGCGCAAGGTCGTCCGACAGGTGCAGGCCCTTGGCCGGGCTCCACGCGATCCCTTGCGGATTGCCCATGACCAGCCCCGCACCGGCCAGCAGGTCGTGCAGCTCGATCGGGGTGATGAAGTCGTCCCAATGATGCGTGCCCCTGGGCACCATGCCCAGCCCCTCCGCCGCGGCGACCATCAGCAGGCGCGAGGCGGGAGTGCGGTTGGGGGTGGAGAGCACCATCAGCCCGCCCTCGCCCAGGCGATCGGCGAGCGCGGCGATGAAGGCGGGCTTGTCGGCGACGTGCTCGATCACCTCCATCGCGGTGACGAGGTCGAAGCGGCCCAGATCGAGCGCGGCCAGTTCGCCGTGGCGATAGTCGATCGCCAGCCCCGCACCCTGTGCGTGGGCGCGCGCGGCGGCGATGTTCTCCTGCGCGGCGTCGACTGCAGTGGTTGCGGCACCCATGCGCGCCAGCGGCTCGGCCAGCAGGCCCGCGCCGCAGCCGACGTCGATCGCGCTGCGCCCGGCGAGCGGCTTCAGCCCGCGCGGATCGCCGCCAAAATGGCTGTCGATGGCAGTGCGCAGGAACGACAGGCGCACCGGATTGAGGCGGTGGAGCATGGCCGAGCTGCCCTTGGGGTCCCACCACTCAGCCGCCAGCCGGCCGAAGTGGGCGGCCTCGTCGGGACGAATCGTGGCGTTGTGTGGCGAGGGTGCCAAGGATGTTGCATTGCTCATGGCACCTCCCTAAAGCGCCGCAACCGCATGGTCCATGGGCCAGGCGGGCAAGATTGTTTCTTGAGGCGGTGAACAGGAGCACAAGCGTTGGCGCGGATCGTGATGAAATTCGGCGGCACCTCAATGGCCGGAACCGAGCGAATCCGTCGCGTCGCGCGGATCGTGCAGCGCCAGCAGGCCGCCGGCCACGAAGTGGCGGTTGTGGTCTCGGCGATGGCCGGCGAAACCGACCGCCTCGTCAACTTCTGCCGCGAGGCCAACGCGCTCTATGACCCGGCGGAGTACGACGTCGTCGTCGCCAGCGGCGAGCAGGTGACCTCGGGCCTCCTGGCGATGCACCTCCAGGCGCTGGGCTGCAAGGCGCGGTCGTGGCTGGGCTGGCAGCTGCCGGTGCACACTGACGACGCGTTTTCCAAGGCGCGGATCGAGGGCATTGATTCCGGCGACCTGCTCGCCAGCATGGCCGCGGGCGAGATCGCGGTGATCCCCGGCTTCCAGGGTCTCAGCGCCTCGAACCGCATCACGACGCTGGGCCGCGGCGGCTCCGACACCTCGGCGGTGGCGGTGGCGGCGGCGGTCAAGGCCGATCGCTGCGACATCTACACCGACGTCGACGGGGTCTATACCACCGACCCGCGCATCGTCGCCAAGGCGCGCAAGCTCAAGGCCGTGACCTACGAGGAAATGCTCGAGCTGGCCTCGGTCGGCTCAAAGGTCCTGCAGACCCGCTCGGTCTCGCTCGCCATGAAGGAAGGCGTGCGGGTGCAGGTGTTGTCATCCTTCATCGACGACGATGCCCCGGCCGCGGACACGATCCCGGGCACGATGATCGTCGCGGACGAGGAACTGGAAGGGTACGAGATGGAACGCCAGCTGATCACCGGCATCGCCGCCGACAAGAACGAAGCCAAGGTCACCCTGACGCGGATCGCCGACCGCCCCGGCGCGGTCGCCTCGATCTTCGCGCCGCTGGCCGAGGCCAACATCAACGTCGACATGATCATCCAGAACATCGCAAAGGACAAGGGCGAGACGGATGTGACCTTCACCTGCCCGCAGGCCGACCTGGCGCGCACGCAGGCGCTGCTGGAAGAGCGCAAGGACCAGATCGGCTGGTATCGCCTAATGTGCGACAGCAAGGTCGCCAAGGTCTCGGTCGTGGGCGTGGGCATGCGTAGCCACGCCGGCGTCGCCAGCACCATGTTCAAGTCGCTCGCCGATCGTGGGATCAACATCCAGGCGATCTCGACCAGCGAGATCAAGGTCTCGGTGCTGATCGACGCCGACGAAGTCGAGCTGGCCGTGCGTGTGCTGCACACCGCCTACGGCCTGGACGCCCAGTAAGAATACCGGCCCGGCAAGGCGGGCGCGCGGCGATCAGGCGGAAGGTGCGGCCTTCCGCCGGCGCAGCAGCCCGCCCCGCCGCCCGCGCGCGGGGCCGGACTTCATCACCGTGCGGCGGAACAGGTGCGCGCCCAGCCGCACCATCACCGCCACGCACAGCCCCTGCCAGGCCAGCGCCGCGCCATGGGGCCATAGCGCCGGCTCGCGCGCCGCCCGTGCCAGCATGGCAAACGGCGAGGACAGCGGGAAGACGAGGCTGACCGCCTCGATCCACGTCCCCGGCCGGGCCAGCGCGAAGCTGGCGAAGAAGAACACCATCAGCTGCAGCATCGTCGCGGGCATCGCCAGCGTCTGCACCTCGCGCACGGTCGTCGCCATGCCTCCGATCGCTAGATAAAGCGAGCCGAGCAGCAGGTACGCCATCGCGAAATAGAGAAAGCCCAGCGCCAGGAACATCGGCCAGCCGACCGCCGGCACCGGCATGACCGGCAGCGCCTTGCCCCCGGCCAGGACCAGCGCCCCCCAGCCCGTCCCCCAGACCGCGATGCCGACGAAACTGACGCCGAGCATGGCGAAGAGCTTGCCCAGAAACAGCGCGTCGAGCGGGATCGAGGCGGCGAGTACCTCGATGATCTTGTTGGCCTTTTCCTCGACAAGATTGGAGAGGACCATGCCCGCCAGCAGCATCGTCAGCAGGAACAGCAGCACTTGCCCGGCCTGCGCCGTGGCGATCTGCCCGCTTTGCTGCTTGGCGGCGCTGGTGGCGACCTCGTCGACCGCCACCGCCGGCAGCGGCCCCGGCGCAACGCTTTGCGCGCGCGCCGCGAACAGCGCGATCATGCCCTGCCACATCCGCGCCCGCTCGGGCGTCGCGGTCAGGACCGGGCGCGCGAGGCTGCCCGATACCACCGCGGCGAGTTGCTGCTCGGCATGGCCGGCGAGCGCAGCCCGCGCGTCGTAGTGGCGGCCACCCCAGGGCGTATCGAGCACCACGAAGCCGGGCACATCGCCGGGCATGGCATCGCCCAGCGCGCGCTGTGCCTCCATCATCCGCGCCGCCTCGGGCGCGGGCAGCGCGATGCCGATCACCGGCTTGTCCAGATCCTTGTGGACCTGCGCGCCGATCGCCCCGGCCATGCCGCCGACCACGATCGGGAACAGCGGGCCGAGCAGGAAGAACAGGAAGGTCTTGGAAAAGATCACCGCGACGAAATCGCGCCGTGCGATCACCCAGGCGGCCTCGAGCTTGGTACGGATCATCGGCCAGCCTCCAGATTGCCCCTCTCCGGGTTGGGGGTGTTTTCTTCGAGCGCGCGCGCTGCCGCTTCGCCGGCGATGGCGACAAAGGCATCGTGCAGCCCGGCCCGCTCGATCGACAGCGAGAGGATCCCCGCCTCGCCCTCGATCAGCGCGCGCAACAGCCGCTCGACCCCGCTTTCGGGCAGCGCGAAATGCCAGAAGGCGCCCTCGCGCCGCGCATCGGCGGGCAGCGCCTGGCGCCACGGCCCATCGCCGGCGCGCGTTTCCAGCCGCACTTGCGGGCGCAGCCGGTCGCGCGCCTCGTCGACCAGCCCGGCAAAGGGCACCTTGCCGCCGGCGATGATCGCCACGCGGTCGCACAGTCGCTCGGCATGGGCGATGACGTGCGTTGAAAAAAGGACGGTCGTGCCGCGTTCCGCAAGGCTGCGGATCATCCGCTCCAGCTTGCCCTGGTTGAGCGCGTCCAGCCCCGAGAACGGCTCGTCCAGCACGACGAGGTCAGGCTGGTGGACCAGCGTGCCCAGCAACTGGACCTGCTGCGCCATACCTTTCGACAGTTGGCGGATCTGCCGATCGGCGGCATAGCCGAGCCCATGCTCATCCAGCAACTCGCGCGCCCGCTTGCGGCCCTGCCGCAACGGCACCCCGCGCAATGCGGCGAGGAACGCGATCGCCTCGCTCGCCTTCATCGCGGGATAGAGGCCGCGCTCCTCGGGCAGGTAGCCGATCCGGCGGGCGACATCGGTCGGCCGCTCGTGGCCAAGCACGCGGCGCACGCCCGCGTCGGGGTCGATGATGCCGAGCAGCATGCGCAAAGTCGTGGTCTTGCCCGCACCATTGGGGCCGAGTACGCCGTAGATCGCCCCGCGCGGCACGCGGATGTCCACGCCGTCGACCGCGGTGAACCCGTCGAATCGCTTGACCAGCCCTTCGGCCTCGATCGCCCACTCGCCCTGAAACGCCGCGCCGTCCGTCACCATAATCCCCGATTCACCGATGCCGTTCCAAGGGCTTGGGTCATGCGCGTGCGAGAGACAAGACTTGGTTAAGATCGCCCCCCTCCCCATCGAGGCGCGCATCCGCCAGCAGGCCGCCGAACTGGGCTTTGCCGCCTGCGGCCTGGCCCCCGCGGCCGACGATCCGTTGCGCGCCGCCCGCTTGCACGAATGGCTGGGCGAAGGGCGCCACGGCTCGATGGAATGGATGGAGGCGCGCGCCGGCCAGCGCCAGGGGCCGCAATCGCTCTGGCCCGAGGCAAGGAGCGTCATCGCGCTGGGCATGAGCTATGCCCCGGCGCACGATCCGCTGGCCCTGGCCGACGTGACCGACCGCGCGCGGATCTCGGTCTATGCCCAAGGGGCGGACTATCACGACATCGTCAAGCGCGCGCTCAAGGCGCTGGCGCGCTGGCTGGTGGCCGCGGTGCCGGGCGCCGAAGTCAAGGTCTTCGTCGATACTGCGCCGGTCATGGAAAAGCCGCTGGGCCAGCTTGCCGGCCTCGGCTGGCAGGGCAAGCACACCAACCTCGTCAGCCGGCGGCATGGCTCGTGGCTGTTCCTCGGCGCGATCTATACGACGCTCGATCTTAAACCCGACACGCCCCACGCCGATCGCTGCGGCAGTTGTACTGCCTGCCTGGACGCCTGCCCCACCGGCGCCTTCCCCGTGCCGTACCAGCTCGATGCGCGCGCCTGCATTTCCTACCTGACGATCGAGCACAAGGGACCGATCCCCGAGCAGTACCGGGCCGCGCTCGGCAACCGGATCTATGGCTGCGACGATTGCCTCGCAGTGTGCCCGTGGAATTCGTTCGCCAAGGCCGCGGCCGACAATCGCGCCTTCCTGCCGCGCGCCGAACTGGTCGCGCCGCGCCTGGCCGAACTGCTGGCCTTGGATGACGCGACGTTCCGCAGCGTCTTCGCCGGATCACCGATCAAGCGGATCGGTCGCGATCGCATGGTGCGCAACTGCCTCTATGCCGCGGGGAACAGCGGCGATGCCCGCCTGCTGCCCCGCGTCGAGGCGCTGTGCAGCGATCCCGACCCGGCCGTTGCCGACGCCGCACGCTGGGCACGGGCGCGCCTCGGCGCTGCCGGTCAGGCCTAAGCCCTTCCCCTGATCGCCGGTTGAGCGGGAATTTTCCCTGACCGGCTACGTCCGACAGGCCGTCGACGGCCCGCTCGTGCCCGGGCGCCCGCGACCCAGCCTTGCGGAGACCTCGTCATGTCCTCACCCCGGCCAACCTCGATTCGGCGCAGCATCATGATCTGCCTCGGCGCCATGGCCACGATCTGCGCGCTCCAGTTCGCCATGGCCACCGCCACGCAATTGCTGATGCGCGGCTCGGCCTTTGCGATCGCCAACGCCGCCGTCATGCAGCGCGGGCAGATGTACGGCGACATGAAGCACGACGCCTCGCAGAACGACCTGTTCCGCATGAAAGACGCGGTGGCACGGAGCGACGGCGCGGCGCTGGCACAGGCACGCAAGCAGTTCGACGAGGACCTCGCCGACATCGACGCCTCCTATGCCAAGGTCTTCGCGGTGCCGCCGCTCGCCGGCGAGGAAAGCCTCTACGACGAGACCCGCCGGGCCGAACGCGCTTATGTCGCCGCGGCGCGCACGGCGGCGGATGCCGTGGCCTCGGGACAGGATGCCACCACGACGATGCAGGCCTTCACCGCGGCGTTCGACGGGTTCGCCGACGTGCAGGATCGTCTCGGCAAGCAGCTGCAGGCCGACATCGTCGCCGAAAGTGACCGGTCCACGCTGCTGATGAATGCCGGGCTTGCGGCAAGCGGCCTGCTCATCGTGCTGAGCGCCGTCACGCTGATCTGGGCCACCCGGCATGTTCGCAAGGCCGTGACCGCGCCGCTCGAGCGGGTGATCGAAACCCTGCAGGCGATGGCGGCGGGCGACTATTCGCTGGCGGTCACCGGCAACCCCAACGGGCACGAGGTGGAGCGGATCGAGGCGGCGGCAGCGGTCTTCCGCCAGACCGCACTGTCCAAGCGAAGCGCCGACGCGGCGCAGGAGCAGGTGGTCGGTGCGTTGGCCAAGGCGCTGGACAAGATGTCGGGGCAGGATCTCGAATACCGCATCGACGAAGCCTTCGCCCCCGATTTCGAATCGCTGCGCGCCAGCTTCAACCACACGCAGACGACCCTGGCCGAGGCGATCGGGTCGGTGCGCATCGGCGCCCACTCGCTGTCGCGCACGATCGCCGAGATCGCGGGTGCGGCCGACGATCTTTCGCAGCGCAACCTGCGCCAGGCCGCCGCGCTGGAGGAAACCTCGGCCGCGGTGCGCCAGATCAACGAGGGCATCCGCGAGACCGCCGACCGCGCCGCCGAGGTCACCCGGCACGTCACCGAAACTCACCGCCATGCCGGCGAGGGCGGCGCCGTCGTTACCCGCGCGGTCGATGCCATGGCCTCGATCGAGGGGTCGTCGGGCGAGATCGGCCAGATCATCGGCGTGATCGACGCGATCGCCTTTCAGACCAACCTGCTCGCGCTCAACGCCGGGGTCGAGGCCGCACGCGCCGGCGATGCGGGCAAGGGCTTTGCCGTGGTCGCCAACGAAGTGCGCGCGCTGGCCCAGCGCAGCGCCGATGCCGCGCGCGACATCAAGGCCCTGATCTCCACCTCGAGCGCGCAAGTGGCCGATGGCGTGACGCTGGTGCGCCAGACCGGCGACCTGCTGGGCGAGATTCTCCAGCAGGTCGGCACGATCAACACCATGATCGGCGACATCTCCCGCACGGTAGAGACACAATCGCAGACCGTCGGCCAGATCAACGAGGCGGTCACCGCCATGGACCAGGATACCCAGCGCAACGCCGCGATGGTCGAGCAGACCTCGGCCGCCACGCGCGCGCTGGCGGCCGAGTCGGACCGCCTCAGCGAACTCGTGCGTGGCTTCCGCACCCGCGATCCGGCGACCCGTCCCGCCGCGCAGGCCGCCGTGCCGGTACAGGCGCGGCGCGAGTCGCTGGTCGAGGACGCCGGCGTCGCCGCCGCCTTCGCCGTCACGCCGCTGCCGCCCGCCCCGCCACCTTCTCTGCCGGTGCTGGCGCAGCCCACGCCGCCCGCGCCGGCGCCCCGCCCGGCGCGCGTGGTCGGCGGGGAAGACTGGGACGAGTTCTGAACCGGCCCCGACGCACCCGTCCGGCCCGCCCGCAGGTGTGGACATTTTCCGCGCCTTGCGACAGAGCACCGGACCCATGAGCATCAACTCCTTCGGTCACCTGTTCCGCTTCACCACCTGGGGCGAAAGCCATGGGCCGGCGCTCGGCGCCGTGGTCGACGGGTGCCCGCCGGGCCTTGCCATCGACGAGGGGATGATCCAGCCCTTCCTCGACGCGCGCCGTCCCGGGCAGTCGCGCTTCACCACGCAGCGGCAGGAGCCCGACCAGGTCCGCATCCTTTCGGGCGTGTTCGAGGGCCGCACCACCGGCACCCCGATCAGCCTGATGATCGAGAACGTCGACCAGCGCTCCAAGGACTACTCCGAGGTCGCCAAGGCCTATCGCCCCGGTCATGCCGACTATGCCTATGACGCCAAGTACGGCTTTCGCGACTATCGCGGCGGCGGGCGTTCCTCGGCGCGCGAAACTGCGGCGCGCGTGGCCGCCGGCGGAGTGGCGCGGCTGGTGATCCCCGAGGTCACGATCACCGCCTGGGTCAGCGCGATCGGCGGCGATGCCATCGACATGGCCAACTTCGACGCTGCCGAGATCGGCAACAACCCGTTCTTCTGCCCCGACGCCAAGGCCGCCGCCCGCTGGGAAGTGCTGGTCGACGGCGCGCGCAAGGCCGGCTCGTCACTCGGCGCCGTGGTGGAATGCGTGGCCACCGGCGTGCCCGCCGGCTGGGGCGCACCGCTCTATGCCAAGCTCGACGCCGAGCTGGCCCATGCCATGATGGGCATCAATGCGGTCAAGGGCGTGGAGATCGGTGACGGGTTCGCGGCCGCCGCCAACACCGGCGAGGGCAACGCCGATCCGATGCGCCCCGGCGCGGACGGTAGCCAAGGCCCTGCGTTCCTCGCCAATCACGCCGGCGGCATCGCGGGCGGCATCTCGACCGGCCAGCCGGTGACGGTGCGCGTCGCGTTCAAGCCGACATCCTCTATCCTCACCCCGATGCCCACCGTCACGCGCGAGGGCGAAGCCGCCGATTTGTTCACCAAGGGCCGCCATGACCCTTGCGTCGGCATCCGCGGCGTTCCGGTGGTCGAGGCGATGATGGCGCTCGTCCTGGCCGACCAGAAGTTGCTCCACCGCGGCCAGTGCGGCTGACCGCAGGAAACCCCACCCCCTTCCCGTGCGTTGCTGACACAGTCCTAAACCACAGGAAGACCGTCATGATTTCCCGTTTCGCCAAGATCGCCATCGGCGCGATCACCGCCACGCTGCTTGTCCCGACTGTCGCCGATGCCCGCCCGGGCGATTGGCGCCACGATCGCCACCGCATGGAGCGTCGCTGGGACAACCATCACGATCGCCGCTGGGAGCATGGACGTGGCTGGGAACGCCGCGGCTGGCACGGCAACCGTTGCCGCATCGTGTGGCGCCATCACCACCGCGTGCGCGTCTGCCGTTAAGGCCGGCGTCGGCTAGACGCTGACGCCGATTCTGCGTGCCTGCCCGCTTGCCAAGGCTTCCTTTTGGGGTCGCAACGCGCTAGCGGCAGGCGCGATGGAACAGCTCAATCACCAGCAGGCCGAGACGCTCGGCACCATTGCCGCCGCCACCACGCCCGAGGCCGTGGAAGCGATCCGCGTCTCCGCACTCGGCAAGCAGGGCTGGGTCTCGGCCCTCCTCAAGACCATGGGACAGATGAGCCCCGAGGAACGCCAGGCCCGCGGGCCGCAGATCCACGCCGCGCGCGAGGCGATCACCACGGCCCTCGCCGATCGCAAGGCGGCGCTCGAGGCCGCAGCGCTCGATGCGCGCCTCGCGGCCGAGGCGATCGACCTGTCGCTGCCCGCGCCCGACGCCCCGCGTGGATCGGTCCACCCGGTCAGCCAGGTGATGGACGAACTCGCCGAGATCTTCGCCGACATGGGCTTCGCCGTCGCCAGCGGTCCCGAGATCGAGGACGACTGGCACAATTTCACCGCGCTCAACATGCCCGAGACGCATCCTGCGCGCGCGATGCACGACACGTTCTACTTCCCCGACAAGGACGGCGAAGGGCGCGACATGCTGCTGCGCACGCACACCTCGCCGGTGCAGATCCGTGCGATGCTGAAAGACGGGGCACCCTTGCGCATCATCGCGCCGGGCCGCGTCTATCGCTCCGACAGCGATGCCACGCACACGCCGATGTTCCACCAGATCGAAGGCCTGGTGATCGACAAGGGCATCCACCTCGGCCACCTCAAGTGGACGCTGGAGACTTTCCTCAAGGCATTCTTCGAGCGTGACGACATCGTCCTGCGCCTGCGCCCCAGCTATTTCCCCTTCACCGAACCTTCGGTCGAGGTCGACGTCGGCTATACGCTGGTCAACGGCAAGCGCGTGGTCGGCGGCAGCGGCGATGCCGCGGGCGGCGGCTGGATGGAAGTGCTGGGTTCCGGCATGGTCAACCGCAAGGTGATCGAATTCGGCGGGCTCGACCCCGACGAGTGGCAGGGCTTCGCCTTCGGCACCGGCGTCGACCGCCTCGCCATGCTCAAGTACGGCCTCGACGACCTGCGCGCCTTCTTCGACGGCGATGCCCGCTGGCTTGGCCACTACGGTTTCGGGGCGCTCGACGTGCCCACCCTTTCGGCAGGCGTGGGAGTGCGGCCGTGAAGTTTTCCCTGTCCTGGCTCAAGGCCCTGCTCGACACCCAGGCGAGCGCCACCGAGATCGCCGAGAAGCTCACCGCCCTCGGCCTCGAGATCGAAAGCGTGACCGATACCTCGGCCGCGCTGGGGTCATTCCGCGTCGCGCGCGTGCTGACCGCGGAAAAGCATCCGCAGGCGGACAAGCTGCAGGTCCTTTCGGTCGACCTGGGTGACGGCCAGCCGCTGCAGGTCGTCTGCGGCGCGCCCAATGCGCGCGCCGGTCTCGTCGGCGTGCTCGGCCTGCCCGGTGCGGTCGTGCCGGCCAACGGCATGGAACTGCGCAAGAGCGCGATCCGCGGCGTCGAATCCAACGGCATGATGTGCTCGACCCGCGAGCTCGGCCTTGGCGAGGAACACGACGGCATCATCGAGTTGCCCGCCGATGCGCCGCTCGGCCAATCATTCGGCGACTATCTCGGGTCGGACCCGGTGTTCGATGTGGCGATCACCCCCAACCGCCCCGACTGCATGGGCGTCCACGGCATTGCCCGCGACCTTGCCGCCGCCGGCATCGGCACGCTGCGCCCGATCGACGTGGCGCCGGTCACGGGCGAAGGCCCCTGCCCGGTCGAAATCCGCATCGAGGACGAGGCGGGCTGCCCCGCGTTTCATGGCCGCGTCATCCGCGGCGTGACCAACGGCCCCTCGCCGCAGTGGCTGCAGGACCGGCTCAAGGCCGCCGGCCAGCGCCCGATCTCGGCGCTGGTGGACATCACCAATTACGTCATGCTCGGCTATGGCCGTCCGGCCCATGCCTATGACCTCGCCAAGCTCACTGGCGCAGTCACCGCCCGCCTGGCGCGCGAGGGCGAGACGGTCGTCGCGCTCAACGGCAAGGAATACGCGCTTCAGCCGTTCATGACCGTGATCGCCGACGAAGCCGGCGTGCACGATATCGGCGGCATCATGGGCGGCGAACACTCGGGCTGCTCGGAGGCGACCACCGACGTCCTGCTCGAGGTCGCCTACTTCGATCCCGCCCACATCGCCCGCACCGGGCAGGCGCTGGCGCTTGCCAGCGACGCGCGCGGCCGCTTCGAGCGCGGTGTGGACCCGGCGTTCCTCGACACCGGCATGGACCTGCTGACTCAGTTGATCCTCGAGATCTGCGGCGGCACCGCCAGCGAAGTCGTGCGCGTCGGCGCCGCCCCACTCGACCGCAAGACGATCCCCTACGATCCGGCGCTGGCCGGCCAGCTCGGCGGCGTCGCCGTCGCGCAGAGCGAGCAGAAGCGCATCCTGTCGGCCCTCGGCTTTGCCGTGGACGAGGACTGGGGCGTGACCGTGCCGACCTGGCGCCCCGACGTGGCCGGCCCTGCCGACCTCGTCGAGGAAGTGATCCGCGTCCACGGCCTCGATGCCGTGCCCTCGACCCCGCTGCCCCGCGCCGATGGCGTCGCCCGTCCGACCGCCACCCCGGTGCAATTGCTCGAACGCCGCCTGCGCCGCGCCGCTGCCGCGCGCGGCAATCACGAGGCGGTGACCTGGTCGTTCCTGCCCGAGGCGCAGGCGGCGCACTTTGCCGACGGGCAGTTCGTGTGGACGCTGGCCAATCCGATCTCGGAAGACCTCAAGGCCATGCGCCCCTCGCTGCTGCCAGGGCTGCTCGCCGCCGCGCGTCGCAATCTCGATCGCGGCGCCAGCAGCGTCCGCCTGTTCGAGATCGGCCGCCGCTATCTGCGCGCCGACAGCGGCGCCAGCGACGAGCGCCTCAGCCTCGCGGTCGTGCTCGCCGGTGAGCGCGTGGCGCGCGGCTGGGCCAGCGGCAAGGCGCAATCCTTCACCGCCTACGACGCCAAGGCCGAAGCGCTCGCCCTGCTCGCCGAAGCCGGCGCGCCGGTCGACAACCTGCAGGTCATGGGCGAGGCCGGCGCGCAGTTCCATCCCGGCCAGTCCGCCACGTTGCGCCTCGGCCCCAAGCAGGTCCTGGCACGCTTCGGCATGATCCACCCGGCCACCGCCAAGGCGTTCGGCCTCGAGGGTCCGGTTGCGGTGGTCGAGCTGTTCCTCGATCGCATTCCGGCGAAGAAGGCCGCCAGCGGCTTTGCCCGCCCGCACTTCGCGCCGCCCGCGCTCCAGGCCGTGACGCGCGACTTCGCGTTCCTCGTCGACGCCGCGCTGCCCGCGGGCGACCTGCTGCGCTCGGTCAAGGGCGCGGACAAGGCCAACATCGTTGCCGCGCGCGTGTTCGACGATTTCCGCGGCGCCGGCGTGCCCGAGGGACGCAAGAGCCTCGCGATCGAAGTGACGCTGCAACCTGCGGACAAGAGCTACGACGAGGCGGCGCTCAAGGCGATCGCCGACCGCATCGTCGCCGCGGCGGCCAAGCAGGGTGGCTCCTTGCGGGCATGATCGAGGCGCCGGGCACACCAGCCGGCGGCGAGGCGGCATCGGGCCGCTCGCCGCTGGCCGTGCTCGGCCCCGGCCTCGTCACCGGCGCGGCCGACGACGATCCCAGCGGGATCGGCACATATAGCCAGGTCGGCGCGCAATTCGGCGTATCGCTGTCTTGGGCCATGGTCTTCGCCCTGCCGCTGCTCGCCGCGATCCAGGCGATCTGCGCCCGCATCGGCGCCACCACCGGACGCGGCATCGCGCAGAACCTGCGCCGTCATTATCCGCCCTGGCTGCTGCGCGGCACGGTCGTCCTGCTGCTGGTGGCGAACATCATCAACATCGGTGCGGACCTCGGCGCCATGGCCGCAGCGCTGCACCTGCTGCTGCCGGGGCCGGTGCTGCTCTACACCGTCGGCTTCGCGGCGCTGAGCGTGCTGGCCGAAGTCTTCGTGCCCTATGCGCGCTATGCCGGTGTGCTCAAGTGGATCACCCTGTCGCTGTTCGCCTATATCGCGGTGCTGGCGGTCACGCCGGTGGATTGGGGCGCGGTCGTGCGCGGCATGGTCGTGCCCGCGTTCCGTTTCGACCACGACCATGCGATGGGCCTCGTCGCGCTGCTCGGCACCACGATCAGCCCCTACCTGTTCTTCTGGCAGGCCGGGCAGGAAGTGGAGGAGCAGCGCCGCCGCCACATCCGCCCGCTTTACGTCGCCCCGCGCCGCGCCGGGGCGGAACTGCGCCGCATCCGCACCGACACGCTCGTCGGCATGGGCTTTTCCAACCTCACCGCGCAAAGCATCGTCATCGCCACCGCCGTGACCCTGCACGCGCACGGTCTGTTCGACATCACCTCCGCCGACCAGGCCGCGCAGGCCCTGCGCCCCTTCGCGGGTGACTTGGCCTTCGCTTTCTTTGCCCTCGGCATCATCGGCACCGGCCTGCTCGCGGTGCCGGTCCTGGCCGGTTCGGCTGCCTATGCGCTCAGCGAGGCGCTGCGCTGGCGCGAGGGGCTGGACCAGCGCCCGGTCGATGCGCGTGCGTTCTACATCGCGATCGCGCTGGCGACCTTCGCCGGGCTGGGCATGAACGTCCTCGCCATCAACCCGATGCGCGCGCTTTACTGGACCGCGGTGATCAACGGACTGCTGGCGCCGCCGCTGATGGTGGTGACCATGCTGATCGCGCGGAACCCCCGCGTCATGGGCCACCTTGTGATCGGGCGCCCGCTCGCCGTGCTGGGCTGGCTGGCGACGGCGGCGATGACCGCGGTCGGCCTGCTGTTCCTCCTGGCATGAAGGGCCTGCCACGATGACCGCCCCGCCCCGCATCCTCTCGATCGCCGGCTCGGATTCGGGTGGCGGCGCCGGCATCCAGGCCGACATCAAGACCATCACCATGCTGGGCGGCCATGCCATGACCGCGATCTGCGCGATCACCGCGCAGAATACCCTGGGCGTCACGGCCGTTGCCGCAATCGACCCCGCGCTCGTCGCTGCGCAGATCGACGCCTGCTCCAGCGACATCGGCATCGATGCGGTCAAGATCGGCATGCTGGGGTCTCCCGCCATCGCCGCCGTCGTCGCCGACCGACTGGAGGCACTGGATGTGCCGGTGGTGTTCGACCCGGTGATGATCGCCACCAGCGGCGCCGCGCTGGCCGATGCCGCCACCATCGCCGCCTTCGAGCGGCTGATGCGCCTCGCCACGCTGACGACGCCCAATGTCCCCGAACTGGCCGCGCTCGGCGGAGATGCCGCCATGGCGGCGCGCGGGGTGGCCTATCTTGCCAAGGGCGGCGATGCCGATGGCCCGGTCGTCGAGGATCGCCTCGTCGTGCCCGGCCATGCCCCTCAGGTCTGGCGATCGCCCCGCATCGTCACGCGCCACAGCCACGGCACCGGTTGCACGCTGTCGAGCGCCATCGCCACCGGGCTGGGCCGGGGCCAACCGCTCGAGCATGCGATCGACAAGGCTCGCGCCTTCGTGCGTGCCGCGTTGGAGGCTGCTCCCTGTTTCGGTGCCGGCCATGGGCCCATGGGCCACCATGCGGTGCGCCGGCACGGATAACGCCGCCCGCGGCTGCCCCAAGTTCGCCTGCGCATCCGTTCGGGATCGTGCTAGGCCTTCCGGTGTCCACCGTTGCCATGGGGGGTGCAACCGATGACCGTTCCCGTTTTTCTGCTTGCCGCCGCCGCCGCACTCACGGTGCCCGCCACCCCGCCGCGCGAGGTCAATCCCCCCACTCCCGCCGCACGCGCGGTTTGGCTCGCCGACCAGGCCGTCCAAGAGCCGCGCAGCGAAGTCATGGTGCTGGGCACGCCGCACCTCGCGATCCTGCCGCCCACCTTCGATCGTGCGCGGCTGGAACCTTTGCTGGCCAAGCTCCAGACCTGGCGCCCGAAGATGATCATGGTCGAAGGCGTCGGCGGCGCACAGTGCGACTATCTGCGCGCGTTTGCCGCGATCTATCCCGGCGTCGCGGACGATTACTGCCCCGATCCCGGCGCCGCGCGTGCCGCGCTCAAGATCGACCAAGCCGGCGCCGAGGCGGAAATCGCCCGGCTGCTGCAGGATGAGCAGGCCGACCGTCCCGCCGCCCAGCGCCGCCGCCTCGCTGCGCTGTTCCTCGCGGCCGGCGACCCGGCCTCGGCGCGCGTGCAATGGCTGCGCCTGTCACCGGCCGACCGTGTGGCTGGCGATGGCCTGACCGACGACCTGCTCAGCTCGATCGCCGCCGTCGACAAGCGCCCCAACGAGAACCGCGACCTTGCCGCGACGCTCGCCGCCCGCCTTGGCCTCGAACGGGTGTGGCCGGTGGACGACCACACCGGCGACCGCGCTGCGGGCCCCGAAAGCCCCGAGATGGCGGCCGCGATCACCCGGCTGTGGGACAACCCCATGACCCGCGCTCGCAAGGCCGTGGTCGACACGACCGAGGCGCAGCTGAATGCCGGGGCGGTGCTGTCGGTCTATCGCGACGCCAACAGCCCCGCCGCCGCCCGCTTCGCCGTCAGTTCGGATTTCGCCGCGACCGGCGCCGACGCCTCGCCCCAACGCTACGGCCGGCGCTACCTCGCGTACTGGGAAACGCGCAACCTGCGCATGGTCGCCAACATCCGCGAGGCCATGGGGCCGACCCCCGGAACCCGCGTCCTCGCTTTGGTCGGATCGTCGCACAAGCCCTACTACGAGCGCTATCTCGGCATGCTGAGCGAGGTCAGGCTGGTTGATACAGACGTGGTGCTAGTTACGGCACGCAAATAGCCACCACCCGTATGGACATATAGATGATCAGGCGTGCTGCGCCGCTGCCTGTTCGCTTTCTCCTTCACGCCACGGCTGGACAAGCTCGATCTGGACACCCCGTGTCGACAGCGGACTGATGAAGTTACACCAGAAGTCGCCCGCGCCCTTGATCGGTTCCGGCTCGAGCAGGAACAGGTCGGCTTGCGCACATTGCCGTGCGGCCTCGTGGATGTCGTCGACCTGGTAAGCGAAGTGGTGGACGCCGCCCATGCCCTTGTTGAATTTCAGCAGCGGCCCGCTGTCCGCCACGACCAGTTCGATCGCCGTGCCGCCCGCCGGCGCCTTGGTAAAGATGCACCAGCAGTTCCAGCGCTCGACGTAACCGCGATAGTCCTCCTCGAGCCGGAAAGTCTCCATGTGCCGCGCGGCTTCGTCCAGCGTCGGCATGACGATGCCGACGTGATGCAGGGTATAAGCGCCGAACATCAGAACTTTTCCTTTTGGGCATCGGCCCTGCCACTGCCGATCTGTCGCTTGATATTCGCCGCCAGCCAGCGCGCGACGACCGGCGATGCGATCGGCGAGGTGTGGCCTGAATCGGCGTAGAGCACCGGATTGTTGCGGATTTCGGGGATAGTCCACAGCGGTCCCCGCGTGCGCAGCCAGGCCGCTTCCTGCGGCTCCGGGGTGCCGCCATAATAGGGGATGTAGACGAAGACCACCTGTGTCCCGGTTTTCTTGCCCAGCGCGACAAGGTCATCGACCGAGTGGCGGGACACCCCGGTCAACAGGTTGGTAAGAACCGCGGGAGACCGTGCGCCAGCCAGTTCCTTGTGGCGCCGTGCCGACAGACCCTCCAGCACCTTGGCATGCGCGGGGCCGTAATACCCTTCTGCGGGGACCGGCGGCTTCCAGCCGGGCAGAGTGCTTTGCTCGATTGCGCTGCCGGGATAGGTCCGCGCATCGAAGCCACGGTCAAAGCCGAAACCTTGCGGGTATTGCGTGGCCGCAAACAGGTACATCTGCCGCATCGGCAACCGGACCGCGGCCCGTACCAGTTCGCTGTTCACCAGCAAGTGCCCATGCGCGATGTCGCCCGTCGTCGCCAGTTCGGCAAAGGGCGCGTGGCCGTCACGCGGGAATGCATCGGGCACCACCACCAGCATCATGCGGATGCGGGGATGCCGGCGCAAGGCTTCGCGCGCCTCGACCACGTTCACGTCCATCGCCGCGGCAGGAAACCCGAGATTGACGACGTGGAAGTCCAGCCCCTGATTCCTGAGCGCCGCCTCCAGCGCCGGAGGGCTGACGCCTGCCGCGGCACGCGAGGCACCGAGCACCACGACGTCGACCGGCGTCGGATCGAAGGTCAGTCGCTCGTAGTAATAGCGCGATCGCTCGAACATCGTGCCCGCCAGCGACTGGTAGCGGATGTAGGGATCGTGCGGGAGTGCGATCGCGGCCAGCGACGCCGCCATGAACACGACCAGGGTCGCCACCAGATAGCGTGCTGCCGAAAACGTCTTTGCCATCGCGTCGGTCCCGCAGTTCAGAAGTTGAAGTAGATGAAGACGCTTTGCCCTCGCGAGGTGAAGCTGATCCCGAAGAATAGGATTACGCCCACCGCCGCGGCCCACAGCAGCGTCGGGCGCCACGTCAACACGATCTGCGGCGGGGCGACGTCGCGCCACTTGCTCCAGTGCAGGGCCGGGTTGTACCGCCCCATGAATTGCTGGGTATTGGGGAAGAATGCCAGGATCACGATGGCCGCGAGGCAAAGCGCGAACGGCTTGGTGAAAAGTTCATATCCGTGAACCGGGACCGTACCGGCAAGCTGGGCGACCTGGTCGACACGCAACATGCCCTTCCAGATTTCCACCGCGCTGGCGACGCTCTGCGCCCGGAACATGACGTTGGCAAACGCCACGGCCAGCAACGTCACCACGTGATAGGCCACGACCACACCGCCACGCGGCTGACCCTGCTTCTTGCGCCGCTTCTGGAAGCGTTTGCGCCAGTACTCGTTGGTCGCCAGGTAAACGCCGTGCATCACGCCGAATATCACGAAGGTCCAGGACGGCCCGTGCCATAGCCCGATAAGCGCGAAAAGCCCCACCATCGGCAGCGCCACGGTGACAAAGAAGCTCGCCCACTTGCCCAGCGACCGCCGCGCCGCGAACCGCGTCACGGGCAGCAGGATCGGCTGGTACATGTAGCTGACGATGAACTGCTGCAGCGTCATGTGCCAGCGGCGCCAATATTCGATGATCGACGCGGCCCGCAACGGCGAGTGGAAGTTGAGCGGCAGGCGGATGCCGAACATCCTTGCCAGCCCGATCGCCATGTCCGAATAGCCGGAAAAGTCGAAGTATAGCTGGATGGTATACGTGATCGCCGCGGTCCAGCCATCGGCAAAGCCCACGGGATGCCCTGCATAGGCCGCGCCATAGATCGGCGCCGCATAGAGCGAGGCGCAATCGGCGATGACCGTCTTCTTGAACAGGCCGATCGCGAAGATGGTGGTGCCGATGGCAATGTTGGCGACAGGGAAACGGCCGACGTTCTTGTCGAAGAACTGCGGCATCATCTCCTTGTAGTGGACGATCGGCCCAGCAATCAGCTGCGGGAAGAATAGCACGAAGGTTGCATAGCGGGCGATCCCGCCGGACCGGATCGTCCCGCGCGAAATGTCGACGAGATAGGCGATCTGCTGGAAGGTGAAGAACGAAATGCCCAGCGGCAAGATGATGTGGGTGAAGGTCCAGTTCGACCCCAGCACCATGTTGGCGCTCTGAATGAAGAAGTTCGCGTACTTGTAGTACCCGAGCGCCGCGAGGTTCACGACCACACCGGCGGTCAGCAACAGCTTCGCCGCCAGCGGGCTGCGCGCCCCCTCGATGCCCACCCCAAACAGGTAATTCACCGCGATCGAGGCGATCAACAGGATCGTGTAGGCCGGATTCCACACGCTGTAGAACACCAGCGAAGCGATGACGACATAGACGAATATGTACCGTCGCAGCCCGACCCAGAGCGTAGCGTAATAGCCCGCCAACGCAACCGGCAAGAACAGGAATATGAAGCTCAAGGAATTAAACAGCATCCAGCCAAGCTCCGGTCAAATTCTGATTGTGCAGCGTCGTGTTCCGTATTCTTTTGGCATTACGGGAAGCCTGCCCGGCAGGCTATTCCATCCGGAACGGCAGATTGATCGTCTGAAACGCATCCAGTGCCAGGACCCAGCGGGTCCCGCCCTCAGGCAAGTCACCGTCGAAATCGAAGCCCAGCTTTTCGAAGTGCTTCTCGACCAGCACGTTCTTGGCGGTTGGCAGGTATTCGCCGACCAGCCGCGACGCGCCCGCCGCGATCGCCGCATGTGCAACCGTGGCAAGCACCGCTTCCTCGACACGGCGCCCCAGCACCCGGCAGCTCATGAGCCAGGTGTCGCAAACCCATTCCTCCGGCCCCCTGCGGAAGATTACCACCGAGATGATCCCGTTGTCGCCAAACCGGTCGGCCAGCCGCACCTGCAGCGTAAAGGCCTCGGGATCGCCCTCGAACGCCGCGATGTCCGCCACAGTGTACCGGCGCGTCGTCAGGTTAAACTGGTTGGACTTGTTGGCGAGCTGCGAGATCCGCGTCCGCCCCAGTTCATCGAAGGGGCGGATGGTGCAGGTCATCTCGAGCGACGCAAGATATTCGTCGTAGTTGCCGATCTTCTGCAGCGCGCCGCTGCGCTGCGCGTTCTGCTGGTACATCTCGGCACGGAGGCGATCTTCCTCGGCAAAGCCGACCGCTTCGAAATAGCCCGCCATCGCCAGCAGCCGCACATAGTCGGACGGCTCGTCGCCCACCTCGGGCACGGCAACGGTCGGCAACTCGCGCCGCACCTGCGCCCGTTCGGCGGGATTGTCGTCAAGGAAAACCAGCGCATCCACGCCGATGTTCAGCCGCTCGGCGATATGCCTGAGGTTCGAGGCCTTGTCGGTCCAGTTGGCGACGAAGACCGCGATGTGGTCCTCGCGCAGCAGCATCTCGTCATGCCGCTGGAAGGGCAGCAGGGCGGCGGCTTCCTCGTTCTTGGAGCAGACCGCCAGCACGATGCCGCGTTGGCGCAGGTCCGCCGCGAACGCCTGAACCGCAAGATGCGCCTCACCTGCGGCAGATCCCTGCCCCAGCTTGATCCCCTCGACGCCGTCGTCACCGATGACCCCCGACCACAGCGTGTTGTCGAGATCCAGCACCAGGCATTTGCGCGACAGGCCGCGCGCGGCGGCCAGTACCCGGCAGACGTGGTCGGCGAACAACGGCACCGCATCGAGGCTGAAGGGCAGCTTCGCGTCATGCCAGCGCAAGGGATCGTGCCAGCGCCACAGGCCGACGGTGCTGGCGATGGCGGCGGTATCGACCAGCAGGCCGTCGCTCGCACACAGTGTTTCGCGCAACCGGGCATTGAAGCGGTCGATCAACCAGGCCACCGTTCCCGGCTGGCCGATGTCACGATGGCCAAACAGAGGCTCGGGCCGGGGTGCGATGGTCTGCACGATCGCGGTCGCGCCGAAATTGGCGAGGGCCGCATCGCGCAACGCCAGGACGTGATCCACCGCGGCATCGACGGTGGCCTTGGCCGCCGCTTCTTCCAGCACCGGACGGGCAAGCCCCAGCGCATGCTCGTCGAGCGCGACGAGCACGAAATCGGGCCGATAGTCGGCCAGTTCGGACTGCGGGTTCAGCAACGCTTGCGCGCCCTGCCCGTACCCGACCTTGAACACGTCCAGCAGCATCCCGTGCCGCAGGGCCGTTCCCGCCAGTGCGCCGACGATCACGTCGAGCGTATGGGTTCCGGCCACGGCAACCTTGACCGGCCGCAGCCTCGCCGACTGCGCCAGATCGGCCCGACACTTGTCGACCGCGCGTCCCATCTGGGCCAGTTGCGACACATCGAGTGCGTGTCCTGCCAGCCATAGCATGGCATCGACGCCGCCCCCCCCATCGGCCTGCGCCTGCTTCAACCTGGCGCGGAAATCGCCAGGCGCGGCGAGGAGCCAGGGAAGATCGATGATGTCGTTCATGGTTTCAGGCCCGTGCCGGACAGGAAGGAACAGGGTGTTCGGGGTTCAGCCCATCTTCTGCTGCACCATATCCACCAGATCGCCGACGTTCTGCAGCGCTTCCAGTTCGCGGTTAGAAAACCGGATATTGAAGCGCCCTTCGACGGCGACCATGAAACGGATGTTCGAAAGGCTGTCCCACTCCTCGATGTCGTGGGCATTCAAGGCGTCGCGGTAGGCGACGTCGTCCAAATCGAAAACATCCTCCATGATCTCGACGACGTTTTCGATGATTTCATCCCGATTCATGAAAGACCCCCATTTCAATAAGATAGCTGACCCAGCGCGGTTAACTATCGAAAACCGCCGAAAGGCGGTTCGCGCGCGGGCTCAGCATCATTTGTTATGGGGGCAAGCCTAGCATACGAAACTGGGCTACTAAAGGGGATACCGCAGTGCACAACTGTCCTGCACGACAGGCATTGTTGTCGCGCACAACCCAGGTCCGCGCATCACGCCAGACCCGAAATCGTTACAGCTGAGATGGGGAAGTCCCTGGAGGCCCGAGCCGGAATCGAACCGGCGTAAACGGATTTGCAGTCCGGTGCGTCACCACTCCGCCATCGGGCCTCTCGTCGCGTGGCCGGTTGGGGCCACGGGTGGGAGAAGGGCGGTTAGACGAGAGCCGCCCCCTCTGCAAGGGTTTTCCGAATCCTCATGCCTCGGGCGTGACACGTCCCTTGAAGCCTTGGGCGATCACGTACCATTCGGAGGAATCCTTGCGGCTGGCCGGCGGCTTGGCATGCTTCACCGTGGTGAAGTTGCGCTTGAGGATCGTCAGCAACTCGTTGTCGGTGCCGCCGGCAAAGACCTTGGCGACGAAGGCGCCGCCCGGGGCGAGCGTGGTGATGGCGAAATCCACCGCGGTCTCGACCAGGCCCATCGTGCGCAAGTGGTCGGTCTGCTTGTGGCCGACGGTGTTGGCCGCCATGTCCGACAGGACGAGGTCGGGCGGCCCGTCGAGCGCGCCCTCAAGCGCGGCGGGCGCTTCGTCGGACATGAAGTCCATCTCGAAGATCGTCACGCCCTCGATGGGCTCGGTGGGCAGGAGATCGATGCCGACCAAGCGCGCGGACGGAGCCTTCTTGCGCACCACCTGGCTCCAGCCGCCCGGCGCGATGCCGAGGTCGACGACGCGCTGGGCGCCGCGCAGCAGGGTGAACTTCTCGTCCAGTTCGATCAGCTTGAAGGCGGCGCGGCTGCGCCAGCCCTCGGCCCGCGCCTGCTTGACGTAAGGGTCGTTGATCTGCCGCGAAAGCCAGCGCGCCGAGGAGGCAGTGCGTTTCTTGGCGGTCTTCAGCCGCTCGTGCGGGTCTTTGCCGGATCGGCTCATCGGGAGTTTCCACTGTTTAGCTGGCGCAAGGCCTCGCGGCTGCGCACGGCATCGCCGCCCGTCGCCATGAGACTGCGCAGGATGCCTTCGCGAATGCCGCGATCGGCGATGCCCAGCCGGTCGGCGGGCCAGATGTCGAAGATCGTCTCGAGGATGGCGCAGCCCGCCACGACGAGGTCAGAGCGCTCGCGGCCGATGCACGGCACGCCGACGCGCTCCGCCGGCGACAGATGCGCGAGCCGCTGGCTGATCGCGCGCATGTCGGCCGTGGGCACGATCAGGCCATCGACCGCGCGCCGGTCGTATTGCGGCAGGCCGAGATGCAAGCTGGCGAGCGTCGTCACCGTGCCGCTGGTGCCGAGCAGGCGGATCGCCCCCTGCTCGATCGCGCGCGCACGGATTTCGGCGATGCGCGCCACGAACGGGGCAAAGCCACGCGCGACGCGGGCGCGCATCTCGGCATAGCCGGCGGCGCGCGCCTCGGGGCTGTCGGCAATTGGGCCGACGCCCTCGGTCAGCGAGACGACGCCCCACGGCACGCTCTGCCAGTCGAGGATGCGCGGCACCGGATCGGCGGGATCGACCAGCACCATCTCGGTCGAGCCGCCGCCGATGTCGAAGATCATCGCCGGCCCGTCGCCCCGCTCGAGCAGGATGTGGCAGCCCAGCACGGCGAGGCGCGCCTCTTCCTGCGCGGTGATGATGTTCAGGCGGATGCCGGTTTCGCGATAAACCCGCTCGATGAACTCGGCGCCGTTGCTGGCGCGGCGGCAAGCCTCGGTCGCGACCGAGCGCGCGAGGTGGACGTTGCGCTTCTTCAGCTTCTCGGCGCAGACGTGCAGCGCCGCGAGCGCTCGGTCCATCGCCGCGTCGGACAGGCGGCCGGACTGCGCCAGCCCCTCGCCCAGCCGGACGACGCGGCTGAACGCGTCGATCACCACGAAATGCGCGCCCGACGGCCGCGCGATCAGCAGGCGGCAATTGTTGGTGCCGAGGTCGATCGCGGCATAGGCCTGGCGGTGGAACGGCACCGGCCGCTGCCACATGCCCCGCCCGCTGCCCTCTGCGGCCGAGCCGGGGGAAAAGACGTCGGCAATGTCCACCGGATCGAGGCCAGGCGCAATTCCACCGTGCGCGCCACCGTACGCACCATTATCAAAGCCGCTGTCCGCTGCTGGAACGGGAGAAGGGGTCGCAATGCCCGGCGCGCCCTGCGTGCTGCGGCCTTCGCCGCGCGGGGATGCGGCCGACCGGGCGCGGCGCGATGGGGCGCCCTGTATCAGGGAAGAGTGTGTCCGGGAAGAGGATGTGCCGGCTGACGGTGCGGGCGACTGCGTTCCATCGGCGCCGGGCGGCGCACCGGCCGATCGCCTGCGCTGCCTGTGCCGTCCGCCGGATCGCGGCCCTCGCCCCTTGGCCGGCGGATTGGGGTCCGCCATATTCTCAATTCGCTTATGTTTTCCTGCCGGCCTTGGCGCCGGAAAGGTACTTGGCCGTCACCGTAGCGTCATGCCGCCCGCCCGGCAAGCCGCGCGAAAAAAGTGGGTTGACGGCCCAAACGCCCCCCACTAGAGGGGCGCCTCCCGATGCCCCGTCGTCTAATGGTAAGACTACGGATTCTGATTCCGTCTATCGAGGTTCGAATCCTCGCGGGGCATCCAAGGGACCTTCCGACATCGCGATCTTCCCAGGCGACCGGCGCGCAAAAGCGCTGTCGTCACGCAGGTTGCTGCGCGCGCGCCGCGTGCCTTTCGGATCGATGATGCGTGGATCGAGCGGCCCGCAGCAGCGGTGCCAGCGTCTGACTCAGTGTCCGGCGAGAATCAGCGCCAGCGCGCAGCCCAGGACGGGCAACGACCACAGCGCTTCGCGCGCAAGGGTGTTGAGCGGGCTCAGCGAGGTGCTGGCGAAGGTGAGAGCGCGGGCCATGGTCGCTCCATGGCCCGGCACCCTTTAACGGTCGGTAAAAATGGAGGCCCGGGTTGCGACCCGTGATCAGGCCTCGCGCGTGTCGATCCATTCGAGCAGCGCCGCGAGGCATTCGCGCGCCAGCAGCTTGCTGCGTTCCGGGCTCCAGCCGAACAGCGGATCGGGCAGGTCGGCATTGTCCTTGAACGGCATTTCCAGCGTCATCGCCACCGCGCCGAAGCGCTCGGCGACCTGGTTGGTGGACATCGACAGATTGCCCTGCCCCGGGCGCGTCTCGGGATAGCCGCGGCGGACCTGGAAATCGGGCGTGCGGCGATCGAGGATGGCGCGATAGCGCTGGTACCCGGCCAGCTGCGCATCGGTGAGCGAGGGGATGCCTTCGAACCCGGCGAGGAACACCGCGGGGATCGCCTCGTCACCGTGGACGTCCATCGCGAAGTCCACGCCCGTCGCGTCCATCGCATTGCGGATCGCGAGGACTTCGGGAGCGCGCTCCGCGGTCGGCTCGTGCCATTCGCGGTTGAGGTTGACGCCGACCGCATTGGTGCGCAGGTGGCCGCGCGCCGAGCCGTCGGGATTGCAGTTGGGCACGATGTGGAACGTGCAGGCCTGGCGCAGCGCGCGGCCGTGCGGGTCTGCGGGATCGGTCAGCGCCTCGAGCGCGCCTTCCATCCACCATTCCGCCATGCTCTCGCCCGGATGCTGGCGCGCATAGAGCCATACCTGCAGCGGACCCTCGCCCAGGTCGAGGCAATCGATCGGCTGGCCGTCGAGCGACAGGCCGAGCGTGCGATGCACGACCCCGGGGCTGGCCGCAGCCTCGCTGACGAGGTCGTGATGGCGGTCCATCGAGTAGGGCGCGAAATAGGCGAACCAGACGACGTCACCGGCCGGGCGATGACGAATATGGAGCGTGCCGCCGTCACGCCCGCGATCGAAGTCCGAGGCCGCGCGGGTCCACAGCTGGCGATCTTCCGAAACGCAGGCGGAGTAGCCCGGCCAGCCGTCGGGATAGGCGGAGGTATTGAGCCCCGTGATCGCGAGGTCCAGCTCGCGCCCCGCCACGCCGCTGACGCGGAAATGGAACCACTGGGCAAATTCGGACTGGTTGTCGCGGCGGATGGCCAGCGTGGCGCGGGTGCCGTCGATCGACAGCACCTCGATGTTGCCCGAATCGAAGGCGGCGTTGACGAGGATCGGAGCGGCGGTGTCGGGGGTCTGGTTCATTTCACCGTGATAGTCGTGCCCGACTGGCCGGGGAAGCCCGCAAACAACGCGCGCGCGAGGCGCGGGGCCAGGACATCGGCGGAGGCTGCACGACTGCCGCTCTTCTCGCTGTTTTCGGCGCGCCCTTCCCAGATCGGCTGGCCGCTGACACGGTCGCGCAGGATCACGCGCACCCGCGTCGCATAGAGCCGGCGCGGGCCTCCCCCAAAGTTGAAGCCCAGACCCAGCCCAAGGCCGCCGCCGTAGCTGCCCGTGGCACCGCCCACGCCGACGCTGACCGGGCCGCGGCTGCCGCTGCGCCCGACCGTCTCGCGCTGCACGTCGACTTCAGCGACGACATCGGCCGCGCCCGACGTCGCGGCACCATAGCCGAGGCTGGCCAGCTCGCGTTGCACCGCCGCGATCCACGGCTGGTCGGCCAGGCTCTGCGGGTCACCACCGCTGACCGAGACGACCGCCGCCGCCCCGTGCCCGACGCGCGTGGCAACGTCGGAGGCCGCGAACCGCGTCACCTCGATCGGATTGGCGGAGGCGAGCCCCGGCACCGCGAGGGACAGGAGGGGCGAGGCGATCAGGGCGACGATGGCCGAACGGCGCATGGCAGGCATCCTTGTTGTCGATATCTTTTGCAGCAAAACGAAACCGGCGCCCTGCCGGTTCCCCGCGCCATGGCCGCCGCCGCCTGCCGAATCAGACTGTGTCCGGATCAGGGTGTGGGCGCGCCCGTCGCGGCATCGGCCATTACGACCTGGCCCTCGGGGAAACGGGCGAAGAGCGCCTTGGCGAGGCGCGTCGCCATGGCGCCATCGTCGAGGCCGCCTTCGCCCTCGCGTGCCATGCCCTCGGCGTGGCCTTCCCACAGCACGCGGCCGCTGGCCTTGTCGCGGATGCGCACGTCCATGCGCGTCGACACGATCGCCTTGGCGGGCTTCGACAGGTCAACCGCAAGGCCGAGCGCGACGCCCGAGCCGCGGTTGCTGACCATCGTGCTCATGGCGCCGCTGACGGGCGAGCGCTTGATCTCCTCTGGCACCACGACCTGGTGGCTGACCGCGACCTCGGCGATCTGCCCCGCATCGGTGGCGGTCTGCGTATCGTAGCCGTGCCCGACCAGCGCATCGACCACCGCGGCCTCGTAGACCGGCAGCTTGTCGGGACTGGGCGTGTCGGCACCCTGCTCGAGATCCTCGGCGGGCGCATCGACCCCGGCGATGACGATCTTGCCCTTGCCCAGAAGCGCCAGCGCGTCGGCGCTGCGATACGAGGTCACGTCGATCCGGCTGGAGGGCTGGCTGCTGCGCGATGAGGCGCGGCCCGGCCCGCCGATGCCACGGCTACCATAGCCATCCCAACCGTAATCGCCCCCGCCATAACCGCCAAAGCCACCACCCCACCCTTGCGCCATGGCGGGCGCCGCCGCCACACCGATGCCGGCCGCGGCGATAGCTAGGGCCGGGGCGATGCCTGCGAAAGGGCGCAGAACGGGAATGCGGGCAGAGGGACGAGACATGCGACAGATCCGATCACAAAGGGCCGGCCGTCCGGGCAAAACACGTCGGAGCCGGTGGGCAGGCATGGCGGCAGGCGAATTGCCACCGCCTGAACCATTGGCTTAACGCGGGTGGAAGCCAAGCCCTGCGCGATGGTTTCGGCGATTTGGGAGCAATTAGCGGATTTCCCGTAAGCTCCATGCTGCTAGTGCGAAGAAGACCGTCAGCCACAGGTGATTCGCAGCATGAGCAAGGTTCCCGTCCTCGTCACCGGCGGCGCCGGCTACATCGGCAGCCACGCGGTTCTCGCGCTGCAGGATGCCGGCTGGCCGGTGGTGGTGATCGACAACCTCGTCACGGGATTTCGCTTTGCCGTGCCCGATGGTGTGCCGTTCTATCAGGGCGACATCGCCGACGAGGCCCTGCTGCAGCGCATCTTCGCCGAACAGGGCATCGGCGCGATCATGCATTTCGCCGGATCGGTGGTCGTCCCCGAATCGGTCGAGAACCCGCTCAAGTACTATCACAACAACACCGCGCGCACGCGCAGCCTGATCGCCGCGGCGGTTGCCGGCGGGGTCAAGCACTTCATCTTCTCGTCGACCGCGGCGACCTACGGCATCCCCGAAGTGTCGCCAGTGACCGAGACGTGCCCGCAGCGTCCGATCAACCCCTATGGCATGTCCAAGCTGATGAGCGAGATCATGCTGGCCGACACCGCGCGCGCCCATCCGCTCAATTACTGCGTGCTGCGCTATTTCAACGTCGCGGGCGCCGATCCGCAGGGGCGCACCGGGCAATCGACGGCCGGCGCCACGCACCTCATCAAGGTTGCGGTCGAGGCGGCGCTGGGCAAGCGCGACACGGTCGGCGTATTCGGCACCGATTTCGATACGCCCGATGGGACCGGGGTGCGCGATTACATCCACGTCAGCGACCTGGCCGAGGCGCACGTCCTGGCGCTCGAGGCGCTGGTGGCGCAGCCGACGCAATCGCTGACGATGAATTGCGGGTATGGCCGCGGCTTCTCGGTGCTCGAAGTGCTCGACGCGGTCGACCGGGTCACCAACCGCCCGATCGAGCGCGTGCTGCAGGGCCGTCGCGCCGGCGATCCCGATTCGCTGATCTCGGACAACAGCCGGATCAAGGCCACGCTGCCCTGGACCCCGCGCTATGCCGATCTCGATGTCATCATCGGCCATGCGCTGGCATGGGAACGGCGGCTGACCGAACTGCGCGACGCAGCCCCGGCCGGCGAAATGCCCGCTGGCGGTTGACTTTCCGCAGGGGCGCCACTAACCGCGCACCTTCAGTTTTGCGCCCGGTCGGATTCGGGCAAAGGGAAGAGCCATGAAGATTCGCAACAGCCTGAAGTCGCTCAAGGACCGTCACCGGGACAACCGCGTGATCCGCCGTCGTGGCCGGACCTACGTGATCAACAAGACCCAGCGTCGCTTCAAGGCGCGCCAGGGCTGATCCAGCGCGTGCGGTCGGCGGGGCCCAGCTCCGCCATCCCCGCGCAGCACGGCCCCCGAGGCCAAGCCAGCCCGCTCCCCGGCCCGGTTCGCCGCTTTGTTGCGGTCCCGGTCCGGGGAGCGGGCTGGTTGCGTTTGTGCGTCCGATCCATCGGGGCGGCCTTGTCGAGGCGCTGGGCACTGCCAGACGCATTGCCATGCCCCTGTCGCATCGTTGCGGCAGGGCATCCGTGTGCGTCGCCAGGCGCCCCCTGAAGGAGCAACCGATGCCCGCCACCACCGCCATTTCCGGCGCCATTTCCGGCGCGACCTCTCCTGCCCCGACCGTCGTGGTGTGGGACGTCGGCCGCGTGCTCGTCGAATGGGACCTCGGGCTGCTCTACCGCGACCTGATCCCCGATCCGGTCGAACGGGCCGCCTTCGTGCGCGACGTGGTGAGCGAAGACTGGCACGCGCAGCACGACGCGGGCGTGACCTGGGCCGAAATGGTCGCGACGCGCAGCGCAGAATTCCCGCAGCATGCCGCGCTGATCGGCCGCTATGCCAGCCACTGGCTCGACAGCATTCCTGGCCCCGTCGCAGGCACGCACGACCTTGTCCGCCAACTGGCTGGCCGCGGCGTGCCCCAATACGCCATCACCAACTTCGGCGAGGAAGCCTGGGCCCTGTTCCGCCCGACCTTCCCGATCCTCGACCACTTTGCCGACATCGTGGTCTCGGGTGTCGAGCGCATGGTGAAGCCCGGCGCGGCCATCTTCGACCACGCCGCCGCCCGCTTCGGCCACGCGCCCCAGACCATGCTGTTCATTGACGACAGCGCCGCCAACGTCGCCACCGCGCGCGCGCTGGGCTGGCATGCGCATCACTTCGTGCATGGCGCCAAGGCGCTGGAGGCGGACCTCCAGGCGCACGGGCTGCTGTAAGGCCCCTCCACCCCCGGCTGCGCCGGCGCCCCCCCCCCCTCCGGCAGGGAGGACAGGCAAGATCCTCCCCATCCCCGATGGGGAGGTGGCAGCGCGGCACGCGCTGACGGAGGGGCGGAGCTAGAGCGATACCCCTCCACCACCGCTTCGCGGTGGTCCCCCTTGTATCTCGAAAGTCGTGCATGATGCGTTTGCGGGAGGCTCCGCTAGCGGAGCCTCCCGCCCGTTCGCGAGCCCGTGTCCCCCCTGGTCGTAGGAGCCCGTCGGGGAGCTTGGGCCCGGACGTATCTTCATCAACCCGAACGGTTGCACGGGGCTAGACCCCGCACATGCAAGGATGGGAACGGAGATATGGCACAGCACGATCCATTTGTCGGCATCGACGTGAGCAAGGCACGGCTCGATGCCTGCCTGTGGCCGCAGGGCGAGGCCTGCGCCTTTGCCAACGACCGCGATGGCCTGCGGGAGCTGATCCGGTGGCTCCGCCGCGTCAGCCCCCTCGCCGTCGGCTTCGAGGCGTCGGGGGGCTATGAACGCCCCCTGCTGGCGGCTCTATGCCAGGCCGGATTGCCCGCGCGGCGCGTCAACCCGACGCGCGTGCGCCAGTTCGCCCGCGCTGCAGGGGTTCTAGCCAAGAACGACCGGATCGATGCGGCAACCATCGCGCACTTCTGCGCGGCGCTGCCTCAGCGCGAGGTGGTCCACGACCCCGCCATCGCCATGCTCGGGGAACTCGTGACGGCGCGCCGCCAACTGTGCGAGGAGCGTACCCGCTGCGCCAACCAGGCCGGGCAGACTGCCAACGCACTGCTCAAGCGGATCGCAACTCAACGAATCAAGCGACTGTCAGCCGAGATCGCGCTCGTTGAAGCTGAAATCGCCCGTCTGATCGCGGACAGGCCCGAACTTGCCGAGCGCAACGCCATTATGCGCTCGGTCCCGGGCGTCGGCTCGGTAACCGCGGCAACACTTCTCGCCTTCCTGCCCGAACTGGGCGCAATCAGCGCCCGACAAGCCGCATCGCTCGTCGGCGTCGCCCCCTTCGACTGTGAAAGCGGTGCCTTCAAAGGCAAGCGACGCATCGCCGGGGGGCGCAAACATCCCCGTGATGCACTCTATATGGCCGCCCTCGTCGCAAGCCGACGCAACGCTGTCCTGACAGCCACATACCAGAACCTGCGAAACGCCGGCAAACCAGCAAAAGTCGCCATCGTCGCCCTCATGCGAAAGCTCGTCACCGTCCTGAACGCCATGATCCGAAACAGGCAAAACTGGGCGAACGCATAGACGGTTGCTCCCCGCCT
>Ga0308159_1000649_pt1 | contig 71417 bp, 60 predicted proteins | sample PhyCR1_FD_201040 | JGI IMG/M metagenome (GOLD analysis project Ga0308159, IMG submission 201040) | Phyllosphere microbial communities from UC Gill Tract Community Farm, Albany, California, United States - DLSLC.R1 | ecosystem: Host-associated > Plants > Phyllosphere > Unclassified | place: USA...
AACACCTGATGTTTGAGGAAATGCCGCCACACCACCGGCGCGGCGGCAAGAAAGTCGGTGAGAATGGCATAACGTTCGCGTGTCCACACCTGTTCAAAGGCCGTTCGGGCGCTGCCGTAATCAAAGTGGGTGGCTCGGGTATCGGGCATCTGACTGCGGGCGATTTCGGTGGCGGCGATATCAATCTCGCCATCAAGAATAACCACACCATAATCACGACGTGCGCCCTCGACGGAAACGAATCCGCACTGCACGTCTCGCAACACGCTGTGCGGCAGGCGTTCGCGGGCAGGCCCGTAGCCGCCCGCGCCGGGGCCGGTCAAACGCACGATGTCGCCGGGTCCGCATTTGATGACATCAATATTGCCGTGTTCGATACAGTGCGGCGTATCGGGATGGGTCTGAAAGCGCGAGTTTTTTCCGGCGTTGCCGCCCACCGCGCCCGCCGAGGCAAATACCGAGCGGTTGCGGTTTCGCGCCGTGACAACCGTGTTTGGCGCGGTGACCTCAAACTCCATCACGGTCGCCAGTCCGCCGCGATAACGCCCGGCACCGCCGCTGTCGGGCGACAGGCCATAGCGGCGAATCAGGATAGGCACTTCGGCTTCGTTGATTTCCACGGGAGTGTTTTTGAGAAAGGCAGAAAGCCCGCCGGAGCCATCGGGACCGTCGTGTTTTGGCGTGCCGCCCGCGCCACCGCCCACCGGACCTATCGACGCGACCACCGTTCGACTGCGGGCATCCACCGTCTTGATATTGACGATGGAATTACCGCCCGGTGAATTGGCAGGCAAACGGTCCGGTACCGCCAGCGAAAACGCTCCTAAGGTTGCGATTTGCGAAACCGCGCAGGTCAGGGAACGCATTCCCACCGCCGCAGGAGAGTCGCAATTCATTACCGTGCCGCTCGGCAGGATAGCACGCGTGGGTCGCAGCGTGCCCGCATTGAGCAACAGCCGCCGGTCTAGCGTCGACAGCACATAGGTGACGCCGACCAGCGCCAGCGGATGCCGCTCGCGACCGCCGGTGGGCATGTTCAGTGAGGACGTGAGCTGCGGATCGCTGCCAGTGTAGTCCAGTTCAAGGGTCTCGCCAGTAATGCGCAGCGTAACCGCAATGCGGCAGGGATAACCACCATCAGTATCTTCATCGGCATAATCGGCATAGAAATACTCTCCGTCTGGCAAGGTGGCGATGATATTGCGCGCCTGCTGCTCGGCATAATCCAGAATTCCCTCAATGCCCTGCAGGAAATCCTCAATGCCAAAACGCGCGATAATCTCAAGCACCTTGCGTTCGCCCATATTGACCGACGCTATCTGGGCGTTGAAATCACCCCAGTTTTGTTCCGGCGCTCTGACATTAAGACGCATGATTCGTGCCACATCTTCATTGATTTTGCCGTCGGCGATAATTCTCAGCGGCGGAATGCGCAGCCCTTCCTGCACGATTTCAGTCAGGGAACGCGACAACGAAGCCGGTACTGCGCCGCCGACGTCGGTATTATGGATATGCCCAACCACGAAACAGGCTATCTGCCCGCCATAAAATACCGGTTTCCAGATGTGAATATCGGGCGAATGCGTCGCCACATTCCCGGCATAGGCATCATTCGTAATGCAGATATCGCCCTCGTGGTAGTCCTCAATCAGCGCCAAAACGGGCGCGTAATCGATGCCGCTGTACCAGGGTGCACCAAAACTGCGCGGGGAAGCAAACGCCAAGCCCTCGCGGGTCACTATCTGGCAGGAGAAATCCTCCGTCTCTTTGACAAAGGTCGAATGTGCGGTGCGCATCAGCGTAAACGCCATCGCGTCGGCTGCGGCGGCGCAGTAGTTCGCCAGAATTTGCAGATTGCGTCCATCAATAGCCATGCGGTGCGGCCTCCACTGAGGTGATGATCAGATTGCCAAAGTCGTCGACCTCCACGCGCATGCCGGTGGGCACACAGGTGGTACAGTCGTCCTGCGCGACAATTGCCGGGCCGTCAAAGCGCTGACCGGCGAGCAAGGTGCTGCGCCGCACGACCATGACGTCGTGAAACGCGCCGTCGACCCAGGCATTCACTACCGATTGCGCCACAACGGGCGCAGCACTGCGCGCAAGCGTTTGCAGATCGGGTCGGGACGTCGGCGAGGTAATCACCAGCCGCAGGTTGATGATTTGAATCGCCGCCTGTGCATCGCTGTGGCCGAAGAGCTGTTCGTGCTGCCGGTTGAAGGCGTTGCCGAGAGCGACAAGCGCCCCGTCTTTCGCATCGGCCTCAAGCCAGCGGTTTTCAAGCGGCACCTCAATCTCAAACGACTGGCCGCGATAGCGCATATCGGCCGAAAACTGCAGGGTAAAAGCCAGCTCCGCGCCATGTTCGCGCTGCAGCCAGCGTTTGGCGTCCTGCTGCAATGACGCGGCGGCGGCGACAATGTTGTCCAGACAATCCGCTGTCAATTCGCGGTACAAGGTGAGAATGAAATCGTTTTTGATGTCGGCGACCAACCCGCCCAGCGCCGACAGCACGCCCGGTGTCGGCGGTACAATCACGCCTTTCATATTAAGCTCGCGGGCCAGATAGCAGCCCATCATCGGGCCAGCCCCGCCGAAGGCCAGAAAATAGAATTCTCGCGGGTCGAGACCAAAACGTGAAATCAGCCCGCTGGTGTCGGTGTACATGCTGGAGATGGCCAGCTGAATGACGGTCTCGGCGGTCTCTTCGATGGAAATACCCAGCGGTTGCGCAAGCGCAGCGACCGCACGGCGCGCGGCCTCGACATTCACGCTGACCGCACTGTAACCCAATGCGCCGTGCCCGAGCAGACCGCTGGCGGCAAAGGCATCCGTGACCGTAGCCTGCGTGCCGCCGCGTCCGTAACATACCGGCCCCGGCAAGGACCCGGCGCTGTCCGGCCCCACCTGCAAGACGCCAAGACGGTCTATCCACGCCAGTGACCCACCGCCCTGACCCACGGAAGTCACCGACACGGACGGGATGAAGATCTGAAACTCGCCAATCACCTCCCCGCTGCCGTATTCCGGCCTGCCGTGCTGAATCACCGCAACGTCGGCGCTGGTGCCGCCGATATCCAGACTCAACAGCTTGTCGAACCCGCACTGGTCGGCAATATACCCGGCACCAATCACTCCCGAGGCGGTGCCTGAAAGGATCATCTGCACGCATTCGGCCTTGGCCTGCGCCACGCTCATCACCCCGCCGTTGGACTTGGTCATGCGCGGCGGCACGGGCACGCCCATTTCATTCAGCGCCTGTTCAAAGGCACCAAGATAGTTAATCACCTTCGGCTGCACATAGGCATTGATGGTGGCGGTGATGGTGCGTTCATACTCGCGAATAATGGGCCAGATTTCGGCAGAACAGGAGGTCAGCATCTCGGGGGCCATCTCGGCGATGATCTCCCGCACCTGCCGTTCATTATGACCATTGCGGTAGGCATGCAGCAGAGAGACGACAATGCCTTCGCAGCCGAGCGCACGGGCTTTTTCAACCGCAACACGTACCGAGTCGGGGCAGACGGCCCGCAGGATCCGGCCCTGACTGTCGGTGCGCTCTTTAATCGCAAACACCCGGTCGCGCGAGACAAGCGGTTCGGGACGTCGCGAGAACAGGTCATGAATATGGGGGATTTTAAGCCGCGCGAGTTCAAGCACATCTTCGAAGGCTTCGGTGGTGAACAGCGCCAGTTTGACGCCCTTTCGTTGAATCACCGCGTTGACGCCCACGGTTGTGCCGTGCGTGAAGTAATGCACGTCGGCAGGTTCGATGCCAAACAGCGCGCGCAGTTGATTCAGACCGGTGGTTATCTCGCTGCCGGGGCTGTCCGGCCGTGATAGCACTTTCAATGTGCGAATGCGGTTGTCGCGTTCGTCCAGTACGGCAAAATCGGTGAACGACCCGCCGATATCAACGCCAATGCGGTAGGTCATTGCCCTTTCTCCCGAACATTCATCACGGTATGGCTCAGAAGTGTGGAGGCCCGACCCGCAGGATTGGCGGGCGAGATTTCCATCATCGATTCAGGATGATTCAACGCATTCCAGCCCGCGCGTTGATACACTGCCTGCGCATCGCGGGTGGTCAACAACCATTTGGGGACATCGAGCAACGCTGGATGCGTGCGCACCACTTCGGCAATCCAGCGGCCAAGACCGCGTCCGCGAAAGGGGGTGGCAATAAAGATATCCATCAGGTAGGCGAGACGCGCATAGTCGGTGACGATACGGGCAAAGCCGATTTGTTCGCCCTGATAATAAAGGCCGAGCGCCAGCGAATAAGCAATGGAACGCAGCAGCTTTTCACGAGTCTGCCCCTGCGCCCAGTAAGATTCCACAGAAAGAAAATGATGAATGCGGTCGATATCGAGCCGCTCGCGATCGGTGCTGAGCTGAAAGCCCTCATACTCCCATTCCACAACCTTTTGGTCGTCTTCCCAAGCCATACGTTTGCCCTTCTGGTTTCTATTGCACGATAACTGCACGCGGAGTGCCTACAGTTAAAACATAGAAAGCCGGCCTGTGTTAGCGCCAGCCGCAGGGATTCGATGGTGCCAGTGAAGCGCGGTCGCCGACCAGAGGCAACAAACCCGTGGCAGAAACGGCCTATTTCGCCAGCAGATGGGCGTAAAGCTTGTCGCGCGCGAGATTTTTCATTTTGACTTCGCACATGATATCGAAGTCGGTGAAGGACAACGCCCAGTCGTTCAGAGTGTCATTGAAATAGAAATCCGAGTGCGCCCGCAGTTTGGATTTCGACACGCCCAGCGTTTCCTGATCCGGGTAGCCGTGCTCGGGAATCAGCCCTTCGACGGAAATCGAGTAGTGCATGACTGGCCTGACGCCCCGCCACGAGGCCTTGACGAGCGCAATACGCGGATCGTCATGGCGGATAAACTCGTTTTCCTTAACCCAGTGGTGATGAATATCCAGCACGATGGGACAAAGTTCGCGGGCCTGCAACACGTCGTCCAGCGAGCACGAGATCTCGTCATTTTCCACCGTCAGCATTCGTTGGGCTTCGGAGCTGAGCTTGTCGAAAGATTCCTTGAAGCCGTCGAAACCGCGTTTGCCGTTCATGTGGATATTGATTTTAAAATCCTGAAAAGTCTTGCCGTAGCCCATTAATCTGGCGCACAGCGCGTGATACTCGACATCGTCGATTGCCCTGTCGACGACCTGCGGATTATCGGATGCCAACACCGTATATTGCCCCGGATGGAAAGAGAGCCGGATGTCGTTGCGCCTTGCAAACTCGCCGCATTGTTCAAACAGCGGGATCAGGTCAGGCAGAAACGCCTGATACAGCAGTGTAGCTTCGGGCACGGTATAGAGCGGCAGGAGGTCGCTGCCAATGCGCATCATGCGCAGCGCCCTGGGTTGTTCGGCCAACGCAGTGAGATTGAGAAAGAGATTATGCAGATTGGCGCGGGCAATCTCCTCAATCAGCTTGAGCCTTTCTTCTTTCTCCAGTCCCAGAAAACGGGTACGCGTTGTCGCCCTGAAGGGAAAAGGTTGTTTAAAGTTCGAGTCAAAATATTTGCATGCAAAGCCAAGTTTCATGTCTTCCCCTGTTAATTCTTGAAATTCCGGCCTCTTCCCGAGGCCCTTTTAATGGATAATCTGCATTAAACGGCGTGAATACTGGCTACTCAAGCTTGACCAGCCGCGTCATGAGAAGGCGAAAAAGCCGCAGTCGCAGACGCATAAAACGGGACTCGACCTTGAGCTCCCGCTGCCCGTGAAGGCCGAAACGCAGCGTCTTGTCGCCACGAGGTCGCCATCGCGGCCAGTGAACCGCCCCCTCGATGTAGGCACTTTTTGGCTGCACATCGCGCGCAAAGTTAAGCCAGTATTCGCTGACCACCTCGGCAAAGGCGCGGTCCTGCGACGTGAATTCTCCGCCGACCACCTGTGTGCTTTCAATCAGGTGCATATTGTTCATCACATAAGGGATTTCGCTGCCGTGCCAGGTGCCATTGGGACACAGGGCACGGGCATTTTCAGAAACGTAATCGAAATAATAGCGCCAGCCGGGCGCACCGGCCTTGTGCTGGCCAAGCATCGCGACATGGCTCATGGTCGTAAAGGCCATATCTCGGCTGATTTGGCGGCCTAGCTCACTTTCGCTTTTCACCCCCGGATAGAGCCACTTGATGAGCCGCAGTCCGAGAGGATGTTCCGCTTTTACCCGCTGAACCACCCCCGCCACATCGATGTTGAAATAGCTGAGCACGCTGGCCTCATCGCTGTTACTGCCCACGATAAGCGGCAAGGGATGCTGCCTGCCGTGGCTGAAAACCTCCATCATAGGATGCGGAAGCACCGCGTCCCCGGCAATCGGCACGGGCGCCACGCCAAGCTTGCCACTGAGCGGCCAGAAGCTGTCGGCAGGCAATGCTCGTAGCTGTTCCGCCGTGGCCTGCGCCAGACCGAAATGGCTGGCGAGCTTCTCCCCCTGTCGCAAGGCTTTGGCGCGAGGCGTATCGGGCAGCGTGTAGGCGCTTTGCACAATGCCTTTGTGAAACAATCCACTGGCGCGCGGTGAGGCAAACAGTGACAGCACGGAGCGCGCCCCGGAAGACTCGCCAAAAATCGTGACGTTGTCAGGATCGCCGCCAAAAGCTGCGATGTTGTCCTGCACCCATTGCAGCGCCGCGATTTGGTCCAGCAGGGCAAAGTTGTTCACCGCTTCACCTGCAGGATACTCGGCATCCAGCGCGGGATGGGCAAAAAAGCCGAGATGACCCAGCCGATAATTCAGCGTGACCAGCACCACGCCGCGTGACGCCAGCGGTGCGCCGATATAGGGCGAAAGCCCGCCCGAACCAATGCTGTATCCGCCGCCGTGGATCCACACCATGACCGGTTTTTTATCACGTTCGGTTTCAAGTGCCGTCCAGACGTTGAGGTAAAGGCAATCTTCGCTGAAAACGCCGGGATCCCCGCCCCCGACCGCCATGCAGTAATCGCGGTTCTGCCAGCTCGAATGTGCGAAACGGTTGGCTTCTCTAATACCCTGCCAGCCAATAACCGGCTGGGGTGGCCGCCAGCGGAGCGACCCCACGGGCGGCGCGGCAAAGGGTATTCCTCTAAACGAGGCTATCTCGTTGTCCCATTCTCCTGCGACGGTGCCGCTTGCCGTTACAACCTGAGGAGCCTGTTTGTGGGGCATGCTGTGTCCTTATGCCAGAAACGCTATTTCTTGGGATGCCACTTGTCGTCATCCCCTTTTTTATAGGCGTGCTTAACTGCCGCCCAGGCGACCTTGTGCGCCGTTTCTTCACGACTGTCGTCGCCGCGCCGATCGCTCGAATCCTTGTATTCATCCCACGCGCTGTTGAAGGCCTCTTTATAGATATCCTGCGCATGGGGAGGAAGAACATGTTTCACCGAGTCGGGCAAATCAGTACGTTGCTTATAAGGCATGGCTTTCTCCTTTTACACTGTGTAACGCGTTTAACTTCATTTATCAGTCTAGCTGCTACGCTTGAAGATTATGGAGTTTAGGAACAATCAGGGCCTTATTCACTCTGTAACTCCCACGCCTTAAGAGAACTGCTTTTAAGGCAAGATTATTTACTTAATTTTTCAAATGCCCTTCTCGCGACAAAAATCATTTTATATCGTTGTAAAATATGATGATATTTTCAAGAGAACTAGACTTGCAGCAGAGGATATTTGAGATAAAAAGCCTAAAGAGCGCCTAAAACGTCCATTTCAAACAAAATACGCCATTAACGTCATTTTTACTGTTAATTGATTAGTTTATCGACTACAATGTTACAAGAAATTACTGTTTTATATTATAGAGGTAGCAGACTCTTCTTCGGATAGGCGCAATGTTTGCATCTTGGCAATTCTGACTTTTCGCCGAGGCGTACAGCATCATTTATAAGGAAAATATCTATCATGGTGTCTTCACAGAACCCACCCAAGCAAAAATCCCGTCATAAAGAGTTTTCTCTTATTTTCCCTATTATCGCCCTCATCGTATTGATGTTGTGGGGCAACAGCAGCAACTTCGGCTTTGTGGTTGGCATCAACATGATTGCGCTGGTCGGTATTCTGGCAAGCGCGTTCAGTGTGGTCCGGCACGCCGACGTCCTCGCGCACCGGCTTGGCGAACCTTATGGCTCGCTGATTCTGAGCCTGTCCGTGGTGATTCTCGAAGTCAGTCTGATTTCCGCACTTATGGCCACCGGCGACGCCGCACCGGCGCTGATGCGCGACACCCTGTTTTCCATCATCATGATTGTCACGACTGGGCTTGTGGGCGTGTCGCTGCTGCTCGGCGGCCGCAAGTTTGCGACTCAATATGTGAATCTCGGCGGCATAAAACAGTATCTGATGGCGATTTTCCCGCTGGCGATTATCGTGCTGGTGCTGCCCGCCGCCCTGCCCGGCGGTAACTTCACCACCTTGCAGGCACTGTTTGTTGCCGCAATTTCTGCCGCCATGTACGGCGTATTCCTGCTGATTCAGACTAAAACACACCAGAGCCTGTTTGTTTACGAACATGAAGACGAAGACGAATCCACGCCGCACGGCAAACCGTCTTCCCATAAAAGTCTGACTCATGCGCTGTGGCTGATTGTGCATCTGGTGCTGGTCATTGCCGTTACCAAGTTTAATGCCAATCCGCTCGAGACACTGCTGACGGAGCTCAATGCGCCTGCGCAGTTCACCGGCTTCCTGGTGGCGTTGCTGATTCTCTCTCCAGAGGGATTAGGTGCATTGAAAGCGGTGCTGAAAAATCAGGTTCAGCGCGCCATGAATCTGTTTTTTGGATCGGTACTGGCGACCATCTCGCTCACAGTGCCTGCGGTGACTATTATCGCCACGCTGACCGGTCAACAGCTGATGTTCAGTCTTGACCCTGCCAATATCGTGGTGATGCTTGCGGTACTGATTCTGTGTCAGATCTCGTTCTCGACCGGCCGTACCAATGTTTTGAACGGCACCGCCCACCTTGCACTATTCTGTGCCTACATGATGATTATCATGCTTTAAATGCCCTGCTGGCGTCGGTCAATCTTTGACGCCCTATTGAGCCGAGCTGAAATAATAAAGGCCGCCATAATTGGCGGCCTTTTCTTTGGTAGTGATTAATAAAACAAGGACCGGTTAATCAGGAATAGGCATTCAGAGTGCGTTGACACAGTTCCGAGCGCACACAGTCCTCTTTATTGAATCGAATGATGCCGACCATCTCGTCTTCTTCGAAGCGAGAAAGCGCATCGCTAAGCCCTGATACCACGCCGCGCGGAAGGTCGCACTGGGTGATATCCCCGTTCACGATAACCGTCACGTTTTCACCGAGACGAGTCAGGAACATTTTCATCTGTGCGGCGGTCACGTTCTGGGCTTCGTCCAGAATAACCACTGCGTTTTCAAAAGTACGTCCGCGCATATAGGCGAATGGCGCAATTTCAACCTTGCCTATTTCCGGTCGCAGACAGTACTGCATAAAAGATGATCCCAGACGACGCACTAATATGTCGTATACCGGTCTGAAATAAGGAGCGAACTTCTCAGAGATATCGCCGGGCAGGAATCCGAGGTCCTCATCGGCCTGTAATACCGGACGGGTAACAATAATTCTATCTATCTCTTTATGAATTAATGCCTCTGCTGCTTTCGCAGCGCTGATAAAGGTTTTACCGCAGCCAGCTTCGCCTGTGGCAAAAATTAACTGCTTATTCTCTATGGCTAGTAAGTAATGACCTTGAGCTTCCGTACGCGCTTCGATAATGGAGGTATCGCGAGTGTCGCGAGCCATACCGATGGATTCCAAACCGCCCATTTGTACTAATGAGGTGACTGACTCTTCCTCACGTTGGCGGTGACTGCGTGAGTCACGTCTAATGACACGTTTCGCTTCACGACGAGCTTGGATCACTGCTTTTTGTCTTCCCATAGTGGCACCTTACAGTTTGTTTCACTTAACGCAAAAGGCCGAGGTGGCCCGTACGATTATGTTTCACATACAGATTAGGTTTGGTCTCCTTTTAGACCAAGTTGAGCCAATGAATAACGTAAAGAGGAAACGAGCGTGCTCAGGTTATTAATTAACCGTGCTGCTCTTTTCTTTTCACGTGGAGGCATTGTCATAAATGACAAACCACTGACCATGACAGTCAATAAGCCAGTAAAAAAACCAATAACAGAGTCGGGTTGATTCAGTGAGTGAGTTAGGTCAGTTAAAGAACGGGGTTGCTGAGAAGGTATAAATAAAGAGAATCTTTTAAATGTAAAACCGGACAATATATAAGAGCCTTTTTGACGACTCCTTGCTGCTGATAAATTCGAACGGTAAATCGTTGGTTGATACAAAAAGTCTGAAGGACGCATCAAGCACATCAGCGCTTTATTTTTACAGCCTAGCCCAAGCATGGACTTTACCATTCGACTTCCCCGCAGTGTCTGCTAGTTAATTTCAGTATAACGATATCTGGAAACTTCGCTAGGGGCATGACATGAATGTAAAAAAAATAATTAGCAGAGTCAACAGCCACCCGGATCCTTTTTGGATCAAACGCTCCGGCGATAAACCGGAGTGTTTCAACAAGATGACAGCGGTGTGGATCACGCGATCAGATTTTCCTGCCTCTCCTGATTCAGATAACTATGAATGCCTTTCGCCAGCGCGCTTGCCATTCGTCGCTGAAATACCGGCTGTTGCAGCAGTTTCTCTTCCTGATGATTGGTAATAAACGATGTTTCCACCAGCACCGAGGGAATGCGCGGCGATTTCAGGACCACAAAACCGGCCTGCTCGATGTGCTGATTGTGCATCGGATGAACCGAGGCAATATTCGTCGCCAGATGTTTGCCAAACGCCAGGCTGCGATTGATGGTTTCGGTCTGGTCGAGATCAAAGAGCGTCTGTTTCAGATAGGCATCATTGGTCTGTACATCAGTATCATAGATGGCGTCGACGCTGTTTTCGCTTTGCGAGAGATAACGGGCCATCGCACTGCCTGCCCCGTGCTCCGAAAGCGCAAACACCGACGCGCCATGAACCTGGCTGTTGGTAAAACCATCGGCATGAATCGAGACAAAAAGATCCGCCTCGTGCTGGTGCGCCAGATTAACGCGATGATAAAGCGGGATAAACACGTCTTCCTGCCGCGTCAGCACGGCGTGAATTCCATACTGCTGCTGCAATTGGGCTTGCAGTCGGCGGGCGATATCCAGCACCACATGTTTTTCATAAGTCCCGCTGCCGCCGATGGCGCCGGGGTCCTTTCCACCGTGGCCCGGATCTATCATCACCAGTAAGGGCTTTTTCACCGCCCGTGGTTTCAAGGAGGATTCGTCGGTGGCTTCCTGCGCTAAGGCAGCCATGCCCGCTGTGGCTTGATGCGCCACGGTCACGGCATACTGGCTGACGCCCGAACCGCGTTGCCGTGCAATAACGGGCGGTTGAGTGAGCTCGAAAACTATCCGCGCCGTCTCGGGGGTGAAATGCGCAATCTTTGCCTCTTTTACCCAGGCAAACTTTTGCTTCACTACCACCAGCGAATGCGTGAGTGACGACGGAAATGCCGTCATCGAGACATCAATGACCAATCGGTCTGGGTGTTGCAGGGTAAATACCCGCGCGCGCGAATCATGCGCAGGCAGACTAATATGCAAACTGTCGTGACTTGAACGAAAATCCAGCAGCGCCAATTTTTGAGCAGCCATTATTTTTGGCGATACCAGCGTCATGCCCATTCCAAAGATAAGCCATTTTCTTCGGGATTGATTAATGGTCATCGGTTACTCACTCTCCACAGAGCACGTTTGAAATTCATAAAGCGTGTGCGGATTTTGGCGTAACCTCTTTAACGCGACCAGTAACAATCGATAAGTATTGTCTTTATTTAATGACTGTTTATGTCTGCGGGTTAAATATCATCCACTGGGTCATGCGCTTTATTATCTGTTTTCAGTTTTACAATTTTTGCATTACTTTGGCGATTTTTGTTGCAGATGTTTTTCAAAAATAGCGCTCAGGATGAGTGATGAAAAATAGTCTTCTTCTCCCGTCTGCGCATTCACGGCGCGTTTGCTCGAATGTCCACGCGGCGCGCTCAGGGCCAATGCCTGCTCATAGGCATAACCAAACAGCCCGCAAAAGATATCCGGGTTGAAATACGCCATGTTCAGCTGCATGGAAGGTTGCGAGAACAGCATGCTAATCAAGGGCCTCAACTCTCTTTTACGCGCCGCCGGATCATATTGATAAAAGGTGCCGGAACTGAAACTGTCCAGAAAGGTGGAAAAATATTCATGCAGGGCTTCTTTATGGACATTGTCCGTGGAGTGAGCAGTGAAATGTCGATAAAAAGCCAGGGCGAAATCAAAGTCGCGGGCAATATAATCGAGAAAAAATGCCCTGTCGCTCATCAGTTTTCTGGCAACTCGCGATGCGCCGTAAATATTGAAGTTCTTGAGAATGCTGTCGGTGTTTAAATAAATTTCTTCCGGCATGGCATATTTTTTATTGTTGAAGGTTAAATGTCCCAGTTCGTGGGCGAGTGAATATTCGATAAACTCTTTGTTGGATAAATAATCCAGTAAATAGATGTGGTTGTCCTTGTCATTACTGTAGACAAAGCTCAGGACATTCTCGCTGAACGCCAGTTTTTCCAGCGGCGTATTCAAACACCCCGCCACCAGTCTTCCTGCGGCATAGCGGTCGGCGACCACGATAATATTGGTCATATCAACCCGATGAATCTTCTCAAGATACGCGAGCAGATTTTCTTTAAAACCCTGTACCTGAATATCGCTAAAGGGCGCACAAAAGAAGCTCTCGAGCACCTGTTTAAGATAATCGGGGAATTCGGGACTGGACAGTTTTGTGCCGATTTCTTCGGCCATTTGATTGAGTTTCGTGAAGGCATCACTGGCACCCTGATAGAGAAAACTGTAATCACGGGCGATTTTGGCGGGCGTTCGCGCTTTTATGATAAATTTTCCCTGGACCTTGTTCGGGTTTTTTATTCTTTCAATCCAGCGGTTGAGCCAATGGTTGGCTTTAAGATTATTGGCAATAAACGCGTTGAAATAGTCCACTCTGCTGGCATGAAATTCGAGTTTTGACTGCTTGTTGACGATCGACTTTTCCTTGAGCCGCTGGAATTGCTCCAAAAGCAGTTGAGTCCGTTGCACAAAGGCCAGACACTTTTCTCTTTCCTCTTCATCCAGAACTGCATCATGGCTAATCGAGTACGAAAAACGTGCCAGCGTATACAGCAAAGAAGGAAAAGCCTCGAACTCGCTGGCATCAATATTCCAGGCCAGTAACTCCCCCAGATATTGACGTAATAAATCGGGCACTTCCTGCCAGATATCGCTGAAGTCTTCAACTATTGAACGCGCCAGATCGGCGCATTCGATCCTTTTAAGAATAAGGGGTTCAGGTAAATTACTGAATTCGGTCGAAAGCGCATTCAAGGCTTCGGCGCGGCGCGGATCACTTACGGGCGGGACAATCAGATAGCCGCAATGTGCCGGTGAAAATAACTGGGTGACCGACGGCCGCTCCGCCGGATTATTTCTCCTGACGCGAGCGGGCATCAGGCAGGAGATCTGTTGCATCTCGGATTCCCAGCGCACCCATCGATTACCCTGACCCGGCTGACGAAAATGACGGTTTCCTTCTTTGTCCAGCCATTCCACGACTAGCTTGTCTGTGGTCTTCTCCTGCAACCATATGGATTGAATGCGCCAACCGTTTGGAATATTTTCTATGTGATTCAAAATATTGTCGTAGATATTCTCACTGCCCGTGATGGGCAGACGCGAAGACGGCGCAATCAGGCGCATCGCGTTATCGCCGCAATACTGCAGGCCATGCTCCGTCTGCTCGACAATGACCCACTCATCCTTTGCCAAACCCGGCGGTGACAACATCAGTTGAGGGCGAAGACCACTTTTCATCGTGGCGGGATAATAGTTCACGCCTTCGCCCGACTTGTCTGCGACAACAATAAACTCTTCGCCGATTTCACTGCCGGATTTCAGCGCGTACCGGGCCACATTGCGCATTTTATCTTGCGCATAGAGGGCTTCACGCAGCGGTTCGGCATCTCCCGTGCGTAACGTCTCCGCCAGCAGACGCGGCTCGGTGATGTGCGCTTCATTCAGCATTCGCGATATCAGCCACGGCGAAGGGTTCGGCATCAATAGTCGATTGAGTTCATCGAGACGGTAGGCGCAAAGCTGGTCTTTGGTCGGAGACAGCAGAAAAAACAGCGCATTATGCAGGGGATCTCGCCACACGAGGGCCGCCCGAATGGAGGTAGACAGTGAGTTCAGAGACAAGGCGGTATTGAGCGGTTTTGCCGCTAGAAAGGGCTTAAGCCTGTTATCCGCCGTCAATGAACGTTTTACCTGCGCAATCGACAGCAAATTCTCGCTATACAAGTCTTCAACTTCGGAAATCGTGCTATCGAGTTTTGAGAGCAAAGATTCTCCCTCATCGGCTTTAAGCAATCCCTCAATGGATTTTTTCAGTACTTTTCGAATAACCGTGCCGACGGTTTTAAGCCCTTCCTCCTCTTCTGTTCCGCCCGGAAGAAAGGCATAAATGCAGAATCCGCCATCCAGTAATAAATTGCCGATATGCCCTTCGATTAAATCTACGACGGCGTCTTTACAACTTCCGAGAGGCGTAAGATAAATCATTTGCCCCAGAAGATGGCCCAGTCTGGCAATCATTCCGGCCGGGGTAGGCGCTGGTGATAATGTGGTAGGTGTTAAGCCCGGAAGTAAGGTCGTACTGATACTGAATTCTCTGTCGACAATATTTTGCACCAGCGGGTCAATCATCTCCTGCCAGTACAGCAAATCGGGCGACACCTTAAGTCCGCCGCTCAGATGGAGATCAAAATGATAGCGTTCAGATTGTTTGGCCATATCGTGGGACAAACGCTCCAGCAATGCGATTTTCCCCTGCTGATTAAAATAGTCCTGCCACTGAGTCACCTCCCCCGGCAACTGGCTGGCCATATTAACGAGGATGGGCTGGGTGGTGTCACTTTGAATAGGCAGTAGAGAGACAAAATACACCGGATTTATTGTTGAAGCGGTAGGCGTTTGTGCATTCGGGGTGAGAGATAACAAGAATCCTATCGATGGACGATAATGACGACGCCGTTCTTCGTCATCACCCAGCCGGACAAACTGTAACCTGACTCCGTCAGCGCTCCGTAGATGATGAATAAACAGTGCCTGATCAGTTTCCGGAACACTTTCCAGCGCCAGCGCATAGAGTTGCAGCTTAAGTTGGCGATAGCGCTGAAACGCCCTGATATTGTCTTCGGGCGAAATGTCTGCGGTATGATAACTGGCGACCAGCCGCCGTTTGGCTTCCATAAACTGAATCAGCAACACGCCTTTTCGCTTGAGCTGTTCAACGGCATAGCGAATACCGTGACACGCCTCGCCTTTAAGCGCCGTGCACAATACTTCCATCTCGTTGAACTCTTTTAATAACGCGCCAAGAGGATTGTTGAGCAGCAGATCCTGCCCCAGCTGAATCAGGTTTTCAGGGCTTAACGACAGTATCAGCTGCGCATCCGCCACCCTTCGCACCCCAAGATTCAGCAACAGGCCTTGCTCGGAGAGACAGGAGATATGCTGCAAACCCAGATTGCCGCGCAGCAGCATAAACGGGAAATCGTACTCGATCATCTGTTTGTGCCACTGGGCGATTTTGGCGAAGCCGCTGGTTAAGGGCGACATAAACACCGTCTCCGCCGGTGCATTCAACAGGGCGAAAAAACGAGCCTCGAAAGCACCCTGAATCTCTGCCATGAGATAGTCCAGCTCGCGATAGGTCAAAGGCTCACGCTGGCCTATGCGCGTTCGAATGAAGTGGTAATTGTTCCGTATCAGCTGGCCGCTGACGGATAGCTTGTCGTCCAGCACCGCCAGCAGGCATTTCGACATCATGGGCGCGATAAACGCGGTGGCCAACAATGCAGCCCTCAGCTCTTCGTTGTGGTCAAACGGGGTATCGGCAAACAGCTTAGTTAGAAACAACTGAACCTCATCGGCCTCGAGGTGCCAGCTCTCATTGACGGGATCCCGTCGCAACAGCCATTCACTGGCACAGATGACCGTGTTCAGATGCGGAAAAGCCTCACCGGCCAACTGCACATTCGGAGGGTTCGTCCCCTGCATGGCCCTGCTGTGAACATAGTCTGTCAGGGCCTGTTCGACGCGGGCAAGCGGAAGCGTCTCGCTATAAAGCAGCGCCTTTTCAATCATGTCGCCCATATCGGTGGCGCGAACCGGTTGCACGGCAGCGGGCAGGCAGGACAAACAGTCAATGACGCTCTCCGGCGGAGCAAAAAGAGGCTGCTCCTGACCTTCGTCCACCAGTCGCAACTGATATAGCGGGTCGGCAGCGGGTTGACTTACGGCTGCGGCTGGCCGCGAGGTCGAGCGGCCTTTGCTCATGACAAGCGCGAGCGGGCCATCGTGGATAACACCGCGCGCAGCCCGCAGACTTTGGCGGGCATCCGTTTCTGCATAAAGGGGTTGCAGAGGCCACGGCATCGTCGTCTCACGCTGGAGCGGCTCTGCCGACGCCGCAGGAAGACTCAGTAAATTCCCGGGGATCAGCACACCGAGATGCCAAGCTGCTGGTGAAGCTTCACCCGCTGTATCGACTAGCAGCGTGTGAACGACTGGCTCAGGCGGCGTTGAATACGCCCGTGCGCTCACAGACTGCACATTGACGTGGAAAGTCGGTACAGCATCGGCCCGCGTGGTGACTGCCAGTGGCCTTTGCCCGGTGCTGATGGCATAGACGGCGTGATGGGCAGCATCGTCAAACCACAGATACAGCTCGGTTTCCGTCGCAGGCGTCGTCATGGCCGTGACATTGGCAGTCGCTGCTTTGTCAGGAGGCGCTACCGTCGACGGGCGATACCGGCCCGCAAAAACTGTCGATGAGGCGGGTGCCAACGTGTAATACCCGCTCGGGGAAGGACGTCCGTAACGCGGTTGCGCATCGGGAAGCCCCATCCGCGGCAGCGTTGAAGACATCGGCTGCACCTCGGCTTGCATCAACCCCTCCGGGTCGGCGGAGGTCAACACGCTCTGCCATGTGGGCGTAAATACGCGTGGGGAATGACTAATCGGCTCCGGGCAGACCATCTCGCTGGCACCGGCAAGATAGGCCGCCAGATACGAGCCATAAGGCGACGCAACCTGTGAAACGGGATGGTTGCAGGCGTTGGCAAACAGCGGATAAAGCCCGCAAAAAATGGCGCAGGGCCCAAGGAGATCAAGTGCCGAAAGCGCATGGCCCTGCTCGCGTAGCCAATGGTTGACACTGGCGAGTATCAGCGGCTCATTAGCGGTATATCCACTGCCATCGGCCCGCTCGCTTCGAATCTGCATCTGTTGCAGATAATCCACCGCCAAATTGAACAGGCTATCCCCCGCTTGCCAGCAGAAGAGGCGCAGTGAAGTCGGCAGGTTAAAGGAGACGGGCAACACCGGATTCGGGCTGAGGGTTTGCAGATTATCCCTATAGCTATCAATTGCTTGACGAGGTTCGGTGGGCACATTGAAGGAGGTGGGATGAACCTGTCGATAGGCGGCATCAGGAGATGAAACAGCAGGCGTCGTCACTGGCATCGGTTTTTTATTCCCTGAAATAAACAGGTTTTTATAACAGACTCCGTGAACCGCAAACTCTAACGTTTCGATTAATATGTCGTGTTAATGAGCGTTTATTTGCCCCTTTTGCCCGTATGAAAAGTGGGCCTGCCAGGCCCACTGAGGGGGAATTAGGCGTCGATCAACGCCTGCCCGAGATAATGATTTTCATCGGCAACACCCGGCAATGCAAAGAAAAATCCGCCACCGACCGGACGAATGTACTCTTCCAGCGCTTCGCCGTTGAGCCGTTTCTGCACGCTCAAAAAGCCTTTCTCCAGGTCATGCTGATAACAGATAAACAGCAGTCCCATCTCGAGTTGACCCGAATTGGACACCCCGAGCGAATAGCTGTAACCCCGACGCAGCATCAGATTGTCGTCGGTGGCCTTTGTGCGCGGATTCGCGAGCCGAATATGGGCATCCAGCGGAATCACCTTGCCTTCGGGATCCTTGCTGTAGTCCGGCACATCATGCTCTTTCTCCATGCCGAGCGGCGCTCCGGTTCCCTTGTGGCGACCAAAAATGGTTTGCTGCTCGTGCAGCGGCGTGCGGTCCCAGAACTCGACGCGAAACGGTATGATGCGCGCGGCCTGATAGCTGCCGCCGGTCATCCACGCGGGTTCATTCTGATCGGCAGTAACCCAGATAGCCTTGTCCATCAACGGTTTGTCCTGCGTGTCGGGATTTGCGGTCCCATCCTTGAACCCCAGCAGATTGATGGGCGTTTCTTTGCCCTGACTGCGCGCCGCATGGGAGGAGATAAACCCGTCCCGCCGCCAGCGCACCGCCAGTAAATCAGGGGTGTGCTTGATGATATCGCGCAACGCGTGCAGCGCCGTGTCGGCATTGTTGGCGCAGATTTGCAGCAGCAGGTCGCCGTGGCACAGGCTGGCATCCAGCGAATCGTTCGGAAAACGCGGCATACGCTGGAGGTGTCTGGGCTTTTGCGGCTGTAAACCAAAACGCGCATCAAACAGCGAATCGCCTACCGACAGGGTCATTGTCAGATTGTCGGGATAAATTTTCGGCCCGAGAATACCCGAATCCATCGGAGGAAAACGGGGATCCAGACTCGGTGCCTCGCCGCCCGTTGTCAGAAACGCGAAACGTGCGCTCAACAGGCGAAATAACCGCTCGAGATCGGCCTTGTTGGCCGCCAGCACGTCGAAGGCGACCAGCGAGAGTGCCGACTGTTGGGGCGTAAGGATCCCTGCCTGATGGTCGCCATAAAAAGGCTGGGCACGGTAACGTTCATCGGGGGAAACGGTACCCGGGGTATATTCCGGCTTCGCGCCCGGTGCCTGCGCCGCGCGCGTTGCCGTTCCGCCAAGGGCAAAGGCACCGCCCAGCAACCCTGCGCCTTTCAGCAGACGACGGCGGGATGAAGAAACAGTTGGGGTCCTGTCAGGAGGAGTTATCGCTTTTTTACTCATAATGGCCTCAACTCACCCGGCACGAACGCCGGGTGAGACGACTTCTAAAGTCTGCTACAGATTAATCCAGACCCAATACGCCACGCAGTTTTGCCAGGTCCTCGGCCAATGTGGTGATCGGTCCTTTCATTGCGGTGCGATCAGCGTCGCTCAGCTTCTCGTAATTTTCATACCCGTCTTTGGTGCGGTACTTGTCCAGCAGAGTATCTACGGTTTTGAAGTTGGCGTCGATTTTATCCAGCAGCGGCTTGTCGGCTTTCACCAGCAGCGGACGCAGCAGGTTGACAATTTTCTGTGCGCCGTCAAGGTTGGCACGGAAATCCCACAGGTCGGTGCGGCTGTAACGGTCTTCTTCACCGCTGATTTTGCTCGAGGCCACTTCTTCAATCAGGCCGGCGGCCCCGCCCACCACCTTGTTCGGCGGGAAGGTCAGATCGGTGATGCGTTTTTGCAGATCTTTAGTATCGGTCAGCAATTTGCTCGCCAGTTCCGCAGTCCCCTGGGTGGTTTTATCGGCGAAGAGAATTTTTTCAAGACGGTGGAAACCGGTGAAATTCGGGTCTTCGGCTTTCTTCTCGAAATCGTCTTCACGGGCATCGATGCTGCCGTCGAGGTCAGAGAACAGTTCGGCGATAGGCTCGATGCGCTCGTAATACACGCGTGTTGACGGGTAAAGCTGTTGCGCCAGCTTGAGGTTGCCCTGCTTGATGGCATCGGTAAAGGCCTGGGTATGGGTCACCAGTTCGGCCACCTGCTGAGTTACATAGACTTTATATTCGGCAATCGGACCCACCAGCGCCATGGCGTCCGGTTTGCCCGCCGTGGCGTCCGAGGCTGCGGTCACGGTCAGCTTGCCTTTCGGATTACTCAGCAGGCCGCAGGTCATGTCGTATTCGCCCGGCTCCAGATTGGCCGTCATTTTCTGGGTAAAGCCCGGCGCGACGTTTTCGCGCTCTTCAACCACCATGACGCCTTTCAGAATCTCCCACTCAAGGCCCTTCTTGCTGGCATTGTGGATAACGAATTGCGTTTTGCCTGCCGGTACCGACAATTGCATGGGATCACACTGTTTGTCGGTGACGGTAATCTTTACCTGTGGCACATCAGCGGCCAGCAGGCTGGCGCTGAACGAGAACGCGGGCAGCGACAGCAGTGCCATCTGCAATGCCTTGCGGCGAAACGAGGTGCTTGAAACGGACATAACGTACTCCCTGACGATAGAGGTGTTTGCTGTGCGCCTGACTTAGCGCTGTGTTTTTTGACCCACGGTCGCGCCGCCGGGCTGTTTCTGAGAAGGCAGGAAAAAGAGAATCAATGCCGGGATCAGATAGAGGAAATACACGATAACCTCACTGACCGAGGGCGCCTGCTGATAACCAAACATGCCTTCCAGCAACGTGCCGAACAGAGAATCGGTCGACAGCACATTGCTTAAATCGAAGGCCGTAGCCTGCAGGCCGTTCCACAGTCCGGCTTCATGGAAGGCACGAATGGCACCCGCCGCCAGCCCTGCCGCAACGAACAGGATAAACAGGCTGGTCCATTTGAAAAATTTGGCCAGTTGCAGTTTTACACCGCCGTAATAAATCGCAAATCCGAGAATGATGGCCGCCACCAGGCCGAGTACGGCACCAATCGGGGCTTCAATGCCCACATCCTGCTGAAAGGCTGCAAGCAGGAAGAACACTGATTCCAGCCCTTCGCGTGCCACGGCGAAAAACACCATGGCGACCAGCGCCCAGCCCTGCCCCCGATTGGCGTTCAGCGCCTGGTCGATTGCCCCTTCAAGATGAACCTTGATGGACTTGGACACCTTGCGCATCCAGAACACCATGTAGGTCAGGATGCAGACGGCAACGACCGCCACAAGACCCTCGAACAGCTCCTGCTCTTTCTGCGGGAATTCGCCGGTCGTTTCGTTGATGACGATACCCAGCCCCAGACAGAGCGCGGCGGCGATAATCACCCCCAGCCAGACGGTTCCCAGCCACTGTCCGCGCTGCGTGCGTTGGAGATAGCTTGCAATCAGGCTGACAATCAGGGCGGCTTCAAGCCCCTCGCGGAACATAATCAGAAATGGAACAAACATAGGGACGACTCCAGATTCAGGACTTAACAACAGGGCGTCGGCATCGCTACCTTTAATAAATCTGTAAAGTTAGGTAAAAATGAAAACGATTGTGATTATCATTCCATCAGGAATAAAAACAAGGGGGCAGCGCGATAATTTCGAAAATTAATTCTCTCTTTTTTGGCGATTATTTAAGGATATTTTAAGGTTTTAAGGCAGGTGCGGTTGAATATTAACCCTTTTAGGTTTTTGACCACTGCTGTTGTTCAAAATCATTAAAGTCAGCGCGATGTCTGAAAAGAAGAGAACACGATTGGCAGACCAAAATAGCCACATTATTGATAGGGATGGGGAGAGAGGGAACAGAGGGAAATTGACAGGGAAACGCCGGGTTCATCCCCCTGCGAATACAGGGGGATGAATTTACACCTAGACGGAACGATATACCGCTTCGGCATCGCTGAAACGTTTGTCGATGGAAGCCGAAGGCTTGCGGCCCATCAGACTGACAATCACGATAGCCAGCGAGGCAAAGACGAAACCTGGAATGATTTCGTACAATTCGGTCCAGCCGTAGTTCTTCCACAGCAGCACCGTTGCGGCACCGACTATCATACCGGCCAGTGCGCCGTTGCGGGTCATGCGCGACCACATCACGGAGATAAGAATAACCGGACCAAAGGCTGCGCCGAATCCTGCCCAGGCATAGCTCACCAGACCCAGCACCTTGTTATCGGGATTTGCCGCCAGCGCAATGGCGACAACGGCCACCAGCAGCACCATCAGACGACCGATCCACACCAGCTCCTTCTGGCTCGCGCCCTTACGCAGGAAGGCCTTGTACAGATCTTCGGTAATGGCACTCGAACACACCAGCAACTGACAGCTCAGCGTGCTCATTACGGCGGCCAGAATAGCTGAAAGCAGCACACCGGCAATCCACGGGTTAAACAGGATTTTCGCCAGTTCGATAAACACGCGTTCGCCGTTTTGCGACACGTTCCCTGCTTCACCCGGATTATTGGCGAAATAGGCGATGCCGAAGAAACCGACGGCAATGGTTCCGGCCAGACACAAAATCATCCAGGTCATGGAAATACGGCGTGCATTGCGGATGGTGTGATGGGAATCGGCAGCCATGAAACGCGCCAGAATGTGCGGCTGACCAAAGTAACCCAGACCCCAGCCCAGCAGCGAAAGGATGGCGACCAGATTCATGTTCTTGAACATGTCCGTGTATTCAGGGTTTTTGGTATTGATAACCAGCATGGAAGAGTCGATGCCGCCTACTGCCAGAATCACGATAACCGGGGTCAGGATCAGGGCAAAGATCATCAGTGACGCCTGCACGGTATCGGTCCAGCTAATCGCCAGGAATCCGCCGATAAAGGTGTAGATGATAGTCGCAGCCGCCCCGGCCCACAGCGCCGTTTCATAGCTCATGCCAAAGGTGCTTTCAAACAGACGCGCACCCGCCACCACGCCGGAAGCGCAATAGATGGTAAAGAAGATAAGGATAACCACGGCCGAAATGATACGCAGCAGTTTGCTGGAATCCTCGAAGCGGTGCGTGAAGTAGTCCGGCAGCGTCAGCGCATTGTTGTTGGCTTCGGTGTGCACACGTAAACGCCCTGCCACCAGTTTCCAGTTCAGATACGCGCCGATGGTCAGGCCGATGGCTATCCAGCTCTCGGAAATTCCGGAGACAAAAATCGCGCCGGGCAGCCCCATCAGCAACCAGCCACTCATGTCTGAAGCCCCTGCCGACAGCGCGGTGACCAGACTGCCTAAACTGCGTCCCCCAAGGATATAGTCATCAAAATTTTTCGTCCGTAAATAAGCGATAAGCCCGATGAGTATCATGCCAAAAATATAGACACAAAATGTCACCAGCATCGGTGTGTTCATTGTCATGCAAGTTCTCCATGTAGTTATCTTTATCTATCAGTCACACCCCAAAAAACGGCAGGTTACCCGCCTGCGTTTTTAAAAGTTGCCGCCCCAAAGGCGAGCGCCCCTTTCCCTTTTGGCGTTGTTTTGCTTTTTCCGGCGAGGGGATACTAGTGGAGCATTTTGTTCAGGCCAAGACTTTTAACGTCTTATCAACAAGAAACCAACCCTAAAAATTCAACTCTGTGACATCGGGTTGCATCTTTTTTTAACAGCCTTGTTTACAGGGTTGTACCTGTCACAACCTGCAAATGGGTTAAGCAATAATCATGCCGTTAGTAAAATGTTAAATAGATCACTATTTTCAAACTAGGCACGGTTCCTGCATTCAGTTAGGTTGCACTAAGTTGCAACTTGATTGATAGTGATGAAAATTTACTGGGTTTTACTTAAAAACGGAGTTCTTGGTAATGGCAACAACGACTATGGGCGTGAAGCTGGATGAAGCCACGCGCGACAGAATCAAACAGGCCGCACAGGGCATTGATCGCACGCCGCACTGGCTTATCAAACAGGCTATTTATTCCTATCTGGAGCAGCTTGAGACCGGCGCAGGGTTGCCTGAGCTTGCGGCAGGAAACGGGGCAGACAGCGAAGATGCCGCGCCGCCCGTCATTGTTGAACATCAGCCCTTCCTCGACTTCGCCGAGCAAATCCATCCGCAGTCGGTAAGCCGCGCGGCCATCACGGCGGCCTACCGTCGTCCCGAGCCGGAATCCGTTGCGATGATGCTCGAGCAGGCTCGTCTTGCCGCGCCCCTCGATACCGCCGCACACAAGCTGGCCTATGACCTCGCCGATGCCCTGAGGCACCAAAAAAGTGCAAGCGGGCGCGCCGGAATGGTGCAAAGCCTGCTGCAAGAGTTCTCTCTATCGTCACTGGAAGGCGTGGCGCTGATGTGTCTCGCCGAAGCCCTGCTGCGTATTCCCGACAAACCGACGCGCGATGCGCTTATTCGCGACAAAATCAGCAACGGTAACTGGCAGTCCCATCTGGGTCGCAGCGCCTCCCTGTTCGTGAATGCCGCGACCTGGGGCCTGCTGTTCACCGGTCGTCTGGTCTCTACCCATAATGAAGCCAAACTTTCAAATTCACTGAGCCGAATTATCGGTAAAGGCGGGGAGCCGCTAATCCGCAAGGGCGTGGACATGGCGATGCGCCTGATGGGCGAACAGTTTGTCACGGGTGAAACCATCGCGCAGGCGCTGGCCAATGCGCGCAAGCATGAAGATAAAGGTTTCCGCTACTCCTACGACATGCTGGGCGAAGCCGCGCTGACCGAAAAAGATGCGCAGGCGTATCTGGTTTCCTATCAGCAGGCGATTCATGCCATCGGCAAAGCGTCGAACGGTCGGGGCATCTACGAAGGTCCGGGGATCTCCATCAAGCTTTCCGCCCTGCATCCGCGCTACAGCCGTGCCCAATACGCGCGCGTGATGGACGAGCTTTACCCTCGCCTGCTGTCGCTGACCCTGCAGGCGCGTCAATACGATATCGGCATCAACATTGACGCCGAAGAGGCCGATCGTCTCGAGATCTCGCTCGATCTGCTGGAAAAACTCTGCTTCGAACCTGAACTGGCTGGCTGGAACGGCATCGGGTTTGTTATTCAGGCCTATCAGAAACGTTGTCCGATGGTCATTGACTACCTCACCGAGCTGGCGCAACGCAGCCGCCGTCGCCTGATGATTCGTCTGGTCAAGGGCGCATACTGGGACAGCGAAATCAAGCGCGCCCAGGTAGAGGGTCTGGAAGATTATCCGGTCTACACCCGCAAGGTTTACACCGACGTCTCCTATCTGGCCTGCGCCCGCAAACTGCTGGCCGTGCCGAACCTTATCTACCCACAGTTCGCGACCCACAACGCGCACACGCTGGCGGCCATTTATCAGTTGGCGGGCAACAACTACTATCCGGGCCAGTACGAGTTCCAGTGCCTGCACGGAATGGGTGAACCGCTGTACGAGAAAGTCGTGGGCAAAGTCTCCGACGGCAAGCTCAACCGCCCTTGCCGCATCTATGCGCCGGTGGGCACGCATGAAACCCTGCTCGCCTATCTGGTGCGTCGACTGCTCGAGAACGGCGCAAACACCTCCTTCGTTAACCGCATCGCCGACGCCACGCTGCCGCTCGACGAGCTGGTTGCCGATCCGGTGAAAGCCGTTGAACAGCTGGCCGCCGAAGAGGGGCAAATCGGCCTGCCGCATCCGCGCATTGCGCTGCCGCGTCATCTTTACGGCCCTCATCGCGCCAACTCGGCGGGTCTGGACATGTCCAACGAACATCGTCTGGCTTCCCTGTCCAGCGCCCTGCTGACCACCGCCGCCCATCCGCTGCGCGCCGAACCCATGCTTGGCGACAGCCTGCCGGACGACGTCGCGATTGATGCCCCGTTTGAAAACGTCATTAACCCGGCCGAGCCTACAGACATTGTGGGTCAGGTCCGTGAAACCACCGATGCCGAGATAAGTCTGGCGCTCGACTGTGCCACCCATGCGGGCGCTATCTGGTTTGCCACTCCCCCGCAAGAGCGCGCCGCCATTTTGCATCGCGCTGCCGAACTGATGGAATCGCAGATGCAGAACCTGCTTGGCGTGCTGGTGCGTGAAGCGGGGAAAACCTTCAATAACGCCATCGCCGAAGTGCGTGAAGCGGTCGATTTCCTGCACTATTATGCCGGTCAGATTGAAGAGGCGTTCAGCAACGACAGCCACCGTCCGCTCGGCCCTGTCGTCTGTATCAGTCCGTGGAACTTCCCGCTGGCCATCTTCACCGGTCAGGTTGCCGCAGCGCTGGCGGCGGGCAACAGCGTGCTGGCCAAACCGGCCGAACAAACCCCATTGGTGGCTAGCGAAGCGGTACGCATTCTGCTTGAAGCAGGTGTGCCTGCAGGCGTGCTGCAACTGTTGCCGGGTTGCGGTGAAACGGTGGGCGCGCGCCTGGTCAATGACGAGCGCGTTCACGGCGTACTGTTTACCGGGTCCACCGACGTTGCGGGCATCCTGCAGCGCAACATCGCGGGCCGCCTCGATGCACAGGGCCGTCCGACACCGCTGATTGCCGAAACCGGAGGGTTGAACGCCATGATCGTCGACTCTTCTGCGCTGACCGAGCAGGTTGTGACCGACGTGGTGGCTTCCGCCTTTGACAGCGCGGGCCAGCGTTGCTCCGCCCTGCGCGTGCTCTGCATTCAGGAAGACGTGGCAGACCACACGCTGCAAATGCTGCGCGGCGCGATGGCCGAATGTCGCATGGGCAATCCTGAACGTCTGTCCACCGACATCGGACCGGTTATCGATGCCGAAGCCAAAGCCAATATCGAAAACCACATCGAAGCGCTGCGTGCCAAGGGTCGCAAGGTTTATCAGGCGGCGCAAAACAATGTCGATGACAGCAAAGAGTGGTCTCGCGGAACCTTCATCAAGCCAACGCTTATCGAACTGAACGGCTTTGACGAAATGAAGAAAGAGATTTTTGGTCCGGTGCTGCACGTGGTGCGCTACGCCCGTCAGGACCTCGACAAGCTTGTCGACCAGATCAATGAAGCCGGTTACGGTCTGACGCTCGGGATCCACACGCGTATCGATGAAACTATTCTTCGCGTGACGTCGCGCGCCAGGGTCGGCAACCTCTACGTCAACCGAAATATGGTAGGCGCCGTCGTGGGCGTGCAGCCTTTCGGCGGCGAAGGTCTGTCGGGCACGGGACCTAAGGCGGGTGGACCGCTGTATCTTTACCGCCTGCTGGCGAGCCGTCCGGACAGCGCGGTCAATGCCCTGCTCAATACCCCTAAAGATCCACTGCCTCTGGACGCCGCCGTGCGTACGCAACTGCTGACACCGCATCAGGCGCTGACTGACTGGGCAGCCCGGGAAGACAACAATCTGTCCGCGCTGTGCGCCGACTATGCAGACTGGAGTCAGGGCGGTACGCTGCGTACCCTGCCTGGCCCGACGGGTGAGCGCAACACCTATGCCCTGCTGCCGCGCGAGCGTGTGCTGGCGCTGGCCGACAATGAAGAAGATGCACTGATTCAGCTTGCGGCTGCCACCTCAACCGGTTGCCGTATTCTGTGGCCGGAAGACGGCGTTCAGCGCGAGCTGTTCAAACGTCTGCCAAAAGCGGTTCAGGAACGAATCGATTTCGCAGCCGATTGGCAGACAGGCAATCTGGAGTTTGATGCGGTGATTTATCACGGCGACGCCGATCAGCTTCGTGACCTGTGTCAGTTGCTGGCCACACGTCCCGGCCCGATTATATCGGTACAGGGCTTTGCGCGCGGCGAAACCCATATTCTGCTCGAGCGCCTGCTCATCGAGCGATCTCTCAGTGTCAATACCGCTGCCGCTGGCGGTAACGCGAGCCTGATGACCATCGGGTAACGGTAATAACGCAAAAAAAGGGGCTCTCAATGGGAGCCCCTTTTTTATTGCCGAACTCTCCGGCAAGACTTTGTCCGGCCAGAGATTGCCAAAAACTACTTTTGCAGGAATTTTTCCAGGAACTGTTTTGTGCGTTCGTGTTGCGGGGCGGAGAACAGCGCCTTGGCAGGACCCTGCTCGACGATTTTTCCCTGATCCATGAATATGGCTCTGTCCGCAACATCGCGGGCAAAACCCATCTCGTGAGTGACGATAACCATGGTGCGATGCTCCTGCGCCAGCGCCTTGATGGTGTTCAACACTTCGCCGACCAGCTCGGGGTCGAGCGCAGAGGTCGGCTCGTCAAACAAAATGACTTCGGGGTTCATGGCGAGTGCGCGCGCAATCGCCACGCGCTGCTGCTGACCGCCGGACAGACGACGCGGATACGCGCTCTCCTTTCCGGAAAGTCCGACCTTGGCAAGCAACTGACGGGCGTTGGCCTCGGCCTTGGCGCGAGGTTCACCTTTGACAATCGTCGGGCCTTCGATAATGTTTTCGAGCACCGAACGATGCGGAAACAGATTGAAGTTCTGAAACACAAATCCGACCTGCTGACGCAGTTGGCGAACCTTTTCTTTCTGCTTGCCGATAGGAATACCGGCATCGATTTCAATCTCTCCGACTTTGATGGTGCCGGATTCAGGTACTTCGAGCAGATTGATACTGCGCAGCAAGGTGGTTTTCCCGGATCCGCTCGGCCCGATAATCGCCACCACTTCACCGGCATTGACCTGAAGGTCGATGCCGTGCAACACCGTCTGACCATGAAATTTCTTGACCAGTTTTTTCACGTCGATGGTACTCATGATGGCTCCTGATCCTGACGGTTTACACGATCTTCCAGACGATTTTGCAGATACGACAACACGGTTGCCAGCACCCAGTAAATCACGGAGGCGGCAAGGTACATGGTAAAGACTTCCAGCGTGCGCGAGGTGACAAGCTGCGCCTGACGAAACAGTTCAGGAACCTGAATGGTCGCAGCAAGCGAAGTGTCTTTCACGAGGCCGATAAAACTGTTGCCGAGCGGCGGCAAGGCGGTACGGGCGGCCTGCGGCAATACCACGCGGCGCAGGGTCTGCCAGGAGTTCATGCCGATACTGGCGGCGGCTTCCCACTGTCCTTTGTCGATAGACGAAATCGCGGCACGCAGCGTTTCGGAAGTATAGGCGGCCGTGTTGAGTGACAAGCCAATCATTGCCGAAGGTATAGGGTCAAGCTCGATACCGAACTGCGGCAGGCCGTAGTAAATCATGAACAGCTGGGCGATAAGCGGCGTACCGCGAAAAATCGACACATAGCAGCGCGACAGCCAGGACAGCGGCCAGAAGTGCGACAGGCGCATCAACGCCAGCAGGAACCCCAGCAGCAAACCAAACACCATGCCCCCCAGACTCAGCTGGAGGGTAAACAGGGTGCCTTTCAATAAAAATGGTGCTGAATCCAGCACCAGTTGGAGACTCTCTTGCATCAGGCTTCGACCTTACTTGGTGACGTCTGCGCCGAACCACTTGTCGGAAATTTTCGCCAGTGTTCCGTCTTTTTGCATCTCTGCAATGGCCTGATTAATGGCAGCCAGCAGCTCGGGGTTGTTTTTACGCAGGGCAACGCCCGCTTCCTGACGCGCGAACGGTTTACCCGCTACCGCCAGCGTATCGCCGGTTTTCTTGACCAGATCCAGCGCGGCCAGTCGGTCAACCAGAATCGCATTGATACGGCCTACGCGCAGATCCTGATATTTGGTCGGGTCATCATCATAGGTACGGATGTCAACGCCCGGCTCGTTCTGACGCAGCCATTGCTCATAGTTGCTGCCCAGACCCACACCGACTTTTTTGCCCTTGAGATCGTCCGGTGAAGCGAACTGCCCTTCATTGCCTTTTTTGGTCAGAACCTGAATCCCGGAAACGGTATAAGGCGTCGAGAAATCGTACTTTTTCTTGCGCTCGTCGGAGATGGTAACCTGATTGATAGCCACATCGATACGTTTGGAATCCAGTGCGGCCAGCATACCGTCCCATTTGGTAGGCGAAAGCTTGGCCTTGACGCCCATGTGCTGCGCCAGCGCATCGGCGAATTCCACCTCGAAACCGGTCAGTTTGCCGTCATCGCCCTGAAAACTGAAAGGCGGATAAGTCCCTTCCAGACCCACTATCAAGGTGCCGCGCTGCTTGATTTTACTCAGCACATCTTCCGATGCCGCAAAGGCGTGACTGACCATGCCGGCCGACAGACTCATCGCCACGGCACCCAGAAGTAAACGACGACGCAATTGTGAAAAAGCCATACTCACCTCGTTATTCGAATGTTTTAATAATGACAGTTATGACGACCGATAAATGACAATGCATGTCAGGCTGAAATCCCGACCCGCTCAACGCTTTTCGTGCGCGTCGAGTGGGCAGGAGCTTAACATTAAACAAGATAAATTAAGGTTATATCATCAATAGGCGTTGCGCCATTTATGGCGCGCAAACCGCCGGTCGGGACAACCTCGCAATATCTCTTACAAATAGGCAAACAGCGCCGGTGATCCGCCGGTATGCACAAAGAGAATCGGGCCATCGCCCGGAATCAGCTGACGTTCCAGACCGTCGAGCAGGCCTGCCATCGTCTTACCGGTATAAACGGGATCAAGCAGCATGGCTTCCTGCTCGGCCAGCAATTTGATGGCCGCCAGACCTTCTTTGCTAGGCTCGCCGTAACGTGGAGCAAAGTAGTCATCCCAGAGCGTAATTTCAGGAATGTCGCCTGCCAACTCGAGCAGTTGCATCAGTTCGGTGGCAATGGCCTGCACTTTCGGACGCTGATCGTCGGCTTTGCGTGACACTGTCACACCAATCAGTTGAGTTGAGGGCATCAACTCGCGCAGTGCAACGGCAAGCCCGGCGTGGGTGCCTGCGCTCCCCGAGGCCACGACGACGGCGCTGAAGTCCACAAAACCGGCCGAACTTTGCTCGGCAATTTCGATGGCGCACTGCACATAGCCCAATGCGCCAAGACCGTTGGAGCCGCCCACGGGCACGATATACGGACGAAATCCCTGCGCTTCCAGAAGCGTGGCCTGCTCGGCCATCTGTGCCATCGGGTCGTGCAGCGCCTCGCACATCACGACCTCGGTGTTAAACAAATCTAACAACAGGCGGTTGCCGTTGTTCAGATAATTTTCCGCATCGGTGCCAATCGGGTTTTCCAGCAGCGCAAGACATTTCAGGCCCAGCTTTGCCGCAACGGCCGCCGTCTGGCGCACATGATTGGACTGGATTGCTCCGGCGGTGATTAAAGTGTCTGCGCCCTCTTCGATGGCCGCCGCTGCCAGAAACTCCAGCTTTCTCAGCTTGTTACCGCCTAATGCCAACGGCGTGACATCGTCACGTTTGATATAGATATCACGGCCTACGTAATCGGAAAGGCGGTTCAATCGTTCGAGTGGCGTGCTGTTACCAACAAGATCCACCCGGGAAAAATTTTCCAGACGATGCTTGAGAATTGAAAGTGACGAAGGTGCAGACGAAGTTGAAGGCACGGTGTATCTCCGGAGCAGGTTTAGAGTAAGGTCCAGTGAATCATTTATGACAGCGCTTTCCATTATATCAGCGAATTAGCCCTAGATAAGTCGTTATTCCTTCAAGGCGTTATGCTTTAAATGGCATTGGATACAAAAACAGGCTTCCGAAGAAGCCTGTGTATTTACTGTATTGGCGTGCAAGACATTAGCGATTATCCTGCCGGATGTTCAAGCCTGCTCGAAATGTAAATTGTTTGCAGGTGTTTCTCTTTGCCAGGCGAGATATTGGTCATATTTTCGCAAGGCGATCCGGTAGTTATCCGATGCGGCCAACGGCACGTCTTCCATGATGCGCTGATGAATACTTTCCCCTTCCGTTCTCTCCCGGGGATAGTTGCTCGACGACAGGATCTCGTCCAGCCTGCGCAAGCGCACCACATATTCGCGCACTGTGCTGTGGTTCATTTCTGTCTGTTTAAACAGATATTGTTTGAAAGCCACAATGTCGAAATACATCGAACTGCTGTTAAAAGAGATTTCACTACAGAAACGGCAGAGCGCGGTGAGTTCTTTATGCAAGTCCTCCCAAAGCGCTTCATCGATAGGTTCGTCCATTTTGGCAATGGCGTCTTTATTGATGACCTGACCGCGAAAAACCAATGCCATTCTGTCCAAGTCTTTACCGCACTGGGAACAGTTGGTTTGGGTATGCTTGTAATCTTTGAGATAACGGCTCAAAGGCCTGGTTTTATTTCCCGCTGGCATAATTCACTTCCAACAAATAGTGATAAATCTGGATGGCCTCTTTGTGCCTTTGTAGAAAGATTTAAAATCTTTTATCCAGCTTAAACCACTACCTTGGCTTGGGACAAGACATGATTGAGCTTAAAGCAAACGATTACGCTGTTTTTTATCATTGAATCTTGTGGCTAACGAAAATTAAACCTTAACGAAAACAAGTTACTTATCATTAACATTTTGGCTACTTTGTAAATTTGTGAACACACTCACTTACTAATTGATTGCAAAATGTTAACCGCTTAGAATACCCCCGTCTTGTTAGGGTTTTCTAAACAAAGGGGTTACTGTGCATTTGTGGTGGGAAGTGATTAAAACGATTTACTGGGGTGGTTTGGGTATTGCTGCGCTGTTCACGCTGCTTGTGAGCCGCGATACCATTAAAATCCGTTTGCTGACCTCAGGGATTATCGGACTCACCTGGCCAATGAGTTTGCCGGTCGTGGTGATGTTTTCACTGTTCTAGATAAGACGATGTCGTCGTCAAGCCTTGCTGGCGGTCGCTATCAATGCCCTACCGCCAGCCTGAATCTTTAATGTTTCTCGCGCACCAGCAGCGTTAACACCTCGTAATGCGCCGTATGCGGGAACATGTCAAACAGCTGTACACGCTCAACGCGATAATTTTTCAGCAGCGCAATATCCTTTGCCATCGTCTGGGCGTTGCAGCTCGAATACAGCAGTCTTTCGGGTGCCATAGTATCTAGGTAGTCGCAAAGCTCGCGGCCTATGCCACGACGCGGCGGATTCACCAGCACCAACTCGGGTACGGCATCGTTACCTGTGGCAAAACCGGTGGAATCCAGCGCCTTGAACTCGACCTGCTTTAATCCGAGACGTTCTGCCGAAATTTTGGCGCAGACGATAGCCTCGGCGCTGATTTCGATTCCCGTCAGCTTGGTGTCAGGCTTGGCGCAGTGCAGACCAAAACCGCCAACACCGCAGAACAGATCCCACATGCTGGCAATATCGCGCTCGGCGACCCAGTCGCGTGCCGTGGCATACAGCGCCGCCGCCACCCGTGGGTTGGTTTGAAAGAAACTTTGCGGGCGGATAAACAGCGGCACCTGATTGAAATGCTCTTCAAGCGCCTGCTGGTGGGTCAGCGGAATTTCTCGTTCACCTTCGAGGATAGCCATGTGAACCGGCTGAATATTGGCCGAGATAACCTTAAGCGCAGGCACCTGCTGTTGCAGCCACGGCAACGCCGCGCGCAACTGGGCCAGCTTGGTCTCCGAACGCAGCACAAAGCGCAGCATCAGCCCGCCATTATATTCACTCTGGGTCAGCAGCAGATGTTTCAGCTCGCCGCGTTTACGCGCCACGTTATAAGGCGTTAACCCGGCACGGGCGATAAAACGCTTGAGATGGCTAAACACCTCGCCAAAGCTCGCCGGATACAGCGGGCAAGCGGTGAGGTCAACGGGTGTGCCGTCGCGGTGCAGCATGCCGAGCAGCGGACGTTCAACGCTGCCGCTCACGACCATCTTGGCCTTGTTGCGAAACGCCTGTTGCGGACCGGCAATCGGCGCGCGCCACTCTCCGACGCTTATGTCTTTAAGCAGTTTAGCGAGATCCTGCTGTTTGTCGGCAAGCTGGACAGCATAGGGTTTTTCCAGCCATTGGCAGGACCGGCAGGTTCCGGCTGTGTATTGGGCGCAGTGCATAAATAAGGACCGTTGTCGCTAAGCGTATCTAACCGTTAAAAAGTTGGCGCGAAGTGTATCACCGCTTGCCGCCAAAGGCTCATTTATCGCGATTGAAAAAACGTCGGCTGCTGGGCGGCAGATAAAGCAAAAGCAGCACCAGTAGATCCGGCAGCCTTCTCTGGAGCAGTTCAGCCAGCAATTGGGGCGTGCTTTCGCTGTCAAGGCGGAACAGCATCGGACCTATCCACTCTTCCGAGGCGCAGAAAAGATAGATGACGGAAAGAAGCTGGCAGGCTAAAAACACCCGCCGACTCCAGCGGCGGCCGCGCATCATGGCGTATGCGCACTGGCACTCAATAAGCAGGATGAGCAGTCCCGCCAGCATGATAAAGCTGTTGAACCAGGATTCACTGCTGACACTCAGCAGTTCCTTGATGCCGACATAGCCATAGGCATCAAACAGTAAAACAAATTCAAGCAGGCGCGTGGCGACAATCGCCGACGCGCCGACCATGACAGGAACCGGGATAAATGCCAGTTTCATACGTCCTTGTTGCCCTTTATTTTCTTGTTATGGTCTCGTCACGAGAATCAATGGCGCGTCGCTTTCTGCATGTCCTTGACGCGCTGTTTTTCGGCACGGTGCATAAACCACCACGCAATGATGCCGATAATCCCGACCACCAGCAGAATCAGCGTCGCCAGCGCGTTTATCTCGGGATTGGTGCCCAGACGCACACTCGCAAACACCAGCATCGGCAAGGTCGTTGACCCCGGCCCCGCCACGAAACTGGCAATCACCAGGTCATCCAGCGACAGCGTAAAGGCCAGCAGCCACCCCGACACCAGCGCAGGCGCTATCATCGGAATGGTGATGATAAAGAAGACTTTAAGCGGCGTAGCGCCGAGATCCATCGCCGCTTCTTCAATCGAACGGTCCAGTTCGCGAAGACGCGCCGACACCACGACGCAGACATAGGCACTACAGAACGTCACATGCGCAAGCCAGATGGTGAACATACCGCGTTCGCTCGGCCATCCAAAAGAGTGCCCCATCGCCACGAACAGCAGCAGCAAGGCCAGACCCGTAATGACGTCCGGCATGACCAGCGGTGCCGTCAGCATAAAGGCAAAACCCGTCGACCCTTTGAAGCGGCCATAGCGCACCATCACCACCGCCGCGAGCGTGCCGATAACCACCGCCATACTGGCCGCCGCCGTCGCAATGGTCAGACTCATGCTCACCGCGCTTATCATTGCCGAGTCATGAAACAGCTGTGTATACCAGCGTGTCGACCAACCTGCCCATACCGTAACAAGCTTGGAACTGTTGAAAGAGTAAATGACCAGCATCAGCATCGGTGCGTAAAGGAAGGCGAATCCCAGCACCAAAATCACGATTCGCCACGGCGAGCGCACAACCGGTAACGGATTCATTGTTTATCTCCCAACTCACGATTCTGATACTTATGGAACCAGATAATAGGCAGGATAAGCAGCAACAGCATTACCACCGCAACCGCAGACGCCACCGGCCAGTCGCGATTGTTAAAGAATTCCTGCCACAAAATACGGCCAATCATGATGCTGTCCGGCCCGCCGAGCAGTTCCGGTATCACGTATTCGCCCACTGCCGGAATAAACACCAGCATCGAACCGGCGATGATCCCGCCCTTGGTCAGCGGCACTATCACCTTGATAAAGGTTTTAAAAGGCTTGGCACCCAAATCCAGGGAGGCTTCGACCAGCGAGTAGTCCAGACGGGTCAGCGCCGTATAAATCGGCAGCACCATAAACGGCAGATACGAATAGACGATGCCGATATAGACCGCCAGATTGGTGTGCAGAATAACCAGCGGTTGATCGATAATCCCGAGCCACATCAGGAAATTATTCAGCACGCCGTTGTCTTTGAGAATCGCCATCCAGGCATAGACGCGGATGAGAAACGAGGTCCACGACGGCAGAATCACCAGCAGCAACAGAATGTTACGCGTTGCCGGCGGACTGTGTGCTACCGCCCAGGCCAGAGGATATCCGATAACCAGACACAGCAGTGTGGAGATGGCGGCCACTTCCAGCGACTGGAGATACGACTCGATATACAGCGGGTCATCGGTCAGCTGAATGTAATTGCCAAAATTCATTGCAATATCGAGTACGCCATCCGCCCAACTCATCAGATCCGTATAAGGCGGAATGGCACGCGCCATCTCGGCGAAGCTGATTTTGAGCACGATTAAAAACGGCATGACAAACAGCAGAATAAACCATACCAGCGGCAGCAGAATTACCAGCTTTCTGCCGTGTGCCTGCCGCAAACGGTTGAACCCCGAACGGGCCCTGCCCGGAGGTTGCGCCTCGGGAACCGGAGAAACATTAGTCATAATTGTTTACCTCGCCCTAAACGGTTAACACAACGCAGCTGTCCGCTTCCCAACACAGGCGGACTTCGTCACCCCAGGTCGGCATTCCTTTACGGAAGCGGTGGCCGTTTTGCAGCTGTGCGGTGATCATCTGGCCGCTGTGCAGTCTGACGTGATAGATGGACAGGTCGCCCAGATAGGCAATATTGACCACTTCACCAACCGCAAAATTACAGCCATCGGCGGGCACGTCTTCGCAAAGCATGATTTTTTCAGGACGCAGCGCAACAAATGCTGGCACGCCGTCAATCACGGAAGCGTCGGAGGACACCTTGAGCGGATGCACCAGCCCCGGACTGCGAATAATCAGCGCCTCTTCCTGACGGGCTTCCAGCAGGCCTTCAAACACATTCACGGAACCAATGAATTCTGCGCTGTAGCGACTGTTCGGATGCTCGTAGATCTCTTCCGGTTCACCTATCTGCACGAATTTTCCACGGTTCATGATGGCAATGCGCCCTGCCATCGTCATGGCCTCTTCCTGATCGTGTGTGACCATGACGCAGGTTGCGCCCACGCGCTCAAGGATATCCACGACTTCAAGCTGCATACGATCGCGAAGTTTTTTGTCCAGCGCGCCCATAGGTTCATCGAGCAACAGCAGTTTCGGGCGTTTGGCCAGACTGCGTGCCAGAGCCACGCGCTGACGCTGACCGCCGGAAAGCTGGTGCGGCTTGCGCTTGGCGAACTCCTGCATATGCACAAGCGTTAACATCTCGGCCACTCGCGCCTTGATATCCGCCGACGGCATCTTGTCCTGCTTCAGGCCGAAGGCAATATTCTGCTCGACGGTCATGTGCGGGAACAAGGCGTAGGACTGGAACATCATGTTGATAGGACGCTGATAAGGCGGCACCTGCGAAAGGTCTTGCCCGTCAAGCACGATTTGACCGCGAGTTGGCGATTCGAATCCGGCCAGCATGCGCAGCAGTGTGGACTTGCCGCAGCCTGATGCGCCCAGCAAGGCGAAAATTTCACCTTTGTAGATGGTCAGGTTCACATCGTCGACGGCAGGTTGGCCGTCATAGTTTTTCGACAGATTACGAATTTCCAGCAGAGGGGATAAAGCTTTCAGCGCTTTCTCCCCTTTATTTTGCGACTGAGGGCGTGGCGTTGCATCATTCACTCAGGGATATCTCCGTCAAAGCGAGTTAAAAAGGTTTCTATATAGCAAGAGATATAGAGAGATAATTCAAGCATAACAGTCCCGTCGGAATTCGTCGGAATCATTGCTTATTAATGAATGGAATCAGCGCGGAAGGTGAAAAGCGAAGCGGCCCCGAGGTCTTTCCGGAGCCGCTGGTCACGCGGTATCGCTTTTCAGAACATGGCGTCTGACGCTGGCGATTACTTGCCGCTTTTCACTTTGGTCCACGAACGGGTGATCACGCGGTCAATCTTCGGATCCTGAACTTTCAGGGTGAAGAGTTTGGCGCGCACCTCGGCCGAAGGATAGATGCCCGGATTGTTGCGGATTTCCGGTTTCACCAGCGGCGTTGCGGCCGCATTGCCACTCGCGTAATACACCGCGTTGCTGATACCCGCCATCACTTCCGGCTTCATCAGGTAATTCAGGAACTGATAGGCTTCGTCGGTGTTTTTGGCATCGGCCGGCATGGCGAAGACATCAAAGAACGCCAGCGCGCCCTCTTTCGGAATGCTGTAGGCAATATTGACGCCATTTTTGGCTTCCTTGGCACGGTTTGACGCCTGAATCACGTCACCCGCCCAACCCACGGCCACACAGATATCCCCATTTGCCAGATCGTTGATGTACTGGGAAGAGTGGAAATAACGAATGCTCGGACGCAGTTTCAGCAGCAGATCGGTTGCCGTGGTGCTGTAGTCGCTGGCCTTGGTGCTGTTAGGGTCGAGATGCAGATAGTTCAGCACGGTGGCATAGATTTCAGCCGGAGCATCGAGGAAGGACACGCCACAGCTTTTCAGCTTCTCGAGGTTTTCAGGTTTCAACACCAGATCCCAGCTGTCGACCGGCGCATCCTTGCCTAACGCCGCCTTGACCTTGTCGACGTTGTAACCGATACCGGTCGTCGCCCACAGATAAGGGATGGCATATTTGTTGTCCGGATCGTGTTTGCCCACCATTTTCAGCAGTTCGGGATCCAGGTTCTTGTAGTTGGGCAGTTTGCTCTTGTCGAGCGGTTTGAATACGCCCGCCGCCACCTGACGTTCCAGGAAGCTTGCAGAAGGTACCACCAGATCAAATCCGGTGCTGCCCGCCATCAGTTTGCCTTCGAGCACCTCGTTGGAGTCAAAAACGTCGTACACCACTTTAATGCCGGTTTCTTTCTGGAAATTGGCGATAGTGTCAGGCGCGATATAATCGGACCAGTTATAGATGTGCAGCGTTTTGTCTTCCGCAGACGCAGCGACTGAAGCAGCCATCGCCACACCGGCAATCACGCCGGACAACCATTTTTTACGCAGGGTAAACATCCGTTATACCTCCAACAGGGGTGATAAATGAGGGGGAACGTCCCCTTAAAACTGCACCAGTTGATGCGGCAGGCGTTGCGCACACATCAGTCACGTTAATACATAGCGTAGTCAAAACTTTACTTATCGAGACATTTTGTTGCCTCTCCGGGCACCCACTCCAACTGCATAGACATGCAGACGCAAACCTTGTAGGCGTATGATTAAACACTTGGTTTTACACGGTATACGCCGCTCCCTGTCTTCTTTGCAGCATAACGCCGTGAGGCACATCACACCATACCCGAAGACAAAAAAGACCATTCATCGATTATTTATGCAGTTTTGTCTATAGCCTGCGCCATTTCCCCGGATACAAAGAGAAATAAGGCGTAATAAAGGGTAATGATTAGCATAAAATAGCGTGAAACATCACAAAGACAGCGCAGCCATCGGAATGGCTGCGCTATTTATAAACAGGTTGGTGGGAAAATCTGCCGAACGGCGAGTTAATCAGTGAAGCAAAGGCACATTAAGGTTAACGACGGGCGCACCCTCTTCTTCGTCGCCTAAAAACAGAAGCTCATTGGCATGGGCTTCAAGGATTATCATCGACATCTGCTCTTCGCCCTGTTGCAGGAAGTGGGCAAACTGTTCGAGGGTGATGCCGACCACAACGCTAATCGATTGACAGACAATCAGTTTTGGCAGGTTGTCGTCCTGAATATCCACGAAAGCCTTGACGGTCAACGAACTGGCGTTGATTTGGCTGAGGTCGGCAACCAGCGGGATAAGCGCCGTTGGTTTCACCTCCGCCAGCGCGGAAAACAGAATAACGCCGTCAACCAGGTCGACCTTGGCATCGAACACGCCGTCGAAATTTTGCATATGGGGCAGATGAAGAGCCTGACAGGAATCACACTCGAAAAATGAGATGCCCAACTGATCAAGCCAGCGTCTAAGTAACGCCAAATCAGGGACGGTGAGTGAATCCATATATGCAGCCTCAGTGTGTCGAAAAGCACGATGACAAATCGAAAATTTCGGAACTTGAAATGAGCCGATGTAGTATCGACGTAACAGGTCATTTTAAGCGAATGTTTAAGAGCCACAGCTTACGGAAATTTCCCGATAAGCGCCACGATCAATGCCGAGATTCGCCGCTATTCGCTTAAAATATGGGTGCCTTTGTAACAAAAAGCGGCAATTGCTGCTTTATTGATCGCCCGAAGCGCAGTATCCGCAGGCGTGGGGGAAACTGGCCGTCACCTTACCCGCCGGACTTGAGTTTGAATCCGGGTTTGGCGCGGTGCTCGAGGTAATCTATCATCATTCCGGCAATATCCAGCCCCGTTGTGGTTTCAATTCCCTCCAGTCCGGGTGAGGCATTGACCTCCATCACCAGCGGGCCGCGCTCGGCACGCAAGATATCTACGCCCGCGACATCCAGACCCAGCGTATGCGCGGCCTTTAACGCCATCTCTTTTTCCTGTGCGGTAATCGTCACCTTTCGGGCCGTTCCACCGCGATGCAGGTTGGAGCGAAATTCACCGGGTTTGGCCTGACGTTCAATCGCCCCGACCACCCGCTTCCCGACCACCAGACAGCGAATATCGCTGCCATTGGCTTCACGAATATATTCCTGTACCAGAATATTGGCGTTGAGGCAGCGAAAGGCATCAATCACGCTTTCCGCCGCCTGACGGGTTTCGGCCAGCACCACGCCAAGCCCCTGCGTGCCTTCCACCAGCTTCACCACTAGCGGCGCACCGCCGACCAGAGCAATCAGGTCAGCGGTATCATCGGGGGAATGGGCAAAACCGGTGATCGGTAAGTCGATACCGGCGCGGCCAAGCAACTGCAAGGAGCGAAGCTTGTCTTTGGCGCGCGTAATGGCGACCGATTCGTTCAGGGGAAAACTGCCCAGCATCTCGAACTGGCGCAGCACGGCGGTGCCATAAAAGGTAATCGCCGAGCCGATTCGCGGAATGACTGCATCATACTTGTCCAACTGACGCCCGCGGTAATGCATGCTGGAGGCGGCACAGTTGATGTTCATATAGCAGGAGAGCGGGTCGATGATATCGATATGATGACCCCGCGACTCCCCTGCTTCCTTGAGACGCCTGCACGAGTAAAGGCTTCCGTCGCGCGAAAGTATGGCAATTTTCATCAGACACTCCGAGGTCTTCTAGCGCGTGATCCAACCTTGTTTATGCAGCGCTGCCAGCATAAAGGGACGCTGCTCTTTCTTGAGCGTGCGGATAATCAGGTCGCTGAAATTGTCACGGCGGGCATTGCTGTCGCGACTGGCGTAATAGGCTTCAAGCTCGGCATCGTATTCGGCCAGCACGTTTTTATCCAGCGGCTGATAGCTATTTTCATGCACCAGCATACTTTGCGGCATACGCGGCTTGAAATCGTTGACGTGCGCAGGATGTCCGATACAAAAACCAAATAAAGGCAGCACAAATTTCGGCAGTTCCAGAAGTGTGGCAACCTCTTCGACGCGGTTGCGGATGCCGCCGATAAACACGCCGCCCAGCCCGAGCGACTCGGCGGCCGCCATCGCGTTCTGCGCCATCAGCGCGGTATCGACACATCCCAGCAACAGTTGCTCGGCAAGACCCAGCTCGGCTTCGGGATTGATTTGCTGATTGCGATTGAAATCGGCGCAGAATACCCAGAACTCTGCGGCCTCGGCCACCCATTGCTGGCCGCCGGTGTACTCGACCAGCGTTTTGCGCTTTTCGGAATCTGTGATGCGAATAATGGAGGAGCACTGTAAAAAGCTGGAGGTTGAGGCAGCCTGAGCGGCAGAGATAATGGCTTCACGCTGCTCGTCGGTGACCGGCTGGCCGGTAAAGGAGCGCACGGAACTGTGCGCGCGAAGCAGGTCAATCGTAGGCGTCATAATACGTTTCCTTGGGAAAAATCGAAGCGAAAAGTGTGGCGTAAAGCAGGCAATAATTCCTGTTCGGCGTCACCATTGCAAGCATGGCCGCACGATTTGATCTCCTCCGGCTCGCCCTGATGCGCAGCTTTTCGGCAAAGCGTCGGGAATATGTCCAGATAGGCACAGCACATCAAAGCGACAGGTAATTCCTGCTTTTTTTTACTCGTCGAGACAGGCATAGTAGCGGCAGTTAGTGAGAGCTATGCGATAATTTAAAAATTTCTGCGATATCTTTCTCAAATTTACAAAGTCCTGGTCTTCAGGCGAAATTAAATCAAGGAGTCTCCATGTTTGCAGTAATTTTCGGGCGTCCTGCGTGTCCTTATTGTGTTCGTGCAAAAGAATTAGCTGAAAAACTGACCGAAGAACGTGATGATTTCAACTTCCGTTACGTTGATATCCATGCGGAAGGCATCAGCAAGGCCGATCTGGAAAAGACCGTGGGCAAGCCGGTAGAAACCGTTCCGCAGATCTTTATCGACCAGAAACACATCGGTGGCTGCACTGATTTTGAAGCTTACGCAAAAGAAAACCTGGCGCTGTATCAGTCTTAATCGACCTCGATACAACGCTGCAAGGTGAGCGAAGCAAAATGAAAGGCACTCTGAAAAGAGTGCTTTTTTTATGACTGGACCTTTAGCTCGAGCGAATCCTTCCCATAACGCGATAGAGAATGACAAACATGGCGCCGAGCATCGACCAGAAAACGGCACTGACGAGATAGGCCAACTCCTGCCAGTAGCTGCGTATTTCGAGCAGGAAATAGTGGCGGATAATCAGACACAGCGGCACGCTAATTAATGCGCTAATAAACAAGGCCACAAAATGTTCACCCCGGCCGACAAAACAGGCCGCCATTCCCGGAACAAGGTAGAGCAGCATACATAAATCACCTTGGGGAATAATTCTATTAACAGAAATGACATGACCCTTTAACGAAATAAAAACAATAATAAATAATATTGCCTGTAAAGCGCCGCATAAAAGGGAAAAATACTTTTTCACGCCTTCTCTCCATAGTTGATGATCGTCCACACCTTCGCGTAAACGCTGCTTTGCTCAATAAAAGCAGGGACCTGAAGCCCTATCCATTGGGCTAGATAATTGTTTTTACTCTTAAACACGGCGCAGGGCTAGCCGCCGATCGGTTCAAGGTCTAGAATATGGGCCGTGATTTCGGATAAACAGTAACAGCAATAAAGAGAGTGTTAAAAGCGAAATAATTTTTCTTAAGTCGCTTCATTGAATTTATCCTGTGCTGTTATATATTTCAATAAATTGCTGGTAACCAATAAGTAATACTCTGTGAATATAAATGTCGCTAGTTTGTTAAATGGTAACTACATCCTTTTACTTTTTGTGGTGCTGGCGCTTGGCCTGTGCTTAGGAAAGGTTCGACTGGGTTCGGTTCAATTAGGTAATTCCATTGGCGTTTTAGTCGTCTCCCTCCTGCTCGGACAGCAACATTTCAGCATCAACACCGAGGCGCTCAATCTCGGCTTTATGCTGTTTATTTTCTGTGTGGGTGTCGAAGCGGGTCCGAATTTCTTTTCCATCTTTTTCCGCGATGGCAAAAACTACCTGATGCTGGCGTTGGTCATGGTCGGCACGGCGATGCTGCTCGCTTTCGGGCTTGGCCGCTTCTTCGGCTGGGACATCGGCCTGACCGCCGGTATGCTGGCGGGATCGATGACCTCGACACCCGTGCTGGTCGGCGCGGGTGATACGTTGCGCAATACCCTGGGCAGCCCCAAAGTGCTTGGCCCCGAGCTTGACAACTTAAGCCTCGGCTATGCCCTGACCTATCTCATCGGCCTTGTCAGCCTGATTTTCGGCGCACGATATCTGCCTAAACTTCAGCATCAGGATCTCTCCACCAGCGCGCAGCAAATTGCCCGCGAGCGGGGGCTGGACACAGACAGCCAGCGAAAAGTGTATCTGCCGGTGATTCGCGCCTATCGCGTAGGGCAGGAATTAGTGGCCTGGGCAGACGGCAAGAACTTGCGCGAACTCGGCATTTACCGCCAGACAGGATGCTATATAGAAAGGATCCGCCGCAACGGCATACTCGCCACGCCCGACGGCGACGCAGTGTTGCAGTATGGCGATGAAATCGCGCTGGTAGGCTATCCCGATGCCCATTCACGTCTCGACCCGAGTTTCAGAAACGGCAAGGAAGTTTTCGACCGCGATCTGCTCGATATGCGCATCGTGACGGAAGAAGTGGTGGTGAAAAACAACAATGCCGTGGGCAAACGCCTCAGCCAGTTGAATCTCACCGATCACGGATGCTTTCTAAATCGCGTGATCCGCAGCCAGATTGAAATGCCCATCGACGACAGTATTGTGCTGAACAAGGGCGATGTATTGCAGATAAGCGGCGACGCACGGCGCGTAAAAAGCGTGGCCGAGCGCATCGGGTTTATCTCCATTCATAGTCAGGTCACGGACCTGCTGGCGTTTTGCGCCTTCTTTATTGTCGGCCTGATGATTGGTCTGATTACCTTCCAGTTCAAGAGCATTACATTTGGTATCGGTAATGCGGCAGGCCTTTTGTTTGCCGGAATCCTGCTCGGCTTCCTGCGCGCCAACCACCCTACTTTTGGTTATATTCCGCAGGGTGCATTGAACATGGTAAAAGAATTCGGCCTGATGGTGTTTATGGCAGGCGTAGGACTCAGCGCCGGGGCGGGTATTAACCACGGGCTTGGCGCGGTTGGCGGTCAGATGCTGCTTTCCGGTTTGATAGTCAGTCTGGTTCCTGTCGTAATCTGCTTTATTTTTGGCGCCTATGTCCTGCGGATGAACCGCGCATTGCTGTTCGGGGCCATTATGGGCGCAAGAACCTGCGCACCCGCCATGGAAATCATCAGCGATACCGCCCGCAGCAACATTCCGGCGTTGGGCTATGCCGGAACCTATGCCATCGCTAACGTATTGCTGACGCTGGCCGGTACTTTGATAGTGATAATCTGGCCCGGAAGCTAAAATAAGCCGTTGAGCCGCAAGGCAGTTCTAAAAAACAATAAATATTTGTATTTTTTTTGAACCGCCGAGAACTTTCGATTCTGGAAGTAGTCTGAATTATTGCCACTGCTTTTCTTAGAAGTCCCCATATTGGAGAGCCCGATAACCCCGCCTGCTTAGGTTCAAGGTTATTGGGTTTTTTCTTGCTTAAATAAAACCTACTTATTTAACAGCTACTTAATGACGGATAGTTTTGTCTGGTGGCGACAGAATGGCGGCAGAGCTTACTCAAGCCATGGAAGTTCTATTCCAGGAGGGCCGTATATGTACCCACCATCGATCCAAAACTTGCCGCTGTGCTTAGGCCCGAAAATGTAATTTCCACTTATCCAATACTTACCTGAGTTTTTTTGGACCATAGATATAGTCTGAATCAATCCAGAAACGGCCTGACTCTTTTGGTCCGTAGATGTATCCGCCATCAATCCAATACTTCCCAGAGCTCATGTGATTTTCCTCTATTTTTTACCAATAGTTGATGAGCTAAAGTTATATTAGCATGTTACATGTATGTCTTTTAACTTCAGTTTCACCAGCACAGCCGTACAGCCTCCAAACCTTGCGGCGGCTGGCCTGCCAAGTTCTGCCTGCGTCTCCGCGTGCTCCATTCCATACGCTCCGTGATCCACGTAATTCATATTTATTCTATATCTTCCAATGCATTGATATTTCAGCCCATAACACTGCGCGATCCGAAAACTGAAAATAAGAGATGGCAATATCACAATTCGATAAAGCATCCACAGTCAATGCGGCGATATTGACTAGGACTTTTCAAGCTTTTATCTTTGCAAAGACGATGACGCGGTAACCGTCCATCGGCCAGCATGTCATTAATGGTTTCTTCCGCTAAACCAGGGAGTTCGCTAAAGCGTCAATGGTTACGTGAGGGGTGATAAGAGTTATTGAAATGTGGGGTCTCATGGGGCAACATCTCCCTTTGGCTTGTGGCGAGCCGTAGTTAATAGTGATTACAATTGAAGTTTCCCAAATCGAACTTTAAAGTTCAGTTTGGGAATATATCAATGAATTTTGTGCGTTGAGGCGTTCTCTATGGATTTCAAAACCGGTGGTCAAAAAGTTATCGAAAGGCTTGTAGAAGTTTATGGATTCACTACTAGGCAGGTTTTATGTGATCACCTTGGTGTTTCTAAGAGCACGCTGGCTACGCGTTATATGCGAGATCTTTTTCCTGCGGAGTGGGTCGTGCAGTGTGCTTTAGAGACTGGAGTTGAGTTGAAATGGTTAACTACCGGCCATGGCAATATGTTTAATGATAGAAAATCCGATATTGTAGAAATTGAAAACGTGGTTAGCATTAAAAAATTGGTAAGAATACCATTCAAAAAAGTCATGGTAATGGGTAAAAACCCTTTTGAATGCTTATTAGATGACATCATGATACATGGCAAGGCATTAGCAAAATTAGAAAGTTTCTAATAAAAATCTAAAAGTTAACCAATGCAAAACCATCAAGCTTTTTGTGATATAAAAATTGCTGTTCTATCAACTTCTGACTAAGTAAGGAATTAAATGAACAACGTTAAAAACGAAACAGAAAAATTCCCATTAATTCAAAAGCCGGATGTTATTGCTGATGAGATTGAGAACAACATTAAAACTTGCTTCGTAATTATGCCAATAGCTGACATAGCTAACTATGAAACTGGTCATTTTTCACGAGTATATGAGCACATCATCAAACCAGCTTGTAAAAATGCAGGATTTACTCCTATAAGATCAGATGAAATTAACAGTTCTCATATGATCGTTGTCGACATACTAAAAAAAATTGTAGAGTCAGACTTAGCCATTTGTGACTTAAGTGGCAGAAACCCAAATGTTCTATATGAGCTAGGACTCAGACAAGCGTTTAATAAAAAAACAGTACTTATCAAAGATAATAAAACTGATAATATATTTGATGTACAAGGCTTTAGATATACCCTTTATGATAGCTCCCTCCGAATAGATAACGTAAAAAAGGAAATTGAAAAGTTCTCGGCCGCCATTACTGAAACTTACAGCGCTCAAGGCGACGTAAATTCAATTGTTCAGTTGCTACAAATCGAACCAGCTCAAATAAATAATAAAACTCAACTCAGTGAAAGTGATACCGTTATATTTAGGGCTGTCACCGAATTACAAAAAACAGTTGAAAATCTTATAACGAAAAATAAAAAGAAAAGCGAAGATTTTGATGAAGCACAAATTGAATCAAAAAATAGCTTAAGCATAAAAATCAATGGTATGAGTTTTGATGTTGGAACTCAATATTTTCATTCTGACACTAGCGGCAAGACATTTGGAACACTTGAAAAAATAGATGTAAAAAACCAAAAGCTAACGTTTACACACCCTAATGGAAAATATTTTATAGTCGATTTTTTCCATCCGAGTCTTAGAGAAATTGACGATATTCCATTTTAATTTAAATTTTTAGAATTTTTATAATAATTGATTCGATTTTAAGAGAGGTTGAGCCAAATGGCCATACGTAAACTTTCGACAGGAAAATGGCTCTGCGAATGCTATCCAGCTGGCCGTAAAGCTCGAAGTGTTCGTAAGTTGTTTGCTACCAAGGTTGAAGCTACTGCCTTTGAAGGTTACACAATGGAGCAAATTAACAACAAACCTTGGCTTGGCGAGAAGCAAGACCGCTGAAGCATGTCTGAAATTGCAAAGCTTTGGTATGACCTTCACGGGCAGTCACTGGCCGCAGGTGAACGTACTTTTAAAAAACTTTGTCTTATCATAAAGGGATTAGATGATCCTCCAGCAATAAGCTTTACTGCTAAGGACTTTGCCCATTACCGTGATAAACGAATGAGCAGCGAAATCTACTTTTCGGAAAATGGCGGCAAGCCGCTAATCCAGTCACTGTGAATCTTGAACAAAGCTATCTGTCAGGCATGTTTAGTGAACTTATACGCATTGAGGAATGGAAACAGCCCAACCCGTTAGAGAATCTACGCAAATTTTCTATTGCTGAAAAAGAAATGGCTTGGCTTACACATGATCAGATTAAAGAACTGTTGGCTGCATGCAGCCGTGGCAAACCCCACCTTTCTCTCGTAGTAAGAATATGTCTTTCGACCGGTGCAAGATGGAATGAAGCGGAAAAATTAGTTCGCTCACAGGTAACACCCAATAAAATCACCTTTGTAAGAACTAAAGGTAAAAAGAATCGCAACGTCCCCATTACAAAACAATTGTTTGATGAAATCTCAGCAATCGATGGGAATAAACTATTCTCAGAATGTTACTTTAGCTTCATGGCCGTAATTGATTCGACAAGTATTGTTTTACCTAAGGGGCAATTGACCCACGTCTTACGCCATACCTTCGCCGCGCATTTCATGATGTCCGGTGGTAACATCTTAGTACTGCAAAAAATACTCGGACATTCAGATATTCAGATGACCATGCGCTATGCTCACTTTGCCCCTGAACACTTGGAAACTGCCCTTCACTACAACCCATTAGTTACCTTTAAAATGGCGACAGTGAATGGCACTAGTCCCCTTTCATCATCGGTTATCACTTAATCAACTCATTGAGCTATAAGTAACTTATTGATTTAAAAGACCTGGTTAGATTATCGGGTTGTTTCTGGCCCTGAAATTCGGCAATGAAAAAACCCGCATTGCTGCGGGTGAGTGTGAAAACGAATGTGCGGTGTAGGTTAGCGGTTGTTGATCCATTTCGAGCGGGTAGATGACGAGTCTTCCATGTAACTGGCCTTGAGATCGGCGATATAGACCTGAAGTCGCTGTTTCACCTCTTCGTCCTGTTCTGCATCCACTTTCTTGGCGACGTTGTTTAAAACCATTCCCGCCTCAATGACGCCAAGCCGGTTCAGAATCTCGGAAATGAATAAAATCGTGATTTGGTCACGGCATGACTGTTCGAATTCAGAAGCAGTAGACATGGTGTCTCCCTATAAAAAGGTCATTAATGCCATCCAACAGGATGTTAGTTAACCAATATTAATGTTAGACACATTTTTGACCTTGAGAGAACTCATCGAGTTAATAAAAGTAAAATTTCGGAACAACGCCGTGGCCGCTAAAACCTAAAAACAGATCGTTTCAGTTTTTGGTGTTCGAGCACAAACATTTCATCAAAAAAACTTATGTTTCGGTATTGACGGATTTTTTACCTGATGAGATAGTCAAATCATGAACCTGTATCGCGCACTGACCCGAACCCCAACGACAACGATCACCGCTTGCGGTGGGTCGCAGGTCGTCGTGGATAACAGTGCGCAATAAAGCGTTTCAAGCACAATAACACTACGTCCCTAGCCCCGCCGAGAATGGCAGGGGCCGCTTTTTCTCCTACTGTAACGGCATTTTCAAGGAGAAAGATATGCTCTCAGCCTCATCGATGCCCAATCAAGCCCTGTTAGTTATTGATATGCAAATCGGCCAGTTTTCGGTCGAGCCCTTTCCCTTTCAGCATCAGCTGCTGTTGACCAATATCAACCGTCTGATTGAACACTTTCATCTTCAGGAGCAACCGGTGTTTTTCATTCGGCATGCTGGCCCTGCGGGTTCGCCTTATGCTGCCGGTGAGGCCATCTGGAATCTTGTCCCTGAGTTGAAAAGAGATGAAGAAAAGGATGTTATTGTCGACAAAGTTCGCGCCAGTTGTTTCGAGGGTACGCCGCTTACCGAATTACTTCATCAGCAACAGATTGGCGAGGTCGTGATCGTGAGGCTGAAAACTCAATATTGCGTAGACACCGCCTGCCGCTCGGCAGCACTTTCTGGATTTAAATCGATACTTATCTCTGATGGACACAGTTGCATAGATACGCCGCAACTCAGCGCAGAGCAAATTATTAATCATCATAATGCCTGTTTGCATGGCCCTATTTCCCGAGTCATGAGCACCGACATTTTTATTGATAATAAAAACACCTGATCGGAATATAACAGCAAGAATATTGATAATTATGGCCAGGAAATACCTTGGCCATAATTTCGACAACCTGGTAGATTAATAGTCAACCAAATGTAATTTAAGACTATTCTTGAATGCTGTTTCATTTTTAAACGATTGAATCCTTAATTTAAGCTTATCTTAAGATAAAGGCTTTAATATCAAGTCTCTTGCTTACCTAGACAGAAGTTAAATGAAAGACAAATATTGCGCAATGTCGCTTTACGCTTCATGAAGTTAGTCCTAACGTGGAACTGATGCTGTTATTCACGGTCAGTAGGTCAGTAAACTTGGGTTAGTGAATGTAATTAACTTTTCGGCGCCTATTTTGCCGGCAAATAGATGAGGGTATTTATGGAGCAGCTTAATCACACGCTGTTTACCTGGATCAATGCGACACCAGATTCGCCAAAATGGCTATTGAGTATCGCGCTATTCCTGGCAAACGATTTAATATTTATTGTCCCGGTGCTTATCGTCACGCTTTATCTTTGGGGACATCACCACCGCATAGCTTTCCAGCGCGAGTTAGTGAGCAAGACGGCTATCGCTTTGGTGTTTGCCATGGTCTGCGCCAAAACGCTCTCCGAGCTATTCCCTCATGCGCGGCCGTTTATGGAAGGGTTTGGCTACAACTTCCTGCACCACGACCCTGACAGCTCGTTCCCGAGCGATCACGGCACCGCTATCTTCACCTTTGCTCTGGCATTTTTGTTCTGGCATCGCGTCTGGTCCGGCACCCTTTTCCTGGTCGTCGCGCTTGGAATTGCCTGGTCTCGCGTTTATGTGGGCGTGCATTGGCCGTTGGACATGGTGGGCGGCTTGCTGGTCGGTATGCTGGGTTGCCTGTTCTCGCAGCTGATTTGGAATCTGTTTGGCAACGCAATCAGCGCCATGCTCGACAAAATTTATCGCTTCAGCTTTGCGCTGCCTATTCGCAAAGGCTGGGTCCGCGAATAACGGCACTTGGAATCTGATGGACATAAAAAAGGCGAGGAATTTATCCTCGCCTTTTTTTGCATCAAAAATTCGAAATTACGAAGCAGATTTTCCAAACACGCTGTCGTACAGACCGCTGATTTTCATCATCACGAAATCAATGATTCGGCTGAAGAAGCCACCCTGTGGCACATCGGCTTTCGCCACGAGTGGACGTTGGTCGATGACTTTACCATCCAGCGAGAAGTTGATGGTGCCAACCACCTGATTTTTGGTAATCGGCGCTTCAAGCTGTGGATTGGTCAGCGTGAAACTGGCCTTCAGATTTTTGAGCTGCCCTTTCGGGAACGTCAGCGAGGCATCTTCCGCTACGCCAAGCGGCACCGTTTTGTCGGCTCCGAACCAGACACGCTGTGTGGTGAAAGCATCCGCGGCCTTGATTGGCGTAATGGTTTCATAAAAACGGAAGCCCCAGGTCAGCAGTGATTCGCTTTCGCTGAAACGGATGCGATCGCTTGGCGCACCCATGACGACCGCAATCAGGCGCATTCCGCTGGAATCGACCGCCGAAGACACCAGATTGTAGCCCGCGCCCGACGTGTAGCCGGTTTTAATGCCGTCAACGTTGAGATTGGTGCTCCACAACAGGCGGTTACGGTTGACCTGGCGAATTCGGTTAAAGGTAAATTCTTTCTCTTTATTGAGTGCATACTCTTCCGGCGTATCGTGGATAAGCGCGCGGGAAAGCAGTGCCATGTCGCGAGCCGAAGTATATTGCCCGTCAGAGTCCAGACCGTGTACAGTTTTGAACATCGTATTGCCGAGATTCAACTGCTGCGAGTAGCGGTTCATCAGGCCCACGAAGGCATCCTGACTGCCGGCAACATAATCGCCCAACGCGATACTGGCATCATTGCCTGATTGAATCACAATCCCTTTGTTCAACTCGGATACCGGCACCTGATCGCCGGGTTTGAGGAACATCAGGGAAGACCCGCGCAGTACCGGATTGCCGGTCGCCCAGGCATCCTTACCCACCGTGACCAAGTCACTTTCGTGAATCTTACCGGATTTAAGTGCCTGACCTACGACGTAGCTCACCATGATTTTACTCAGGCTTGCAGGGTCAAGGCGGGCATCGGGCTGTGACTCGGCAATGATTTTACCGCTGCCGTAGTCCATCAGCACCCAGGATTTTGCGTTAATTTGAGGGGCGGCAGGCGCGCCCGGCGTTGCGGTTGCAGGGGTAAGCGCGACCGGTTTGGCCGGTGCCGTGTCGGCATGCGCTACAGGAAACGTCAGCAGAAAAACCGTGCCGCTGAACGTACAAAGAAGGTTCCGTTTGGATAAGAGAGAAATTGTCATAGGTTATTAGCGCTTCTGTCCGGGTAACTGAAAATCGGTTTATCTTTCAATCAGGTCTTTGAAGATGAAGTAAAAACTCGACCGACGTAAAAACTAACGTTTTATCCAGCGATAAGAAACCACTCCATTGTAAAGTTTCTTCGAATAGTAGACTTTAATGCGCTTTTGTCTGCTTTACATCCTCTAATTAGACGAAATTTAAACAAAATTTTCGCTTTCCACTTTTCATCGGCTAGCTTAACGATCCCACTCCCTGTAAATCTAAATGATCTGTCAACAATTTGGTAAATTCAGAGAAATATCAGATTCTGGAGTCTGGCGAGCCAATTTCATACTAAAAATATTCTTATTTCGTATAACTGTTCACAGTTTTTTCCACTAACCTCAATTTACATCGACCAAGAATGCAGGAACCGGTTATGGATTTAGCGCTGTTCGACCTAGACAAAACGCTGATTTGCGATGACAGTGCCAGTCTTTGGCTGCAATGGCTTATCTCTCAGGGTTATACGTCACCCGCTACCCTGCAAAACCACCAGCGACACATGCTTTCTGCCACCGAATATACCGATACTCCGCCCGACCCCCACAGCATTGCATCCTATTTGAAACTGACCCTTGGCCCCATGAGCGGATATCACTGCCGCACCGTTTCAGGCTGGGTAGAACGTTTCGTTCATCGCGATATCCTGCCACGTCTTTATCCGCAGGCCCGTCAACAGATTGCCTGGCATCACGAACGAGGTGACGTGGTCGCGCTGGTCTCCTCCTCCGGCGAGCATCTGGTTTCTCCGATAGGCAGACGCCTCGGCATCGATCAGGTGTTTGCGCTGCAACCTGAAATCACGCAGGATCCCCTGTGCTTTACCGGTGAAACCACAGGAGACATCACCTTCCATCAGGGAACCGTCGAGCGCCTGCAAACCTGGCTCGCCCAACCCGCTACGCCGCGTTTTAGCACCCTTTATGCCTATACCGATTCGATATTCGATTTACCGCTGCTGGAATTTGTCGCCAAGCCGACGGTGGTCAATGGTTGCCCTGCACTGCGCCAGATGGCGGTTGAAAAAGGGTGGCCGAGCCTGACGTGGACACGTCATCCGGCCCGGCAGACGGCGTATTCCTGAGCCTTATTCCAATCTGTTGAGAGACGTTAAAGGGCAAAGTCGCGTTCAAACGCGGCGCTTTCCCTTGCCAGCAGATCACAGCTGAAATCGATAAACTGACTCAACGCCGCCGAACGATGTTTACCCGCCTGTGTCTGTAGCTGCAGGGTGCGCTGATTCAGCTGCTCGATATTGATGGATTTAAGGATTAACCCATCGGTGCGGGCTTTGAACAGCACAGAGAAATGGCTGCAGGCAACAATTGCGCCGGGGGTCTCGCGCATGAAATCGTAAAGCGTACTGAAGCGATTACAGCTGAGAGCAGGCTCAAGGAAAATACCGCTCATGCGACAGGAAAGGTCGAACAGCTGCCGAATAGTGCTGGTCGGTTCATTGAGCGCCAGCGGATAGGCATGTAAATCCGTAAGCTTGATATCAACGGCCGCCAAAGGATGATCGGGTCGCATCGCCATTCTGACTGTGGCCGGATGCGATGCCAGCACATCTACCCCACGCTCCGGCGACAGGCTGAACTGCAAGGCCAGGTCGCAGTCGCCGCTGCGGATCATCTCCGACACCTGCAACGCCGTCCCGACATTGAGATAAAACATCACGCCCGGATTGATTGCCCTGAAGCGGGCAAACATCTGCGGCAGCAGGTCAAAGGCCGGGCCATCGGTGCAGGCCATACGAATCACGGTGCGGCGAACCGCTTTTAACCCCTGAATTTCGGCAATCGCAAACTCCATATCCATCATGCTCTTACGCACATGATTTTCGAGAATTTGTCCGGCGTCATTAAGCACCATGCCCCGCGCGTGGCGCTCGAACAACGTCGCGCCGATTCGCGCTTCCAGCTGTTGAATCTGCCGACTGATAGCCGAAACGGCAACAAACAGCTGCTTGCTGGCGGCACTGAGGGAACCGGTGCTGGCCACCGCCATAAAATAACGGATTTCGGTACTCTGCATGATTGCCCCTTAACTGTGCATGCCTCTCTTTCGTGCATGCCAGCGTTATAATTAAAGCAACGCTACATTGCAATTATTATTATTGTAGCAACGCTCGGAATGCTAGTAGATTGAATCGATAAAAACATAAATGACACAACATCAGGACATTTTATGACAGTGGAAAAAACGGTAGCACAAGCTCTGGGCTGGTTCGACAGTGGGGAGTTCAGGCAGGTTTTGGCGCGTCGCGTGGCGATGCCAACGGAAAGCCAGTCAGCCCTGCGCGACGACGCGCTGTTGAGCTATTTTGAACAAGAGATAAATCCGGCGCTGGTCGCCATGGGCTTTGGGCTGCAACTTATTGAAAATCCTCATGCAGCCAATCGTCCTTTCCTGATTGCCACCCGAATCGAAGACCCGGCTTTACCTACCGTGCTGAGCTACGGCCACGGTGACGTGGTCTTCGGCGACGATGAAAACTGGCGTAAAGATCTCACTCCCTGGGAACTGAAAGAAGACGGCAACCGCTGGTATGGTCGCGGCAGCGCCGACAACAAAGGGCAGCACAGTGTCAATCTCGCGGCACTGGAGCAGGTCTTTGCGGCCCGCAGCGGCAAACTGGGATTCAACTGCAAGCTGCTGTTTGAAATGGGCGAAGAGATAAGTTCGCCGGGGCTGGCTGAAATCTGTCACCAATATAAAGACGCGCTGAGTGCCGATATGTTTCTGGCCTCGGACGGCCCGCGCCTGAGCGCCGAGCGCCCTACGCTGTTTCTGGGTTCACGCGGCGCGGTCAACTTCCGGCTGAGCGTCAACGCGCGTGACAAAGACTACCATTCCGGCAACTGGGGCGGCCTGCTGCCTAATCCGGGCACCCTGCTTGCCAATGCCGTCGCCTGTCTTGTCAATGCACACGGCCAGCTTCAGGTCGAGGCCCTGAAACCGCCTGCGGTCAGCGCGGCTATCCGCCAGATTCTCGCCGACGTCGAAGTGGCCGCCACGCCGGGCGACCCTGAAATCGATATTCACTGGGGAGAAGCGGGTCTGACACCGGCCGAACGCCTGTTCGCGTGGAACCAGATGGAAGTGCTGTCTTTCCTGACCGGCAATCCAGCCAGACCGATGAACGCCATTCCGGGCAAGGCGACGGCGGTGTGCCAGCTGCGCTTCGTGGTCGGCACCGACTGGCAGAATCTACAGCAGCACGTCCGCGAGCATCTCGATGCCCACGGTTTCCCGCAGGTGGAGGTTGAATTCCTGCGCGGTTCGCCTGCCACGCGCTTTGATCCGACCGATCCGCTGGTTGACTGGGTTCTTGACGTCATGTCGCAAAGTAGCGAGACCAAGCCTGCGCTGCTGCCAAATCTTGGCGGTTCACTGCCCAACGAAGTGTTCGCGGATATCCTCGGCCTGCCTACCCTGTGGGTGCCCCACTCCTATCCGGCCTGCGGTCAGCATGCGGTGGATGAACATATGCTGATTTCGATTGCCCGCGAAGGGCTTGAGATAATGACCCGCCTGTTCTGGGATTTGGGCGAACGCGGTACGGCGCTGCTCGATGCCCACCACGCACACGCCGCCAAAGGCGGTAAACAATGAGCCAGATTTCCTCACTCAAGACCGCCGCGACGCAAGGCAGCACCGTCAAACCCAGCCTGACCAAAACGCTGTTCGTCACCTGCATCGGCAATGCGCTGGAATGGTTTGATATTGCGGTTTACGGCTTCTTTGCGGCCTATATTGCCCGCGCCTACTTCCCGACCACCGATCAAACGGTATCGCTGTTGCTGGCATTCGGCAGCTTCGGCGTTTCGTTCCTGATTCGTCCGCTGGGCGCGGTTGTGCTGGGCGCCTTTGCCGACCGCGCGGGTCGCAAGGCTTCGTTACTTGCCTCTATCAGTCTGATGATGGTGGGCAGCCTGATGATTGTCGTTACGCCGTCCTATGCGACAATCGGCATCGCGGCACCGCTGCTTATTCTGCTGGCCCGTCTGATTCAGGGCTTCTCGGCGGGCGGCGAATTCGGCAGCTCCACCGCGTTTCTGGTGGAACATTTCCCGGAGCGCAAAGCCTACATTGCCAGCTGGCAGTTTGCGACACAGGGTGCCAGTACCTTGCTGGCTTCGGCCTTTGGTCTGGGTCTGTCGCAGTGGCTATCGGAAACGCAGATTCAGGATTGGGGATGGCGCATTCCGTTTGCGTTCGGATTACTGATTGGTCCGGTCGGGCTTTATATCCGTCGCAACATCACGGAAGCAGAAAGCTTTGTGAAAGCAGACAAGACTGCCACGCCACTCAAGACCCTGTTTGGCAAGCAAAAATCGTTACTCTGCATGGCGATTGGCCTGATGGTGGTGTCAACGGCGGTCAACTATATGCTGAACTATGTGCCGACCTACGCCACCAAAACCCTGCATTTCTCGGGCCAGATTGCCTTCACCGCAACCCTGCTCGCCGGGGTTATTTTGACCGTCGCCACGCCGCTGATGGGCCTGTGGGCTGAAAAAGTGGGTCGACTGCCGCTGATGTGGGGATCGCTCATTCTGCTGCTGGTCACCATTTATCCGGGATTCTGGTTGATGACGCATTACACCACCGCGTTCTCGCTGGTGGCGCTGGTTTGCTGGATGGCATTGCTGAAATCGGTCTACTTCTCGGCAGTGCCGTCGATGATGGCCGACCTGTTCCCGGTGGGCACTCGCGCAAGCGGCATGGCTATCGGCTACAACATTGCCGTGACCGTGTTTGGGGGCTTTGCGCCGTTCATCTGTACGCTGTTGATTAGCGCCACCGGCACCAGCCTGGCACCCAGCTACTATCTGATGGCGGTCGCCTTGCTCTCTCTGTGGGCCTTGATCAAATCCCGGCAGGTTCGTCGATAAAAGACGCAGCCTCGCCGATGCGAGTCGGCGAGGCTGCTATCATCGCGTCAAGTTTACTTAGGCGACAGCTTCAGCAATTTACCGTCAGTTTCGTCGGTCAGGACATAGACGTATCCATCCGGCCCAACCTGCACCTCACGAATACGCTGACCCAAATCGGTCAGGCCGCGCTTTTCATTCAACACCCGCTTGTCATTGACTCTCAACTGAATCAGCGTGGTCTCTTTGAGTGCGCCGACAAACAGCAGGTCTTTCCACTGCGGGAATTTATCGGAGGTGTAGAACGCCATCCCGCTCACGCCCGGCGAAACGCGCCAGTAATAAATCGGGTCTTCCATGCCGTCGATGTGCGAGCCTTTGGCTTCGGGAATGGGCAGGCCGGAATAGTTGATGCCGAACGTTGCCACCGGCCAGCCGTAGTTGCTGCCCGCCTTGAGAATATTGACTTCATCACCGCCGCGCGGACCATGCTCGGTTTCCCACAGTTCACCTGTCTTCGGATTAATCGCCAGCGCCTGCGGATTACGATTGCCGAAGGTCCAGATTTCAGGGCGTGCGCCGGTGGTTTTGACGAACGGATTATCCTGTGGAATACCGCCTTCCGGCGTCAGGCGAATCACCTTGCCGCGCAGAGAGCTCATCTCCTGCGCCTGACTGCGCTGATTGTTGTCACCCAGCGACATCAGAATATTGCCCTGTGCGTCGAACACCAGACGGCCGCCGAGGTTGATGCCGCTTTCAAGCGGCGGAGTTTCAACAAAAATCGTCTTGAAGTTTTCCAGATGCAGCCCGTCTTGCGACAGCGTGCCATAACCCAGCTCCGCATGCGGCTCGCCCTTGTCATCCTTTCTGGCATAACTTAAATACACACGGCGGCTGCTGGCAAAATCGGGAGCCAGACGAACATCCCAAAGCCCCGCCTGACTTTCTACCCACACCGCCGGTACGCCGGTGAGCGGTTCGGAAAGTGGTTTTCCGGGCTGCCACAGGCGCAAGTTTCCGCTGCGCTCGGTAATAAGTGCGCCCTGATTATCAGGTAGGAAGGCCAGCGACCAGGGATGATTCAAGCCAGTGAGTTCGGTTTGCACGTCGAGGGCCAATTTCGGTACGGGCTTGCCCGCAGCCTGGGCGAGCGCAGCACCCGGCGTTGCCAGCACGCCAGCCACCAGCAGCCAGGGCCAGACACGGGCGGATAAATGAGGGGAACGAGCCATCGGATAATCCTTTTAGAGCGACAAAATCTTATTCTAGCCGACTAATCACGCCAGATTGTATAGAGACTGTAAATTAGAACGCGGCTAACCCTCTGAAAATTCGGCCTCCCTAAAATCTCACCGCCTCAGGGGTAACAAAATGCATATAGCTTAAAAGCATAACCAAGGCGCGAAAAATACTAACTCGAGGTTATTCCCCTGCATTTCATAAGCCGCTACTATGCTTGTGAAATTAGACACCTAGACTTATAGATGTCTAAATAATTGAATACTGCTCGCCTCTTGTGCGCCTTATTGATTTTCCTGCCAATGCCTGACGGAGTAATAATGAAAAAAATGTCCGCGTCACTGCTTGCACTAAGCCTGTTTGCCGCCGTTCCTGCCTTTGCCGCAGAACAGGCAACGGTCGCCGCCGTTCCCGCCGCCATCGCGCAGCACAGCGGTCCCGTGCGTATTGCCGTGATCCGCAATCTGGGTTCCGACGACAACACCACGCAGTTTCTGGCCGGTGCCATCAAGCAGGGTCGCGCGTTGGGCTTTAAGGTCGATACCTTTTTGAGCAACGGCGACGACGCCAAGTTTCAGGATTTCGTCAATCAGGCCATCAGTCAGAAATACGACGGCATTATTCTTTCTCAGGGTCGCGGCCCCTACTCCAATAATCTGGTCAAGCACATTACGGCGGCAGGCATTGCCGTCTCCGTATTCGATACCGAAGTCACCGAAGGCACGCCGGGCGTGACCGTGACGCGACAAGATGATAAATCCCTGACTCAGGCTTCGATGGGCGAACTGGTCAAAGACTTCAACGGCAAGGCCAATATCGTTCGCCTATGGGTGGCCGGTTTCCCACCGATGGAACGCCGCAACGTCACCTACCAGCAGATTCTTAAAGATAATCCGGGCATTCATCAGCTGGAATCCATCGGCGCGGTCTCATCCGACGTGCAGGGCGACACCGCCAATCAGGTCGGTGCTCTGCTAGCCAAATATCCAAAGGGCAAGATAGATGCGATTTGGGGCGCGTGGGATGCTTTCAGTCAGGGCGCATACAAGGCGCTTAAAGAGAATGGCCGTACCGAAATCAAACTTTACAGCATCGATGCCTCGAATCAGGATTTGCAGCTGATGCGCGAGAAAGACAGCCCGTGGAAATTCACCGCGGCGGTGGATACCCAGCTTATCGGTGCCGTGAATCTGCGTCTGGTCGCGCTGAAGATTGCCGGTGAAAAAACGCCGTCTACCTACGAGTTCCCGGCCCAGGTAATTCCGCAATCCCTGCTGCTGAGCCAGCCGGGTGCCGTCAACGTCAATGCGCTGGGTAAAATTATTCCGGGCTGGGGCAAGTCGGAAGACTTTACCGCGCCGTGGTTCGCCACACTGGAAGCCAAGTACAAGAAGTAGTCGTCAACCGCCTTATGCAGCCCGCCCGTCGTCATGTCAGGCGGGCTTTTCTATTTATGTTCTTCATCATGACGTTAGGCCCTTTCTGTCATCACCTTGTGGTATCACGTTCAACATCTGCCTGGAAATTTGCAGATGTGATGGCGATCACACTGGCAAGCTGATAAGTTTAATTGTATGATGAATGCATATTTCGACTGGGGCAAGGTTATGAAATCCGCACTCTCTCTACCTATCCAATATATTCGGGCATTTATTCTAATTTATGCCTGCCTTTACGCAGGGAATGCTGTTTCAGCCCTGCTTCCGCTCACCATTCCGGGCAGTATCATCGGCATGCTGATTCTGTTTGTGCTGCTCTCGACGCAAATTTTGCCCTATAAATGGGTCAAACCGGGCTGTAGCGTGCTGATTCGCTATATGGCGCTGTTGTTTGTGCCTATCGGCGTGGGCGTCATGAACTATTACGATCAACTGCGCAGTCAGTTCGGGCCGCTGGTCGTCTCCTGTTTTGTCAGCACCTTTATCGTGCTGCTGGTGGTCGCCTACTCGTCACACTATATGCACGCCGAACGCGCCACCGTGGTTAAACCGGAGGATAAGCCATGAGTGAAATCTGGTGGTCGCTGCCGTTGACGCTGGTGGTGTTCTACATCACCCGTCGGCTGGCGATGAAATTTCGTATGCCGCTGCTGAACCCGCTTTTGATGTCGATGGTGATTATCATTCCTCTCTTGCTGGTGATGCAGATTCCGTATGCGCGCTATTTTGCGGGCAGCAAAATCCTCAACGACTTGCTGCAACCCGCGGTCGTCGCGCTGGCTTTCCCGCTCTACGAGCAACTGCACCAGATTCGCGCCCGCTGGAAATCCATCATTGGCATCTGCTTTATCGGCAGCGTGGTGGCGATGACAACGGGTACCGCAATTGCGCTGTGGATGGGCGCTACGCCGCAGATTGCCGCGTCTGTCCTGCCGAAATCCGTGACTACGCCGATTGCCATGGCGGCTTCGCAATCCATACACGGCATTCCGGCCATCAGTGCCGTATGCGTTATCTTCGTCGGCATTCTTGGCGCGGTATTTGGTCACACCCTGTTGAATCTCCTGAAAATAACCACCAAGGCGTCGCGGGGACTGGCAATCGGTAATGCCTCTCACGCGCTCGGGACGGCGCGCTGTGCCGAACTCGACTATCAGGAAGGTGCCTACAGCTCGCTGGCGCTGGTCATTTGCGGCATTATCACCTCGCTGCTGGCCCCGTTCCTGTTTCCCGTTCTGCTGAAACTCTTTGGTTAACACACTGGCACCCTGCCCATTGCGGGGTGCTGCACCAACACCTCTCAGGCCGATTTCAAAACGGATCATTTTAGTTCGCCCTGCCTATATTGGCCGGGCGCGTGTTCGCCACATTCCGCGCGTCCTGCGACTCCCGCTTATTGTCTAAATGTTTCAAAATGTTGGCCTCTTTATTGCTTGGTGACTTATTGCGTAATCATGGACAGGTACCGATCTGTCTCTTTCACAGCCAATAAGGATTTTTGCCATGCAGCCAACCGATGCTTCGCCCTCAGCCGCAGACAGCGCTCTGCTTCAAGAAATTTGGGCGCTTATCGATGAGAAGAAAGCGATATTCTGGGATCTTAGCGACCGTATCTGGGCCACTCCCGAAGTCAATTACACCGAATTCAAATCTGCCGCCGCGCACCGCGAGCTGTTAACGCAGCAAGGTTTTCGCGTGACCGAAGGCGTGGCCGGTCTACCGACGGCGATGATCGGTGAAGCAGGTTCCGGCGGGCCAGTTATTGCCATCATGGGGGAATACGATGCGCTGCCGGGCCTCAGTCAACAGGCCGATGTCGCAGAACCCCTGCCGCTGGAAGAAGGCGGCAACGGTCATGGCTGCGGACACAACATGCTGGGTTCCTCGGCGCTGCTGGCAGCTACCGCAGTCAAGGATTTTCTCGAGGCTCGGGGTCTTGCCGGTCGGGTGCGCTATTACGGCTGTCCGGCGGAAGAAGGCGGGTCGGCCAAGGGCTTTATGGTGCGCGCCGGCCTGTTCGACGACGTGGATGTCGCTATCTGCTGGCATCCCGGCGCGTTCAACTGCGTCATGGACGCCAATTCCCTCGCCTGCAACGAACTCAACTACCACTTCACCGGCCGTGCCGCGCATGCCGCCGCGTCTCCTCATCTGGGCCGCAGCGCGCTGGACGCCGTGGAGCTGATGAACGTCGGCATCAACTATCTACGCGAACATATGCCCAACAGCGCCCGCATTCACTACGCCATCACCGACAGCGGCGGTTTTTCACCCAACGTGGTGCAGGCCCGGGCGACGGTGCGTTATCTGGTCCGCACACGCACGCTGCCGGAACTCACCGCGCTGCTGGCCCGCGTCGATGACGTCGCCAAAGGCGCGGCGCTGATGACCGGCACCAGCATGAAAAGCAATGTGCTGAGCGGTGATGCCAACCTGATAGGTAACCGCCCGCTTGAAGAACTGATGCACTCGCACCTGCTGCAACTCGGCGGTCCGGGCTTTGATGAGGCGGATCACGCCTACGCCGCGCGTTTTCGTGAATCGATGGATGGCGAGGAAGTGCGCAGTGCCTATCAGCGCATGAGTATTCCTGCAAAATCCGATGAACTGCTGTGCGACTACGTGCTGCCGCTGGATCGCCCCGAGAGTTCGCTGATTGGCTCGACCGATGTCGGCTCTGTAAGCTGGGTCGTGCCGACCGTTCAGTGTCGTAGCGCCACCTACACTATCGGCACACCGGCTCACTCGTGGCAACTGGTCGCACAGGGGAAATCCGCCCTGGCGCACAAGGGGCTAGCACATGCCGCCAAGCTGATGGCGAGCACGGCGATAAGTCTGTTGACACAGCCTGCGCTGATTGACGACGCCAAGGCCGAGCACGCACGTCGTCTTGACGGCACGCCGTTTGTGAATCCTATTCCCGACGAGGTACAGCCACCGTTTCCGGACAGCCACTGAGTCCTGAACGGGCGGATAACACGTTGCCGGATAACACGAGGAGCGCGAGATGGGGAATTTGGGATTTTTGAATACATTGAGCTTCGGGCCGGGCGGTTGGGGGCCGATGCTGTTATCCGGCGCGCTGATGACTGTCGCCCTGTCACTGTCCGGTTTTATGCTGGCCGCTGTGATAGGCGGCGTATTCTCGTGGGCAAAGATTTGCGGCAATCGCCCGCTGCGCTGGTTTGCCGACGGCTATACCACTGTAGTGCGCGGCATTCCCGACCTGTTGATTATCTATCTCCTGTATTTCGGCGGCAGTCAGTTGCTGACCCATCTCGGCAAGCTGTTTGGCGAAGGTCAGTTCATCAGCTTTCAGGGATTTCTGGCGGGCATGCTGGCCGTCGGCATTGCGGCGGGCGCGCAGCAGACGGAAGTGTTTCGCGGGGCCTTTTACGCCATCGCGCCGGGTGAACTCGAGGCAGCGCGGGCCTTTGGCATGAGCACGCCGGTGCGCGTTCGCCGCATTGTCATTCCTCTTTTGCTGCGCCACGCCTTGCCCGGCATGGGGAATGTCTGGCAATTGGTGCTGAAAGCCGCAGCGCTGGTATCGGTCACGGGTCTTGCAGAATTAATGAACAAGGCGCAGACGGGCGCAGGCTCGACCGGCAAGCCTTTCGATTTCTACTGCGCCGCCGCCCTGCTGTATCTGCTGATTTCGGCCTGTTCGGGCTGGTCGCTTCGACATGCCGAGATGCGCTATTCGCGCGGAGTGAAACGCTGATGGACGTGGAATTTCTTGTCGATACCCTGTTTCAGTTGCTGCCCGGCATACCGCTAACGCTAGAGCTGACCTTCTATTCGGTACTCGCAGGGTTTTGTCTCGCGCTGCTGCTGGCCTTTGCACGTCTTTCGCCCTACCGCTGGCTGAGCGAACCTGCACGCCTTTATGTGTTCTGTTTTCGCGGCACGCCGCTGCTGGTGCAACTCTTTCTGATTTACTACGGCATGGGCCAGTTCGAGAGTGTTCGCCAGAGCTTTCTCTGGCCGCTGCTGCGTGAACCTTTCGGCTGCGCGTTGCTGTCCCTGTCCCTCTGTACGGCGGCCTACGGCAGTGAAATCCTGCGCGGTGGCCTGCAGTCCGTGCCGCACGGTGCGCTCGAAGCCGCCCGCGCCTGCGGCATGTCTCGCCTGCTCATGGTGCGACGGATTATTTTCCCCATCGCCATTCGTCAGGCTCTGCCCGCCTACGGCAACGAACTTATCTCTATGGTGCAGTCGACGTCGCTGTGTTCCATCATCACGCTGATGGATATCACGGGCATTGCCGCACAGATTATTTCCGACACCTATCGTGCCCTTGAAGTCTTTCTGGTCACGGGTGCCCTTTATCTGCTCATCAATCTGGTGATAAGCCGTCTGGTGATGCTGCTGGAGTACCGAATCACGCCCCATCTGCGTGCGCCGGTGACGCGTCCACGCAAGAAACCGCTTGGCGAGGTGCATTGACGCGTCCTGCGTTGCCGATTTTCCTGCCAACCGGCAGATATCCCGCTGTAACTTTGAATCCATGCATGACGAAAGAGGTTGTAAAACATGAAATTGGCAAGCTTGGTTAGTGCTTTGTGCTTAACGGCGTCGCTGGTCATCAGCGTTAGCAGTCATGCCGAGGAAGGTAAAAAATGGACCGTGGTCAAAATCGCCACTGAAGGCGCTTTCCGCCCTTTTAACTTCACCAAACCCGACGGCACGTTGGACGGTTTTGAAATCGATCTGTACAAGATTTTGTGCCAGAAGATGAGCGTTAAATGCGAAATTGTGGTGCAGCCTTTTGCGGGCATCATTCCAGCGCTCAATGCCGGAAAGTTTGACGCCATCATCGACGGGCTGTCTGCCACCGATGCCCGCAAGAAAATCATCGATTTTTCGGTGCCATACAGCAATGCGGGGCAAACTTTTGCCGTCTTGAAAAGTAGCCCGCTGGCGCAGTTGCCGGATCTCGGCCAGCGCTTTTCGCTGACAACCGATGAAGCCGGTGCAGAGGCCGAAGTGAAGAAACTCGCCCCGCTCCTGAAAGGCAAGGTCGTGGGCGTGCAAGGCTCGTCAATTGGTCAGCAGTTCCTGGAAAAGTACATGAAGGGCATTGTGACCGTTCGCCAGTACAAGACCACCGAAGAGCACGATCTGGATTTGAAATCAGGGAGGGTTGACCTCGTCTTCGCGTCGGCGACCTATCTGACCGGTGCCAAAGCCAAGGCAGGCAATGAAGAGATGCAGATGGCAGGCCCGCAGTTTATCGGCGGTCTGCTCGGCGCAGGATCGGCGGTCGGGATTCGTAAAAGCGATCCGGAGCTTAAAAAGATGTTTGACGAGGCCATCTTGCAGACCAAGCAGGACGGCACGCTGAAAACGCTGGCAATGAAGTGGTTCGGCACAGATACCGTCCCGCAGTGAAGTCTCTCGCAATCGGGTGAGTGGATTAAATCTGGCCTATCGATCGACGCGGAATGAACGCCGCGTCGAAATTCGGCATCACACCGGCCTCTTCACCACGCAAGTCACAGATTATCCGCCTTGCCGCCTCTCTGCCCATCTCGTATACCGGCTGGGCTATCACCGACAGCGGGGGCGAAACGATTTCCGTCCACGGAAAGTTGTCGAACATCACAAACGAGAGATCCTGCGGCACCTTGAGCCCCCGCTTGCCCAATTCGCGCAGCACACTCATCGCAATCAGGCTGTCTGAGGCAATCAGCGCGCTGGGCGGCACGGCGTGGTGGAACAGGTCGTCGATAATTGCGGCGATGGCCGCGTCGCTGCTGGCACGGGTTTTGATAAGGCCGGGAACAAATGCCACCTCCCGTTCGGCGAACGCCTGTTCCATTCCCGCCACGCGCTGCGCCACCGGCGTCAGGCCCAATTCGGACGAAGAGACAAACGGTTTGTCGAGCGTCATGCTGGTTAAATAGGCGATGCGCCGATGCCCGGCATCAAGCAGGGCCAATGTAGCCTGTCGCGCGGAGGCGGTGAAGTCGACCATGATGGTTTCCACCGCCAATCCCGGCACGCCGCGGTCAAACAGCTTCAACGCCCTGCCGTCGGCAAGAATTTGTGCCAGATGCGCGTTGTCGGCGGGCAGTGACGAACATGGCGCAATGATGATGCCATCGACCTGCTTCTCAAGCATGACTCTCACCGCATCCTGCTCGTCCGCAGCCGTTTCATCGCTGTTGCCAAGCAGCACATGATAACCCGCCTGCCGCGCGACATCGGCAATTCCGCGCAGCGCCAGACCAAAGTGCGGGTTTTCGATATCGCCCACAATGACGCCCAGTGTATTCGAGCGCCCGGTATTCATGCTGCGGGCCAGTTCATTGGGACGATACGCCAGCTTTTGCGCAGCCGCCATCACCCGCGCCAGAACGTCTTCACTGACCGACCCATAGCCGCCCAAAGCCCGCGCCGCCTGCGCTTTCGAGACTTGAGCCTCTCGCGCGACATCGGCCACGGTCGGCGCTTTACTGCGAATGTTGCCAAGACTCATAAGTTATTCGTATCACAGGTTGCGTTAAGGGAGATTGACGTTTCGATAATGCCGTTGCTAGTATCATCATAACTGATTTGAGACCGGTCTCACAAACGATTCCCCTCGCTTATCAGCACCTGCATTGAGAACGGCTTATCATAAAATCGACAGTAAAGCCGCCTCACGTGTCGTTGATGTTAACTACAACAAAAACGGACTCACCATGAAATCGCAAAAGACCCTGATTAAGCTGGCCGCTGCACTGATAGCCTCAGTGTCACTCTTTTCACTTTCAGTCCCCTCTGCGTCGGCGGCGGGTAAGCAGGACAACCCTTACGGCCTTATCCAGCCCGGCGAACTGCGTGTTGCCAGTCTGGGTGATGCCAAGCCTTATACCTTCACCGATGCCTCGGGCAACTTTACCGGCTTCGACGTCGAATTCTTTACCGATGTCGCCAAACGTATCGGCATCAACAAAGTCGTGTTTATCGGTCAGGATTTTGCCGGCATTCTGCCTTCGGTCGCCAATGGCCGCTATGACGCCGGTGTGGCAGCCATTGGCATCACGCCCGCCCGCCAGAAAACCGTGGATTTCTCGCAAGGCTATCTCGCCGGTTATCTGACCGTTCTCACCCGCAAGGATTCGGGCGTTACCGATGTCAACTCACTGGCAAAACACCGTATGGCGGTGGTTCAGGGCACCTTGCAGGAAAACTATGCGGTTCAGCACTTTACGCAGACCGATCTGGTGCGTTTCCCGGACAACAATGCCGCGATATCGGCACTTAACAACGGCACGGTCGACGCGGACTTTCTGGATTACGAAGCGGCAAAGGATTACGCCACGCGCTTTAATCTGATCCACGCAGCCGATATTCCTTCCTTCGACGCGCCTGCCGGTTTTGCCATCGCCAAAAACAAACCCGAATTCAAGGCGGCGCTGGATAACGCCATCAAGGCGTCCATGCAGGACGGCACCTGGAAAAAGCTCTACGAGAAATGGTTCCCTGGCTCGCCGATGCCAAAACAGTACCTGCCGGACGCCAGCTAACCCGCAGTCGTTACGACGTTTCTCTTCTTACATCCCGCGGTGGGGGCAACCTCACCCCGTTAAAGAGCGAGTCCCCGTATGAGTCTCTTTGAAATGCTTTCCCGCACCTTTTTCGATTTTCAATCGATGGGCGAAGTGTTGCCGCAGTTGCTGAAAGTCGGGCTTGTCAATACGCTCATCATCTCGATAGCCGCGACGCTGCTGGGCACCTCCATTGGCCTGATTCTGGCGCTGATGGGCATTTCACCCTCGCGCTGGCTGCGCGTGCCTTCCCGTATTTACACCGATCTGTTTCGCGGCCTGCCGTCAATTCTCACTATCTTGCTGATAGGTCAGGGGTTGGCGCGCTACAGCTATGAGCTGTTTGGTCCGTCGCCCTATCCGCTCGGCATTTTTGCCCTGAGTCTGATTGCCAGCGCCTACATGGGCGAAATATTTCGCGCCGGAATTCAGAGTGTGGAGAAAGGTCAGCTCGAGGCGTGCCGCGCCCTTGGCATGAGTTATGGCCGCGCCATGCGACTGGTAATTATTCCGCAGGGCATTCGTCGTGTGCTGCCCGCGCTGGTCAATCAGTTTATCGCCATCATCAAGGACTCTTCGCTGGTCTATCTTTTAGGTTTGATGGTCAACGAACGCGAGCTGTTCCGCGTGGGACAAGACGCCGCCGTGCTGACCGGCAACCTGTCGCCGCTGATGCTGGCCGGTTTGTTCTATCTCGTTATTACGGTGCCGATGACGCATCTGGTCAACTATGTCGATGAGCGTTTCCGCACGGGACGCCGCAAGATGACGCGACCGGTCAGCAGCCTCAAGGAAGTCGACGAGCTGCAAAAAATGGACCCACGCGGCGGCGGCAACGCCTTTACTATCGAGCGAGGACAATAATCATGACGATGACAGACACGCCTGCTTCCCGCGTTGAAACGCCTGCCTTTCATGGCGCCAGTGTGGAAATCCGTGATTTGACCCTGGCATTCGGCGACATTCAGGTGCTGCGTAACGTTTCACTCAACGTCGCGCCCGGCACCACAACCTGCATTATCGGGCCGTCGGGTTCTGGAAAATCCACGCTGCTGCGCGGCATTAACCGGCTGCACGAGCCACAGTCCGGCGATGTGCTCGTCTCGGGGCGGTCGGTACTGAAAGACAAACCTGACGCGCTGCGTCTGCGCATCGGCATGGTGTTTCAACATTTCAATCTTTTCCCGGACCACACCGCGCTGGAAAACGTGGCGATGGCTCCCTGGAAAATCAAGAAGCTGCCGAAAGCCGTGGCCTATAAGCTGGCCGCCGAGCGACTGAAAGAGGTGGGTCTCGAGCAGCGCGCCGATCATCGTCCGCGTTATCTCTCGGGCGGACAGCAGCAGCGCGTGGCGATTGCGCGCGCGCTGGCGATGGATCCGGAAGTGATGTTGTTTGACGAAGCCACCTCCGCACTGGATCCCGAACTGGTAAAAGGTGTGTTGAATTTAATGGCCGACCTGTGCCGCCGGGGCATGACCATGATTGTCGTCACGCATGAGATGGGCTTTGCCCGTAAGGTGGCGGATCAAGTGGTGTTTATGGATGAAGGGGAAATCGTCGAAGCCGGTACACCCGAGCAGATTTTCGACCGTCCGCAGTCTGCGCGTCTTCAGCGCTTTTTATCCGAGGTGCTGTGAACGCAGTCGGGTCACAGCAGCGTGAACTATCATTTTGTTTCGAATAGGAAATCTCCATGTCAGTTGAAAATGTAAACAACAGTGCCATTGTTCTGGGTGGCGGCATTATTGGCGTCTCGAGCGCCGTCCACTTGCTGCGCCGTGGCGTGGACGTCACCTTAGTGACCGACGCGGCACTGGCGTCGGGCGCATCGGGCCGTTCACTGTCATGGCTGAACTCGGCCGCCGACCGCACTCAGGAATACCACGCTATCCGCATGGCCGGGATTGACCGCTACCGCACGCTGTTTGCCCAGGATCCCTCTCGCGAGTGGCTCCGTTTCGATGGCGGACTGTATTGGGGCAAAGACAGGCAGGCGGAGACGCAGGCGCGTTATGCCTATGAAACGGCACACGGTTACGCCTCGCAGTTAACCGGGCCAGAGACAGTGGGCAAGATAGATTCGCAGGTGAATGCCGAGGTGGTAGGTGAACCTGCCCTGTTCAATCCGGGCGAGGGCTGGGTGAGCCTGCCGCATCTGGTCAATTTCCTGCTGGTCGAGTTCCATAAACTCGGCGGTCAACTGGTGGAACATGCAGGTCAATGCTCGGTGTTGACCGATGCCAGCGGCAAGGCTACGGGTATTCGCACCAACAATGGCGAGAGCTTTAGCGCCGACGCGGTGCTGGTGGCCTGTGGTCCGCAAACCCCTGACGTCGTCGCCCCGCTCGGCGTGACCATTCCGAACGATTCCCCGCTGTCGATGCTGGTGATAACCGCGCCGGTCGAAGACAACATCAAGGTGGTGATGAATACGCCGCGTGTCGCGCTGCGCCCGAATCCGGGCAAGACACTGGCGCTGGATCACGACTGGTACGAATCTTCCATTACCCGTGATGAACAGGGTGAATACACCATTCCCGAGGCGGTGGTCGATGAACTGGTCAGCGAAGCGGCAAAAGTGCTGGCAGGTGACAAGGGACTGAAAGCGGCAAGCTGGAAGATTGGGTTAAAGCCGATTCCGGGTGACGGCAATCCGGTACTGGGTGAACTGAAAAGCGTACCTCATTGCTTTGTGGCCTTCACCCATTCGGGCGCGACCCTCGGCCTTATCGTGGGCGAACTGCTGGCCAGCGAAATCGCCAGCGGCAAGAAACACCCGATGCTGGCGACCTTCCGACCGGAACGTTTTGACGTTTAACGGCACCTTTTCGCCTCAGGCCGATTGCAGATGAGGTGAAATAAACTGCTGAAAACGCGGCGACCCCTCCGAGCCAAACAGCGCCCGAGGGGCGCCTTTACAGTCAATCGATCCCTGATGTAAAAACACCACCTGACTGGACACACTGCGGGCAAAAGCCATTTCGTGAGTTACCACCAGCATGGTGCGCCCTTCTTCCGCCAGACTGCGCATCACTTTGAGCACTTCGCCTACCCGCTCCGGGTCCAGCGCCGAGGTCGGCTCGTCAAACAGCATGACCTCGGGGTCCATCGCCAGCGCACGGGCAATCGCCACCCGTTGTTTCTGGCCGCCGGACAACTGCGACGGATAATAATCTTTTCTCTCGAACAACCCGACTTTCTCGAGCAACGCCTCTGCCTGCTCGATACAGGTTTTTCGCGGACGTTTCAGCACATATCGCGGCCCTTCCATCACATTTTCCAGTGCCGTCATATGTGACCACAAATTGAAATCCTGAAACACCATGCCAAGCCGTGAACGTATCCCCTCGACCTGTCGACGACTCACCGGTCGCTGAACGCCACGCGCATCGCGCTTCATGTGAATAATGTCGCCGCCAACCGCAATCGTGCCGGAATCGGGCGTTTCAAGGAGATTGATGCAGCGCAGAAAGGTGCTCTTTCCGGAACCACTGGCTCCGAGAATCGAGATGACATCTCCCTTTCGCGCATCAAGTGAAATGCCTTTCAGCACCTCGTGTTCGCCAAAGGATTTATGTATGTCGATTGCTGACAGCGTGATGTGCGGATAATTTGGGTGCATCGGCCTCTCCCTGCTCGAGATTTAATAATTCAATTAAAAATGAAGCAAGAAAGAGGCCAACCCCCCTGATTTCAGATAAATTTCAGGGAAAAATCAGGGTGGATAGCTGAAACTGACGGCGCAAAAAACGCCGCAATGAAAACTGCGATGCTTAGGTGCAATTCTTTAGTTCAACGGCATACGCTCGGGATCGGGATACTGGTATTCGAACCCCAGCTCTTTCACGATACGGCTGCCATCGACCAGTTTACCCGTCGAGTCGGCAGGTTCGGGCGCGAAAGTGGGTTCGGGCAGGCCGAGTTTTCTGGCCGACAGCGGGTAAAACTGCTGCTTGGCCGGATGTGCCGGTGCGCAGAGATTGTAGGTATGGCCTCCACGCGGCAGCGAAAGCAGCAACTGCACTGCCGCAACCACATCGTCCTGATGCACCAGATTGACGCCGTGGTTTGCACCTTTAACGTCGGTTTTACCGGCCAGAAAACGCCCCGGATGACGTTCGGCACCCACCAGTCCGGCAAGACGCAGCACGTCGACGGAGGTGTTCGGCAACTGATGGAACCACTCTTCCAGCTCCTTGAGCACCTTGCCGCTTGACGTCACCGGCAGAAGCCGCGATGTTTCGCGCACCATGCCCTCGACATCGCCATAAACGGATGTCGAACTGGTGAAAATCATGCGGGGAACATTGTGCGCCAACGCGCTGTCCACCAGCATTTGTACCGCCTGAAAATAGAGTTCGCTGCCCTCAACGGTGCGACGCGCCGGTAAGGTGATGATAAGCGCATCGACGTTGAGCAACACATCAAGGTCGTCGGCATCGCACTCCATCGTGACGCCCGGAGTGAAGTTGAGCTGATAGCATTCGATGCCGCTCATACGGGCGGCTTCCACGCCGTCAAGCGTTGTCTTGCTGCCCACCACCTGATAACCACGGGCGCTGAGCGCCATGGCCAGCGGCATGCCAAGCCAGCCTAATCCAATGATCGATACCTTCTTCATCCTGCTCTCCAAAGCTGCGTATTCTTGTTCGTAAGTCTAGCAGGCTACC
>Ga0308159_1000650_pt1 | contig 71405 bp, 62 predicted proteins | sample PhyCR1_FD_201040 | JGI IMG/M metagenome (GOLD analysis project Ga0308159, IMG submission 201040) | Phyllosphere microbial communities from UC Gill Tract Community Farm, Albany, California, United States - DLSLC.R1 | ecosystem: Host-associated > Plants > Phyllosphere > Unclassified | place: USA...
GAGCTTTTCTTCACCTCGGAACGCATGATCGAAGGGATCAGTTTGTCTACTAACCAGTTGCTCATGCTTTCTTTCTCCAGTACCGGCGGCCCGAACGCTCTGGTTCGCAGCCCCGCGTATGCCCTTGAGCTAAATTCATGTGTGCGGCGATGATCAGTTCGCTGCCGCGGTCAGCACCGGGCTCGACCTGCCTGCAACGAACCTTTCCTCAGCCATCCCGACAACCCGCTCCAGAGCGGTTGCCACTCGATTCCGACCCCGCCTGAAGGCGACGCCTGCCTGTTTTGTACAGTGGTGTTATGGACGGCGGCAGACTGCCAGCCGTCACATCGACTCGTTGCTGCGACGCACTGCCTGCATAAATGCCTGAATCTTTGCCGGGTCCTTGATGCCCTTGCCCTGCTCCACCCCGCCGCTGACATCCACCGCATACGGGCGCACCCGGGCGATGGCTGCCGCCACGTTATCTGGCGTGAGGCCACCGGCAAGAATGATCGGCTTGCTCAGCCCCTGAGGAACCAGGGACCAGTCGAACGCCTCGCCGGTTCCACCCGGCACGCCTTCGACATAGGTATCCAGCAGAATCCCGCTGGCCCGCGGATAGGCCAGGCAGGCCGCCGCGATGTCATCCCCGGCCTTGACCCGCAACGCCTTGATATAGGGCCGGTGATAGCCCTCGCAATCAGCCGCCGACTCATCGCCATGAAACTGCAGCAAGTCCAGCGGTACGGCGTCGAGGATCTCCCCCAGCTCGCAACGACTGGCATTGACGAAGAGGCCGACGCTGGTCACGAACGGCGGCAAGGCGGCGATGATTGCCCGCGCCTGCTGCACATTCACCGCCCGCGGGCTCTTGGCATAGAACACCAGGCCGATGGCATCGGCCCCCGCCGCCACTGCTGCCAGCGCATCTTCTATGCGGGTAATCCCGCAGATCTTGCTGCGAACAGCTGGCATGTCATGAACCTCGGGGGCAAATCCGGAAAGTCCCGGATGGTAGCAAATGCTTTTCCGGGCGTCAGCCGTCAAGTTCCGAGAATCCGCTGAGGAAATGTGGCCCGATGTATCGCTCGGGCAACTGGAACTCGTCCTTGTATTCGACCTGCACCAGGTACAGGCCAAAAGGATGGGCGGTGACGCCGCCGGTACGCCGGATCCGGCTTTCCAGCACTTCTCGCGCCCACTCCACCGGCCGCTCGCCGGCACCGATGGTCATCAGCACCCCGGCGATGTTGCGCACCATGTGATGCAGGAAGGCGCTGGCACGAATATCCAGGACGATCATCTTGCCGTGGCGGGTGACCCGAAGGTGATGGATCTCCTTGATCGGCGACTTGGCCTGGCACTGCCCGGCCCGGAACGCGCTGAAATCATGGGTGCCCACCAGGAACGCGGCAGCCTGGGCCATGCGCTCGATATCCAGCGGCCGGTGGTTCCAAGTGATTTCTTCGTTGAGATGGGCTGGACGGATCTGATCGTTGTAGATCACATAACGGTAACGCCGGGCGATCGCCTTGAACCGTGCGTGAAAATGCGCGGGCATCTCCTTGGCCCAGCTGACGCTGATGTCGTGGGGCAAATTGATATTGGCCCCCATCACCCAGGCCTTCATCGAACGCACGGCCTGAGTATCGAAATGCACCACCTGCCCGCAGGCATGCACCCCGGCATCGGTGCGTCCGGCACAGGACACCACCACCGGAGAATCCGCGACCCGGGACAGGGCCTTCTCCAGGGTTTCCTGGACACTGGGCACACCGGAGGCCTGACGCTGCCAGCCGCGGTAGCGCGAGCCCTTGTATTCCACACCCAGAGCGATTCGGGAAAAGCCTTCGGCTGCCATTTCGGCGGCCGGGTTATCTATATTTGCCAAGAACTTACAGCCTGCTGATATGCGCAAAGGCGCTCATTATAGGGCCGCAGACAATAGACGCCACGGGCTGTCGGGCTTTGTTTGCAGATTGATCAGCCATACAGCCGCCCACAGGGCGATTGCATCCGCCCACAGGCAAACGCTATATAGTTTTTTATATATCGAAAACCACAAAGCCCCCTGATCGAGAGCCGATGAATGATCGCAACCAGCAAAGAAGCCGTAGGCCTGGCCTACAGCCTGGAGGGCATGCTCCATGCCAAGCGCATGACCTGGGAGGCCATCGGGCAGATCGCCCGGCAGGTCAAGCCGGGCATGCAGGAATCCGCCGCCAGGGAAATGGGCCTGCAAGTCCTGCGGGAGATGGGTATGGAGCGAATCTGGCATCCGCTGCTGATCCGCTTTGGCGCCAATACCCTGAAAACCTTCAAGCAACGCTCCGATGGCGATCCGCTACTCCAGGAAAACGATCTGTTCTTCATCGACCTGGGCGTGGTCTGGGATCGCCATGAAGGTGATTGCGGGGCGACGTTCGTGGTCGGCGACGACGCTGAAATGCATGCCTGTGCCGCCGCGGCGAAAAGCCTGTTCGACCAGGTCCACGACCACTGGCAGAGCCACCTGGTGGCTGGCCCTGAACTCTATCGCTATGCACAGGAACAGGCCCGAGCCATGGGCTGGGCACTCAATCTGGATATCAAGGGCCATCGGGTCAGCGACTTTCCCCACGCCATCTACCGCGCCGGGGACCTGGGAGATTTCGCCGCCTGCCCGCAAGTGGGTCTGTGGATCCTGGAAATCCAGATCGCCCACCCTACCCGGCCCTTCGGTGCCTTTTACGAAGACCTGCTGGCCTGAGCCTCACCGCCACCGCAGCGCCACCAACAAAAACGGCAGCCTCATCGGCTGCCGTTCTGTTCAAGCATCAGGTTGCTTCAGGCCAGTCGCCCCAGCATCTCCTGGGCTTCGCTCTTCTGCCCTTCGTTACCTTCGCTCAGCACCTCACCGAGGATGTCCCGCGCACCGTCGTTATCCCCCATATCGATATAGGCCTGGGCCAGATCGAGCTTGGTGGCCACCTCATCGCTGCCGGAGAGGAAGTCGAAGTCCGCCTCATCAGGCGCTGCAGCGGCATCCTCGGCAGTGAAGCTGGGGATCGCCGGCTCCGGCTGATCAAGGCTCTGGCTCAGACGATCCAGTTCGGCGTTGACATCATCCAGCTCGGAAGTGAAGGCGTCCTTGGAGTCCGCGCCAGCATCCAGCTCATCGGCCAGGGACAGATCGAAGTCCGCCGACAGATCCAGGTCATCCAGGGCCGGGTCGGTGACGGTAGGCACGTCGCCTGCCGGCAGGTCCTTGAGGTCGTCGTCCAGGCTCAGCAGGAAATCTTCATCGCTCGGCTTCGCCGCCGGTAGATCAGCCCCCAGGTCCAGATCGAAATCACCCAGGTCGTCCAGGTTTTCCTCGGGAGCAAGCTGCTGCTCGAGCACCGAGCCAAAGCTCAGGTCGTCATCCAGCGGGAAGTCTTCCAGCTCGGTTTCAGGTTCAGGGGTGAGCACTGCCGGCGAAGCCGCCTCCAGGTCATCCAGGCTCAGGTCAAAATCCGCATCCAGGCCTTCTACCGGAGCAGCCGGCTCAGGCGCTGGCGGTTCGTCCTGCAGCAGCTCCTTGACGTACTCGGCATCCAGTTCGGCTGCCACGGCCGCAGTGGCCAGGCCAGCTGCCGCCGCTACCGCGACCATTGCCGGGAAGCGACTTTTCAGTTGCTCGACCTGAGCGTGGTTATCGCCATTGGCCACCAACTGCCGTTCCTGGGCGACAAAGGCGCTGCGGTCACCCTGATGCGCGTAGACCTCCATCAGCTTCAGACGCAGATCACTGCGTTGCGGCTCCAACTTGACCGCTTCTTCGAGAATCGCCGCGGCCTGGTTCAGGCGGCCGGCATCGATGTGATTCTGAGCCTGGCCCAGCACATCGGTGGCCCGCTCGACCGGGGCTACCGGAGCGGGCGCCACCACCGGCGCTGGAGCTGGAGCTGGAGCTGGAGCTGGAGCTGGAGCTGGAGCTGGAGCTGGAGCTGGAGCGAGATTAACGCTTGGGGCTGGAACCTCAAGGCCTTCGAAGCTGCTTTCCGGCAGGTCCATTTCCTCGGTGAAATCGCTTTCCTCCGACAGTGCCCGCGCCATGCGCAAGTGCTTCTCCGCTTCCTGCTGAGCCTTGCGGCGACGAGCCAGCAACAGCAACAGCAGCAACAAGGCCAATACCGCACCACCACCCACCAGCCCCAGCAGGATCGGGTTGGACAGCAGATCGGAGTATTTATCCTCGTCGCTCTTGGCGGGAACGGTATCCTCAGCAGGCTTGGCAGCCGGCTCGCTGGCTGGGGCCGCTGGCGCCACCACTGGGGCTGGCGCTTCGGGCTTGGCCACCAACTCAGCTGGCATTGCCGGAGCTGGCTGGGCATTAGGTACCGCAGTACCTGCGCCCTCGGCCTGCATCTTGGCCAACTGGTTGTTCTTCAATTCGATCAGGCGCTGCAGCTTGTCCAGCTGGCTTTGCAGGTCCGCCATGCGCTCCTTGAGCTCGGCGTTGTCACGACGGGTTGCGTCGAGGCTTTCCTGAGTCACCGCCAGCTTGTTGTTCAGCGCCTTGGCATCGCCGGCTGCGCCCTTGCCCCGGGTCTTGCCGTTTTCAGCGGACACCAGGCTCAGGTTGTCCTTGGTGTTGACCTGCTTGGGCGCCTTGTCGGCACCGGCGCGACGAGTCGCGTCCACCTGCTGCTGGCCACGGGCACCGGCGCGGCGGCCCTGGCGCCAGGCAGCATTCTGCGCCGCCACTTCAGCAATTGCCTTGGGCTGCGGCAGCGCGGTGCTCTGCACCACATCGGGCAGGCGCAGCACCTTGCCGGTCTTCAGCCGATTGATGTTGCCATCGATAAAGGCATCCGGGTTCAGCGCCTGGATCGCCAGCATGGTCTGCTGGATAGAGGCACCGTTGCGGTTCTTGGCGGCGATTTCCCACAAGGTGTCACGGGCCGAGGTGGTGTACTGCTCCGGCTTGCCGGACTTGTTGGCGCGAGTGACCGGGGCACTCACCGCCGGGGCGCCCACTGGCGCACTCTGGGCAGCGGCGGCGGCCTGCGGGGAGAATTTCGAAGGGTCCAGCAGCACACTGTAGTCGCGCAGCAGGCGGCCGTTGGGCCACATCACCTGCACCAGGAACTTGACCATCGGCTCCGACAGCGGCTGGCTCGAGGTCACCCGCAGCACACTCTTGCCGCCGGGATTGAGAATCGGAGTGAAACGCAGGTCGTTGAGAAAGGCCTGGCGATCAACGCCGGCCTTGGCGAACTCTTCTGCCGGCGCAAGGCTGGGCACTACCTCGGCGGCAGTGAGGTCCTTGACATCGAGCAATTCGATTTCTGCTACCAGAGGCTGGTTCAGACTCGACTTCAGGGTCAGCTCCCCAAGCCCAAGCGCCTGCGCCATACCGGAGGACAGCGCCGAGGCGGCCGCTATTGCTAACACCAGTTTGCGAACTTGAACCATAGCCTCATCCTTTGTTTGAACATTCCTCGGCCAGCGAGAAGGTTTTGTAGCGGCTGCCAACAGGCATTGCGCGGGACCATCAACGACCACGACGCGCGATTATTTCTTGCATGCCCCGGGAGCACCTGACGGCCACTCACCTCCAGCAACTTGCCAAGCATAGCGCCCGGCTAGATTCATTCTGCAAATTGTTGCCAAGTATCTTTTACAGCAGGTCTTTTATCAACAATTCAGCCAGCTGCACAGCGTTCAAGGCCGCACCTTTGCGTACGTTATCCGAGGTCAGCCACAGATTCAGTTCCATCGGGTCGTCGACCCCGGAACGAACCCGCCCCACATAGACAACATCCTGGCCCACGGCGTCACCCACGGCAGTCGGATAGTCGCCCGCCTCCACCAGCTCCAGGCCGGGGGCCGCTTCCAGCGCCGCATTGACTGCCGCCAGGTCAACGGCGCTGTCTGACTGCAGAGTCACGCTATAGCTATCGCCAAAAAATACCGGCGCTTGAATGCAAGTGACAGAAATCTTTAATAAAGGCTGCCCCAGCACCTCGCGCAACTCCCGGACCAGGCGCTTTTCCAGCAGGGTATGGCCCTGGGCGTCTGGAGTGCCGACCTGGGCCAGCAGGTTGAAGGCCACTTGCCGATCGAAAAAGCGTGGCTCCATGGGGCGCACATTCAACAGTTCGGCCGTCTGCCGGGCCAGCTCGCTGACGGCCTCACGGCCCTGGCTGGAGATCGCCAGGCTGGCGGTCAGGTTGACCCGCTGGATGTCCAGCAAGCCTTGCAACGGCGCCAGCGCCACGGCCAGGGCGGTAGCCGAAGCGCTCGGGCTGCTCAGTTGCAATGGTTTTTTCAAGCCGGCCAGCACCTGGGCATTGGCTTCGGGAACGACATTGGGCGCCTGGGTCGAAGGCAAGGCACCGGAAAGATCGATCACCGCGCAGTTGGCCGCCGTGGCACGCGGGGCAAAACTCAGGGTCACCGCCGGGCCGGCCGCGAAGAACGCCAGCTGGACCTTGCTGAAATCGAACTCGTCGACTTCACGCACCCGCACGTTCTTGCCGCGGAACGGCACCGAATGACCGGCCGACTCGCTACTGGCCAGCAGGTGCAGGTTGGCAACGGGGAAGTCACGTTCTTCCAGAATCTGCACCAGGGTTTCGCCGACAGTACCGGTGGCACCGATCACGGCAATATCAAGGGAAGGAGTCATGGTGCTACCTCAGGCGAAACGGGGGGAGCGGCACTTTACCCGGCACGGGGTGGCGAGGCAATTCGCGGGGGGAGCTGTGGTTGGAACGAAGCACTCTTGGCGGGCAAGCCCACTCCTGCGGTGGGCATGAAAAAGCCCGCGCCTTGTGCAAGGGGCGGGCTATTTCAAGCGCTCAGAGAATCAACGCTCCAGCAGGATCCGCAGCATGCGGCGCAGCGGCTCGGCCGCCCCCCACAGCAACTGGTCGCCGACAGTGAAGGCGCCCAGGAACTGCGAGCCCATGTTCAGCTTGCGCAGGCGGCCCACCGGAATGTTCAGGGTGCCGGTGACCTTGGTCGGGCTCAGCTCCTGCATGCTGATATCACGCTGGTTCGGCACCAGCTTGACCCAAGGGTTGTGCTGGCTGATCAGCCCTTCGATATCGGCGATCGGCACATCCTTGTTGAGCTTGATGGTCAGCGCCTGGCTGTGGCAGCGCATGGCGCCGATGCGCACGCAGATGCCGTCCACCGGGATCGGGCTCTTGAAGCGACCGAGGATCTTGTTGGTCTCGGCCTGGGCCTTCCACTCTTCACGGCTCTGGCCGTTGGGCAGTTCCTTGTCGATCCATGGAATCAGGCTTCCGGCCAGCGGCACGCCGAAGTTCTCGGTCGGGTAGGCATCGCTGCGCATGGCCTCGGCCACCTTGCGATCGATGTCGAGGATGGCACTGGCCGGGTTGGCCAGTTCATCAGCGACGGCAGCGTGGGTGGCGCCCATCTGCTTGATCAGCTCGCGCATGTTCTGCGCGCCGGCGCCGGAGGCGGCCTGATAGGTCATGGCGCTCATCCACTCCACCAGGCCGGCTTCGAACAGGCCGCCCAGGCCCATCAGCATCAGGCTGACGGTGCAGTTGCCGCCGATGTAGTTCTTGGTGCCCGCATCCAGCTGCTGGTCAATGACCTTGCGGTTCACCGGATCGAGGATGATCACCGCGTCATCTTCCATGCGCAGGCTGGATGCGGCATCGATCCAGTAGCCCTGCCAACCCGCTTCGCGCAGCTTGGGGAAGACTTCGCTGGTGTAGTCGCCACCCTGGCAGGTCAGAATCACGTCGAGGGTTTTCAACTCTTCAATGCTGTAGGCGTCCTTCAGCGGAGCAATATCCTTGCCCACCGACGGCCCCTGGCCACCGACATTGGAAGTGGTGAAAAACACCGGTTCAATAAGATCGAAGTCCTGCTCTTCCAGCATCCGCTGCATGAGCACGGAACCGACCATACCGCGCCAACCGATCAGACCTACACGTTTCATCGCAACTACACCTATACAAAAGTGGGCCACTGTCTGTGCAGTGGGCCCGAAAGATTACAGATTCCGCAGCGCGGCGACTACTGCATCGCCCATTTCCTGCGTACCGACTTTGGTGCAACCGGCCGACCAGATGTCGCCGGTGCGCAAACCCTGGTCCAGGACCCGGCTCACGGCCTGCTCGATGGCGTCCGCGGCCTCGGTCAGGTTGAAGCTGTAGCGCAACATCATCGACACCGAGAGGATGGTCGCCAGCGGGTTGGCAATGCCCTGCCCGGCGATGTCCGGCGCCGAACCGTGGCATGGCTCGTACATGCCCTTGTTGTTGGCGTCCAGGGACGCCGACGGCAGCATGCCGATGGAACCGGTGAGCATCGAGGCTTCGTCGGAAAGAATATCGCCGAACATGTTGTCGGTGACGATCACATCGAACTGCTTCGGCGCACGCACCAGTTGCATGGCGGCGTTGTCCACGTACATGTGGCTCAACTCGACATCCGGGTAGTCCTTGGCCACTTGCTCGACCACTTCACGCCACAGTTGGCTGGACGCCAGGACGTTGGCCTTGTCCACCGAGCACAGCTTCTTGCCGCGCACGCGGGCCATGTCGAAGCCGACCCGGGCAATACGGCGGATTTCACTCTCGCTGTACGGCAGGGTGTCGTAGGACTGGCGTTCGCCGTTTTCCAGTTCGCGGGTGCCCCGTGGCGCGCCGAAGTAGATGCCACCGGTCAGCTCCCGAACGATGAGGATGTCCAGGCCGGAGACGATTTCCGGTTTCAGGCTCGAAGCATCGGCCAATTGCGGGTAGAGGATCGCCGGGCGCAGGTTGCCGAACAGGCCCAGTTGCGCACGAATCTTCAGCAGGCCGCGCTCAGGGCGGATGTCACGCTCGATCTTGTCCCACTTCGGGCCGCCCACGGCGCCCAGCAGCACCGCATCGGCGGCCCGGGCACGATCCAGGGTCTCATCGGCCAGGGGCACACCGTGCTTGTCGATGGCCGCACCGCCGATCACGTCGTGGCTCAGCTCGAAGCCCAGGCTGTACTTGTCGTTGGCCAATTCCAGGACCTTGACCGCCTCGGCCATGATTTCCGGGCCAATACCGTCACCGGGGAGAATCAGAATCTGCTTGCTCATGCGTTCCTCGTTTGTTCTGTCGGCACGCCCGCAGGCGTGCCCGGAAAAGTCTATCGCTCGGCCCACAGCACCAGTACATCTGTACTGAACGAACCGTCGGCGGCAATCTCAAAATATTCACGCACTTCGTTACCCATTGCCTGCTGCAACTGGCGGATCGCCACCCGCAACGGCTCGGGAGTGCGCATGCGCTCGACCCAGGAGCTGTACTCCAGGCGCAGGCGCTGGCGGCTGGCACTGCGGGTGTGCAGGCCGGCCTCGCTGACCTGGCGCAGCCATTCACCCGCCGAATAATCGCGCACATGGCTGGTATCGCGCAGCACTTCGACGCTTTGCAGGTAAGTGTCCAGCAGCGGACTGCCCGGCGACAAGACATCGATGAACGCCGCCACGCCGCCCGGCTTCAGTACCCGGCGCACTTCCCGCAGGGCCAGGCCCAGGTCGCTCCAATGGTGGGCCGAGTAACGGCTGAAGACGAAGTCGAACTCGCCATCGGCGAACGGCAGGCGCTCGGCGGCGCCCAGTACGGTGCGGATGTTACCCAGCCCGCGCTCCTGCGCCGCCCCTGCCACCACATCCAGCATCTGCTGGGAGAGGTCGTAGGCCACCACTTCCCTGACCTGCGGCGCGACATGAAAACTGACGTGGCCGGCACCGCAGCCCAGGTCCAGGAGCCGGGCTGTGCCCTTGCCTGCCACCTCGGCCTGCAGCAAGGCGAATTCGGCACCCTGAGCGTGCACGGTGCTGCTCAGGTAAGCCGAAGCCTGCTCGCCAAATTGCTTCTGTACTACCTGGCTGTGGGCGTTGCTGGTCATGGGGCGATCCTTTTGGGCAAGGGAAACGGCGCTCGCTGGCAAGCCAGCTCCTACAACGCCATCCGTAGGGGCCGGCTTGCCGTCGATCAGGCAATCAGGCGTCGCGGAACAGCCAGGGCTGGCTGGCGCGATGCTTGGCCTCGAAGGCGGCGATGGCGTCGCCGTCCTGCAGGGTCAGGCCGATGTCGTCCAGACCGTTGAGCAGGCAATGCTTGCGGAAGGCATCGATCTCGAACTTCAGCACCTTGCCGTCGGGGCGGGTCACGGTCTGCGCTTGGAGGTCGATGCGCAACTGGTAGCCCGGAGTAGCCTCGACCTGCTGGAACAGCTCGTCGATTTCAGCGTCGCTCAGGATGATCGGCAGCAAGCCGTTCTTGAAGCTGTTGTTGAAGAAGATGTCGGCGTAGCTGGGCGCGATGATGCTGCGAAAACCGTACTCCTCCAGGGCCCACGGCGCGTGCTCGCGGCTGGAGCCGCAACCGAAGTTTTCCCGGGCCAGCAACACGCTGGCACCCTGGTAACGCTCGGCGTTGAGCACGAAATCCTTGTTCAACGGGCGCTTGGAGTTGTCCTGGTAGGGCTGGCCCACGTCCAGGTAGCGCCATTCGTCGAACAGGTTGGGGCCAAAGCCGGTGCGCTTGATCGACTTGAGAAACTGCTTGGGAATGATCTGGTCGGTGTCGACGTTGGCACGATCCAGAGGCGCGACCAAACCATTGTGCTGAGTGAAAGCTTTCATGCTGCGCTCCTTAGATCAATTCACGGACGTCGACGAAACGACCGCTGACAGCGGCGGCGGCGGCCATGGCCGGGCTGACCAGGTGGGTACGCCCACCGGCACCCTGGCGCCCTTCGAAGTTGCGGTTCGAGGTCGAGGCGCAATGCTCGCCGGACTCCAGGCGGTCCGGGTTCATCGCCAGGCACATCGAGCAGCCCGGCTCACGCCATTCGAAACCGGCTTCGAGGAAGATCTTGTCCAGGCCTTCAGATTCGGCCTGCGCCTTGACCAGGCCCGAGCCCGGCACCACGATCGCCTGCTTGATGGTGGAAGCCACTTTGCGGCCCTTGGCGATGACCGCGGCGGCGCGCAAGTCTTCGATCCGCGAGTTGGTGCAGGAGCCGATGAAGACGCGGTCCAACTGAATGTCGGTGATCGCCTGATTGGCGCTCAAGCCCATGTACTTCAAGGCGCGGACGATGGAATCGCGCTTGACCAGATCCATTTCCTTGGCCGGGTCCGGTACGTTCTGATCCACCGCCAGGACCATTTCCGGGGACGTGCCCCAGCTGACCTGCGGCTTGATCTGTGCGGCATCGAGCTCGACCACGGTATCGAACTTGGCGTCGGCATCGGACACCAGGTCCTTCCAGGCCTCGACGGCCAAGTCCCATTCGGCGCCCTTGGGGGCGAACGGACGTCCCTTGACGTATGCCACGGTCTTTTCGTCCGCCGCCACCAGGCCGACACGGGCACCGGCTTCGATGGACATGTTGCAGATAGTCATGCGGCCTTCGACGGACAGCTCGCGAATCGCGCTGCCGGCGAACTCGATGGCGTGGCCGTTGCCACCGGCGGTGCCGATCTTGCCGATCACGGCCAGGACGATGTCCTTGGCGGTCACGCCGAAAGGCAAGGTGCCTTCCACGCGCACCAGCATGTTCTTCATTTTCTTGGCCACCAGGCACTGGGTGGCGAGCACGTGCTCCACCTCGGAGGTGCCGATGCCATGGGCCAGGGCGCCGAAAGCACCGTGGGTCGAGGTGTGGGAGTCACCACAGACCACGGTCATGCCCGGCAAGGTGGCGCCCTGCTCCGGGCCGATCACGTGGACGATGCCCTGGCGCACGTCGTTCATCTTGAATTCGACGATGCCGTATTCATCGCAGTTGTCGTCGAGGGTCTGCACCTGGAGGCGGGAAACCTGGTCGGCGATCGCTTCTATCCCGCCCTTGCGCTCCGGCGTGGTCGGTACGTTGTGGTCCGGGGTGGCGATGTTGGCATCGATGCGCCATGGCTTGCGCCCGGCCAGACGCAGGCCTTCGAAGGCTTGCGGCGAGGTCACTTCGTGGATGATGTGACGATCGATATAGATCAGCGCCGAACCATCGTCGCGCTGCTTGACCAAATGCGAATCCCAGAGCTTGTCGTAGAGCGTCTTGCCGGCCATCGGACCATTCCTCATCAGCTTGTTTCTATGCCCCGGGCTCCGATCGTGCGCCGATCAATAACCCTTTGGCTTGTGAGGCCGATCCTATGGCGTTAGATTAAATAACTCAAATTCATATTTTTCATGCTTTGGATAACCAACTGGAATGCAACTATGGACCTGGCCAACCTCAACGCCTTTATAGCCATCGCCGAGACCGGCAGCTTTTCCGGCGCCGGCGAACGCCTGCACCTGACCCAGCCAGCCATCAGCAAACGCATCGCCGGCCTGGAGCAGCAACTCAACGTGCGGCTGTTCGACCGCCTGGGGCGGGAGATCGGCCTGACCGAGGCCGGGCGTGCCCTGCTACCCCGGGCCTACCAGATCATCAATGTGCTGGATGACACCCGCCGCGCCCTGACCAACCTCACCGGCGAAGTCAGTGGGCGCCTGACCCTGGCCACCAGCCATCACATTGGCCTGCACCGCCTGCCGCCATTGCTGCGGGCCTTCACCCGGCGCTACCCGCAAGTGGCCCTGGACATCCAGTTCCTCGACTCCGAAGTGGCCTACGAGGAAATCCTCCATGGCCGCGCCGAACTGGCAGTGATCACCCTGGCCCCCGAGCCCCACTCCCTGGTCAAGGCCACTGCGGTCTGGGACGACCCGCTGGACTTCGTCGCCGCGCCGGAACACCCGCTGGTCAGCAGCGGCCAGGTGAGCCTGGCGGATATTGCCCTGCATCCCGCAGTTTTCCCCGGCGGCAATACCTTTACCCACCATATTGTCCAACGCCTGTTTGAAGCCCAGGGCCTGACGCCGAACATCGCCATGAGTACTAACTATCTGGAAACTATAAAGATGATGGTGTCCATCGGCCTGGCCTGGAGCGTGCTGCCACGCACCATGCTCGACGACCAGGTGGCGCGCATTCCTTTACCGGGCATACAGCTGCACCGCCAGCTAGGCTATATCCTGCATACCGAACGGACACTTTCGAACGCTGCGCGGGCTTTCATGGCCTTACTGGATGCACAAGTCGATTGGCCAGGGAACCCGGCATAACACTCCGGGTATCGCCCGTGCCACGCCGCAGCGCCATGAGTATCCCGCACCCGACGAATGACTCAGCTCAAGGCCTGACCTCCATGCCCAAACCCGCTGACCGTATTCCGCCCTTGCCGCGTATCCATGCTGTCGACCCCCGGGAGTCGGAGCAAAGCTGGGAAAACGCACCGCAGCTGCTCGCCGCCCTCAATGGTGCGCGCCTGGGGGCCTGGTATTGGGATATTGAAAGCGGGCAGATCAGTTGGTCCCGTGGCACCCAGGCGCTGTTCGGCTTCGATCCGCGCCAGCCTTTGCCGGAAAACCTCGAATACCTCGACCTGCTGCCCATCGAGGACCGGGCCAGGACGATTCGCGCCTTTCATTCAGTGCTGGCCGGCGCGCCGCTGGAACACGCCATGCACCACCGCATCCGCTGGCCCGACGGCAGCCTGCACTGGCTGGAGATCAACGGCAGCGTGTTACCGGACAAGCACGGCAAGCCGCGAATGATCGGGGTGATCCGCGAGATCACCCACCAGCGCCAACGCGAAGAAGCCCTCAGCAGTTCGGAAAAGCGCTTTGCCACGCTGTTTCACCTGTGCCCCAACACCGTGCTGCTGACCCGCCTGGAAGATGGCCTGATCAGCGAGGCCAACCAGTACTTCGAAAGCCAGTTCGGCTGGCCCGCCGAGCACGTGATCGGCCGTACCACCCTGGAGATCGGCCTGTGGGTCAACCCCGAACAGCGCGCCCAACTGATCAAGGCGGTCCAGAAGAAGGGCCAGGCCGCCAGCCTCGAAGTGCAATTTCGCGCCAGCAACGGGCAGATCCATGACGGCATCCTCAGTGCCCAGAAGGTTGAACTGGAGGGCAAGGCCTACCTGCTCAGCACCTTTCTCGACACCAGCGAGCGCAAACGATCCGAACAGGCGCTCAAGGATAGCCAGGAACGCCTGGACCTGGCCCTGGATTCGGCGCAACTGGGCACCTGGGACTGGCACATTCCCAGCGGCATGCTCTACGGCTCGGCCCGCGCCGCGCAATTGCACGGCCTGGAACCCATCCCTTTCCATGAATCCTTCGACGCCTTCTTCGAAGGCGTACCCACCGAAGAGCGCAACTCCATGCGCGATGCCTACCGCAGCCTGCGCGAAGGCCCGGCGGGCAACTATCAACTGACCTACCGGGTGCAACTGGAGGACGGCAGCTCGCGCTACCTGGAAAGCCGCGCCCGCCTCTACCGCGACGAACAGGGCAGCCCGCTGCGCATGGCCGGCACTCTGCTGGACATCACCGAGCAGGTGGAACGGGAACAGCGCCTGATCACCTCCGAAGAGAAATTCGCCAGCCTGTTCCAGGTCAGCCCCGACCCAATCTGCGTGACCTTGCTGGAAACCGGTCAGTTCATCGAGATCAACTCCAGCTTCACCCAGACCTTCGGCTGGACCCTGGACGAAGTGCTCAACCGCAGCGCCGAACAGATCGGCCTTTGGGAAGATGCCGCGCCGCGCCTGCGGCGCATCGAGCAGGTGATTCGTGAACAGGCGCTGAATAATGTGGCAGTGGTGGTCCACCACAAGAACGGCCAGCCGCTGACCTGCATCATTTCCAGCCGCCTGATCACCGTGGACAAGCAGCCCTGCATCGTCACCAACCTGCGGGACATCACCCAGCAGCAGCGCTCGGAGGCGGCCCTCAAGGCCAGCGAAGAGAAGTTCGCCAAGGCCTTTCACTCCAGCCCTGACGCCATCAGCATCACCGAGCGCGATACGGGCCGCTACCTGGAAGTCAACGATGGTTTCTGCCGCCTGACCGGCCACCGCAACGACGAGGTGATCGGCCGCACCATGTACCAGATCGGCATCTGGGCCGAAGAAGCGCAACTCTCCACCTTGCTGGCGGAGCTCCAGATCAAGGGCCGGGTGCACCACCTGGAAATGCTCGGGCGCAACAAGCGCGGGGAAATCCTCACCCTGGAAGTCTCGGTGGAACCCATCACCCTCAACGAAACGCCCTGCCTGCTAATGACCGCCCGGGACGTCAGCCTGCTGAAGAACGCCCAGGCACAGATCCGCCACCTGGCTTACCACGACCCCCTGACCAACCTGCCCAACCGCGCCCTGCTGATGGACCGCCTGAGCCAGCAGATTGCCCTGCTCAAGCGTCATAACCTGCGCGGCGCCCTACTGTTTCTCGACCTCGATCACTTCAAGCACATCAACGATTCCCTGGGCCACCCGGTGGGCGACACCGTGTTGAAAATCATCACCGCCCGGCTCGAAGCCAGCGTGCGCATGGAAGACACCGTGGCACGCCTGGGCGGCGATGAGTTCGTGGTCCTGCTGAGTGGCCTTGAGGGCACGCGCAACGAAGTCAGCGAACAAGTCCGCCAGCTGGCCGACACCCTGCGCGAATTGCTGTCCGAACCGATGTTCCTCGATGGCCAGCGCCTGCAGGTCACCCCGAGCATCGGTGTGGCACTGATTCCCGACCACGGCTCGACCCCCACCGACCTGCTCAAGCGCGCCGACATCGCCCTTTATCGGGCCAAGGATTCAGGGCGCAACACCACCCAGATGTTCCACAACACCATGCAAAAAGCCGCCAGCGAACGCCTGCGCATGGAAACCGACCTGCGCCTGGCCCTGTCCCGGGGCGAATTCAGCGTGCACTTCCAGCCCCAGGTGGACGCCCGCGACAACCGCATCGTCGGCGCCGAAGCCTTGGTGCGCTGGCAACACCCGGAGTTGGGCGCACAGTCGCCGACCGAGTTCATCAAGGTGCTGGAGGACAGCGGCCTGATCCTCGAAGTGGGCACCTGGATTCTCGACGAGGCCTGCCTGGCCTTCAGCCAGTTGATCGATCAGAAACTGGTGGATCCCCAGCACTTCAGCCTGTGCGTCAACATCAGCCCGCGGCAGTTCCGCCAGACCGACTTTGTCGAGCGGGTCGAACACAGCCTGCACGCCTACGCACTGCCCTCGAGCCTGCTGAAGCTGGAGATCACCGAAGGCATCGTGATCCAGAACCTGGAAGACACCATCAACAAGATGCGCCGGCTGAAGAAACTCGGAGTGAGCTTTGCCATGGACGACTTCGGCACCGGCTACTCGTCCCTGACCTACCTCAAGCGCTTGCCGGTGGACACCTTGAAGATCGACCAGTCCTTCGTCCGCGATGCGACCCACGACCCCAACGATGCGGAAATCATCCGGGCCATTGTCGCCATGGCCCGCAGCCTGAACCTCAAGGTCATCGCCGAAGGCGTGGAAACCCCGCAGCAGCTCGAATTCCTCCAGGGCCTGGAGTGCCACCTGTACCAGGGTTTCCTCCATAGCAGGCCGTTGCCGCTGAGCGAATTCAAGAAGCTGTTGGAATGACAGGCACGAAAAAGGGCGCCACCAGGGCGCCCTTTTTTTGCAGCGGTCTTAGTGTTGCAGAGCCGCCTGCTGCGCACCGTTGATCGGGATGCGCTTGGCTTTGGCCTCTTCCGGCACAACCCGCAGCAGGTCGATATTCAACAGACCGTTGCTCAAGGCCGCGGCCTTGACCTCGATATGGTCGGCCAGGCGGAAGGACAGCTTGAATGCACGCTGGGCAATGCCCTGGTGCAGGTAAGTGACGCTTTCATTGGCATCGCGCTTGCCACCGCTCACGGTCAACACGCCTTTTTCCACTTGCAGTTCCAGGTCTTCTTCCTGGAAACCGGCGGCGGCAATGACGATGCGGTATTGATCGTCAGCGTGTTTCTCAACGTTGTAGGGTGGGTAGCTGCTGCCTGGTTCGTTGCGCAGTGCCGACTCGAACAGATCATTGAAACGGTCGAAGCCGACAGAGGAACGGAACAGTGGAGCCAAGGAAAATGCAGTACTCATGGGTGTTTCTCCTGATTATTCAGCGAGTGGTTATCTCCGCGACCCGAATTCGGCATCGCGTACCCAAGAGATAGGGATGGGCTCCAGCGTTTCAAGACATGCCTTAAAAATTTTTTACGCCGCCTCGCTCCGGGGCATGCCCAACAGGCGCCCGACCTGATCCAGCTCGGTTTCCCGGCGCAGGGCGGTGAACAGTTCGACCGCTTCCGGGTAGTTGCGGGTCAGCATCGCCAGCCATTGCTTCAGGCGCCCCGGCGCCGAACGCGGGGTCAGTTGCACCACTACCTGAGCCCAGAAATCCTGGAGCATCGGCTGCAGGTCGGCCCAGGACATTTCCACCACTTCTTCACCGGCCCGGGCTGCGGCGATCTGCCGGGCCAGATCGGGACGCGAAACCAGCCCGCGACCCAGCATGATGTCCTCGACGCCGCTGATTTCCCGGCAACGGCGCCAGTCCTCGACGCTCCAGATATCCCCGTTGGCGAACACCGGCACCTTGACCACTTCCTGCACCCGCGGGATCCACTCCCAATGGGCCGGCGGCTTGTAGCCGTCGACCTTGGTCCGCGCGTGCACCACGATATGTTCGGCGCCACCCTCGGCCAGCGCTGTGGCACAGACCAGCGAGCCATCCGGGCTGTCGAAGCCCAGGCGCATTTTCGCCGTGACCGGAATGTGCGCCGGCACCGCACGCCGCACATGCTCGACGATCTGGTTCAGCAGCTCGGGCTCCTTGAGCAGCACCGCCCCGCCCCGGGACTTGTTGACGGTCTTGGCCGGGCAACCGAAGTTCAGGTCGATGACCTCACTGCCCAGCTCACAGGCCAGGGCCGCGTTCTCTGCCAGGCACACCGGGTCCGAACCCAGCAACTGCACTCGCAGCGGCACGCCGGCCGCGGTGTGTGCACCGTGCAGCAGTTCGGGGGCGAGCTTGTGGAAGTAGGCAGGCGTCAACAGGCGGTCATTGACGCGGATGAACTCGGTGACACACCAGTCGATCCCGCCAACACGAGTCAGTACATCCCGCAGGATGTTGTCGACCAACCCCTCCATGGGCGCCAGGGCAATTTGCATGAAACACACTCGACAAGAAAACGGGCAAAAAAACGTCCGCCAGTTTACTGGGTTTCGACCTTCAGCAGGAGTTTTACAGGGGCGAGCCAGCCGTTGCAGGCGCCTTCGCTGGCAAACCGGCGCCTGCACGGGCACAGGGAGGTGTCAGGCGCCCTGCAGGGCCGGGCCGTAACCGTCCAGGAACTCGGCGGGCATGCGCTTGGGCTTGCCGGTGGACAGCTCGATGCAGACAAAGGTGGTCTGGGCCCGCAACAGGGTCGTACCGTCGCTCGGGCGCATCAGCTGGAAACGCCGGGTCATCTTCAGGCGCTGGTCCCAATCGACGATCCAGGTGGCCAGTTGCAGCTCATCGCCTTCATAGGCCGCCGCCAGGTAATCGATCTCGTGCCGCACCACGGCCATCGCCCGGTCCAGGCGCCGGTATTCGGCCAGGTCCAGCCCCAGGCGTTGCGAATGTCGCCAGGCGCAACGCTCCAGCCAGGTCACGTAGACCGCATTGTTGGCGTGCCCGAGGCCATCGATATCCTCGGCGGCCACCTGCAGATCGATGACGAATGGCGTTGCCAGATCCCAACTCATGCCCGACTCCCGGTCAGTTTTTTTGACCGGGGCAGTGTAACGGATGCTCAGGCCGATTGGCGCGCTTGCAGATGCCGTCCACTGACCAGCGCCACCACCGCATCCACCACTCGGGAGTCGGCCAATATCCGCTGGTGGCCACCTTCACTCAAGCGCAGGAGACGGCTGTCGAACCAGGCCTGGTGGATGAGCTCCGATTCCTTGACCGGAACGAAGAGGTCATCTTCGGCGTGAATGATCAGGCCGGGCATATCCAACTGATACTGGGCCACGTCCATGGCGGCGGCGCGCATTCCGACCTTCTTCTCCACCTGGCGGATAAAGGCGGAACGCGCCCTGGGCGGCAACCGCATGTAGCTGGCAAAACCGCGCAACACGGCCAGGATACGTGCCGGCGCGGCAATACTGACCAGGGTTTCGGTGCGCAGGCCCAATTGCACCGCGAGCATGGCGCTGGCACCGCCCATGGAGTGGCCGATCACCGCGCGCAGGGGCGGCAATTCGGCTGCTGCCTCCAGCATCGCCCGGGCAAACAGTGCCACGTTTGCCTCATCGCCCGGGGAACGACCATGGGCCGGGCCATCCAGCGCCACGGCGGTATAGCCGGCGGCCACCAGGGCCTCGATCAGGCTGGCAAACTGCGTGGGCCGCCCTTCCCAGCCGTGCATCAGCAATACCGTCGGCCCCTGGCCCCAACGCAGGGCTGAAAGCCCGAAACGCAAGGTCAGGCGCTCGGCACGCGCCAGCAGGGGCAACTCCCACTTTCGTGGCGGCAGCTCGCGAGGGGTCATGAACAAATGACGCATCCGATTCGCCGCCCATTGCGGCGCCACCCACCCCAGAGTGCCATTGACGCCACGAATCCAGCTCAATCTGCTCATCACCTACCTCGCCGTTGCACTTCAGGTCATAGCACCGCCGACTTGGCGGCACGCAGCAAACGATCGGACAACTCGCCGGGCCCCAAGGCCCGCGCCAGGGACAGGCCGCCAACCATCAGCGCCATGTCGGCCAAGGCCTTGTCGGTATCTTCGGGGCTGGCAGCCAGTTGCGCGACCATCAGCTCCATGTGTTCGTTCAAGGCCTTGCGAAAGCTCTCGGGCAAGCGCCCCAGTTCGCCGACCGAGGCTGGAATCGGGCACGCCTGCTCGGTGGAGTCGCGGTGTTTGCGCGACAGATAGAACGCCGCTGCCAACGCCCGGCGCTCTTCGCCGCTGAGGCTTGCATCCATTTCATCGAGCAGGCCGCGTCGATGGGAAAGCAACTGAGTGAAAGCCTCCAGCATCAGCGCATCCTTGCTCTCAAAGTGCGCATAGAAGCCGCCTACAGTCAGGCCGGCAGCCCCCATCACCTCACCCACACTCGGTTCGGCCGGGCCGCGCTGGATCAGTGCAGAACTGGCGGCCTGGAGAATACGTTCGCGGGTTTGAGCTTTTTTGTCGTTCATCGTTACCTCCGAATATTACGGAAAAAATATTATTCTCATAATAATTTTCCGCAAGTCGCCAGTGTGACCGTCGGTCAGAAGCGCAGGCTGAGGAAGAAAGAGAAATTGGCCGAAGGCCAGAAAAACAAAAGGGTCATTCAATGATTGAATGACCCTTAAAAATCCCGCAGAGCGGGTAAACGTGGCGTCCCCTAGGGGACTCGAACCCCTGTTACCGCCGTGAAAGGGCGGTGTCCTAGGCCACTAGACGAAGGGGACACAAACCCTTCTAACAGCTGATCAGTGCTGAGTACTGATCGATCCAAGGCCGGTGTGGCCAAGCCTTGAACTGTAAATTGGTGGAGCTAGACGGGATCGAACCGTCGACCTCTTGCATGCCATGCAAGCGCTCTCCCAGCTGAGCTATAGCCCCGGATTTTCGCCTCGCGGCGCAGCGACATCTTGCAACATCGCTTGTGTGAAACTGGCGTCCCCTAGGGGACTCGAACCCCTGTTACCGCCGTGAAAGGGCGGTGTCCTAGGCCACTAGACGAAGGGGACGCAAACCCTTCTGTACAACTGACCGGTGCTGAGTACCGATCGATTCAAGGCCGGTGTGGCCAGGCCTTGAACTGCAAATTTGGTGGAGCTAGACGGGATCGAACCGTCGACCTCTTGCATGCCATGCAAGCGCTCTCCCAGCTGAGCTATAGCCCCGGATTTTCGCCTCGCGGCGCAGCGACATCTTGCAACATCGCTTGTGTGAAACTGGCGTCCCCTAGGGGACTCGAACCCCTGTTACCGCCGTGAAAGGGCGGTGTCCTAGGCCACTAGACGAAGGGGACGCAAACCCTTCTGTACAACTGACCGGTGCTGAGTACCGATCGATTCAAGGCCGGTGTGGCCAGGCCTTGAACTGCAAATTTGGTGGAGCTAGACGGGATCGAACCGTCGACCTCTTGCATGCCATGCAAGCGCTCTCCCAGCTGAGCTATAGCCCCTCATCGCTGAGGACGGGGCGAATCTTAAGGGGCGATCGGAAGGCTGTCAATTTTTTTTCCGTTTTTTGAAAAAAAATTTGCCGGGATAACAATCACTTACCGCCCCGCCCGGAAAACCCGGGGTTTTGCGGCCCTCTGCGCCTGCGGCGAGTCGCACAAAACACTCGCCGCAAGCCTCAAAGAACCACCAGAAGCCGCAATCAACCCGCCTGGCGCTTGAGTTTCAAGCGTAGTCGAAAAGCTCCCCGCCCCTGTCGGCTGCCCTTGGGCAAAAACGCCTCAGGCGATGGCGCCGAGGAGTTTTTCCCATTCCTTGTTTTCTTTCTTCGACACACCACCCAGCAGATCGATGGCCTGGCGCAGACGGAACCGGGTCAGGTCCGGACCGAGGATTTCCATGGCATCGAGCACCGACACCGAACTGGCCTGGCCAGTAATGGCGGCAAACATCAGCGGCATGGCATCGCGCAGTTTCAGCTCCAGAGACTCAACCACCGCCTGGATGGTCGCGGTGATGCTGTCTTTCTCCCACTGACGCAGGCTTTCGAGCTTCCACAGGATCAATTGCATCAGCTGACGCACCTGATCGCCGGACAGCTTCTTGGACTCGAACAGCTTGGCATCCGGGTTCACCCCACCGGCGAAGAAGAAGCCGGCCAGCGGTGCGATCTGGCTGAAGGTTTCGACCCGGCCCTGTACGTGCGGTGCGATCTTCATCATGTAATCGGGGTTCAGCGCCCAGGTCTGCACCCGGCTGGCGAACTCCTGCACCGGCAGGTCACGCAGCCACTGGCCGTTGAGCCAGGACAGCTTCTCGATATCGAAGATCGGCCCCCCCAGGGACACCCGCGTCAGGTCGAAATTGTCGACCATTTCCTGCAGCGAGAACTTTTCGCGCTCGTCCGGCATCGACCAGCCCATGCGGCCCAGGTAGTTGAGCATGGCTTCCGGCATGAAGCCCATGCGCTCGTAGAAGGTTACCGAGGTCGGGTTCTTGCGCTTGGACAGCTTGCTCTTGTCCGGGTTGCGCAGCAGCGGCATGTAGCACAGCTGCGGCTGCTCCCAGCCGAAGTACTCGTAGAGCAGGATCAGCTTGGGCGCCGACGGCAGCCATTCTTCGCCGCGCAGCACGTGGGTGATGCCCATCAGGTGGTCGTCGACCACGTTGGCCAGGAAGTAGGTCGGCAGGCCATCGGTCTTCATCAGCACTTGCATGTCCATGCGATCCCACGGGATCTCGACATCGCCGCGCAGCATGTCCGGCACCACGCAGACGCCTTCGGTAGGCACTTTCATGCGGATCACGTGAGGCTCGCCGGCCGCCAGGCGCCGGGCCACTTCTTCCTTGGACAGCAGCAGGGCCCGGCCGTCATAGCGCGGGGTTTCGCCACGGGCCATCTGTTCGGCACGCATCTGGTCCAGCTCTTCGGCGGTGCAGAAGCACGGGAAGGCGTGGCCCAGGTCCACCAGTTGCTGAGCGTACTTCTGGTAGATGTCGCCACGCTCGCTCTGGCGATACGGGCCGTGAGGGCCGCCAACGTCCGGGCCTTCGCTCCAGTTGATGCCCAACCAGCGCAAGGCGTCGAAAATCTGCTGCTCGGACTCCCGGGTCGAACGCAACTGATCGGTGTCTTCGATACGCAGGATGAACTCACCGCCATGCTGCTTGGCAAAGCAATAGTTGAACAAAGCGATGTAGGCGGTACCTACGTGGGGATCCCCGGTAGGCGATGGCGCGATGCGCGTGCGGACGGTGGTCATGGCATGTCTCGAAAGGAAAGAAAAACGAGGAATAAAACAGGGGGCGAATGGTAACAGGCGACGGCAGCCCCGCTCCAGTGAGGAGGGCATTTAAGCCAAGGTTGCGACTCCAGGCCGCTGCCAGCCTGTTGAAGGGCCAATAATCAGCCCATGGCATTTACCGCCCAGTGGCTATATGCCAGATTCGCCCGCTGATAGATCTCCTTACACTTTTATTGAATACAGCCAGCCCATGCCAGCCCAACTCAAGCGTCGCCTGTTTGTCTTTCTGTCCCTGGTCCTGTTGATTGCCCTGGGTTTTCTTGCCCACTGGTGGTTCCACGGGCGCTTTTACGAGACCACGGACAACGCCTACGTGCAGGGCGAGATCACCCGGGTCTCCAGCCAACTGAGCGCGCGAATCGAAGAAGTGCTGGTGCAGGACAACCAGCATGTGGAACAGGGCCAGTTGCTGGTACGCCTGGAAGGGCAGGACTTCCAACTGGCGGTGGACCGCGCCCAGGCCGCCCTGGATACCCGCGAGGCCGAACGCCTGCAGGCCCAGAGCAAGCTGACCCAGCAAGCCAGCCTGATTGCCGCGGGCCAGGCCCAGGTGGCGTCGAGCCAGGCCAGCCTGGGCCGCTCGCAGATCGACCTGTCTCGGGCCCAGACCCTGCGCAAGCCCGGTTACGTCTCCGAGGAGCGGGTCACTACCCTTTCCGCCGACAACCATATCGCCCGCTCCCAGGTGGCCAAGGCCGAAGCCGACCTGCAGGGCCAGCGCCAGCAAGTCAATGCCCTGAACGCCGAGATCAAGCGCCTCGATGCACAGATCGCCAATGCCCGGGCCGACCTGGCGCAAGCACGACTGAACCTGACCCGTAGCGAGATCCACGCCCCCATCAGCGGCCTCATCGGCCAGCGCGCCGCACGCAATGGCCAGGTGGTGCAGGCCGGCGCCTATCTGCTGTCGATCGTTCCGGACCAGGACATCTGGATCCAGGCCAACTTCAAGGAAACCCAGATTGGCCACATGCAGCCAGGGCAAAAGGCCGAGCTGACCTTCGACGCCTACGGCGATACGCCGATCCAGGCCCGGGTCGACAGCCTGTTCGCCGCCTCCGGCGCGCAATTCAGCCTGCTGCCGCCAGACAATGCCACCGGCAACTTCACCAAGGTGGTACAGCGCATTCCGGTCAAACTGACCTTCGCAGCCGACAATCCCCTGCGGGGCAAGATCCGCCCCGGCATGTCGGTAACCGTGAAGGTCAACGTCAAAGACCCCGTCGATGGCCGGTGATCAACTGCTGCGTCCGGTGGGCGAACCCACCCGGCGCGACTGGATCGCGGTGATGAGTGCCATGCTCGGCGCCTTCATGGCGGTGCTCGACATCCAGATCACCAACTCCTCGCTCAAGGACATCCAGGGCGCGCTGTCCGCTACCCTGGAGGAAGGCTCGTGGATCTCCACTTCCTACCTGGTGGCGGAGATCATCATGATCCCCCTCACCGCCTGGCTGGTGCAGCTACTCTCGGCCCGGCGCCTGGCGGTCTGGGTCTCGGTGGGTTTTCTTATTGCCTCCCTGCTCTGCTCCATGGCCTGGAGCCTGGAAAGCATGATCGTGTTCCGCGCCTTGCAAGGCTTTACCGGTGGCGCCCTGATCCCCCTGGCGTTCACCCTGACCCTGATCAAGCTCCCCGAGCATCACCGGGCCAAGGGCATGGCCATGTTCGCCATGACCGCCACTTTCGCCCCCTCCATTGGCCCGACCCTGGGCGGCTGGCTCACGGAAAACTGGGGTTGGGAGTACATCTTCTATATCAACGTGCCGCCGGGCCTGCTGATGATCGCGGGCCTGCTGTATGGCCTGGAAAAGAAGGAAGCTCACTGGGAACTGCTGAAAAGCACCGACTACGCCGGCATTCTCACCCTCGGCCTGGGCCTGGGTTGCCTGCAGGTATTTCTTGAGGAAGGCCACCGCAAGGACTGGCTGGAATCGAGCCTGATCGTCACCCTGGGCAGCATCGCCCTGATCAGCCTGGTCACCTTCGTCATCGTCCAGGTCTCCAGGCCCAACCCGCTGATCAACCTGGGCATCCTGCGCAATCGCAACTTCGGCCTGTCGAGTATCTCCAGCCTGGGCATGGGCGTTGGCCTGTACGGTTCGATCTACCTGCTGCCGCTGTACCTGGCGCAGATCCAGAACTACAACGCGCTGCAGATCGGCGAAGTGATCATGTGGATGGGGGTGCCGCAGTTGTTCCTGATTCCCCTGGTGCCCAAGCTGATGCAGTTCATTTCACCGAAATGGCTGTGCACCCTGGGCTTTGGCCTGTTCGGCCTGGCGAGTTTTTCGTCGGGGGTGCTCAACCCGGACTTTGCCGGGCCGCAGTTCAACCAGATCCAGATCATTCGCGCCCTGGGCCAGCCGCTGATCATGGTCACCATCTCGCTGATCGCCACGGCTTATATACAGCCCCAGGACGCGGGATCGGCCTCCAGCCTGTTCAACATCTTGCGCAACCTCGGTGGCGCCATCGGCATTGCCCTGCTGGCGACCTTGCTGGATGCCCGGACCAAGACCTATTTCGACTACCTGCGCGAAGCCGTTGTGCCCAGCAATCCCCAGGTGGCGGAACGCCTGGCAACCCTCACCGAGAAGTTCGGCAGCGAGACCGCAGCCCTGGGCAAGCTCAGCGAAATCACCCACCAGCAGGCACAGATCATGGCCTACAACGACGCCTTCCATTTCGTCGGCATTGCCCTGGGCATCAGCATGCTGGCGATCCTGCTGACCAAGGCCCTGCCCAAGGGCCTCAAGGCCGGCGAAGCCCACTGACCCACGAATTGCCTGTAGGAGCTGGCTTGCCAGCGAATAGACTCCCAACCCTTGCACAGGATTTGAGGGCCTCTTCGCCGGCAAGCCGGCTCCTACGAGGGATCGAGCGTCGTTAGACGGTGAGCAAGCGCTCGCGCAGCTTGGTGATTTCGTCGCGCATCTGCGCCGCGGCTTCGAACTCCAGGTCGCGGGCCAGTTGGTACATCTTCTCTTCGAGCTGGCGAATGCGCTTGGTGATCTCGCTGGGCGAGCGCAGTTCGTTTTCGTAGCGGGCGTTTTCCTCCGCGGCCTTGGCCATGCCCTTGCGTTTCTTGCTGCGCGAACCGGGCACGGTGGCGCCTTCCATGATGTCGGCAACGTCCTTGACCACACCCTTGGGGGTGATGCCATTGGCCAGGTTGAAGGCGATCTGCTTGTCGCGACGGCGCTCGGTCTCGCCAATCGCCCGCTCCATGGAGCCGGTGATGCGATCGGCATAGAGAATCGCCCGGCCATTGAGGTTACGCGCGGCCCGGCCGATGGTCTGGATCAGCGAACGCTCGGAACGCAGGAAGCCTTCCTTGTCGGCATCGAGAATCGCCACCAGGGACACTTCCGGCATGTCCAGGCCCTCACGCAGCAGGTTGATCCCCACCAGCACATCGAAAGTGCCCAGGCGCAGGTCGCGGATGATCTCCACCCGCTCCACGGTGTCGATGTCCGAGTGCAGGTAGCGCACACGCACGCCATGGTCGGCCAGGTAATCGGTAAGGTCCTCGGCCATGCGCTTGGTCAGGGTGGTCACCAGTACCCGCTCTTCCACGGCCACACGCTTGGTGATTTCCGACAGCAGGTCGTCCACCTGGGTCAGGGCCGGGCGCACTTCCACTTGCGGGTCCACCAGCCCGGTGGGGCGCACCACCTGCTCCACCACGCGCCCGGCGTGTTCAGCCTCATAGTTGCCCGGGGTGGCAGAGACGAAGATGGTCTGCGGGCTCACCCCTTCCCACTCGTCAAAACGCATTGGCCGGTTATCCAGAGCCGATGGCAGGCGGAAGCCGTACTCAACCAGGGTTTCCTTGCGCGAGCGGTCACCCTTATACATGGCGCCGACCTGGGGCACGCTGACGTGGGATTCGTCGATCACCAGCAAGGCATCCGCCGGCAGGTAGTCGTACAAGGTAGGTGGCGCCGCGCCAGCGGGACGCCCCGAGAGGTAGCGCGAGTAGTTCTCGATGCCGTTGCAGTAGCCCAGTTCGAGGATCATCTCCAGGTCGAAACGGGTGCGCTGCTCCAGGCGCTGGGCTTCCACCAGCTTGTTGTTGGAGCGCAGGTATTCCAGGCGCTCCTGCAACTCCACCTTGATCCCTTCGATGGCGTCCAGCAGGGTTTCCCGCGGGGTCACGTAGTGGCTCTTGGGGTAGAAGGTGAAGCGCGGCAGTTTGCGGATCACTTCACCGGTCAAGGGGTCGAAGGCGCTGATGCTTTCCACTTCGTCATCGAACAGCTCGATGCGGATCGCTTCCAGGTCCGACTCCGCCGGATAGATGTCGATCACATCGCCACGCACGCGGAAGGTGGCGCGGGCGAAATCCATGTCGTTGCGGGTGTACTGCAAGTCCGCCAGGCGGCGCAGCAGGGCGCGCTGATCGAGTTTGTCCCCGCGATCCACGTGCAGGACCATCTTCAGGTAGGTTTCCGGGCTGCCCAGGCCATAGATGCACGACACCGTGGTGACGATGATGGCGTCCTTGCGCTCCAGCAGCGCCTTGGTCGCGGACAGGCGCATCTGCTCGATATGGTCGTTGATCGAGGCGTCCTTCTCGATAAAGGTGTCGGAGGACGGCACATAGGCTTCGGGCTGGTAGTAGTCGTAGTAGGAAACGAAGTACTCCACCGCGTTGTTCGGGAAGAAGGCCTTGAACTCACCATACAGCTGCGCCGCCAGGGTCTTGTTCGGCGCCAGCACCAGGGTCGGGCGCTGCACCTGGGCGATCACGTTGGCGATGCTGAAGGTCTTGCCCGAACCGGTCACACCGAGCAGGGTCTGGTGGGCCAGCCCGGCCTCGATGCCTTCGACCATCAGGCGAATGGCTTCCGGCTGGTCGCCGGCGGGCTGGAAGCGGGTGACTAGCTGGAATTCAGACATAACGTACCTCTGGGATCATTCGTGCGCGGCAATACCGTACAGGAACAGGAAAGACCGCGTACGACCCATGTCGCCGAGGAAAAAAACCGGAATATCCTTGATGTGGAGCCGATTACCACAGCTTTCAAGGCAAAGGTCCTACACCCGCTGACACCCTGGTTATTGCAATAAGACTAACGGTCGAAAAATAAAGCGAAAAACTTGGCGCAAAAGGTCAATAGCCTGTCGCCCCACGCGATGATGGCCTCTATACTAGCTCCCCGTTTGTGCACCGCTCTAGTGCATTCGGCTGGAGCGCGACACGTCCCTCCACACTCCATTCAGAGCCGCCGTAAAAATGAGCCTGTTCTCCGCTGTCGAAATGGCACCACGCGATCCTATCCTGGGCCTCAACGAAGCATTCAACACCGATACCCGCACCGATAAGGTCAACCTTGGGGTGGGCGTGTACTGCAACGAGGAGGGACGCATTCCGCTCCTGCGCGCCGTTGTCGAAGCCGAGACGATTCGCGCCGCCCAACATGCTTCCCGTGGCTACCTGCCGATCGACGGCATTGCCGCCTACGACCAGGCGGTACAGAAGCTGCTGTTCGGCAACGACTCGCCACTGCTGGCCGCTGGCCGCGTGGTCACCACCCAGGCCGTTGGCGGCACTGGCGCCCTGAAGATCGGTGCCGACTTCCTCAAGCAGTTGCTGCCCAACGCCGTGGTCGCCATCAGCGACCCGAGCTGGGAAAACCACCGCGCCCTGTTTGAGACCGCCGGCTTCCCGGTGCAGAACTACCGCTACTACGACGCGGCCACCCACGACGTGAACCGTGCTGGCCTGCTGGAAGACCTGAACGCCCTGCCGGCCCAGTCGATCGTGGTGCTGCACGCCTGCTGCCACAACCCGACCGGTGTCGACCTGAGCCCACAGGACTGGAAAGACGTCCTGGAGGTGGTCAAGGCGAAAAACCTCGTGCCCTTCCTCGACATGGCCTACCAGGGCTTTGGCGACGGCATCGACGAAGACGCCGCGGCGGTGCGCCTGTTCGCCGAGTCGGGCCTGACCTTCTTCGTTTCCAGCTCGTTCTCCAAGTCGTTCTCGCTGTACGGCGAGCGCGTTGGCGCCCTGTCCATCGTCAGCGGCTCCAAGGAAGAAAGCGCCCGCGTGCTGTCCCAGGTCAAGCGCGTGATCCGCACCAACTACTCCAACCCGCCGACCCACGGTGCAACCATCGTCGCCGCCGTGCTGAACAGCCCGGAACTGCGCGCCCAGTGGGAGCAGGAACTGGCGCAAATGCGCCTGCGGATTCGCGGCATGCGCACCCAGATGGTCGACTTGCTGGCCAAAGGCGCCCCTGAGCACGACTTCAGCTTCGTCGGTCGCCAGCGCGGCATGTTCTCCTACTCCGGCCTGACCGTTGAGCAAGTGACCCGCTTGCGCAACGAATTCGGCATCTACGCCCTGGACACCGGCCGCATCTGCGTCGCCGCGCTGAACCAGAGCAACATCCATGTCGTGACCCAGGCCATCCTGCAAGTGATCTGATTCACGACAGCGCCAACGAAAAGGGGAAGCCGGCAGGCTTCCCCTTTTTCGTTGGCGATACGTCATTGCCCTGCCCGCCCCCACAGCCTCTAGACTGTGAGCCTATGCCCCCCCTGCTGAGCGAGATCCCGATGAAAAACGATGACCTGCGGGCCGACCGCGACGAACTGGAGCATTACCTGCCCCGCTCGCAGAAACGCGAAAAGAGCCTGGTGCTGCAAATTGCCCTGGGCGTATTCCTTGGCGGACTGGCCCTGTGGCTGGTGCAACTGGCCGCAACCTCGCTGATGGCCAAGCTGATGCTTGGCACCCTGACCTTCGGCGGCTGAACCGCCCTACCCCTGCAATTGAACCAGGCGCTGGCTGGCGGCATCGTCGAACGCCACGTACAGCGCCTCGGCCACCTGGCTCTTGATGGCCTTGGCACTCTCCAGCCCCAGGACAAAACCTTCGGCCTTGCCGCCGGCACGGTTCAAATCCATCGCCGATCCGGCCTGGGTGATGGCGTCCAGCAACTTGCCGGCCTGGGGGCCAACCCCTTTGGGCAGGCTGATCTGCTCGATGCTCATGACAGCACCTCGCAGCACAGCGCGAAACAGACAGAAGGATGCTGGGATAAATCGAAGCAGATCATAAAGGCGTACCTATGCGGCTGAAGGCCGGCAGCGCGTGAAACCACTTCCGGGGCGCCATGGTAGCCCCTATCGGATCCGCCAGAGACCTGAAGACCGATAAATCCCGCAAAGTCCTGCCAGCCTTTCATTCAGATCCTCGTCGCCCTGAAAAAATATTTCTCGACTTGTTGACTTCCCTTTCTGAATCAGTAAGATACGGCGCATTCCGCGATAGCTCAGTTGGTAGAGCAAGTGACTGTTAATCACTGGGTCCCTGGTTCGAGTCCAGGTCGTGGAGCCATCTTCCTACACTGATTTGCCTTGATCCTCATGAGAGCGCCCTGCTCCTGCGGCAAATCAGCTCAAGCAGTATCCCCTTGCAAATGATTGATCCGCCTGTCATCCCGACATGCGGATAGACGCTTCATGCACGCCTGGAATCCTCCTTCGCCAACCCGGTTGCATTGCCGCAAAGGCCTGACGTAGGCTGTGCGCCTCTTTATCCAAGCAGTCAGACCCCGTGATGTTCCTGCCCGCACAGTCACCGTGCCCTTCCCCCTCGATGAGCCCTTCGGCAACCCTGGCTGTTGCCCAACTTGACTGTGCGATCAACCGTCGACGCCGTAGCGTATTGTTTGCCTTCACCTTCTCCCCGCACCCGGGCCCACGCTGATCGCGATTGAATCCGGCGCCACCCCGCTAGCCCCTCTGCTTCCACTAGGGCATCTGCCCGACAATCGCCCGCACGTCGGCCTGCGATGTCCTGCAGCGCCCGCAATAACTGTCTTTTTTGGCGCCTGACGCTTCAGACGCAGGTCTTGATCATGAACAAAGCCTTGTTAGCCGCCCTGATCCTGGGCATCTCCATTGTCGGCCTGAGCATCGGCTCCACGGTGCCGATCCTTGCCCTGCGCCTGTATCAGGCCGGCGCCTCGAACAACCAGATCGGCATCATGTCGGCGCTGCCCGCCGCAGGCATGATGCTCTCGGCCTTCCTGGTCAATGCCCTGAGCCAACGCCTGACCCGGCGCCAGATCTACCTGCTGTGTTTCAGCCTGTGCGCCTTGAGCGTGGCCGCCCTGGAACTGCCCGGGGCCAGCCTCTACAGCCTGGGCCTGGCGCGGGTCGCCATGGGCCTGGGGGCGGGGCTGATCATCATTCTCGGGGAAACCTGGGTCAATGAAATGGCCGAAGACGCCACCCGCGGACGCCTGGTAGCGGTCTACACCACCTGCTTCACCTTCTTCCAGCTCCTGGGCCCGGGCCTGGTATCGCTATTGGGCACCGAGGGGCCCGCCGTGCTGGGCATCGTCAGCGTCGGTTATGCGGTGGCGATCGCAGTGGTCTGGCTGATCCTGCCCCTGGAAGACCAGCAGCCGCTGCATTCCGAAAGTCGCACCTTTTCGGTACTGGGCTTTATCCGCATCGCGCCGGCGCTGTGCGTGGGCATCCTGTTCTTCGCGTTTTTCGACAGCGTGGTGCTGTCGCTGTTTCCGGTGTACGCCGCCACCCATGGCTACAGCATCAAGCTCGCGGCCTTGATGGTGACCATCATTCTGTTGGGCGACACCGCGTTCCAGTTCCCCCTCGGCTGGCTTTCGGACAAGCTCGGGCGCCCCGGGATCTACCTGGGCTGCGGCATCATTGCCCTGCTGATCGGCCTTGCCCTGCCACTGCTGATGCAAACGTCCACCCTGCTCTGGCCGAGCCTGGTCATCCTCGGCGCCGTGGCCGGCGGCATCTATACCCTGGCTATCGTGCTGATCGGCCAGTCCTTCAGCGGCGCCGACCTGGTGACTGCCAACGCCAGCGCCGGGCTGCTCTGGGGCATCGGCAGCCTGCTGGGCCCCTTGCTCAGCGGCGCGGCCATGAGCGGCGGCAGCTATGGGCTGCCCCTGACCCTGGCGGCGGCCGCCGCAGTGGTGGTGGTCTTCGCCCTGCCCCTGGTACGCCAGGGGCACCTCAGCAAGGCTGCCGACTGAAATACAGCGGATGCGGCCCGTGATCATTCACAGGCCGCATCTTTGTCATTACCATCGCGCGATCCGCACTCCCACCTCATGGATCCCCTCGCGATGGACCGACTCCTGCGCCTCCTGCCCCTGTACGGCCTGCTTTCCCTGTTGCCCCTGCCAGCCCTGGCCGAAGCTTCGGTGGACTGCGCCACCCTCAGCGACAACGTCTCCCTGGAAGCCGGCGAATATCGCCCGCCCCTCGAAGCCAAGGTGGTAGGCCAGGGGCGGCTGCACTTTCACAGCGGGCCGAATGCCACCTGCCTGAACAAGAAGCTCTACGTGATTCCCGGTGATGGCCTGACGGTGTACGCCTCCAGTGGAGACGGCTGGGCCCAGGTCATGTACATCGCCAAGGACGGCGAGGACTACACCGGCTGGGTCGAGGAAAAACGCCTGTTGCTGGGCAAGCACTATGGCGCAAGCGGCGCCGAGCTTCCCGATGAGGTGGCTGCATTCATCCAGCGCCACGAAGCCTGCGAGCACTTTGCCGGCGAGGAGGCCTACGACGAGGAACGCCGGGTCTTCCTGGAGAAAGCCGTGAATGAGGTCTGCACAGGCCATGATCAGCAGCTCGCCAGCTTGCGCCAGCAGTACCAGGACAACCCCGACGCCCTGCAGGCCCTGAAGCCGCTGGACAACCTGGAATAACCGACTGCAAAAAAACCGGCGCCCTGAGGGCGCCGGTTTTTTTCATGGCCGCGGTACTCGACTTCAGTGAGTGGCCTCGACACTGCCGCGCGCATGGCTCGGCTGCGAACCATCGCCGGCCTGGTTCGGTGAGTGGCCCGGCTCCTCTCCTACCAGAGGCACTTCATTGCCCTCGGCATCGTGCAGCTTGCCGCCGCTGAAGTAGTCACCCTCACGCAGTACGGCAACGTCCTGGAAGCGCAGGCTGCGCTCGGTGCCGGCGACGAACACCGACTGCTGGTCGGAGTTGCCCGCGGTGAAGTGGTTGAACGCCAGGTTCAAGAGGATCGCCATGATCGCCGAGGAGCTGATGCCCGAGTGGAAGATGGTTGCGAACCAGCTGGGGAAATGATCATAGAAGCTCGGCGCGGCAATCGGGATCATGCCGAAGCCGATGGAGGTGGCAACGATGATCAGGTTCATGTTGTTGCGGTAGTCGACCCGGGACAGGGTCCGGATGCCACTGGCCGCCACGGTGCCGAACAGCACGATACCGGCGCCGCCCAGCACCGAAGTCGGCACCGCGGCAATCACCCGCCCCATGAACGGCAGCAGGCCGAGGATCACCAGGAACAGCCCGCCGGTGGCCACCACGAAGCGGCTCTTGATGCCGGTGACCGCCACCAGCCCGACGTTCTGGGCGAAGGCGCTCTGGGTGAAGGAACCGAAGATCGGCGCAATCATGCTCGACAGCATGTCGGCGCGCAGGCCGTTGCCCAGGCGCTTGGAGTCGACCTTGGTGTGGATGATTTCACCCACGGCGAGGATGTCCGCCGAGGTTTCCACCAGCGTCACCATGACCACGATGCACATCGACAGGATCGCCGCGACATGAAAGGTCGGCATGCCGAAGTGGAATGGCGTGGGCAGGCCGAACATCGGCCCTTGGGTGACCCCGGAGAAGTCCGCCATGCCCAGGAACAGCGCAATCACCGTACCGATGATCATGGCCAGGAGAATCGACAGACGGGAAATCGCCGCGCTGCCGATCTTGCTCAACAGCAGCACCAGCACCAGGGTCACCGCCGCCAGGCCGATGTTCGACATGCTGCCGAAGTCCGGGGCCCGGCTGTTGCCACCCATGGCCCAGCGCGCCGCCACCGGCATCAGCGTCAGGCCGATGGTGGTGATGACGATGCCAGTGACAAGCGGTGGAAAGAATTTGGTGATCCGCGAGAACACCGGTGTGATCAGCAGGCCGATCAGCGAGGCGACGATCACCGCACCGAGAATCGACTGGAAGCCGCCCTCGCCGCCGCTGGTAACAATCGCCACCATGGTCGACACGCCCGCGAAGGACACCCCTTGCACCAACGGCAGCTTGCAGCCGAAAAACGGCACGCCAAGGGTCTGCAACAAGGTTGCCAGCCCTCCTGCGAACAGCGAAGCGGCGATCAGCAAGCCGATCTCCGAAGGCGACAGGCCAGCCGCCTGGCCGACGATCAGTGGCACGGCAACGATGCCGCCATACATGGTCAGCACGTGTTGCAGGCCATAAGCCATGTTTGCGCCAACACCCAAATTTTCGTCTTCGGGCCGCTGTTGTGAAACCTGGGGGGTATTCATGGTGTGGGGTTCCCTGTTTTTGTTATGGGCACACTGTATGCAACATCCAAGACAACTGTCCATAGGATTGTATACAGTTTTCCATTCTGAATTTCCCCACCCATCAACCCGGGCTATTGCGCGCAAGGCACTCGGATATTGACTCCGTGCCGGCCTGTAAAGGCGGCCCAGAGCCCTCGTTGAAACCAACCCAGGGCCGATCCGCCGCTCTTCAACCGAAGGTTTGAGGGCTGCTCTACTGGTTGAAAAAACAGGATAAAAAAGCCGATCCCGTTGCCGGATCGGCTTATCTGCTGCTCGTAGGGTGCGATCCGTTGGCCGGAACCCGGATCTTGTACACATTGGGTGCAACACGGCCCTACCGTTGGCCGGGCCGGCGACGGCAAACGCGGCAACTGCACCTGGACGGCCGTGTCGACAACCGACCGGAACCACGGACACCGCCTCGCTGTTGGAGAACCTGTGAAATCAGGCCTCTAGCAACTGCTCGAGAACCCGCGGCAGCTCGGGGTGGGCCGGCAGGCGCAGGGCAAACTCGTCCTGCAACAGGCCCATCAGCTCCCCTGCATCGGTGATCTGCCGCCGCTCGCTGGGCTGCCCCATCCTATGCAGGGCGTAGCTGCCATTGTTCAACGTTCGGCGTATTCCCGGCCCCATCAGCGCCACCTTCAATTGGCCGAGGAAAGGAGAGTCCGGGTGGGTCGAGACGTACCAGTTACCCATCTCGTAATCCACATCGCCCTGCAGTTGCAGGTCAAAAACGTACATCGCCCGCCATTCATCCATGACCTTGGCGCGCAAGGTGTAGCTGCCTTCGCGCAGGGTGATGCGATACGGCTCGTGGGGCGTTGCCTGTTCTTGCTCGGTATCCAGCAGCAAGGGCGCGGTGGGCACCATGCCGCCAAAGCCGACATCGACGATGTAGCGCTGGCCCTCCAGGTGCACCAGCGCCAGACGGTGGCTGCGAGCGGTCAGCGCATCTTCCGGCGCCCCCATCACCACCCGCCCGGTGATGCCCCGGGCATCGAAACCCAGGTGCTGCAACAGCACCAGGAAGGCCTGGTTGAGTTCATAGCAGTAGCCGCCGCGCCCCTCGTGGAGAATCTTGCGCTCCACCGAGGCCAGGTCGATGGGTACCGGAACCCGCAACAGAGTCGAAAGGCTTTCGAAGGCAAAACGACAGACATGGCGCCATTGCAGCTCCCGCAGGGTTTCCAGGGTCGGCGCTGGCGCCTGTGGGTAGCCCAGTTGCTGCAGGTACAGGTCGAAGTTCATCAGGTGCGGCTGGCTCATGCACAAATCCTTGAAATGAGGGTCGCCCAGGGTCGCGACAGGCCCCGGCAGGTCGGCGTTATGTATAAGCCAGAAGCGGCAAGCCCGGACAATCAATTCGGCTGATATTTTTTATCGCATTGGCCCCGGATTGGCTCTTGCCAAGCGTCGAGGGCGACTCTGTAATAAGCGCCCCGTCGCTCCCGCTGGAGAACTCTGCGCCATGCACTCACTGGAAGGCCCGCGAATCATCCTGCGCCCGTTGCAACGCAGTGATGCCGACGCCCTGGTCAACGCCGCCCGGGACGGTGAGCTGTGGAACCTGCCTTTCACCGTAGTGCCCTCCCCCGACACCGTCGAACGCTACCTCGACGTGGCGCTCGAGGGCCGTGATGCCGGTAGCGTACTGCCGTTCGCTACCGTGCTCAGGAGCACGGGCGAAGTCATCGGCTGCACGCGTTTCTGGAAGATCGACCGGCACAACCGCAAGCTGGAGATCGGCAGCACCTGGATCGCCAGCCGCTGGCAGCGCAGCTTCGTCAACACCGAGGCCAAGTACCTGATGCTGTGCCATGCCTTTGACGACATGAACTGCGTGCGGGTGCAGTTCACGACCGACGAGATCAATCACACGTCCCGCGCGGCGATCCTGCGCCTCGGTGCCCAACAGGAAGGCATAGTGCGACACGAGCGCATCATGCCCGACGGACGCAAGCGCAATTCCGTGCGCTTCAGCATCATCGACGACGAGTGGCCCGCCGTGCGCCAGCGTCTGCAACAACGCCTCAGCCAAGCCTGAGGCCTCACCCTTACAAGCCCCACAAGGATGTAGCCATGCCCGTCGATTTCACCCTACGCCCAGCCCAGCGCGAGGACGCGCTGTGCATCAGTGGCCTGGCCACCCAGGTCTTTCTCGACACCTATGCCACCGACGGCATGCGCAGCGACCTGGCCGAGGAAGCCCTGAGCGTCTACGCCCCGGAACAGTTCCGCCAGCGCCTTGAGGATCCCCACAGAAACCTGTTGCTGGCCGAGCGTAACGGGCACCTGCTGGGCTTCGCGGAAATCGCCGGCAACACCCGGCCGCCGCTTGCCGGCCTGGCCGATGGGATGGAGCTGGTGCGCCTGTACGTGCAGCGCCATGCCCATCGGCAAGGCGTTGGCCAGGCGCTGCTGCAACAGGTGGAAGAACGGCTGCAAGCCAGCGACAGGCCCTGCCTGTGGCTCGCCGTCTGGGCACAGAACCACCGGGCGCAGGCCTTCTATCAGGCCCAGGGCTACGTCTGCGCCGGTAGCACCGCCTACGAGTTTGGCGGCAACGCCTACGCCAACCAGGTGTTCTGCAAGCGCTGGTAGCCGTCAGCGATCGGAGCGCTGCAACGGCTCCCCCGCATGGTCCGCCGCCAGCGCCATGGCCCGATTGCGGCCCGTGGCCTTGGCTTGATACAGGGCCGCGTCGGCTCTTTCGATAAACATCTCGATGCTGTCGCGGCCCGTCGGCACGAAGGCGTAGCAGCCCAGGCTGACCGTCACGCAGCCCACCGGTGAGCCGGAATGGGCGATGTTGCGCTGCATGACACTGCGGCGAATCTGCTCGGCCATGGCCAGCGCGCCATGAATGTCGGTGTCGGGCAGCAACACCGCAAACTCTTCGCCACCATAGCGCACAGCCAGGTCAGCCTTGCGCTGGCAGCAGCCCTTGAGCGCCTGGGCCACCTCGGTCAGGCAGTGATCGCCCGCCACATGCCCGTAGGTATCGTTGTAGCGCTTGAAATAGTCGATATCGACCATGACCAGGCTCAACGGGCTGCGTTGCCGCGCACCACGGCCAAACTCCACGGTCAGGGCGCGCTCGAACAAGCGGCGGTTGGCCAGGCCGGTGAGGCTGTCATGGGTGGCGATCACCTCCAGGGCCTCCTGGGCCTCGCGCAGATCTGCCTCGATCCGCTCGTTGTTGCGCACCTGCTGCACGAAGACCCAGCCGAACAGGCCGACCCCCAGCAGCACCAGGGCGACGATGGCCGTGGACTGGTAGGCCGAGGCATACCAGCCCTTGAGCACCGAGTCCTTGGAGTTGGCCGCGGCCACCACCAGGGGATAGGCCTGCAACTGCCGATAGCCGTACAGGCGCGTCACCCCATCAACAATCGAGGTGATCATGGCGTTGCCGGTGGTGGCCTCGGGCAAGTACTTGCTGAAGATCTCGCCGCGGGCCAGGGAAGCACCGATCTGCCGCTCTTCGAACGGCCGCCGCGCAATCAGCGTACCGTCGGACAGGGCAAGGAACATGGCGCCCTGCTCGTCGATATTGAAACTGGTGAAGAACTGATCGAAATACGCCAGCTTGATGCCTGCCATCAGCACCCCCTGGAAATTCCCCTGGCTATCGTTGAGCCGCCGCGAGATGGGAATGATCCATTCGCCATTGGCCCGGCTGCGGATGGCCGGGCTGATGTGAGCCAGCAACGAAGCATTCTGCTGATGGAAACGAAAGTAGTCGCGGTCTGCCACATCGTTGCCATGGGGCGAATCACCAAAGGAACTGACCATCCACTGACCGTCCCGGTCATAGAGAAATACCCCGCTGAGCTGGGTCAGGGCCTGCACCCGCCGGGCGAATATGCCCTGCAAGCGGGGCTGCTGCTCAGGGCCATCGCCCAGGGCCTGGATCCACTCGGACAGGCTCATCAGCACCAGGTCGGCTTCCATGAAAGTGTCTTCGGCCTGCTGGGCGATGGCCCGGGTCAGGTTGGTGGAATTGACTTCCGCCTGCATCAGGTCGTGACGCCAGGACTGTTCCAGTTGCAGGTACAACAGCCCGCACAGGCACAGAAACACGGTTGCGATGAAGGCCACCGCGGCCTTGAGCAGCGGCAAGCGCTTCAGGGTTCCACCAGGGGGATGATGAGGATCGTAGATGGGAACAGGCAAAAGGGTCGTCCTGACGGGAGTGGCCTGGGCTACAGGGCGGGTCCCTGGTTGTTTTCGAGACTGGCTGAACGGCCAGCGCCCTGCACAGTATAGGTTTTCTGGCCGCTGACCCGGGCCGGGAGATCAGGCAGCAACCTTGAACGACCCGGCTCCACCCTGGGGTTATCGGCCACCACGAGCAATGCTTAAAGCGCCGATCGACGGCTCGAGCAATATTCGACAAACACCTCGGACAGCGCCGCCAGCACAGTCTGGTCCGCTTCGGGCGCGGTGAACAGACGGTACTGCGCATCCGGCAACGGTGGCAAACCGTATTCCTCCCCCAGGGCACACAGCCCTGCCCCCAACTGGCTGGCCGCCATGGGTGCTATGGCGAACCCGGACAGCACGGCGGCGCGCAGGGCCCAATTGCTGCTGCAAAGCATAACCGTGCGCTGGGCAATGCCGGCCTGGGCCAGCCGGCCCAGGGCCGCGGCCCGATAGGGGCAAGGCTCGGGAAACAGCGCCAGGGGCAAGGGGTCGGGCAAGAGCCCGGCAGGTTGCACCAGCCCGGCCCAGACCAGCGGTTCGGACCAGAGCAGGCGGCCAGGCTCGGCAGTTTCGCACAGCGAGCCCACTACCAATTGCAAATTGCCCTGGGCCAGCAGATCCAGCAGCGTACCGGGAATGCCAACCTGCACATCGAGCCGGATACCTGGGTAGCGCCCGGCAAAATCCTGCAGCGCACGCAGCAGCCGGGGGTCGGCAAAATCCTCGGACAGGCCCACCCCCACGCGCCCGTGGAACGGCACCCGGGTCAGTTCGGTCCAGGCGTCGCGATTCAACGCCAGGATCGCCCGGGCATAGGCCATCAACCGCTCGCCATCGGCGGTCAGCTGCTGCGAGCGGGTGGTGCGCTGGAGCAGCGGCTTGCCGACCTGCTGTTCCAGGCGCCGCAGGTGGCCGCTGACCGCGGACTGGGTCAGGTGCAGCTTGAGGGCCGCACGGCTGAACCCTTGTTCATCGACAACAGCAACAAAGGTGCGCAATAGCAGGGCATCGAACATATTTCAGAATGAAATCAATAAGGCTTGAATCGACAATTTATATTTAAAAACAAGCTATGTTGCAATGACGGTCATCCCAACCCCAAGAGATTCGTCCATGACCCGGCTCCTGCACATTCAATGCTCGCCCCGCCTGCGCCGCTCCGCCTCCCTGGAAATCGCCCACAGCTTCATCCAGAGCTACCGACAGCAACGGCCGGACACCGAGGTCACCACCCTGGACCTGTGGAGCCTCGATTTGCCGGAACTCGATCAGACGGCCATGGACGCCAAATATGCACAACTGGCCGGCCAGCCCCTGGGCAATGCCGAACAGCGGGCCTGGGCCCGGCTCCAGGCGCTGGCAGAGCCGCTGCACCAGGCCGACCTGCTGGTGCTTTCCATCCCCCTGTGGAATTTCAGCATTCCCTACAAGCTCAAGCACTTCATCGACCTGGTTTCCCACCAGGGCATCCTCTTCAGCTTCGACCCCGAGAACGGCCTGCAAGGCCTGCTGCGCAACAAGACGGCGGTGGCGGCCTACGCCCGGGGCCTGGACTTTTCTTCCTGCTCCAGCACACCAGCGCCGGCATTCGATTTCCAGAAGCCCTATATAGAGGCCTGGCTGAATTTCATCGGGATTGCCAACCAGCACTCGCTGATCGTGGAAAAGACCATCCTCGGCCCGGACATCGACCAGGCCTCGCGACAGGCGGCCGCCGAGCAGGCACAGGCCCTGGCGCAGCAACTGGCGGCCCGCCAGTACTGAACCATACCCGGGCCGGCGCCGCGCAGGAGCCTGCCCGCCAGGCCCACCCTGCTCTTTACCGCGGAGCCCAGGCATCCGCAGTGAGTATTACCCTCGCGGGGGTCTTGCCACTTATCCGGCTGCGCCCGCCGCTCATCAAAAAAAGCTGTAACGACACCTTCACTTCCTGCATTTCGGGTCTATAAACAATTCACAAAATCCTTCGCTTCGAATCACCACCCGTTCACCCATGCCCTTGTCGAGCATGGGGTGGTGCTGGAAGCTGGCCCCAAGGAGCGGGAGTTGACCGGAAGTACCACGCTGCACCGTTTCACCTTCAGGCCCTGGCGTCATCGCGAGCTGCTGCGGGCACTGATCGAACGCGAAGTGATAGGCCGCTACCGCGGCTCGATCGCCGGCCTGCTCTGGTCCTTTCTCAACCCCTTGCTCATGTTGCTGGTGTACACCTTCGTGTTCAGCGTGGTGTTCAAGGTGCGTTGGGGAACCGACAACGACTCGAACACCCAGTTCGCCCTGCTGGTGTTCACCGGGATGATGGTCTTCAACCTGTTCTCCGAATGCCTCACCCGAGCCCCCGGGCTGATCCTGAGCCACGTCAACTATGTGAAGAAGGTGGTGTTCCCCCTGGACATGCTGCCCTGCGTGATGCTCGGGGCGGTGCTGTTCCACACGCTGGTGAGCTTTGCCGTCTGGCTGCTGTTCCACCTCCTGGCCTTCGGCCTGCCGCCGCCCACCGCTCTGCTGTTTCCCCTGGTGCTGCTGCCCCTGGTGCTGTTCACCCTCGGGCTGTCCTGGGTCCTCGCCTCCCTGGGGGTCTACCTGCGGGATGTTGGCCAGGTCATCGGTGTACTGATGTCGGCCCTGCTGCTGATGTCGGCGGTGTTCTATCCGCTGAGCGCCCTGCCTGAGGCCTACCGGCACTGGCTCTACCTGAACCCCTTGACCCTGGTGATCGAGTCCTCCCGCGACGTGCTGATCTGGGGCGTGGTGCCCGATCTCGGCCTGTGGCTGATAGAGCTGAGCGTCGCGCTCGGCGTGGCCTTCCTGGGATGGGCGTGGTTCGAAAAAACCCGCCCGGGGTTCGCCGATGTGCTCTGAACTGGCGATCAAGGCCCAGGGCCTGGGCAAGTGCTACCCGATCTACAACCAGCCCCGCGACCGCCTGCTGCAACTGCTGCTGCCCCGCGGCAAGCAGCGCTATCGCGAATTCTGGGCCTTGAAGGACGTTGCGCTGGAAGTGCGCAAGGGCGAAACCCTGGGCATCATCGGCCGCAACGGCAGCGGCAAGTCGACCTTGCTGCAACTGATCTGCCGCACCAGCACCGCCTCCACGGGCAGCGTGACCAGCCATGGGCGGATCGCCGCCCTGCTGGAGCTGGGCTCGGGGTTCAATCCAGAGTTCAGCGGCCGCGAGAACGTCTACCTCAACGGTGCGGTATTGGGCCTCAAACGCGCGGAGATCGAGGCGCGTTTCGACGAAATCACCGCCTTCGCCAACATCGGCGAATTCATCGACCAGCCCACCAGGACCTATTCCAGCGGCATGCTGGTGCGCCTGGCCTTTGCCGTTTCGGTGTGCGTGGAGCCGGATATCCTGATCGTCGACGAAGCCCTGGCCGTCGGCGATGCTTCCTTCCAGTTCAAGTGCCTGGAACGCCTGGAGCGCCTGACCCGACAAGGCACGACCCTGCTGTTCGTGTCCCATGACATGAGCATGGTCAAGCGTTTCTGCAACCGTGCCCTCTACCTGCGCGACGGCGAAATCCGCGCCAGCGGTGCACCGGAGGCGATTGCCGAGCTGTACCTGCTGGACATGCGTGACGAACAGCGCCGCTGGGCCAGCGCGGGCGCCGTCCAGGTCAGCGCCAAGACACCGCTCAACCCGAAGCACGGCATGGCCTTCGGCACCCCTGAAGGGCGGATCACCTCAGCCGTGTTCAGCAATACCGGGGCGCTGTACTCAAGCTTTGCCCACGGCGACATGATCGAAATCGCCATCGATGCCCAGGTCAGCGACGCCATTGCCCGCCCCAACATCAGCCTGACCATCCAGGAAGCCCGGCTGCTGGTGGTCAGCGGGGTCAACGTCGCCCTGCAATGCGGCGAGTCCCGGCAAGGCTGGCGCAGCGCCTCGGTGTGCCTGCGATTCGCCGCCAACCTGGCGGCCGGGCGCTACCACATCACGCTCAAGCTGATGAATGGCGAAACGGAAGAAACCTCCCACCTGATTGAAAAACAGGTGGCCCTCCTGGCGTTCGACACCTTGCCGGGCAACAAGCACTTCCTGGGAATCGTCGACTTGCACATCGAACCTGTCACCCGCCCATCGCAGCAGCTCCTGGCAGTCGAGGAGCGTTCATGAGCGACAAGCAATGGCAAGTCGCGATCTTCGGTACCTTCGATGTAGCCAACTACGGCGACCTGCTGTTCCCCCTCATTGCCGAAGCAGCATTGCAGGCGCGCCTGGGCAAGGTGCGCCTGCACGCGTTCTCCTATCACTCGCGCAGCACGCCGCAATGGCCCTACCCCGTCACCTCGGTCAGTGAACTGCCCCAGCTCATCGATAGCCTGGACGCAGTGCTGATCGGCGGCGGCTTCATCATTCGCTTCGACAAGGTCATCGCTGCCGACTACTACCCGCCCGACCCGCAGATCCACCACCCCACCGGGTACTGGCTGTCGCCTGCGCTGATGGCCCTGCAACACAATGTGCCGCTGATCTGGAACGCCCCCGGCATGCACTGCAACCCGATTCCATCCTGGGCGGCCCCCCTGGTCAGGCTGACCCTGGAGCAAAGCCCCCACGTCCGGGTGCGCGACGCCCTGTCTGCAAACACCCTGTCAGCGCTGAGCGAGCAGGCCCAGGTCGAGGTATTGCCGGATACAGCCTTTGGCCTGCCCAGCCTGATCGACCGGCAGCAACCCTCGGCGGCCTATCGCCAACTCTGTGCCGAGGCCAGCCTGACCGGGCCCTATCTGGTGGTGCATGCGATTGCCGGCCTGGAGAGCTTTCTCCAGCTATGGAAAACCCACAACGCGCTGTTCAGCCAGTGGCAGCTGCTGCTGTTGCCCATCGGTCCGGTGCTCGGGGACCATGAGTCGATTCTCGGAGCCGACCTGCCACGGGCCGTGCGCCTGCCGGCCTGGCCAGAGCCACTGCTGCTGGCGGAGATCCTGGCCCAGGCCCAGGGCGTCATCGGCCACAGCTATCACCTGGCGATCACCGCCCTGGCCTTCGGCGTACCGGCCTTCTGCTCGGCCAACCTGAACCAGGGCAAGTACACCGCCTTGCGCGCATACCGCGGTATCCGCCCCCTGCCCGCCGAACAGCCCATCGATCCCCAATGGTTCCTGCAACACCTGAGCGAAACGGGGCCCTGCCCCGAGGTGATCGCCGCGCAGGAACAAGTACAGCGCCATTGGGACCGGGTAGCTGAGCTGATCGCCCAGGGCCCGCGCCCCACCAGCCAGGTGCTTAACCGCTTCTGGCAAGCCCTGCCCGGCCTGCTGGAGGCCCCCCTCCCGGACTGTCGCGAGGCAATCCTGAGCAAACAGGCCGAACTGGATGCGCTGAAAATCCAGGTACAGCAGTTGACGCTACTACGCCGCCACCAAACGGAATTCACCAGTCGGGTCGATGCCGAGCTGGGTCGAATCCATCGCTCCAACTCCTATCGCCTCACCGCGCCGTTACGCTCCCTGCGGCGGCGCCTGCAACATTTATTGGGAAGATGAATACGATGCTGAATCTGCCAATGCTGACCAGAGCCCCCTTGCACACTCAGCCCTTTCGCTGGGGGCGGATCACCGAACTGTATTCGCCCGCGGACGCCGCAGCCCTGGTAGCGACCTATCCCCGTGACTCCTTCAAGACGGTGTCCGGCTATGGCGGAGAAAAGGACTACGAGTACCAGGCGCGGCAACTGGTGGAAATGGGCACCGGGCGCATTATCCACGAGCAGCACCTGAGCCCGGCCTGGCGCAAGCTGGCCAGCGAGTTGACCGCACCGGACTATCGCCTGGCGCTGTCGACGCTCACCGACATGGACCTCAGAAACGCTCCCATGGAGGTCAATGTCTTCCACTACGGGCCGCAGGCCTGCCTCGGCCCGCACCCGGACCTGGGCGACAAGCTGGTGACCCATATCCTGTACTTCAACGATTCCTGGAACATCGAGGACGGTGGCTGCCTGAATATCCTGGGCTCTGCCGACCCCACGGATGTGGTCGCGGTGATCCCGCCCCTGGTGGGCACATCGGCAGTACTGGTACGCGCCGAGAACTCCTGGCATGCGGTGACGCAGGTGGTAGCCAATTGCCGGACATCACGGCGCAGCATGACCGTGACCTTCTACCGGCCCGGCTCCCTCAGCTCAATGTGGCCCAGTGGCGACCAGAGCCCACTGCACAACTATGAGCCCGCTCATGACTAAGTCCCACTCGCAGGACCAGGAGTCGACCCGGCTGCGGCTCGAGCACGCACAGGCCATCCTTCAGCGCAATGCCGCCCTGGCGCATATCGAACATATGCGGCGCTCGCGTTCCTGGCGCCTGACCCGCCCCCTGCGCATGCTGATGCAACTGCTGCGGCACGGGGTGATCAACGACGAGAGCGAGTACCCGACTCACCTGCCCTCTCTCGTCCAGCCTCTGCCAGCTTCCACCCCCTTGGAGCCCGATATCGTGGAGGACTCAGCACCCGGCTCTGCTGGTCAGTATTTTGACCTGCTGTGCTTTGCCAATATCGACTGGTCCGCCAGGTTCCAGCGACCACAGCAACTGATGACGCAGTTCGCTATCCAGGGTTATCGGGTGTTCTACATAATCCTTTCGCCGCTACCCACAGCAGAGCGGCCCTATGCGGTGCACCCAGTCGCTCCCGGGGTCTTCGAAGTCACCCTGCGCGGGCTTGCACGGCAGGACTACTACGCCACCTGCATCACCGAAGGCAACCTGCGCGCCAATGCCGAGGCGTTGCAGGCCCTGGTGAGCGACTACCGGATCAAGACGGCGGTGTCGGTGGTTCACCTGCCCTATTGGACGCGCCTGGCCCTGCACCTGCGCAAGGCATACGGCTGGCCCGTGCAATACGACTGCATGGACGAATGGCAGGACTTTCCGAACATCGGTCAGCCCTTGCTGGACCAGGAACAGGTACTGGTGAAGCAGGCTGATCTGGTAACCGTCACCGCCTCCGTGCTGTACGACAAATGGGCCAGTACCAGCCGTCGCTGCCAGTTGGTTAGAAACGGGGTGGACTTCGACTTCTTTGCCCGATGCTGTACACCCAATACTCTGCTGGAGGAGCTTCAAGGCCCGATCATCGGCTTCTATGGTGCCCTGGCCGAATGGGTCGATTTTGAGCTGGTGGCGGCCATCGCCCGGCAACGACCAGAGTGGAATCTGGTGCTCATTGGCGACGTGTTCGTCCGTGACCTGGCAGGCCTCGACCGCTTGCCCAATGTGCACCTGCTGGGCCGCAAGCCTTACTCGCAGATGCCGCAATACCTGTACCACTTCGATGTCTGCATCATTCCTTTTCGCCTCTACAACCTGACCCACGCGGTGGATCCGGTGAAGTTCTACGAGTTCATCAGCGCCGGCAAACCCGTGGTCGCAGTGCCGCTGCTGGAGATGCAGATCTACGAGCCTTACCTGTATTTCGCCGACGGGCCGTCTGCCTTTGTCACGCAGATCGAAAGAGCCCTCGGGGAAACCGATCTGCAGCGCTGGAACCAACGGCTGGCACTGGCCAGGGAAAACGATTGGCGGCAACGCTTCGAAGACACGCGCGATGCGCTGGTCGAACTGTTTCCGAAGGTCTCGGTAATCATCGTCACCTACAACAATGTGCAGCTGACCCGCGGCTGCATCGACAGCCTGCGGCGCAATTGCGCCTACCCGAACCTGCAACTGATCATCGTCGACAACGCCTCGCGGGATTCCACCCGCAACTACCTGCGCTACCTGGCCCGCAGCGAACCCAATGTGAGCATAGTGCTCAACGAACAGAACCTGGGTTTCGCCGCCGCCAACAACCAGGGCCTGCGCCTTGCGCAGGGCCACTACCTGGTCCTGCTCAACAACGACACCGTGGTGCCCAAGGGCTGGCTCGCGCCCCTGCTGCACCACCTCGACGACCCGGAGGTGGGGTTGGTGGGGCCGACCACCAATGCGGTGGGCAACGAGGCCCGGGTCAGCATCGACTACCAGGACCTCGACGACATGGAGGGTTTCGCCGACCGGCGCGCCAGCCAGTACCGCGGGCGCTGCTTCGACATCCCGATGCTGGCCATGTTTTGCGTAGCGATGCGCCGCGAAGTGCTGGATCAGGTGGGCTGGCTGGATGAAGCCTTTGGCATCGGCATGTTCGAAGACGACGACTACAGCCGGCGAGTCCAGGCCGCCGGCTTGCGCACCGTATGCGCCGAGGACAGCTACATCCACCACTACGGCCAGGCCTCGTTCAAGGCCCTTATCGCCAGCGGCGAATACCAGCGGTTATGGGACAAGAACCAGGCCTACTTCGAAAGCAAGTGGGGGCCCTGGCAACCCCATCGCCAAGTACGCCGCAGAGCGAACGCCGACGCCACGGAAATGAAGCTCACCGACTGAATCGGCAGCCCGATACACCCACAAGGAAGATGCCGAACGTGCTGAAAAAAATAATTCAACAGCTCAGTGGTCGGGCAGTCGCCGCCCCTGTCCCCCCGGACGACATGAGCGAGGAGCAGCGCAAGGCGCAGACCGCCGAGCACTGGTCACAGAACCAGGCTGGCTCGGATGCGTTTTCTGCGGATGTCTACTGGCTGGCAGTGCCTGCGGTGCAACAACGCCATCAGCAAAAGGCCACGGCCGGCAGCGGTCATGCTCACTGGGTACCCTATTGCCTGAACACCTTTCTGGCGGGCCGGTTACCGGTGCCGCGTATGCTGAGCATCGGCTGCGGTACCGGTACCCTGGAACGCGAGCTCTACAAACTCCAGGCCTTCCAGGACTGCGACGCCGTGGATATCGCCCCGGCGGCGCTGGACACCGCCCGGGCAGAAGCGGCGGCGCTGGGGGCCCGGACCCTGCACTACAGCCTCACCGACGTCGAGCGGGTGCAACTGCCCAGCGCTCATTACGACGCCGTCTGGTTCAACGGTTCACTGCATCACATTCGCCAATTGGAAAAGGTCTGCGCCAATGTCCGCCAGGCCTTGAAGGCGGACGGCTGGCTGTTCTTCAACGAGTATGTCGGCGCCAATCACTTTGCCTTTGACCAGGCCCAGTGCGCAGCCATCAGCCATGCCTTCGCCCTTATTCCCCCGGCCATGCGCCGCTCTTTCGTCCAGGGTTCCTACGGTCAGGTGCAGAACAACGTACCGCTCCCTGATCCACAAGAGGTGGTGAAGGTTGATCCGTCCGAGGCCGTGCGCTCCCAGGACATCCTCAAGGTGGTGGAGCAGCACTTCGAGATCCAGGCCCTCAACACCTGCGGCGGCACCCTGCTGCAATTTCTGCTGCATGGTATCGCCGGCAATTTCAAGGCCGATGATCCCCAGGCGATGCGGGTGCTGCGGATGCTGTTCGACATCGAAGACGGGCTGATCGAGTCGGGCACCCTGAACAGCGATTTCGTGATCGTTGCCGCGACCCCGAAACAGTCGGAGTCCGTGCCTTGACTCGCTCTGTATCCGGGGCGCGGCAATGAGCACCGCCCTGTTCCAGCGCTGGCGCCGCATCTATCACCGCCTGCCGCTGCCTTACCTGCTGAAAGCCTTGATCCAGCGCCTGTATCACGGCGTGCTGGGACCTGGCTGGCGGGCCCTGCGTCGGCATCAGCGGGCCGCCAAGAGTTTCGTACCCGCTTGTAGCGTGCTACCGGCGGCCGACCAGCAATGGTCGGATTACGTGGTCTGGGGTGCCATCGACTGGGATTTCCGCCAGCAGCGTCCCCAGCACCTGGCCCGCGGCTTGAGCACCAGCGGACGCCGGGTTTTCTATGTCTCGGCCAGCCTGGAGGACGACGCTCGCGACGGTTTTACCTTGCGCCCGCTGGATGACCGAGGGCGGCTGTTCGAAGTGCGGCTGTTTGCACGCACAGCCCCGCTCCTCTACCACGCTGCCCCGCAAGAGGCCGTGGTCCAGCAGTTGCGTCGCAGCATCGGCGAGTTATTGAGCTGGGCCCATTCGAGCCAGGTGATCTCCCTGGTCCAGCACCCGTTCTGGGCCCCCGTGGCCGGGGCGCTGCCGGCCAGCCGCCTGGTCTATGACTGCATGGACGACCATCAGGGCTTCGGCAACAACGCCCCGGACCTGCTGCAACTGGAGCATGAGCTGCTGCGCGAGGCCGATATCACGCTGTTTGCCTCGGCGTGGCTGGAACGCCACTGGAGTCGGCACTGCCCGCCTGCAAGCACCGGGCAACGCGCCGTATTGCGCAATGCCGCCGACTTCACCTATTTTTCCAAGCCCCCGGCCCAGTGTTATCAAGACCCGCAAGGCCGTCCCGTGATCGGCTACTACGGGGCGCTCGCCCAGTGGTTTGATGTGGATCTGCTGGCCGCCATCGCCGAAGCCTTCAGGCACTGCACGATCCTGCTGATAGGCGCAGATACCGGGCGGGTTGGTGCGCGCCTGCAGCGCCATGCCAACGTCAGGCTGACCGGTGAAATCCCCTACGCACAGCTGTCCGCCTACCTGCAGGCCTTCGATGTCTGCATCCTGCCGTTTCGCATCGAGGCACTGACCCTGGCCACCAACCCGGTCAAAGTCTACGAATACCTGAGTGCCGGCAAGCCGGTGGTGGCGGTGGATCTGCCCGAGCTGCAGGAGTTCGGCCAGCAGGTATCCATTGCCAGGGATACCCCCTCCTTTATCGAAGCCATCGCCCAGGCGTTGCAGGAACCTGCCTGCGACAGCACTTCCCGCCAGCGCCAGGAATTCGCCGCACAACAGACTTGGGAGCACCGGGTAGAACAGTTGAAGGCCCTGGTGGAAGGCGAGCAAACCGGGCCCCTGATCAGCGTGATAGTAGTGACCTACAACAACCTGGCATTTACCCGTGCCTGCCTGGCCAGCCTGGCCGCCGATGCTCTGGGCCGCAACCTGGAGATCATTGTCGTCGACAATGCCTCCACCGACGGCAGCGTCGAGTTCCTTCGGCAGTGGGCCAGCGACAGCGCTCACTCGCTCATCCTCAACCCCGGCAACCTGGGTTTCTCCGCGGCCAACAATCAGGGCCTGGCCCGGGCTCGGGGCGAGTTCCTAGTCTTGCTCAACAACGACACCGAGGTCACCACTGGCTGGGCGCAGACCCTGCGCCGCCACCTGCAACGCAACCCGGGGCTCGGCCTGATCGGGCCGGTAACCAACAACATCGGCAACGAAGCGAAGATCGAGATCAGCTACCGCAGCCTCGAGGAGATGCCTGGCCGCGCTCGCCGGTACACCTGGCGCCATGTCGGCCAGGTGGTGCCCTGCGCCACCCTCGGTTTCTTCGCGGTCATGATGCCCAGGTCGACCTATGAGCGCGTCGGGCCCCTGGATGAAGCCTTCGGTCTGGGCTTTTTCGAAGACGACGACTATTGCCGCCGGGTCGAGCAAGCAGGGCTGTCCTGCGCCTTTGCCGAAGACGTGTTCATTCATCACCATCTTTCTGCCTCGTTCAGCCAGATGCCCGGCAGCCAGCGCCAACAACTGTTTGAGCGCAACAAGGCCCTGTACGAGGCGAAATGGGGCCGACCCTGGACTCCCCACACCGCCAGGGAACCATCATGAGGCTGGTCTATCTGTCACCGGTCAGCTGGCACAGCTTCGCGCAGCGCCCCCATGAACTGGTGCGCCAGTTCCATGCGGCCACCCAGGCCCCGGTGCTGTGGGTCGAACCCTATCCCACGCGCTTGCCGGTACTGGCCGACTTGCTTACCCGCCCGCCATACCAGGGCCCGACCGTCGCCGTGCCGGACTGGCTGACCCTGGCCAGGCCCCGGGCTCTGCCCATAGAGCCCCTGCCCGGCTCGGGCTGGGTCAATCGCCTGTTCTGGCAGGAGCTCAAGCAACAGATCCGCCATTTTGCCCAGGCACCGACCCAACTCGGCATCGGCAAACCCTCGAGGCTGGCCCTGCAACTGCTGCAGGAACCGATCTTCGCCGGCAGTTTCTATGACGTCATGGACAACGTACCGGCGTTCTATCGCGGCTGGTCGCGCCGTGCCATGCACCGGCGCCAGCACCAGACCGCCCGGGCTGTGGTCACCGCCCTGGCCTCTTGCACGACTTTGCAGCGCTACTGGCAACGGCAACAGGTCGATACCCGGCTGCTGCTCAATGGTTGCGCCAGCGAACGCCTGCCCGCCCTGCCCCTGTCCCGGCGCGCAGCACATGGAACACGCCCGGTGTTCGGCTACATCGGCACCCTCGCCAAGTGGTTCGACTGGGAATTCGTGCTTGCCCTGGCCGTGGCCTTTCCCGGGGCCGAGGTACGCCTGATCGGCCCCCAGCACGGACCTTCGCCCAGGGCACTGCCGGACAATATCCGGTGCTTGCCGGCGCTGTCCCACGAGGCCGCGCTGCAAGCCATGGCCGAGTTCGATGTCGGCCTGATCCCGTTCAAGTGCAACGACATCACCCGCTACGTCGACCCGATCAAATACTACGAGTACCGGGCCCTGGGCTTGCCAGTGGTCAGCACCGCATTCGGCGAAATGGGCACCAGGCGCCACCTTCCGGGAGTGTTTCTCAGCGACAGCCTCGACGACATCTCCCGAGTGATCCACCAGGCGCTGACGTTTACCGAGCCCCTGGCCGAGACCCTGAAGTTCCGCGAAGCCAACTCCTGGGCAAAACGCTTCGAGGGGGCCCATGCCGCGTTCCTGTGATGTGGTGGTGGTCAACTACAACGCCGGCCTTCTGCTGGAGGACTGCGTGATCTCGGTGCTGGCCCAGGACATCAACCGGCTGGTGCTGGTGGACAATGCCTCCCATGACGGCAGCCTGGAACAGGTTGCCACCCGGTTCGCTGCCGATGAACGCCTGCTCATCCTGCGCAACCCAAGCAACACCGGCTTCGCCGCGGCCTGCAACCTAGGCGCCAGTCACTGCGAGCAGCCACACATCCTGTTCCTCAACCCCGACACCGTATTGCAACCGGGCGCCTTGCAAGGAATGATCGACGCCCTGCGCCACACCCACGATCTGGGCATGGCAGGTGGCCTGTTGTGCAACTTCGACGGCAGCGAACAGCCCGGTGGACGTCGGGTCTTCCCCACTCCACGGCGGGCAATAGTACGCGCCCTCAACCTGTCGGGCCTGGCCTGGCTCTCGCCGCGACTGTTCTCCGACTTTCTTCTGCACCGCGAGCCCCTGCCCAGCCGTCCGACGCAGGTAGAAGCCATTTCCGGCGCCTGTATGCTGGTCAAGCGCGAAGCCCTGGACAGCGTCGGCGGCTGGGACGAAGGCTACTTCCTGCACTGCGAGGACCTGGACCTGTGCATGCGCTTTCGCCAGGAAGGCTGGAAAGTCTGCTTCGTACCCCAGGCCAGGATCTTTCACGCCTGGGGCGCCTGCAGCCGCACCCGCCCGGTGTTCGTCGAATGGCACAAGCACCGGGGCATGATCCGCTTCTATGGCAAGTTTTTTCGTGAGGACTATCCCCGGGTCCTCTCCTGGAGCATCTGCGCGGGTGTCTGGCTACGATTCAGTTTCGTGGTGGGCTACCACTGGCTGGCGCAGCTGGGACGGATGCTCGGACAGCCTCGCTAGTCCGGCAAAGGCTCAGAGCACAACGTCGGCGTGGCACTTCCTGATAAACTGCGCCAATTCGTCACCCCGACAACCGCCATGACCACAGGCGGTTGCCCCGCAAAGCGACAAACATCCCATGCCCTTTACCGCTTCAAGCCCTTCCCGTTCAGAACCTTCCCGGCGCTTCAGCGTGGCGCCGATGATGGATTGGACGGATCGTCACTGCCGATTCTTCCTGCGCCTACTGTCCAAGCACACCTTGCTCTACACCGAAATGGTCACCACGGGTGCGCTGCTCAATGGTGATCACGAGCGCTTCCTGCGCTACCACCCGTCCGAGCACCCTCTGGCGTTGCAACTGGGGGGCAGCACGCCGGCGGATCTCGCGGCGTGCGCGCGCATGGCCCAGGAGCATGGCTACGATGAGGTCAACCTCAACGTCGGTTGCCCCAGCGACCGGGTGCAGAACAACATGATCGGTGCCTGCCTGATGGGCCATCCGGCGCTGGTGGCCGATTGCGTGAAAGCCATGCGCGATGCGGTGTCGATTCCCGTGACGGTCAAGCATCGGATCGGTATCAACGGTCGCGATAGTTATGCCGAGCTATGCGATTTCGTCGGCCAGGTCATGGAAGCCGGATGCAGCAGCTTTACCGTGCACGCACGAATCGCCATTCTCGAAGGCCTCTCGCCCAAGGAGAACCGGGACATTCCCCCGCTGCGCTACGACGTGGCGGCGCAATTGAAGGCGGATTTCCCACAGTTGGAAATCATCCTCAACGGTGGGATCAAGACCCTCGAGGCCTGTCATGAACATCTGCAGACTTTCGATGGGGTGATGCTGGGCCGTGAGGCCTATCACAACCCCTATCTGCTGGCCGAGGTAGACCAGCAGCTGTTTGGCAGCACTGAGCCGGTGATTTCCCGGGCCGAGGCGCTGGCCCGGTTGCGCCCCTATATTGCCGAGCACCTGGCTGCCGGGGGCGCCATGCACCACATCACGCGCCATGTCCTAGGGCTGGGCACGGGCTTCCCCGGTGCTCGCAAGTTCCGCCAGCTGTTGTCGGTGGATATCCACAAGACCCAGGATCCGCTGGCCCTGCTGGATCAGGCCGGGCAGTTGCTGGAAGGACGTTAAGCGTCGGCCGGGTTGAACCTGGCCGGGCTTTTGGCATCGTATCTACTGGACAGTGCCCCAGCATTCAAACGACTGTTTTCAGGTCACGGACTTTGGGGCCGTAGTTAGCATTCCGCGCCCTTGAGCGCCTGACAGCGCTCGGGTAATGTCGTCAGACCCATAGGACAGAGCACGCTCATGACTTCCAAGCTGGAACAACTGAAGAAAATCACCACCGTAGTGGCCGATACCGGTGACTTCGACGCCATCGCCCGGGTCAAGCCGGTGGATGCCACCACCAACCCTTCGCTGCTGCTCAAGGCTGCGGCCATCCCGGGTTATGCCGATCTGCTGAATGCCTGCGTCAACGACTGCAAAGGCGATGTCGGCCTGGCCAGCGACCGTTTCGGCGTGGCTGTCGGCCAGGAGATTCTCAAGGTCATTCCGGGCCGTATTTCCACTGAGGTGGATGCCCGCCTGTCGTTCGATACCGAAGCCATGCTCAAGCGCGCCCATCGGCTGATCGAGCTGTATGACAAGGCCGGCATCGGCCGTGATCGGGTGCTGATCAAGATCGCCTCTACCTGGGAAGGCATACGCGCCGCCGAAAAGCTGGAGCGCGAAGGCATCCAGACCAACCTCACCCTGCTGTTTTCCTTCGCCCAGGCCGTGGCCTGCGCCGAAGCCGGGGTGTTTCTGATTTCGCCATTCGTAGGGCGGATCTACGACTGGTACAAGAAGGCTACCGGCAACGACTATCAGGGCGCTGACGATCCGGGCGTGCAGTCGGTTACCCGCATCTACAACTACTACAAGGCCAATGACTACAAGACCGTGGTCATGGGGGCAAGCTTCCGCAACCTCAACCAGATCGAGCAACTGGCCGGCTGCGATCGCCTGACCATCAGCCCGGATCTGATTGAGAAGCTGGCCGCCGACACCGGCAAGCTGGAACGCAAGCTGAGCCCGGGCAAGACCGGTGAAGCTCGCCAGAGCCTGAACGAAGCACAGTTCCGCTGGGCTTCCAACGAAGACGCCATGGCCACCGAAAAGCTGGCTGAAGGCATCCGCCAGTTCGCCCGTGACCAGGAAAAGCTCGAAGCCCTGCTGGCTGCCAAGCTCTGATCGCTTCGCGTCAACGCAAAAAGGGCGAACCCTCACAAGTTCGCCCTTTTTTGTGCGCTCGCGTTTCAGTCGATCAGTGACGCTCCAGGGCATTCACCAGATCGTGAAAGGCTTCACGGTTGGAGTCATTAAGGCCCATGAGTATCTTGTGCGCCTCCAGGACCTTGACCCGTACCACTTCTTCCGACTGGTCCTGGGACGGCAGGTCGGTCAGGCATTCCGGACAGGGAATCGGGCGATCGACGATGTTGAACACTTGATCGAAGCCCATGGACTGCAACAGCCTGGTAATGTCTTCGTGGGTGGTGACGACGGTGGGCAACAGACCGACTTTCTGCCGCGACAGGATCGAGAGCTTGGCCAGCAGGCCCAGGGTGGTGCTGTCGATGCTGCGGGTTTCTGTCAGATCGATCACGATCGCCGAAAAATTCAGCGCGGTGAAAATCCGCTCAATAGTCGCATCCAGCGCCGAACACAGGGTCAGGCGCACTTCACCGACGAACTTCAGGACGAAGGTGCCATCCTGCTCGGCGAACTGGATTCTACCGGTACTCATTGAAGGTTCCTGCTCAACACTAACAGGGCGATATCATCCGGCATCTCCCCTAGCGTGGCCAATCCAAAAACTTGCCGCAAGCCATCCAGGCTGCCGCCCGCTGCCCTCACCCGTTCGGGCAAGGCTGCTTCTTTCTCTTTGAGTGTAGGCTCGGGCAAAAGGTCCAGGATGCCATCGGACATCAGCGTCAGGCTGAACACCGGCGGCAGCTCCAGAATGTGGTCTTCGTAGGTGGCCTCGTTGAACAGGCCCACCGGCAAACCACGCCCTTCCAGATAACGCACACTGTCGGGGGTGTACAACACCGGCAACGGCAAGTGCCCGCCAATGCTATAGGTCAACAAGCCAGTCTCCTCGTCGATGACTCCACCGACCATCGTGACGTGTTTGCCCAGCTTACAACTGATCAGGCCACGGTTGATATGGCCTAGCACTTCCGAAGGCTTGAACTCCGGCAAGGTGCCATTGCGCTTGGACTCGAACAGCAAACGGGTGGTCATGAACTTCAACAGCACGGTGACAAAGGCCGACGACGCACCATGACCGGAAACATCCGCCAGGTAGAAGGCCACCCGGCGCTCGTCGACACGGAAATAGTCGACAAAATCACCCGACAGGTACAACGACGGGATGATCTGGTGGGCAAAGTTGAATTCGTCAATCGACCAGGGGCTGGTCGGCAGCATGTTCATCTGCACCTGTCGACCGGCGTTCTGGTCTTCCTGGAGCAGATTGAGGCTGGCTTCGAGCTCGCGGTTGGCGGCTTCAAGCTTCTCTCTGTAACGCTGGTTTTCCAGCAACAGGCGAGCACGATCCAGGGCGCGGCGCACCGAGTGCTCGAGCACAGCCAGATCTTCCAGCGGCTTGATCAGGTAGTCCGCCGCGCCTAGGCGCAGGGCTTCAACCGCATCGTTCATGACGCCCGCACCCGAAACCACGATCACCGGGGTTTGCGGGGACAGTTCGGTCACTTGACGGATAAGCTCGAGACCGCCCATCTGCGGCATGCGCAGATCGCAGATCACCAGATCGGGGTTGTCGCGCTCGAATACCTGAAGACCCTGCTGGCCGTTAGCGGCCTGCAGTACGCTGAAGCCACTGTCTTCCAAATAGGCCGCGAGGCTCGCGCGCACTACTTCGTCGTCATCGATTATCAGCAGCGTGGCACTGGTTTTTTGCATGTGGGCAAACGGCGCCAGAATTAGGTTGGCGTAGGTGCTCTGGCCTGGGGCCTGAGGCACGCTACTGGATTCGCTTTCTAGCCACTCTGCAAGCCCGGCCAGGACCTTGAGCCCTGCACGCCCGACCATCAGAGGTGCCCTTCTAAGGCGCAGACGGTACTCCCATCCGCGGGGCGTTTCAAGCTCATGCCGATGGTCGCCTGACGTCTTTACACCGCAAATCACCGGGAGTTATAAAAACCGCTAAAACCGCAACTCAATCGCAGGATGGAACCCATGAACCAAAACCAGCGTGACTACAGCGAAAAGCGCGATTACATCCGCATGCGGGTGGATGCAGAGGTCACGCTGATCCATCAGGGGCAGGTGATCGAAGCGGTCTGCATCGATCTTTCCAGCAGCGGCATGCAGGTTCAGGCACCACGTTCGTTCCAGGTCGGCGATCAGTTGAGTGTACGTATCGACTCAGAGCACGCAGCCCTCAGGGGGCTGGAAGCAGAGACAGAAGTGGTATGGGTCAACCCACAAGAAGGTGGCGGCCAGAAACTTGGACTTACAATCCTTAAAATGAAGTAAAGATTCCAACCCATGAAAAAGGCGGCCATCAGGCCGCCTTTTCAGTTTGTGCAGGACAGTCGAGCTTAGAAGTCGTCTTCGACCTTGCCGTCCTTGATCTTGAATTCGCGATTCTGCAGGTAGGCATTGCGAATGAAGGTGTATTTGTCACCGCGAATCAGCTTGTCCGCCGAGAGCAGGCTGGCACGGGTATCGACGACATCCACACCCATGGTGATGTTGCGCGCGGGGATGTCATTCATGTAGCGGTAGGGTTCGGTGTAGCTGTCGACATACTTGGCCGGCGCATCACGCAGGGTGCTTGGCCCCAGCAACGGCAGCATCACGTAGGGACCGCTGCCCACGCCCCAATGACCGAGGGTCTGGCCGAAGTCTTCGTCATTGCGCTGCAGGCCCATCTTGGTACCGACATCAAAGAAGCCCGCCAGGCCCAGGGTGGTGTTCATCAACAGTCGCGCAGTGTCGACACCGGCAGCACCAGGTTTGGCCTGGAGGATGTCATTGGCGAGGTTGCCGACATCACCGATGTTGCGAAACATGTTGTGGATGCCATCTTCCAGAAACTGCGGAGTGACGGCCTGATAGCCTTGCGCCAGAGGCTTCAGGGCATAAGTATCCAGCGTATCGTTGAAGGTGAAGATGGGACGGTTGATGCTTTCCCATGGATCATCTTCGGCCGCCTGGGCAACCAGGGGAGCCAGCGTCACACCGGCACTCATACATAGTGGAACTAGATAACGGCTCCAGCGCATAGCAGGAAACTCCTTCGATTGTTCTCTCGTGGGGCTATGCCCTGAGGATAAGTTCAGGAGTATAAAGCGGATATGCCGGTTTAGGCAGCATCACCGCAAACCGTCTTCAGCCGGGGTTCAGCCAACCTTGCTGCCATTCACCGTACTGTCACCTGCATGTCATGTTCTGCCGCTAGCCTCCAAGGGTATTTCAAGGACGCTGACATGCCCCACGCCGACGCCTCAGTGCAACCCGCACGCCCGTTGACTGCCGTACTCTTCGGCCTCAGTGGCTGCCTGGTGGATTTCGGCGCGCGGATGCGCCAGCAAGCCACGGACAAACCTGATCCGGAGCAAGCCCAAGCCACACCTGGCGCACTGGAAACGCTGCGGCGCCTGCATCAGCAAGGCATCCCCTGCGCCTGGCTGGAGCAACTGCTCCCCGCCAGTAGCCGCCAATTGGCTGCCATCCTGCCGGACTGGATCAAGCCGGCACCTCACTCCCCCGCCCCCTGGCCTGCACCCGATGCCTGCTGGCAGGCGCTGATGGCGCTCAACGTCAAAGGCATCGACGGCTGTGTCTTGGTCAGCGGCGAACCCCAACTGCTGCAGTCGGGCCTCAATGCCGGCCTCTGGACCATCGGCCTGGCCTCTTGCGGCTCCCTGTGCGGCATGACCCCCAGCGAATGGCAGGCCCTGAGCCAGCAGGAACGGGAATTCAAGCGTGGCAAGGCCACGGTGCAGCTCTTCGGCCTGGGGGTGCATTCGGTCATCGACCATCTGGGGGAGTTGAACACCTGCCTGGCGGACATCGAACTGCGCCGGCTCAAGGGTGAAAAACCCTGACATAAGCCTGTTGATCAGGATCATGCACAGCGCCTGGGAGTGGATTACTCTAAGCCGTGGGCATGGACCTTTGACTCGACAGCGCGGTCCATCCCTGTGCCTATCAATAAAGGGAGAACGCCATGCCTGCCCGCGAACTGCAAGAACAACTCGACACCCTGCGCGAGCAATTGGAACAGAACCCACCGCTTTCCGAAGCCGAGCGCAACAATCTGCAAGAGCTGATGCAGCAGATCGAACTGCAACTCAAACTGGAGACCGGCACCCAGGACGCCAGCCTCGCCGACGGCGTCAACCTGGCCGTGGAACGCTTCGAACTGGAGCACCCGGCGATTGCCGGAACCCTGCGCAATATCGTCCAGACCCTGGGCAACATCGGCATCTGAGCAACCCCCGGTAGCCAACCCCACAAAGCAAAAGCCCCGCTCTCGGAGCGGGGCTTTGCTTTTACTGGCGTACCAACCGGTGATTGGCGAAATCCGCGGTTTCGGTACTGCGGTAAGGGTTGATATCCAGCCCACCGCGGCGCACATAACGCGCATACACGGTGAGTCTCTCCGGCTTGAGCAAGCGTTGCAGGTCGAGAAAGATCCGCTCCACGCACTGTTCGTGAAAGTCCGAGTGCTGGCGGAAGCTCACCAGATAGGCCAGCAGGCTGGCGTGATCCAGAGCCGCGCCCCGGTATTGCACCACCACGCTGCCCCAGTCCGGCTGGCTGGTTACCGGGCAGTTGGACTTGAGCAGATGACTGTGCACGCTCTCCTCCACCACGCGCGAAGCATCGCAGCGCAGCAGTTCGGGGCGCGGGTGCTCATAGCTGTCGACACTGATATCCAGATCATCGATACACACCCCAGGCAGCGCCACCACGCCTTCGGCCTCGACCTCCTGCAGGCTGCGGATCCGCACGCCTACCGGCTTGCCGGCAGCAGCCGACAGATCAGTGCGCAAGGTGGCCTCAAGGGTCGCCCGATCATCGAACGGCGTCTGGTTCAGCGAATTGAGGTACAGCTTGAACGACTTGGATTCGATGATGTTCGGCGAATCGGCGGGAATGCTGAACTCACCGATAGCCACTACCGGCTTGCCCGACGGCAGCAGCCAGGACAACTCGAAGCAGTTCCAGTAGTCCACGCCCTTATAAGGAAGGGTATCGGCACTCAAGCCCAGCTCGGCCCATTTTGCCGCCCGGGGAATCGGGAACAGCAAGGACGGGGTGTAAGTGGAGACGTATTCACTGGACTTGCCCAGCGGCGAATGTTCGGCTGCGGGATGCATGGCGGAAACCTGACTGAAGAATCAGCGGATTCTATCAGCCTTTGCTCCCGCCTTTGAGCCCCGGATGCCTATGGGGTGACCGTCAGCTTGCCCACCATCCCGGCCTGGTAGTGCCCTGGAATGTTGCAGGCGAACTCCAGGTTGCCGCTCTTGCTGAAGGTCCAGGTCAGTTCCGCCTGCTTGCCCGGCTCCACCAGCACGCTGTTGGGATCGTCATGCTGCATGCCATGGTCCATGCCTGCCATTGAGCCGTGGCCCATGGCTCCATGATCCATCGCCTTCATGCCGGTCGGGGTGAGCATGCCGCTCTGCTGCATCTTGAGCATTTCCTGCTGGTGCTCGGCATGCATGGCCGCGTTGCCCAGATTGAACTCGTGCAGCAACTGCCCCTTGTTGATCAGCACGAATCGCACCGTCTCGCCGGCCTTGATCTCCAGGGCCTTGGGATTGAACGACATGTCCCCCATCACCACCTCGACACTGCGAGTGGCCTTGGCCGCAGGCGCCGGCTGGCCAAAATCGTAAGAGCCGGCCGGCGAGGCCCAGAGCGGTGCGCTCAACAGCATCAGGCAGCCCCCCAGGATCGACCGGCTTCGCCACAACAGGTTTTGCATACTCATCATCAGACTCCAACAAGATCGGGATTCAGCCTGTGGCACACTCTAGAGCCCTGCCGCTGCCAGCCAGCTGACATGCAGATTACAACTTTGTCAGCTTGCACTGCCCTGGCCTGCTGCACGGTATAAAGCCCGGGTTCCAACCGCCACGAGTCCCACCATGAAACTGCTGATCGTCGAAGACCAACCCAAAACCGGCCACTACCTGCGCCAGGGCCTGAGCGAGGCCGGCTTCAACGCCGAACTGGTGGCCGACGGCAGCACCGGCCAGCACCTGGCCCTGACCGGCGACTACGCTCTGCTGATTCTCGACGTGATGCTGCCGGGTCGCGACGGCTGGCAGATCCTCCAGGCGGTGCGCAGCGCCGGGCTGGAAGTGCCGGTACTGTTCCTCACCGCCCGGGATGCCGTGCAAGACCGGGTGCACGGCCTGGAACTGGGGGCCGACGACTACCTGGTCAAGCCTTTTGCCTTCTCCGAACTGCTGGCCCGGGTCCGCAGCCTGCTGCGCCGGGGCAGCGCCGTGGCCCAGGAAACCAGCCTGCAACTGGCAGACCTGCGCCTGGACCTGATCCGCCGCCGGGTAGAACGCGGCAGCCAGCGCATCGACCTGACCGCCAAGGAATTCGCCCTGCTGGAAATGCTCCTGCGGCGCCAGGGCGAAGTCCTGCCCAAGTCGCTGATTGCCTCCCAGGTCTGGGACATGAATTTCGACAGCGATACCAACGTCATCGAAGTAGCCATCCGCCGCCTGCGCCTGAAGATCGACGACGATTTCCCGAACAAACTGATCCATACCGTACGCGGCATGGGCTACGTGCTCGAAGAGCGCCAGGCCTGATGCGCCGCCTGTCCCTGAGCGGGCGCCTGGCGCTGCTGTTCGCCGCCTGCACCGCAGTGGTCTCATTGTTGGCGGGGGTGTTGTTCAGCCGCGCCAGCGAAGCCCATTTCATCGAACTGGATCAGCAACTGCTGGACGGCAAGCTGCTGGCCCTGCGCAGCGCCTTGCAGGATGTCAACGAGGCCGGTGACTTCTCCCCGAGCCAGGCCAGGCTGCAGGACGAACTGAGCCACCAGCCGGACCTGCAGCTACGAGTCGGCGACGTCAATGGCCAGCTCTGGTTCGACAGCGCCCCCGGCCTGCCCGCCTCTCTGCCTGGCGGTGCCGGCTTGCGCAGCCTGGAGCAGGCCGGCACCGCCTACCGTCTCTACACAGCAGCGCTGAATCCCGGCCAGGCGGCCTCGCCGCAATTGACCCTGATCCTCGACATCACCCATCACCAGCACTTTCTGCAGCGCATGCAACACCTGATCTGGCTCACCGTGGGCCTCTCGGCCCTGGCCACTGCCCTGCTCGGCGCCTGGGCCGCCCGCAGTGGCCTGCGCCCGTTGCGGCGCATGGGCGCGGTGGCCGCCGGGGTCTCCGCCAGTTCCCTGACCCAGCGCCTGCCCCAGGAACAGATGCCCGCCGAGCTGGCGGAACTGGCCAGCAGCTTCAACGCCATGCTGGGCCGTCTTGAAGAGTCGTTTCAGCGCCTCTCGGCATTTTCCGCCGACATCGCCCACGAACTGCGCACCCCTTTGTCGAACCTGCTGACCCACACCCAGGTCACCCTGACCCGCCCCCGGCCGCTGGAGGACTATCGCGAAGCCCTGCACAGCAACCTGGAGGAGCTGCAATGGATGGCGCAACTGGTCAACGACATGCTGTACCTGGCCAAGGCCGACCACGGCTTGCTTACACCCAGGCGCGAAGCGCTGGAGCTGGCCCAGGAAACCGACATGCTGCTGGAGTTCTATGGCCCCCTGGCCGAAGACGCACAGATCGAACTGACCCGTGAAGGCCAGGCCGGCTTTGCGGGGGACCGCAGCATGCTGCGCCGGGCGTTGTCCAACCTGCTGGACAATGCCCTGCGCTTCACTCCGGCCGGGGGCGCGGTCAAGGTGCGCCTCAACGAAAGTGCCGAGCACCTGAGCCTGAGCATCGAGAATACCGGCGAAGGGATCGCCAAGGATGTACTGCCGCGCCTGTTCGACCGTTTCTACCGGGCCGACCCGGCACGGCGCGAAGGCAGCAGTGAACATGCGGGGTTGGGGCTGGCGATCACTCAGTCGATCATTCGTGCCCACGGCGGGCAGATCCGATGCGAATCGGCGGCGGGCTGGACCCGTTTCGTGATCGAGTTGCCAAGGCAGGATTGAGGGACTGTTCGCCGGCCAGCCGGCTCCTGCACCAATCGGACAGGAGCCGGCGGCCGGCGAAGGCGGGTCTCAGGAGTAGCGCAAAGCGTGGGCCGGCTCGACCTTGGACGCGCGCCAGGCCGGATACACGGTCGCCAGGAAGCTCAGAACGAAGCCGGCACCACAGATAAGCACCACGTCGCCGCCCTGCAGTTCAGAAGGCAGGTTACTGACGAAATACACATCGGAGCTGAAGATCTGCTGGCCGCTGATTCTTTCCAGCCAGCCCACCAGCTCACTCACGTTCAGCGCCGCGATTACCCCCAGCACCCCACCGATCAGGGTGCCGACGATACCGATCACCGTCCCCTGGACCATGAAGATCGCCATGATCTGCCGTGGTGTGGCGCCGATGGTGCGCAGGATCGCGATGTCCGCCCCCTTGTCATTCACCACCATGATCAAGGTGGCGATGATGTTGAATGCCGCCACCGCCACGATCATCAGCAGTAACAGGCCGATCATGGTCTTTTCCATCTTCATCGCGCTGAACAGGCTGCCCTGGGTGTGGGTCCAGTCATCGGCGCGGAAGTCCGCCCCCAGGCCCTTGGCGATATCCGCCGAGACCTTTGGCGCGGCATACAGGTCCTTGACCGCCAGGCGCACGCTCTGCACCTGGTTCGGCTGCCAGTGCTGCATTTCTGCAGCATCGGCCACATGAATCAGGCCCATGGAGCCATCCAGCTCGGCCCCCACCTTGAATACCCCAACCACGTTGAGGCGTTGCATGCGCGGGGTGATCCCCCCCGGTGCAGTGCTCACTTCAGGCACGATCAGGGTCAGCTTGTCGCCGACGTTCAGGCGAAAGCGCCGGGCCGTGATCTCGCCGATCACCACGCCGAACTCGCCAGGTTTCAGGTCTTGCAGGCTGCCCTGGACAATATGCTGGGCAACGATGGACACCTTGCCTTCCTGGGCCGGATCGATGCCGCTGATCTGGATCGGCTGCATCGCCCCCTTGTAGGAGAGCATGCCCTCCATCTCGGTAAAGGGCACCGCGGCGGTGACTTCCGGATTCTTCAGGGCCGCCGCGGCCACCGGCTGCCAGTCATCGATGGGCTTGACCCCAACGATAGTGGCGTGGGGCACCATGCCGAGAATGCGCGAGCTCATTTCCCGCTGGAAGCCGTTCATCACCGACAGCACCACGATCATCGCCAACACGCCCAGGGCGAGGCCGATCATCGAGGTCATGGAAATGAACGAGACAAAACGATTGCGCCGCTTGGCGCGGGTGTAGCGCGTGCCGATAAAGATCGATAAAGGTCTGAACATGGGCAAGGCACCCTGGAAAGATTAATGACCCGGCATCGACAGCCCAGCCGCCGACGCCGTGTGCGGGCGCATCAGATGGCGAGCAGGTGACCTTCTTGCAGGTGCAGTACGCGGTCCATCTGTCGAGCCAGGTTCATGTCGTGGGTCACCACCAGGAAGGCGGTGCGCATCGAGGTACTGAGCTCCAGCATCAGGTCCTGAATTCCCTGGGCCGTGTGCGAGTCGAGGTTGCCGGTGGGCTCATCGAGCATCACCAGCCCTGGCTTGTTCACCAGCGCCCGGGCAATGGCCACCCGCTGGCGCTCGCCACCGGACAGCTCGGCCGGTTTGTGCTCCAGCCGATGGCCGAGCCCGACCCGCTCCAGCAGCGCGGTGGCACGCTGACGGGCTTCCGGGATCGGCGTGCGGCCAATCAGCAGCGGCATGCAGACGTTCTCCAGCGCGGTGAACTCCGGCAGCAGGTGGTGGAACTGGTAGACGAAGCCCAGGGCGCGGTTGCGCAACTGGCCGCGGGCCTTCTCGCCCAGCGCCGAAAGCTCCTCGCCCGCCAGCCAGACGCTGCCCTTGGATGGCGTATCCAGGCCGCCCAGCAGGTTGAGCAAGGTACTCTTGCCCGAGCCGGAAGTGCCGACGATGGCCACTCGCTCACCCGGGTGCAGCTCCAGTTGCAGGCCAGACAGGACCACCACCGATTCCGGGCCTTCCTCATAGGACTTGCCCAAGTCGCGGCAGCTCAGGATTGCTTTTTCACTCATGCCCAACTCACTCATAACGTAGCGCCTCCGCAGGCTGGGTGCGCGCCGCACGCCAGGCTGGATACAGGGTGGCGAGGAAACTCAGGACCAATGCCGCGCCGCAGACCATCAACACATCCTCGGCCATCAGTTGCGACGGCAGGTAGTCGATGAAATACACGTCGGCATTCAGGAATTTGTGGCCGATCAGGCCTTCAAGGGCGGAAATCGCGGCACTCACGTTCAGCGCCGCCAGCATCCCCAGCACAGCACCGATCAAGGTGCCGACCACGCCGATCACCGTGCCCTGGACCATGAAGATCGCCATGATGGTTCCCGGCGTCGCCCCCAGGGTGCGGAGAATGGCGATATCGCCCTTCTTGTCGTTCACCACCATCACCAGGGTCGAGATGATGTTGAACGCGGCCACCGCGACGATCAGCAGCAGCAACAGGCCGATCATGGCTTTTTCCATGCGGATGGCCTGGTACAGGTTGCCGTGGGTACGGGTCCAGTCGCGGGCGTAATAGTGGTTCTCACCCAGCTGCTGGGCGATTTCCCAGGCGGTGCGCGGGGCCTGGAACAGGTCGTCGAACTTCAGCCGCAGGCCTTGTACCTGATCCGCCTTCCAGCGGTGCAGGCGACCCAGGTCCTGGAGGTTGGTCAGGCCCAGGTAGCCGTCGATCTCGCCGGCGCCGACATGGAAGATGCCCACCACGGTAAAACGCTTCATCCGTGGGAACATCCCGGCCGGGGTCACCGTGACTTCCGGGGCGACGAAGGTCAGCTTGTCTCCCAGGCCGACACCCAGCTTGGTTGCCGCCTTGTCACCAATGACAATGCCGAAACTACCGGGCGCCAGCGCGTCCAACTGCCCCTGCTGCATGAAGTGGTCGATGATCGACACCTGCCGCTCCTGCTCAGGGTCGATGGCATTGAGCAGCACCTTCTGCACCTGGCCATTGTTGGTCAACAGGCCCTGCATCTGGGTGAACGGCGCCACCGCCAGCACTTTGGGGTTCTGCTTGACCTTGTCGGCCAGGCTTTGCCAGTCGCTGATGGGTTCGCCGGATTCGATGGTGGCGTGGGGCACCATGCCCAGCACGCGGGTGCGCATCTCATGATCGAAGCCGTTCATCACCGACAGCACCACGATCATCACGATCACGCCAAGGGCGAGTCCGATCATCGAAGTCAGGGAAATGAATGACACAAAATGATTGCGACGCTTTGCACGGGTGTAACGCGTGCCGATAAAAGCAAACAGAGGTCTGAACATGTCGGGGCTTGTGCAGAGGAAAAGAAGACGTCCTTGTGGCGGGGCCTGGTAAGCAGCTTTACACTCAGACCACTGCCTCTACCATGGGTTCGCCATGTCGACATTAGATGAAGAAGATCGCCGCGAATACTACCGTATCGAGGACACGATCGCACTGGAAATTAGCCCCTTGTCCGCCCTCGACGCGGCGAGCAAGGAAGTGTTGCAGGATGAGTCCCCACTGTTCAATCTGCTCAGTGAACTGCACCTGAGCGAATTCGAATCCCAGCATCTGCTGCGCCAGGTCAGCGAGCGCGATCGCACCCTGGCCAGCTACCTCAAGGCTATGAACAAACGCATCGACCTGCTCAGCCAGGTGGTGGCGCAAACGGTGTTCGGCAAGTTCGGCGAGCCGCAGCGGGTCATTCTGTCCGAGGGCGGCATCGAATTCAGCCATCACCAGTGCTACCCAAGCGGCAGCCATCTTGCGGTGAAGCTGTTGCTGATGCCGCAGGCCCTGGGCCTGCTGCTGCGGGCCAAGGTCACCCACTGCGAGCCCCAGAGCTTTGGCACCTTCGAGATCGGCACCGAGTTCGAAGCATTGACCGATGCCCAACGCCAGCTGCTGGCGCGCTATATCCTGCAGAAACAGGCCCAGCAACGCCGCCAGGCCCGGGAGCAGAGCGACCCCGCCGCCGGCTGAGCAGTACGCCCGACCCTCTCTTAAGGAACAACATCCGTGAAGGAGCAATTGTGACCCTGATCTATGGCCATCGCGGCGCTAAAGGCGAAGCACCCGAAAATACCCTGACCAGCTTTCAGGAGTGCCTCAAGCACGGCGTGCGCCGTTGCGAGCTCGACTTGCACCTGTCCATGGACGGCGAGTTGATGGTGATCCACGACCCGACCCTCAAGCGCACCACAGACCGGCGCGGCAAAGTGGTGGAGCATTGCGCCGCCGAGCTGGTGACCTACGACGCGCGCAAGGGCGGCCCGGGCTGGGTCAACCCCTGCCCCATTCCGCGCCTGGAAGAGCTGTTCGAGAAATGCGACTTCGAGCACTGGCAGCTGGAGGTCAAGAGCGCCTCGCGCACTCGCGCCGCCACCACAGTGCTGGCGATTCGCGAAATGGCCCAGCGTTTCGGCCTGCTGGACAAGGTCACCGTGACCTCAAGTTCTCGGGAAGTATTGAAGGCCGCCGTGGAGCTGACCCCGGACCTGTCCCGCGGACTGGTAGCCGAATACGCCTGGCTCGACCCATTGAAGGTCGCCCAGAGCTATGGCTGCGAGATTCTGGCGTTGAACTGGACGCTGTGCACCCCAGAGCGTCTGCAACGGGCGCAGCGCCAGGGCTTGCATGTGTCGGTATGGACGGTCAACGAGCCTGCGCTGATGCGCAGGCTCGCCGACTTCGGCGTAGATAGCCTGATTACAGACTTTCCCGGTTTGGCCAGCGCCACCCTCGAGAATCGCTGAAATCGGTCTCCCCGGCCGGCTCAGGCCACCGGCCGGAGCCGCTCAAAAAAGCCGGTTGAGGCCATCGTATGCCGCTACCCGATAGGCTTCGGCCATGGTCGGGTAGTTGAAGGTGGTGTTGACGAAGTACTTCAGGGTGTTGAGCTCGCCCGGCTGGCTCATGATCGCCTGGCCGATGTGCACGATCTCCGAAGCCTGGTAGCCGAAGCAATGGACGCCGAGGACTTCCAGGGTTTCCCGGTGGAACAGGATCTTCAGCATGCCTTGAGGCTCGCCGGCGATCTGCGCACGGGCCATGCCCTTGAAGAACGCCTTGCCCACCTCGTAAGGCACCTTGGCCTGGGTCAGTTCCTGCTCGTTCTTGCCGATGGAGCTGATCTCGGGAATGGTGTAGATCCCGGTCGGCACGTCGTTGACGAAGCGCCAACTGCCGTTGTCGACAATACTGCCGGCCGCGGAACGACCCTGGTCGTGGGCGGCACTGGCCAGGCTCGGCCAGCCGATCACGTCACCGGCCCCGTAGATGTTCGGCACGCAGGTGCGGTAGTTCTCGTCGACTTCGATCTGGCCGCGGCTGTTGACCTTGACCCCGATGTTCTCCATGCCCAGCTTGTCGGTATTGCCGGTACGGCCGTTGCACCAGAGCAAGGCGTCGGCCTTGATCTTCTTGCCGGACTTGAGGTGCAGGATCACGCCGTTGTCCACACCTTCAACGCGGTCGTATTCCTCGTTGTGGCGCACGGTGATGTTGTTGTTGCTGAAGTGGTAGCTCAGGGCCTGGGAGATTTCAGAATCCAGGAAGCTCAGCAACTGGCCGCGGTTGTCCACCAGCTCCACCAGAACCCCCAGGCCACTGAAGATCGAGGCGTATTCGCAACCGATGACCCCGGCGCCGTAGACGATGAGTTTGCGCGGGGTGTGGCCGAGGCTGAGGATGGTGTCGCTATCGTAGATACGCGGGTGGCTGAAATCGATATCCGCGGGGCGATAGGGGCGCGAGCCGGTGGCAATGATGATGTGCTTGGCTACCAGCTTTTCCACCACGCCGTTGGCGCAGACCACTTCCACGGTCTGCTCGTCGGCGAAGCTGCCAGTGCCGAAGAACACATCGACCCGGTTGCGGGCGTAGTAGCCAGTACGCGAGGCCACTTGCTTGGAGATGACCTTCTCGGCGCTCTTGAGCACGTCCGGGAAGGAGAACCAGCGCGGCTCGCCAATGGCCCGGAACATCGGGTTGGTGTTGAACTGCATGATCTGCCGGACCGAGTGACGCAGGGCCTTGGACGGGATGGTACCCAGGTGGGTGCAGTTGCCGCCGACCTGGCGACGGCTATCGACCATCGCCACTTTGCGTCCTGCTTTCGCGGCGTTCATCGCCGCACCTTCTCCAGCGGGGCCTGAGCCCAGCACCACTACGTCGTAGTTGTAGACAGCCATGCGTACTCCTCAGAACAGGCCGAGACACCCTTCTGGCGTCTCCGGCTAAATCATGCCGCGGCCAGCGGCATGAAGGATCAATTTGGCTCGGTTACGAACCCGGGCACAGTCTATAGAAGCGTCAACGCCGCGCACATTAACCCTTGGTCGTGTCGTAGGCTACTTTTGCCTTCACTACAGGCTGCGCAACAGCGCACCAGGTTATTGTTTTTGCCCGGCCAGCAGCGCATCGAAAGCCGGGTTGCTGCGTGTGACGAAACCTGTAGCGCTGCGCATCACAAAAAATCCGGCGATGCCGTGTTTTTCCGCGTAGTCCCAGCCCGCCTCCGGGCCGAGTATCAGCAACAGCGTCGACAGGCCATCGGCCATCAACGCCGAAGGATGAATCACCGTTACCGAGGCCAACGGGTGGGCGATGGGTTGGCCGAGCCGGGCATCGAAGGTATGGGAGTAACGCTGGCCGTCCTGCTCGAAGTAATTACGGTAGTCGCCGGAAGTGGAAACGCCAAAACCATCCAGGGCGATCACCCGCTGGGCTACCTGCTGGTCATCACGCGGCTCCTCCAGGGCTATCCGCCATGGTGAGCCGTCGGGCTTGCGACCCACGGCCTTGAGCTCACCGGTGGCTTCGGCAAGGAAGCTGTCGATCCCCAGTTGCGTGAGCCGGGCAGCGATGCGGTCCACCGCATAGCCGGCGGCGATGCTGTTGAAATCCACCTCCACCGGCGCATCCTTGCACAACTCCTGCCCTTCGATACGCAGGTGAGCGTACCCTACCCGCTGCCGCACCTCAGCCAGGGCTGACGCGCCGGGAACCTTTTCCTCTCGCCCCTGAGGGCCAAAACCCCAGAGATCCAGCAGCGGTTCCACCGTCAGGTCGAAGGCGCCATCGCTGTCCCGGGACAACTGCTCACCCACTCGCACCAACTGCAACACCGGCTCCGGCATCGGCTGGCAGCTATCGGCGGGCAAGGCGTTGAAACGCTCGATGTCCGAATCGCTGCGATAGGTGGACATCTGCCCGTCGACCTCCGCCAGAATTCCCTCGACCTCAGCCTGTACCAGGGACGGCGCCGGCCCCTGGGCGTGACGCACATACTGCACCGACCAGGTGCTGCCCATGGTCGGCCCGGAGAGGCTTTCCAGGCGCTCGCCGCCACAACCGGCCAACAGCACCAGCGCGGCGTACAAAGCGCTCCATCGCGATCGTTGCTTACCCGACAAGGTGTTCCTCCCGATCAACCGCCCTGCTGGGCCAGCTGGCAGTACAAATGGCCATTATGCGACAGACGGAGGCCGCCTGCCCGGCGTCCCACCGCCTTGGCTACGGGCAGAACCTTGATCTAGAGCCGCCCTGCCACCCCAAGAGTTTTTGTTGCCGGATGGCTTTCATACACATATCGTTACAAAACTGTTCAGCGTGCAGCCTCGAGCCCCGACTTTGCAGTAAGGGACGCATAACGACCAGGGATTGCTAACAAGACAGCCAAAGTGAGTGAAAAAAATGTCCACGACCACGGGCAAAGGCAAGGCGATCTTTCGCGTTGTCAGCGGCAACTTTCTCGAGATGTTCGACTTCATGGTCTACGGCTTCTACGCCACGGCGATTGCCAAGACCTTCTTTCCTGCGGACAGCGCCTTCGCCTCGTTGATGCTGTCCCTGGCGACCTTTGGCGCGGGCTTCCTGATGCGCCCCCTGGGAGCGATTTTCCTCGGTGCCTACATTGACCGTCACGGCCGTCGCCAAGGCCTGATCATTACCCTGGCACTGATGGCCGCGGGCACCGTGCTGATTGCCTGCGTGCCGGGCTACGCCACCCTTGGCGTCGCCGCGCCCTTGCTGGTGCTGCTGGGTCGCCTGCTGCAGGGCTTTTCCGCCGGCGTCGAGCTGGGCGGGGTGTCGGTGTACCTGGCCGAAATCTCCACGCCGGGCCGCAAGGGCTTCTTCGTCAGTTGGCAGTCGGCCAGCCAACAGGCCGCAGTGGTCTTCGCCGGCCTGCTGGGCGTAGGCCTGAACCACTGGCTGAGCCCCGAGCAAATGGGTGACTGGGGCTGGCGCGTGCCGTTCCTGGTGGGCTGCATGATTGTTCCGGCGATCTTCATGATCCGTCGCTCCCTGGAAGAGACCCCGGAGTTCCAGGCCCGCAAGCATCGCCCTTCGCTGCAGGAAATCGTCCGTTCCATCGGCCAGAACTTCGGCATCGTCATCGCCGGCATGGCTCTGGTGGTGATGACCACCGTGTCCTTCTACCTGATCACCGCCTACACCCCGACCTTCGGCAAGGCCGAACTGCACCTGTCGGACTTCGACGCCCTGCTGGTAACCGTGTGCATCGGTCTGTCGAACTTCTTCTGGCTGCCGGTCATGGGGTCACTGTCGGACAAGATCGGCCGCAAGCCGCTGCTGCTGGGGGCGACCATCCTGGCCATCTTCACGGCTTATCCGGCACTGTCCTGGCTGGTGGCCAACCCCAGCTTCAGCCACCTGCTGATCGTCGAGCTGTGGCTGTCTTTCCTCTATGGCTCGTATAACGGCGCGATGGTGGTGGCCCTGACTGAAATCATGCCGGTGGAAGTGCGCACCACGGGTTTCTCCCTGGCCTACAGCCTGGCCACCGCGACCTTCGGCGGCTTTACCCCGGCGGCCTGTACCTACCTGATCCACGTCCTGGGCAATCAGGCAGCTCCGGGCATCTGGCTCAGTGGCGCGGCGGTGCTGGGGCTGATCGCCACCCTGGTGCTGTTCCGCGGTAATCGCCACGAACTGCGTACCGCGCAAGCGGCAACAGCGCGCGGCGCCTGAGACAAACGCTTCGCTGGCAAGCCAGCTCCTACGGGGTTGCGCCGACCTGGCTTGCCGGCGCAAGCCACAAACAAAAACGCCCCGACAAGTCGGGGCGTTTTCATTTCAGCAGTCGCTTAGCGTGGGAACGCTGGCGGGTTGACCCCGGCCATGTCTTCCATCACGCGCACTACCTGGCAGCTGTAACCGAACTCGTTGTCGTACCAGACGTACAGAACAACGCGGTTGTCCTGAACGATGGTCGCTTCAGCGTCGACCACACCGGCGTGACG
>Ga0308159_1000651_pt1 | contig 71362 bp, 65 predicted proteins | sample PhyCR1_FD_201040 | JGI IMG/M metagenome (GOLD analysis project Ga0308159, IMG submission 201040) | Phyllosphere microbial communities from UC Gill Tract Community Farm, Albany, California, United States - DLSLC.R1 | ecosystem: Host-associated > Plants > Phyllosphere > Unclassified | place: USA...
TATAAATGAGCAGAATACATGCGGGGGGAAGCGGGGCAGGAGAACGTGTATAAACCGGTCGGAGGGGTGAAACCGCCGACCGGTTGCCAATACTTACAGCACTTTTTCCAGAAAACGGCGTGTGCGCTGATGACGAGGATTATCCAGCACCTGCGAAGCCTTGCCGGTTTCAACAATGGCGCCGTCAACCATAAACACCACGCGGTCAGCCACCTGTCGTGCAAAGCCGATTTCATGAGTGACGACGACCAGCGTAACGCCTGATTCGGCCAACTTCCTGATAACGTCCAGCACTTCGCCAACCAATTCCGGATCGAGCGCTGACGTGGGCTCGTCAAACAGCATCACTTTTGGATTGAGCGCCAGCGCGCGCGCGATAGCAATCCGCTGCTGCTGCCCGCCCGAAAGATGACGCGGCCAGGCGTGGGCCTTGTCGCGCAGTCCAACGGTATCGAGCAACTCATAGGCCCGTTCGATGGCCTGCTTGCGGTTAAACAGACCATGCACGATGGGCGCTTCGATGATGTTGTCGAGGACCGTCATATGCGGGAACAGATTGAAATTCTGAAACACATAACCGCAGTGGATGCGTTGTTTCAGAATCGCTTTCTCCTTCAGCTCATACAGTTTGTCGCCTTTACGACGATAACCAATGTAGTCGCCATCTATCTGAATAAAACCTTCATCGACACTTTCAAGATGATTGATGGTACGCAAAAGCGTCGATTTCCCGGAGCCGGAAGGGCCGAGAATAACCGTGACGGTGCCGGATTCAATGGTCAGACTCACATCGTCCAGCGCCTTGAACGTGCCGTAGAATTTGCTGAGATTGCTGATTTCAATGCGTCCGCCAATGGGCAGTCGCTGGGGGCGATGATAAGTCGGTTGAGCAGCGTCCGTCGGACGATTGACAAAGAGATCAAAGGCTTCTGACATAATACGATGCTCCAGTTAAGGTCGGGCCGCGCGCCATTGCAGCAGGCGTTGCAGCGGAGTCAGGGCAACCTGACGTGTCGTACCGCGCGCGAAATAGCGCTCGACATAATATTGCAGCACGGACAGCACGGTGGTGATGACCAGATACCAGACAGTGGCGACCATCAGCAGCGGAATCACCTGCTGGGTGCGGTTATAGAGGATCTGCACGGTATAAAACAGCTCGGGCATCGAGATGACATAGACAATGGCGGTACCTTTCGCAAGACCGATCACTTCATTGAAACCGGTTGGAATAATCGCGCGCAGCGCCTGCGGCAAGATAATGCGGAAAGTGCGACGATAAGCCGGTAATCCCAGCGCGGCGGCGGCTTCATGCTGTCCCTGTTCCACGCCATTGATGCCGCCACGAATAATTTCGGCGGTATAGGCGGACTGCACCAGCGAAAGCCCGAGCACCGCTACGGTGAATTGATCCAGCAGATCCACTGTGGGATGCTTGAAAAACTCCAGCTGGGTAAACGGAATGCCGAGCGACAGGCTGTCGTAGAGATAGGAAAAGTTATACAGCACGATGAGAACCAGCAGCAAAGGCAACGAACGGAACAGCCAGATATAACCCCATGCCAGCGAGTTCAGCAGATAGGATTTCGACAGCCGCGCCAGCGCCAGCAGCGTGCCGAAAATCACGCCGAATACCGTGCCAAGCAGAGTAAGCAGCAGGGTTCTGCCCAGTCCGGAAAGGATCACCGGTTCGAAGAAGTATTGGCGGAATACGCTCCATTCCCAGCGCGGATTCGTGGCGATGGACTGTACAATCGCCAGCAGGATAAACAGGGCAAACACCGCGCCGAGCAGGCGCAGCGGGTAACGGGCGGGCACTACCTTCAACGGCGATGCCGGATTCGAGCGGGCGCTAACGTCAGTCATAGGCTTTCTCCGCCAGTGTAATATTTTCATCTTCGGCGGTTTCATTCACCGCCGACTCGACCGCCGCAGCGACGGGCGAGAGGTGCTTGATAAACGGAAGACGGCCGTCATGCGGCGGCAGGGCCAGCGTCTCGCGATCGGCATGGATATCGAACTGAGGTTCATAGCCCTGGGACAGATACAGATTGACTGCCTCCGGCTGACGAAATCCCGTGGTCAGAAAGACACGGGAATACCCTGTTTTCAGCGCCAGCGCTTCCAGCTCTTTCACCACTTTTTGTGCCAGTCCCTGCCTGCGCAGCGAGGTATCGGTCCAGATGCGTTTCAGTTCGGCGGTGCTTTCGTCATACCGCTTGTAGGCACCCATCGCGATGGGACGACCGTTTCGCAGGAGCACGATAAAATCGCCGTCCGGCGGGGCATACGCGCTTAAAGGATCCTCTTCTTTCTGTTTGCCAAAATAGTCGCCGTAACGGGCGCGATATTCGCCAAACAGGCCTTCGATAATCGGCACGATGAGAGGATCATCAGGTTGCGTGTGAATAAATTTATCCTGGCTCATAGGGAGTTTCCTGCAATCAGTCGCCGAGGCCCGGCGGATTTATTTCTGAATGATCGATTTTTTCCACGCTTTCACCCCAGCGATCGAGCACTTTCAGGTAGCTGCCGTTGGCGATGGCGCTGTCGATTGACGTCTGCACCGCGTCGACCAGTCCATTGCCTTTTTTCAGGGTAAAGGCGATGTTGGCAGTTTTCGGCCAGCCGCCCGGAACTATCCCTACCAACTTGGTCGTGCCGGTAAGTTTGGATTTATAGGCGGCAGCGACGTTCGGGCCAAAGGTGGCATCGGCGCGACCCGATTGCAGCGCCAGCGTCGCGGCGGCATCATCGGTGACATAGACCGGCGTAAACGGCTTCAGCCCCTTGGCCTGATTCTCTTTGTCCCAGGCCAGCAATACGGATTCCTGATTGGTGCCCGACGTCACGATAATGCGTTTACCGGCGATATCCGGCGCGGCCTTGATGGCGGTAATATTGCTGGTGGATTTCACATAAAAGCCCAGCGTGTCTTGACGATAGGTCGCGAAATCGAATTTGGTTTTACGTTCCTTGGTGACGGTGATGTTGTAGGCGGCGGCATCGTATTTACCGGAAGAAACCCCAAGCGGCCAGTCTTCCCACGAGGCGGGAACCAGTTTGACTTTCAGGCCCAGACCGTCGGCGACCAGGCGGGCGATATCGGCTTCACTGCCGATCACGGTTTTATTATCGCGAGCGAACAGGCCAAACGGCGGCGAACTGCCCAGCACGGCAACCGCAACGGTGAGGTAGCCCGGATTAACGAATTTAAAATTGGCCGGTATTTTCGCCGCGGCTTCGGCACTTTTCGGCGTGTCGATCGGCGTTTCATTGGCAACCAGGTCAATGCCTGTATTCGCGGCAAAGGCGTGTGATGAAAGACTCAAGAGCGCGGCGACGGCGGTTAATTTTGCGCGATGCTTCATTGTTATTATTTATCCTGTGAATGGCTTATTGGGCTATGAATGGCACTATTCCCGAGCCCTAACTCGAAGTAAAACAACAAAATTAACTATCTAAATTGATTAATTGAAAATGGCGGGAATAGCCCGACGGGCGCGGCATCGTGCTTAAGCTAATTAGAGGGATAAGAAAGGACGTTTTTGTATTTAGCGTGCATCCGGTTTTATGGAAATATCAGATAAAACCTCTCTGTATAAGGATGCTTACCATGAGCCAGTCAAAGAAAAGTATTAAGTTGGGCCTGATGCTGCACGGCGCAGGCGGACACATGAACGCATGGCGTCATGAAAAGGCACCGGCCGATGCCAGCGTCAATTTCCCGTATTTCCGCGATTTGGCCCTGCGCGCGGAAGCGGCCCACTTCGACTTTCTGTTTGTCGCCGACGGTTTGCATATCAATGAAAAATCACTGCCGCACTTTCTGAATCGTTTCGAGCCTATCGCGCTGCTCTCTGCGCTGGCGTCGGCGACGCAGCACATCGGTCTGGCAGGCACCATTTCCACCTCCTACAGCGATCCCTTTACCGTCGCGCGCCAGTTGGCCTCGGTCGATAACATCAGCGGCGGTCGCGCAGGCTGGAACGTCGTGACCTCGCCGCTGGCCGGTTCGGCGAAGAATTTCGGCAAGCAGCATCCCGAGCATTCACTGCGCTATCAGATTGCCGAGGAGTACATCAACGTGGTGCAGGGGCTGTGGGACTCATGGGAAGACGACGCGTTTATTCGCGATCGCGAAAGCGGTGTATTTTTCGATGCCGCCAAGCTGCATAAACTCAATCACGAGGGCGAGTTCTTCTCCGTCGCGGGCCCGCTGAACATTCAACGTTCGCCGCAGGGCCAACCGGTTATCTTCCAGGCAGGCGCGTCGGATACGGGCATCGGTCTGGCCGGAAAATCCGCCGATGCGGTGTTTACCAATGCCCGCACGCTGGAAGAGGCGCAGGAATACTCAGCCAAGCTGCAACGCGAGGTGGCGAAAAATCATCGTCATCCGGTCGGTATTTTCCCGGGTATCAGCCCGATTGTTGGCCGCACCCAGGAAGAAGCCGAAGCCAAATACCAGTATCTGCTGTCTCTGCTGTCGGTTGAAGATGCGCTGGCCTATCTGGGACGTTTCTTCGACCACCACGACTTCTCGCAGTATCCGCTGGACGGGCCTTTCCCCGACGTGGGCGATTTGGGCCAGAACACCTTCCGTTCCACCACCGATCAAATCAAGCGCCGCGCCAGAGAAGAAAACCTGACACTGCGTGATATCGCCTTCCAGACCACCTTGCCGAAAGGCGAATTTTTCGGCACGCCGGAGCAGGTGGCCGACACCTTTATTCGCTGGGTTGAAGAGGGCGGCGCCAGCGGCTTTATCATCAGCGGCCCGGTGCTCACCGAAGCGCTCGACGATATCACCCGGCTGGTTCTGCCGATTCTGGCCGAGCGCGGTTACTGGCAGCCGAACACGCAGGCCCGAACCCTGCGCGAACGTCTGGATATTCCGTTCAAAAGCAACCGTTATGCCGACAGGCAGAAGGCAAAAGACGCGTTGGCAGGCGTCGCGGCCAAATAATCAGAACAATAATAAGGAAAGGCACGTGCAAGGATATACCCGCAAAGTGTTAACCGGCGCGCCACTGCGTCGGCTGGTTTTGCCATTGCTGATGGCGTCGGCGTTGACGGCCTGCGACAAACCCGAAGCGACGGCGAGCGCCAGTCAGCCCGCCTCCGATGCGCCGCATTCTGGCGGCAAGCTGGTGGTAGCTATCGACACCGATCCCAACTGCCTCGATCCGCAGCAGGTCGGCAACAATAACTCGCTGAACATCGGTCGGCAGATGACCGATTCCCTTACCGATCAGGACCCGGCCACCGGTAAAATCGTGCCGTGGCTGGCCACGGACTGGCAAATCAGCGACGACAATCGCCGCTTTACCTTTACGCTGCGCGAGGGCGTGACGTTCAGCGACGGCACCGCGTTCAACGCGCAGTCGGTCAAGGACAACTTGCAGGCCATTGTGGCGATGGGCGCACGCGCGTCGCTGGCTTCGACCTATCTGAAAGGGTTGACCGAAATAGACACGCCGGACGCGCAGCACGTGACGATTGTCTTTGCACAGCCCAACGCCCAGTTTCTACAGGCCACGTCGACCATGAGTCTGGGCTTTTTTGCCGACAAGACGGTGAAGACCAGCGCCGATGCGCGTTGTCAGGGCGCGTTGGTGGGCACCGGCCCGTTTGTGCTCTCGAGCTTCGTGCACAATCAGAAAGTCGTTCTCTCGCGGCGAACGGGCTACCAATGGCCTTCTTCTCTGGCGAAACATCAGGGCGACAGTTATCTCGACGGCATCGAGTATCGCGTTATTCCCGAATCCGGCGTGCGCTTTGGCAGTCTGGTATCGGGACAACTGGATCTCAACGCAGGCGTCACGCCGCAGGACGAGCCGCTGATCCTGGCCAAAAAGCTGCCGATTATTGCCCGCAGCAATCCCGGTCTGGTGTACAGCCTGTATCCGAATCAGTCGATGGCGCTGATGGCCGACCCGTCTGTGCGACAGGCGCTCAATCTGGCGGTGGATCGCGCCGCGTTGCAGCCCATCTTGTCGCGTTATCAGTCTCCGGCCAGTTCGGTGCTGGCGAAAACCACGCCGCTGTATCAGGACCTCGGCAGCGAGCTGAAATATGACCCGCAGGCGGCAGAAAATCTGCTGCAACAAGATGGCTGGATAGCGGGGCCGGATGGCGTGCGCGTCAAGAACGGCAAGCGCCTGAGCTTTACGCTGACCTACTGGCAGTCCGCGCCGTTTATCGAGCTGGTGCAGCAGCAGTTCAAAAAGGTGGGTGTCGATATGCAGCTCGAGAAAGCGCCGATAGGGCAGGTGATTGCCCGTCAGTCGAGCGGCACGCAGGAGGCGGAGTTCTATAACCTGACCCGTTCCGATCCCGACGTGCTGCGCACTGTGTTCGATGCAGGACCGGGCGGACGCAACGTCAACAAGCGCGCGGCCAATCAGGTAGATACGGCGCTGCAACAGTCGAGCCAGACGCTGGACAACGCAAAACGTCAGCAACTGGTAACCGAAGCCGCGAAAGGGCTGATTGCCGACGGCGACGCCATTCCGCTGGTGGAACTGGCGACGGTGATAGCCACAGGCAACAACGTGCACGGTTTCCGTTACGACGCCTCGTCGCGGTTCCAGCTTTACGACACCTGGCTTGCTCCCAAGTCATAACATAAGAGAAGGGCGCGATGAGCGACAAGGCCTGGATTTCCGATAATCCGATCGACAAGAGAACTTCCTCAACGCCACGTCTGCACTGGCTTGCGAAGCGGATACTGATGAGTGTGGCCGTGCTGTGGGCGGCCTATACGCTGACCTTTGTCATCCTCTATATCCTGCCGTCGGATCCGGTCACCATCATGCTGAATCAGGGCGAGCAGAGTACCGTCGACATCGCGCAGGTCAACGCCCTGAAGGCGCTGTACCATCTTGATCAACCGTTTTATATACAGTACGCCTGGTCGCTTTGGGATCTGCTGCACGGCTCGCTCGGGAAATCCATTGTCAGCGGCGACCCGGTCACCCGGCTGGTGTTGCAGGCGCTGCCGCCCACGCTGCTGCTGGCGGTTTGCGCCTTGCTGGTCGCCATTGTGGTGGGCGCAGGTCTGGCCGCAGGGGTGAGCGTGCTGCCTGCGGGCCGTGTGAAATCGGCATGCCTCGCGTTGCCTTCTCTCGGCGCGGCATTGCCGACGTTCTGGCTGGGTCTTCTGCTGTTGCAGGCCTTTTCGTTCAGCCACGCATGGTTTCCGGCGATGGGCAATCAGGGCTGGCAGTCGCTGGTGCTGCCGACGCTGACGCTGGCGGTACCGACGGCGGCTACGCTGGCACAGGTCATGAGCCGTTCACTCGCCGAAGTCTGGCGGCGGCCGTTTATCGATGCGCTGCGGTTAAAGGGGGCCGGCACGGCGCACCTGCTGTGGCGTCATGTGCTGCCCAACGCCGCCATTCCGCTGCTGACGCTGACCGGCATGATATTTGGACATCTGCTGGCCGGTGCGGTGGTAACGGAAACCATATTCTCCCGCGAAGGACTGGGTCGACTGGCGCAGGGCGCGGTCTCGACGCAGGATATTCCGGTGGTGCAAGGCGTCGTGCTGACGGCGGCGGCGGTGTTTGTGCTGGTTAACTTTGTGGTCGACCTGTTGTATCCGCTGCTCGACCCGCGTCTTGGCGCAGTCTCCGGAGGCAAACAATGAGTCTGATCCTGCCCGTTGAAAGGCATGCCGCCGTTCGGCCGCGTGTGGCTTTCACCTTCTGGCTTAGCGTGGCTATTCTTCTGATTGTTGCGCTCTGGGCCATCGTTCCTCAATGGTTTGCCCATCAGGATCCGCTGGTCGGCAATCCGCTGCTGGCGCTTCAGCCGCCGTCGACCGCACACTGGTTCGGCACGGATCATTTGGGGCGTGATATCTACTCGCGCACGGTATTCGGCACCGCCTTGACGCTGAAGGCAACGCTGTTTTCGGTCGCCATTGCGCTGGTGACTGGCGCGTCTATCGGCGTTGTCGCGGGCTATGTCGGCGGTCGGACCGATCACGGCTTTATGCGCGTGATTGACGTGTTGATGGCAATACCGAACCTGCTGCTGGCAATGGCGATTGTCACCGTGCTGGGCTTTGGCACACTGCATATTGCGATTGCCGTCGGGCTGTCGTCGATTGCCACGTTCGCACGGCTGTCGCGAGGCGAGGTATTGCGCAGCAAGGTCAATCTGTTTGTCGAGGCCGCGCGGGCGAGTGGCGTCAGTCATTTGAGCATCATCCGCCGTCATATTATTCCGCATGCCCTGGCACCGGTGCTGTCGCTGGCGGCGCTGGAACTCGGCTTTGCGCTGCTTTCCGTGTCTGCGCTGAGCTTTCTCGGATTCGGCGCACCGCCGCCGCAGCCGGAATGGGGGCTGCTGGTGTCGGAAGGGCGCAACTATATCGCCGCCGCCTGGTGGTACACCACATTGCCGGGGCTGATGATTGTGCTGGCAGTGCTGGCAACCAATCGCGTAGCCGGATTCATTCAAGACCGAGCGGAGGAAGCATGAGCCAGATATCTACAAACCGGTTGCTGTCGGTCGAACAGCTCAGCATCGAGTATGGGCAAAAAGACGGGCAACCGCTACGCGCCGTCGATAATCTTGACCTGCACATTGCCGCAGGTGAGGTGCTCGCGATTGTAGGCGGCTCCGGCTCGGGGAAATCCACGACGGCATCGGCGCTGGTCGGCATGCTCGGCAAGCAGGCGCGGCGGGTGTCGGGGACGATTCATCTCGCGGGTGAAGCACTGGAAAACGCCGGTCAGCGCCGCTGGCAACAGTTACGCGGGCTGGATATCGGCTTCGTGCCGCAGGATCCGGGGCAGGCGCTGAATCCGATTCAGAGTATCGGCAAACAGATGCTCGAAGCGCTCACGCTGCACGGCGTAAACAGGAAACAGGCCGCGCTGCGGGTAGAAACGCTGCTCGCCGAGGTAGGCCTGAATGACGCGCAGCGGGTGCTGAACAGTTATCCGCATCAGCTTTCCGGTGGTATGCGCCAACGGGTGTTGCTGGCGATGGCGATGAGCCATCATCCCAGACTTATCATTGCCGACGAGCCGACCAGCGCGCTCGATGTGACGGTTCAAAAGCAGGTGCTCGATGCCCTCGACGGCATTGTGCGCAGCAAGGGCATTGCGCTTATCCTCATTACGCATGACTTGCAGGTTGCGCTGGAACGCGCCGATCGCGTGCTGGTCATGCAGCACGGCAAAGGGGTCGAGACAGGGCAGGCCGCCGCGCTGTTTAGCCAACCGCGTCATCCGTATACCCGCCAGTTGCTGCACGCCTCTCCGGCCTTTTTCGACGTGCCGCGCCGTGCGGAAATCGTCGCGCCCGAGGTGCTGCTCGAGGCCCGACAGCTCAGCAAACAGTTTACCTCGAGCCGTGGCGACTCTTTTCTTGCCGTTGACCGCGTGTCATTTCCGGTGATTCGCGGTGCCACGACCAGTCTGGTCGGGGAATCCGGTTCCGGTAAATCCACGACGGTGCGAATGCTGCTGGGGCTGGAGTCGCCGGATGGCGGCGAGATAACCTTCGACGGGCGCGATTTTACCGCGCCGGGCCGTGCCGAGCGGCAGGCATTTCGCCGTCGGGTGCAGGTGGTGTATCAAAACCCCTATGCCTCGCTGAATCCGAAAATGACGCTTGAGGCCATCATTACCGAACCGCTGGTGGCATTTGCTATCGGCAATCGCCAGAGTCGGCGCGAGCGGGCGGAATGGCTGATGGACAACGTCGAGCTGCCGCGCCGTTTACTGGCGGTGCGCCCCGGCGCGCTCTCGGGCGGGCAGCGGCAGCGGGTCGCCATTGCGCGGGCGTTGGCGATTGCTCCCGAGCTGGTGGTGCTGGACGAGCCGGTGTCAGCCCTCGATGCCGCAGTGCAGTCGCAGATTCTGACTCTGCTTGACCGCCTGCAACGCGAGCTGGGATTAAGCTATCTGTTTATCTCCCACGATTTGGCCGTGGTCAGGCAGATTTCGGATTACGTGGTCGTAATGCAGCAGGGGAAAGTGGTCGAGCAGGCCGCCGTCAATGTCCTGTTTGATGCGCCGCAAACGGAATATACCCGTCAACTGCTCAGTCATATTCCGGGGCGAGGCAAAGCAGCGGCGCAGCTCGACGCCGTGGGATAGCGCCGTGCAGTCCGCTTTTTGAGCCTCGCAAGCCGCTCGTCGCTGCTTGTTGAGGTTAAATGTTTACCGTATGTTAATGGCGGGGGGTATCGCTTTATTGCGCCCATGCCGTTTTGTATAGTTAAGTAACAATTAATACACAGAACGATCTTCAGGGATTTTTATGCCGTCTTCTTCCGCTAGCAGCACGGATTCGCTGCTGCAGCATCGCTCGTTTGTCGCCTTCTGGATTGCTCGCGCCGCATCAAGTTTTGGTTTCCAGATGATAACCATCGCGGTGAGCTGGCAGATTTACTCGCTCACCGGCCGTGCCTTCGACCTCGGCCTGATTGGGCTGGTGCAGTTTCTTCCCTCCGTTACTCTCGCGTTAGTCGCCGGACACGTCGCCGACCAGTTCGATCGCCGCCGTATCGTGGTGCTGGCGCAGATTGTCGAGGCGCTGGCCATCGCCGCGCTGGCGGTATTGACCTTGACGCATCACGTCGATGAAGTGGTCGTGCTGGGGCTGGTGTTTATAACTTCTGTCGCCAAGGCGATGGAAGGTCCGTCGCTGCTTTCCATGTTACCCGCGCTGGTGCCGCCAAAGGTGCTACCGCGCGCGATGGCGGCAAACAGCGTCGCCGGACAGGCGGCGGGCATGGTCGGCCCGGCACTCGGCGGCGTGCTGTATATCGCCGGTGCCGAGGTGGTGTATGCCGTCTGCGCGGCGCTTTATGTCATTTCCCTGCTGATGGTCAGTCGTCTGCGCTATGAACAGGCGCCGCCACGCCGTGTGCCTGCCACCTTTAAAACCTTGTTTGCCGGAATCAGTTTTATCCGCCATCGCCCCGATGTGCTCGGCGTTATCTCGCTCGATCTGTTTGCCGTGCTGCTCGGCGGCGCGACGGCGCTGCTGCCAATCTTTGCCCATGATATTCTGCACACCGGTCCCTGGGGATTGGGCATTCTGCGCGGTGCGCCTGCCGTAGGGGCGCTGCTGGTCGGTTTCTGGCTCAGCCGCCGCGCCTTGACCCGCAATGTCGGGAAAATCATGTTTGCTTCGGTGGCCGGTTTTGGCGTGGCGACACTGGTGTTTGCCTTCTCCAGCACGCTATGGCTGTCGATTCTGGCGCTGTTCGCGCTCGGCGGTTTTGATATGGTCAGTATGGTGATTCGCGGCTCGCTGGTGCAGCTCGACACCCCTGACGACATGCGCGGGCGAGTCAGCGCGGTGAACTCCATCTTTATCAACACCTCCAATCAGCTTGGCGAATTTGAATCCGGCATGCTGGCCGCGTGGCTGGGTGCCGTTCCGGCTGCGGCACTCGGCGGCGTCGGTACCTTGGTGGTGGTGACGCTGTGGATGAAGATGTTCCCTGGGCTGCGCCGTCGTCAGAGGCTGGAAAACGATCCGCCTGTCGCCGAAAAGGCGGCCTGATTGATGACGATGCCGAGGCCTGCGGGCTTGCAAAGAGTGGGGGCCGCGTGTTTCAGCCTCGGCGGCCTGCAATATCTGCTGGCCGAAAAAATTGCCTCGACCGGCTGGCATGCCCCGGCCTATCGTTACCGTCAAAATTACATCAGTGATCTCGGCATCCCGCTATGCGGGCCGACCGCCGACGGACGCGATATTTGTTCGCCGCTGCATGACGTCATGAACGTAGGATTTGCCGTGGAAGGCGTGCTGTTTTTTATCGCCTGCTGGCTGCTGCGATCGGTGTTCTGCGGGCGTCTGCGGGGTTTCTTCCTCGCCACGGGCCTTGTTCATGCCGCAGGCGGCGTGCTGATCGCCGTTTATCACAGCGGCACCGCCGTCTCGGGCGTCACGGCGCATCAGATAGGCGCGGTCATGGCGATTGCAGGCGGAAATCTGTGTCTTGTCTGCGCCGGCTGGCTCTTGCGTCGCAGACGATTTTACGGATTGGGCAGTATGCTGGCGGGCGTTTTTGGCCTGGTGTGCATGGCGCTCATTACGTCCGGGTACTTCCCTGTCGGTCTTATCGAACGCGCCTCTGTTTACCCCATCACCTTCTGGCAAATCCTGACGGGACTGTGGTTGCTTTTCACGTTGCGACACAAGGCCCGGCCTTTTTAAGCGGGCGTTATTGCCTGCTGCAACCAGCTTTTCAACGCCTGCACATCGTCGCGGCCTGCTTTATCGTGTCGGGTCACGAAATAGTAGTTGCCGCCCGGCAAGGTCTGCTCGAAGGGCACAACCAAAATGCCCTTGTCGATAAAGTCCTGCGCCAGCAGGCGGCTGACGATCGCCACGCCTTGCCCCGCAATCGCCGCCTGAATGGCATGTGTTTCATCGGTAAAACGCAGTCCGGCCTCGATAGCCAGCGTCGCGGGGCCGTGGCAGGCTCGCCAATATTCCCAGTCGGGAGAGGGCTCCGGCACGTGGCGGTTCTCGACGTGAAACAGCGTGGCGCGTGTCAGGTCTTGCCATGTCACGAGGTTGAGAGACGGGCTTGCGACCAGTACGAAACTGTCTTCATACAGCAGCGTCGAATCCAGATCTTTATCTGCCTGCATGCTGTAACGCAGGGCAACATCGACCGAACTGCGGGTCAGATCTACCCGATCGACACTGGTATGCAGCCGTAAATCCAGCGTCGGAATTGCGGCTTTCAGCGCGGCAAGACGTGGAACCAGCCAGTGCGTAAGAAAGTTCGAGGTGGTGGTCAGCGTGAGCGCCGACGGCAACTGGGCGTGATGGATGTCGTTGACGGCTTCCTGTAAATCGTCAAAGGCCCGCCGCGTTGACTGTTGAAGCCGCAACCCCGCCTGAGTCAGCGTAACTTCGCGCGCGATGCGCACAAACATCGGCGTTTGCAGCGAGTCTTCGAGCACGCGGATTTGATGACTGATGGCCGTCGGCGTGACGCCAATCTCTTCGGCGGCGCGTTTAAAACTGCCGAGACGGGCGACGGCGTCAAAGGCTTTCAGCGAGCCGAGAGGGGGCAGACGTTTATTGCGCATGATGAGATATTTTCATCCCTGGCTGAAATCTATGACTTTGTCAGCCGCTGATAAGTGGGGTTAAGCTCACTTTATCACGCCGATAAGATGAATATAACTTGTCCGAGTTCGGCACCTGTCACTATTGGGAGTCGATAATGACCTTTTTCTCTGATGCCAACGCTGCTTCACCTGCTATCCCGCCTGCCTATTTAACGCGGCTGCACCGGCTTTCTTGGGTTCTCGGCAGTCTGACGCTGGCGAGTTTATTATTGGCTTTAACAAGCTTCGCGAAATATGGCTTGAATACCCCGCTTACCCACGGCAGTAACGGCATCGCCGCCATCCTGCTGGTTGTGTTTTTAATTAACGAAAAGATAAGCCCGAGGCCGTGGCTGCCACGCGTCTTGCGCGCTCAATCGCCGGTGCTGGCGTTGGGTTGGGTGGCGGCCTTTTATGGCGCAGGTGCAGGCGGCGGATTCCTGCTTCTGATTTTGCAGCGGCAGTGGCTCGCTTTACTGGTCATGCTATTCGCCACCGCGACAGGTTTCTGGGTAGGTAGGCGCACAGGCGCACAACACTCGCATCGATTGATGAACGCGGGGTCGTTGTGCGGCGTCATCGGTATGGGCTGGCTGTATCTTGACGGGGCGGCGACCTCTCTTGTCGCGACAGGATTATTGGGCCTCGGCTATGGCTTGCTGCCTTGCATGGGCGGGCGAATCCTGCCCCTTGTCAGTCGTCGTCACACGCGGCAGCAGGCGATTCAACTGTGCTTCGTGATGCTGTTTACAGGCGTGGCGCTGTCATTGGCTCTCGTCACTCTGGTTCAACGCCTTTATCCGCAGGCGGCGGGCATCACTTGCGCATTCGGGCTGCTGACGGTATTTTCACTCTGCGCCTGGCTTGCGGGCGTCTTTGTCGAATCGCCACAGGGCCGTCAGGTCGATGTTCAGGATAAACCATGAATTCTCCCCAAAATCTCTTTAGCCACGCCTTTCATACGCTACTGCTCAAGGAACGCGAGGGCGGCGTGGTTCAGGTAACCCTGAACCGACCGCAGGCGCACAATGCCTACAACGCGCAGATGGTTGCCGAGTTGGGGCAGGTGCTGGAGCAGGTAGAGCAGCGTGCTGAGCTGCGCGTCGTGATTCTGACGGGCGCAGGTGAAAAAACCTTTTGTGCAGGCGCAGACTTGCGCGAGGCCTTCATCAACGGCGGCAAAGGGCTGCTGAACGCGCAGGGGGGGTTTAATCCGCTGCACCGTATGCCGCGCCGCAAAGTCTGGATTGCCGCGTTGAATGGTCATGCCTACGGCGGCGGGCTGGAACTGGCTCTCCACTGCGACCTGATTATTGCCGCCAGTCACGTCCAGCTTTCACTGCCCGAAACGCGGCACAGTCTGTTGCCCGTCGGGGGAGGAATAAGTCAGCTTTCCCGCCTGCTTCCTGCGCCGATTGTCAGAGAGATGGTGCTTGCCGGAATGCCACTCGAGGCAAGCCGTGCCGAGCGTCTGGGGCTGATTAATCAGGTGGTCGAAGGTGCGGTATTGCTGCCCGCCGCGCAGGATCTTGCGGCTCGTCTCAACCGCAATGCGCCTCTAGCGGTACAGGCCGCCAATGCGCTTATCGACCTGGCCGTTCATGGTCCAGCGGCGTTATTGCTCGCCGAGGTTGAAAAGGAACTCGCCCAGTTGCAGCAAAGTGACGATTATCAGGAAGCCGGTCGCGCCCTGCAGGAAAAGCGCCCACCGCTCTGGAAAGGGCAATAAACGGCATTAATTGGCGCGCGGGGTGGCCCGGAGTGCTTCAAAACTTGAAATTCTGACCTCGTTCGGTAAGATCACATTTCAATGGCAAAATGTGTGGATTATGACGAACGTCACAGAAAAATTTTCCATTTTAAGCAAGCAAACTCTTCGCTTTTCGGCTTTGGCCCTGAGCGTCGCGCTTGGCTGTGTCAGTTATTCCCCGCTGGTTAGCGCCATGGTGACCGATTCGGCGCTGCTCCTGAATCCCGATTACGCCACACGCGCCTCGGCCAGTACTTCGCTTTTCAACACGCCACCGGCCACTGCAAATCCCAATGCGCTTCCCGATCTTGGCAGTTCGCTCGCCAGTGGGCAAAATGCCCAGGCGCAGGCTCTGGAAACCAAAGTGGCGACGACGCTCAAGCAGTTTGGCGAGAGCAGCATCGCCAGCGGCAGCGACGATCCTCTGCGTGAACAGGCGGAGGAGTTGGCGCTCAAACAGGCGGCCGGGCTGGTCAAACAGAAAACCTCGACCTTGCTGTCGCCGCTCGGCACCACGACCATGAATTTCGATGTCACGGGTCGTAATCTCGACGGCAGTTCGGCGGCATTGTTGAGCCCGCTCTACACCACGCCCTCCTGGCTGACGTATACCCAGATTGGTATTCAGCACCTCAGTAACGCGGATGTAGGGAATTTCGGGCTTGGTCAGCGCTGGTCACGCGGTGCCTGGATGCTCGGCTACAATGCCTTTCTTGATGACGATTTTGTCAGCGAATTGAAACGCGGCAGCGTAGGGGCGGAAGCATGGACCGATTATATGCACTTTTCGGCCAACTATTATCAGCCCATCTCCGGTTTCCATCCGCAGTCGGAAGGCTCCGCAACCCTGCATCGTATGGCGGCAGGCTACGATATTCGCACCCGCGCCTATCTGCCGTTCTATCGCCAGATTGGCGCAACCCTGAGCTATGAGCAGTATCGCGGCGATCGCGTAGACCTGTTTGGCGACGGCAACTACCAGAGTAATCCATCTGCGCTGTCATTGGGGGTGAACTATACGCCCGTGCCGCTTTTTACCGTCAGCGCCGAGCGCCAGCAGGGGCAGAGCGGGGATAATCAGGACGTGGTACAACTCTCCTTGACCTACAAGCTGGGTGTGCCGCTCAGTCAGCAGCTTTCCCCCGACTATGTGGCCGACAGCCACTCGCTGCGCGGCAGCCGAATGGATGCCGTTGACCGCAACAATATTCCGGTGCTGGAATTCCGTCAGCGCAAAACGCTGTCCGTTTTCCTCGCCACGCCGCCGTGGACGCTGCAACCCGGCGAGAGTCTTCCTTTAAAACTTGATGTGCGGGCGGTCAACAAGCTTCAGGCGCTCAGCTGGCAGGGCGACACACAGGCACTCAGCCTGACGTCCGCCAAAACCAACAGCGATCCTGATGGCTGGACGGTGATTGTACCTAAATGGGACGACAGTCCGGGCGCCACCAACAGTTATCGTCTGTCGGTGACCGCCGTAGACAGCAAACAGCAGCGCGTCACCTCCAACTGGATAACGCTGACGGTCGCCGCGCCGCTTGATGCCGAGCCTCGGCAGGTTTCACTCAGCTTCAGTTCTCCCGACGGGTCTGATAACGGACCTGAGTAATTGCTGATTTTTTTCTGATTTTTTCAGAGGATCGAAGCGCACGCTGACACGCGTGCCGCCCTTGTCGCCTGCGGTTATTTGGCACTCGCCGTGCAGACTCTGCGCGCGATCCTGCATGATCATCAGGCCATAATGGTTGTGGCGCAGCGCCTTGTCCGGCAATCCGCAGCCGTTATCGGTAATTTCCATCCGCACCTCGCCCTCTACGCAAAACAGGCTGAAGCCGATTTTGCTGGCCTGCGCATGTTTATAGATGTTGTTCAGTGCTTCGCGGGCAATCTGCAGGAGATGCACGCCCTGATCGGCCGCGACCCAGCGCGGGGGCAACAGGTACTCGAACTGAATACACACGCCGATACGCCGCGAAAACTCGTCGACGGTATTTTGAAGCGCCGCATGTAGACCCGGCGCGTCGAGTTTGAGGCGAAAGGTGGTCAAAAGCTCACGCAACTGACGATACGCCGTGTTAAGTTCTTCGCGCATCTGTTTGATGAGCAGCGTATTTTCTTCACCTAGCGGCGGGTTCTGCATTTGCAGACAGGCCACCTGAATCTTGAGGCAGGAGAGCGACTGCGCCAGCGAGTCATGTAACTCACGGGCGATGGTTGAACGTTCTTCCATGAGCATCAATTGCTGCTGATTGTCCGTTTGCCGCTCCTGTGTCAAGGCGCTGGCAAGTTGTTCGAGCAGCATGCCCACCAGCTGCCGGTGGTCCGGCGACAGCGGTTCATCCACAGGGCACTGGGCCAGCAGCAAGCCATAATGCTCATCGCCGTCGCGCAGTCGCCAGCTGACCGACTGCGTTTCCCCGCTGTTGTCCTCTTTCGTGCCCGTCATCGGCAGGCTCACAATCTCATCGAATACCGCGTCGCATTGCGGCTCGTACAAGCGAAGCTGCACGTCTCGCAGCGGCGTCAGGCGCTGTAACTCCTGCAAGACCGGCGGCAGTTTCTGGCCCAGGGGTTCCTGCGTATGCAATTGCTGACTGGCGCGATAGAGAAAATCCAGCGTCTGATGCTTGTCGGTAAGACGCGCGGTTTTCTCTTCGACACTGCGCGCAAGGTCTTCTACTCGCTTCGACAGGGCGAGAGAGAGGCTGTCCAGCGAGTCGCCGAGCCTGTCCATCTCGTTGCAGCCTTTTGCGGGCGGATGATAACGCTGGCTGAAATCGCCCTGCGTAATCGCATTGGCCTGTGAAAGCAGCAGTCGCCAGGGTTTATGCAGTCTCAGCCAGAGGAAATACACCGTCAGCAGCAGCATGATTATCGTGAGCATCACGCCGGTGGTCTGAATGGCGCTTATCAGTGACAGATAGCGCTCGGTTTTTTGATCCAGGGCGGCCACCAGCCGGTCGATGCAGCGGACAAATTCCGCCACCTCGGCCTTGGCCTGCTGCGGGGTAGAGGCCAGTAGCAACTGCGGTTTCAGGGTGTGCTGCCAGTCTTCATGCAGGGCGCGATACTGGGATTGCAGCCCTTCGCGCTTCACGGCGTTCAGAAGATCCTGACTGCCTTGATCCGCATCGATCTGCCGAAGCAAGCGGGCATTGGCGGGCGTAATCGGCACTTCCAGCAAAAGCCGGTAACTCTGCATGCGCAACGAGCCAGCCTTGTTAATCGCATGGGCATTGCCCTGTATGCTTTCTGCCATCCACAAGGCAATGCTCATGCCGCCAATGCCGACCAATCCTGCCAGCAGCATCAGCAGCGTAATTTGTCTAACCAGTGAAATTCGTATCCGTGCCGTGTTAATCATTGTTTTTTCGCGTCATTAAGGTGAACGCATTCTTTCGCATCTGTCGGCAGATCCCTATACCCCGAAAGGCGTAGTAAAAAAACAGACCTCGCAGGCCATGATCTTCTTGCGCGCATTTGGCATAAAACCGGCCATCAACCATACTGAATCAGGGGTTATTTACGGGTTGGAGCGCTATGTTCACTCATCGACTGGTCTTTCCCGCGAGCGTGCTGCGGGGGCGGGGTGCCATCAATCATCTGGGGGCGATGTGTGGCCGTCTCGGACAGCGCGCGTTGCTTGTGGGAGGCGAACGGGGTATTGACGCCGTGAAGGAGAAGGTCGCCGAACAGCTTGATAGCCAGATGGTCAGCTTTCTCGGCCACGAGCGGCTTACGGGGCCCTGCTGCGAAGAGGCCATTAAAAAGCTGGCCGACCGGTTGAAGCGCCACGGCGTCGAAGTATTGATTGCCACGGGCGGCGGCAAGGCTATCGACACCGCCAAAGCCGCCGGTGTGCTATGCAATATTCCGGTCGTGACATTGCCCAGCATCGCCAGCACCTGTTCGGCGGTTACTCCGCTGACCTTTCGCTATCATCAAAACGGCCAGTTTCGCGATATGTTTCCGCTGGCCTATGGACCCGCCGCCGCGGTTATCGATGCCGATCTGCTGGTCACGGCCCCGCTCGACGGGCTTGCGGCCGGTCTTGGCGATACGCTTGCCAAATGGTATGAGTATCGCGCCATCAGCGATTTAACCCAGCTTTCGGGGCTGTCCGGCGTTGCGCGCACCAACAGTGAGCTGTGTTATACGCTGATTAATCATTATGCCGACGAGGCCTGCGAAGCGGTGCGTCAGGGACAGGCCAACATGGCGTTGGAACAGGTGCTGGACGCGATATTTCTCTATGCGGGCCTGACCTCCATCATGAGCAGTGGCGCGCATACCGCCGCGGCGCATGCGCTATATGGCGGCTTCACCGCCTGTGAAAAGACCCGTCACGTCGCACATGGTCTGCTGGTAGGTTACGGCAATCTTTGCCTGCTGGCGCTGGAACAGCGTTCCGACGAGGAGTTGCTGGCCGCGCAGGCGCAGGCGAAATCCTGCGGCATTCCCGTGCAACTCAGCCAGCTTGCGGCTTCGTTAAGTGAAGACGATGTGGATTTGATTATCCGGCAAAGTCTGAAAACGGCGGATATCGCCAATATGCCTGTCGAAGTGACCGAAAGCCAATTGCGCGATGCCCTGAATCGAATCGAAAAATTAAGCGCAATAAAAATATAAAACAGGGCACTTATATTGCTGCCAGCAATGATCGTTTCTTGATAATGATAAATGATTTAAGTCAAGAAAAGCCGTGAGGCGCGATGTTACCCTGCTGCCATCTATTAAGGGAGTAGTGGCATGCCAATAATTGCAGGGGTCAGTACCGTATTATGCGGCTGGATGTACAGCGGTGGAAGTCAAAAGGCGGAGCGCGCGACAGTCGTTAATTCAATGAATGAGATAAATAACAGCAGTAAGGAATTAATGCCGCTGAAACCTGCAGACGATATTTCATCTGCCATGAAAGACATAAAAAATAATAATAAAAGCTGGATGCAGGACGCCGTATATATAGCGGTTAATCCCGAGTCGCAGGTTACGCCTTCCGTCCTGCCCGCTTCCGGCATGTCATGGCAAAAGATCGGCATGATGGCGGGGTTGGGCATGTTCGCGCTCGGAGGCTGCGCGGCGACATGGTCATTGTCGTCACCGGCGACGAGCACCTCACTGGCCCATCAACCCGCACTTTTTTCCCCGTCGGGTTCGCAGCCTTTGAAGGCGACATCCGCTGCGACGCCCGTGAAAACCTTACCCAAATCAGGCCGCAGCCACTATTTTGCCTCGCGTCAGGGGCGCGTGGATTTCGGTTTTCGGCGCGGTTTTTCAATGAAAAAGTCGGCCTATCATCTGGTAGGAAGAAAGATAGCCAATGACCCGAATAATACCCGCACGCTTAACCGCGCAAAAATCGATATTCAGGCGTTTAGAAAAGTCAGCGACCAGTTAAAAGAAATCGAGCATCTGCGAAGGGGATAACGCGCCGTGGTTGTATGAAATCTGCGTAATAACACTGAAGTGTCGGCATATTATTACTGCCATTCCCTGGCAGCCAATAACCATCAGATTAAAGGGTATGGATATCGATGCCGTCACCGATATGACTTGTCTGATAATAGGCGCGAGGCACTTCAACTTGATACTGCTGGTCACCGTAAGCCACTTCGAGAATGTATTTTTCATTCTCATAGGATTCAATCGGAATAAAACCGAAGAAACCCTCGGCGACGCAAATGGTGCGCGAAGAAGGCAGGGCATAGCGATGGACAATTTTGGCTCTGAGTGGCTGCTGTTTGCCGGTAATGTGGTTCCATACCAGATTGACGGGTTGCGACAGGGTGTTCAGCACGCCTGCGGCCAGCGAGTTCAAATCGCCAAGCTGGGTCTTCAACGCGGCAGTTGAATACCAGGCAGTGCGATCGTCAGTTTTACGTGTTGTCATGTTTGTACCTCATGGCAGTCTCGTTGGTCTCTCCCCTTTATAACTATATTTTTCTGTTGGCGAGGTCCAATCTTTTTTTCGACTAAGTTAAGCCAAACCGCATCAAACGGCCGATGATTAGCAGGCTCACTGTGATTGCGTCGGAATACGGCGGCGTTTCTCGGCGAGTAAAAGAGGGCAGGATGGACACATCGCGATGTCGGGCAGCTCATAGCGCAGACAGCATTGGCGGCGAAACAGCGGGCTTTCGGGGTCTCGCGGATTTTCGGGACGCAGCGGCTGGAACAGCGGATTCTTGCGACCGGCAGACAACTCCCGGGCTTCGATGAGTGCAGTGCCTTCGCGAATATCGGCGTTGACCAGTTCGGCCTGCTGAATGCCCCAGTTCACCCGCACCGCCGCATTCCCCCAGTAAATGCCGGGCTTGAGGTGAGATACCGCCGCCATCGCCTGACAGACCGGGCGCAGATGCTGCTCTATCATCTCCTCAAAACGATAAAAAGGCACTTGCGGCTGCGGCACGTAGGCCTCGCCTTCGCCCTGCAGATAAATCTGACACGGCAATCCCTCTTCCTGTAGCGTCAGGAAAAGCTGCTGCGGGTGAATGGGCAGTTGCCAGTTGTGCCGAAGAGAGATAATTACCCAGCTTGGCAGCAGGTTGGCGAAATACCACTGTGACCACATCGAAATGCGCGCACGGCGCTTGTCGGGGTGGCTCGCGTCATCGGCATGAACACGCAAATAATGCGAAAGCAGGCTGGCGCAGCCGTCTTCTGTCGCCAGCATGCTCAACGGCAGAGCGTCTTTGATCTCGCATGTCATCGGGCGAAACTGGTCGGCAACCCAGGGAATGGGACCATCGCGGAAACTGTCGAAGAGTGTCTGCATCATTTCTGTTGTCTTTGCATCATTGAATAACGTCATTCGGCCCGATTTGGAGGACGAATAGGGTAGCAAATTCGCAGGGAAATAATAATGATTTCTATTTGTATTGGCATGGATTGTTAAACGTTCGGCGAAGATAGGCGAGAGGCGGGCAGGCGGTGCGCGCCGTGTTCGGCCCGCACCGGCAGGAGCAGCTTAAAGCAGATTGGCCTGATGCAGAATCTCTCTGACTTTGGCTTGTCGGGCTTCGGACAAGGGTTGGGCAGGGCGCAGCGAATGCACGGACACCTCGACGCCGACCTGCTGAATCGCATATTTGATGACGTTATAAAAAGGGGTATCCAGCGCATACAGCGGTGGCAACCACGACAGGCGCTGCTGCAAGGCCACCGCCCTGTCGAGACGGCCTTCCTGCCACGCCTGATAGATACCGCAGGTCAGCGAAGGAGCAAAGTTGGCGCTGGCGGGAATCGACCCGGCACCGCCGAGGATAAGCGTACCAAACAGATATTCGTCATACCCTGCGAATACCGCAAAGTCGGGGCGCACGGGTTTGACCGCCTGAATCGTCTCGCGAATGTGATTCAGACTGTCGACGGTATCTTTGAGGCCGACGATGTTGGTGTAATTCTCAGCCAGCTGTTTGATGACCTCTACCGGAATTGACTGACCGGTCAGGGCCGGAAAATTATAGATAACAATCGGCAGGGCGAGATTTTCGGCCAGATAGCTGTAATGCAGATAAATATTTTCTTCCGAGAGCGGATTGTAGAACGGATTGACGATGACCACGCCGTCGGCACCCACGCTTTTGGCATGTCTGGCAAAACTCAAGGTGGCTTCGGTACCGGAATGTGCCGCGCCAATCAGTACCGGAACCCGTTTGTCGACATAGGCGGTGCAGAAGCTTGCGACCTCGTGGCGCAGTGCCTCCGACATATGGGCAAACTCGCCTGCGCTGCCGAGAAAGAACAGGCCGTTGACGCCGCCCTCAATCGTGAAATCGATAAGCCTTTTCATGCCTTCCTTGTCGAGTTGTTCGTCGGCAGTGAAAAGCGTGGGGACCGGCGGAATGATGCCGTGAAACAGGGGAGCGGTCATGGGTGTTCTCCGTATTTGGCAGACATGCCGTTTGGCACGATGATAAAAAAAGAACGTCGTTCATTTATAGAACGACGTTTCATTTTTATAAATAGCCGTAGAGAAATTACAGGACATTAACTGTAGAAGTTGAAGCCCTGTCACATCCCGCGCTTACATGACCAGCGCCTGACCGTCTTTGCGGGATTCGGTCCCTGCCAGGTAATGACCGTCCGGATGACGCACAATGACCTGCGCGCCGCCGAAGTTGTGACCCTGTAACGGGTCTTCCACCAGCAGTTCATGGCCCATCGCGCGCAGCGCGGCAAGCGTATTGGTGTCCAGCGTCGACTCAATCGCTACCTGACGTCCGGCAATTACTCGCCAGCGTGGCGCATCAATGGCCGCCTGCGGATTCTGACCATAGAGCATGACACGAAGGGCCAGCTGCAGGTGTCCCTGTGCCTGCATCGGGCCGCCCATCAGGCCGAATGACATCAGCGGCTTGCCGTCCGCATCGGTCGCAAAGGCCGGAATAATGGTGTGCAGCGGGCGTTTGTTCGGCGCAACACAGTTGGCGTGCGCAGGGTCAAGCACGAATCCACAACCCCGGTTCTGCATGCTGATGCCCGTTCCCGGCACGACAACGCCCGACCCGAAGCCCATGTAGTTGGACTGGATAAACGACACCATCATACCGTTGGCATCGGCAGTGGTCAGATAGACCGTGCCGCCCGGTTTGGGCGAGCCGTAAGTGACATCGCTGGCGCGTTTCGGGTCAATCAGGTCCGCACGCTGTTGCAGATATTCGTCGCTAAGCAGCAGTTCAGGGCTGAAATGCATGTGGTCGACGTCGGCGATATGCTGGTCAAGGTCGGCCAGCGCCAGCTTCATGGCTTCGATAGACAGGTGCAGGGTGTGCACCGAATCCACCGGCTGCGAGCCAATATCGAGTTTTTCGAGAATGCCGAGCGCGATAAGCGTGGCAATACCCTGACCGTTCGGGGGCAGTTCATGGACGGTGCCGCCGGCAAAGGACTGGGTCATGGTGTCTATCCAGTCCACTTTATGATTGGCGAGGTCATCCAGCGTCATGGCACCGCCGTGCTCCTGACAGTGGGCAATGATTTTCTCGGCCAGTTCGCCGCGATAAAAAGCTTCGCCTTCGGTTTTGGCGATAAGTTCCAGCGTATCGGCCAGCGCCGGATTGCGGAAGATTTCGCCGATTTCAGGGGCAACGCCGCCCGGCGTAAAACACTCGCTGAAACCCGGTTGATCCTTGAGTTTGGCGGCGGCAATCTTCCACAGTCGGCCAATCAACGGCGAGACGGGAAAACCGTGGCGCGCATAGTCGATAGCGGGTTGAGCCAGCGTCGTCAGCGGCAGGCTGCCGAATTTCTTCGCGAGTTCGACCCACGCCGACACCGCGCCCGGTACGCTGACGGAGTCCCAGCCGTAGGTCGGCACGGCGTCTTTTCCGGCAAAATAGTCCGCGGTCCACGCGGCGGGGGAACGGCCCGAGGCATTGAGGGCGTGCATCTTCTTGCCGTCCCACAGAATCGCAAAGGCGTCACTGCCGACGCCATTGCCGCTCGGCTCGACCACGGTCAGCGCCATCGCGGCCGCGACTGCGGCATCCACGGCGTTGCCGCCCAGCATCAGCATCTTCATGCCCGCCTGGGCCGCCAGTGGCTGTGAGGCGCAAACCGCATTCGCGCCCATCATGCTCGGGCGTAGGGTCGGATAACCGACGTTAAAATCGTAAGACTCGGACATATTGACTCCTGTAATAGAAACCGGGTAGTTCATTGCAAGGCAGAGTGAAGAGTGGCGCAGCCTTAGTCGGCACGAGGGTCCAGCGCATCGCGCAGGCCATCACCCAATAAATTAAAGCCCTGTACGGCCAGAAAAATGGCCAGACCGGGAAACAGTGACATCCACGGCGATTGCTCGAGGAAGCTGCGCGCCGTGTTGAGCATCGCGCCCCAAGAGGCAAAGGGCGGCTGCTGACCCAGCCCGAGAAACGACAGGCTGGCCTCGGTAATAATCGCCGAAGCAATAGCCAGCGTGGCCTGAACCACGATGGGCGACATCACGTTCGGTAACACGTATTTGATGATAATCCAGCGATCGGGCAAACCAATGGCCCGCGCGCCTTCGATATACTCTTCGTTGCGAATGTTCATCACCTGCGCCCGCGTGAGGCGGGCAAAAATCGGCATCGCCGACAGGCCGATGGCTATCATCGCATTGCCGAGGCTGGGGCCGAGGAAAGCGCCGAGCGCTATCGCCAGCACCAGAAACGGACAGGAGAGCATGGCTTCAATCACCCGCGAAATCATGCTGTCTATCCATCCCTGCCAGTAACCGGCGAGCAGACCCAGCGGCACACCGATGACAATCGCGATAATCACCGACACGCAGCCCGCCATCAGCGAGGTGCGAGCGCCCCAGAACAGGCGCGAGAGAATATCGCGGCCCAACTCGTCGGTGCCGAGCCAGTGCAGGGCCGACGGGGCCTTGCGCACCGCCATGAAGTCCGCCTTGACGGGATCAAACGGTGAAATCCACGGCGCAAGCAGCGCGAGCATGGCAAAAACTATCACAATCGCGGCGCCAATCACCGCGCTTTTGTTACGCAAAAATTTGCTAAGCACGCGACGGGATTGTCTAACGGCAACGGGTTTTACTGTGGGTAAAACGGCCTGGCTCATGTTATCCCCTCCGCATACGTGGGTTGACCATGACATACAGCACGTCGGCCACCAGATTCATGATAAGGAAGCCGACCGCGACCACCATCACCACGCCCTGAACTACGGCGTAATCGCGGTTGAAGACGGAGTCGACAATCATCTTGCCGAAACCGGGCACCGTAAACACCTGCTCGCAGAGCACCGCACCACCCAGCAATTCGCCGAACAGCAGCGTGGTCAGGGTGATGATGGGCACCAGCGCATTGCGCAGGGCATGCTTGAAAATAACTTTCTTCGGCAATAATCCCTTGGCGCGCGCGGTGCGGATATAGTCCGCCTTGAGTACGGCTATCATCGCTGCCCGTGTGTGGCGCATCAGCGTGGCCGACAGGCCGGTGCCGAGCACCGCCGCAGGCAGGATCATGGTGCGCAGATTTTGCAGGGGATCTTCCGAAAAGGGCACGTAACCCGAGGCGGGAAGCCACTGCAACTTCACGGAAAAGAACATGATAAGCAGCACACCCAGCCAGAAATGCGGGACCGAAATGCCCGAGAGCGCGATAAAATTGGCCCCGTTGTCTATCCAGGTGCCTTTGTTTACCGCCGCCGTAATGCCCATGCCAATCCCGATAAGTAGCGCAATCAGCATGGCCCACAGCGACAACTCCAGCGTGACCGGCAGCTTGCTGGCGATAAGCTGCAATACCGGTTCCTGCGTGCGCAGCGAAATGCCGAAATCGCCGTGCAGTGCATTGCCGACCCAGTGGAAATACTGGCTCGGGATCGGATCATCGAGATGGTATTGCGCGCGTAACTGCGCGATCACCGCCGGATCCCGCTCTTCACCGGCCATCGCGGTAACCGGATCCCCCGGCAGCAGTTTTTGCAGCGAGAACACCATCAGCGTGACCAGAAACAGGGTGGGCACGGCGGAAACCAGACGTTTTACTATCAACTCAAGCATATAAGTCCCTCTCGTTCCGGCTGGCGGATCACTGCGTCAACTGCACGCCCTGCAAGCGGATAAGCCCGTCCGGATACGGCGTAAAGCCCGTTACTTTCTTGCTCATGCCAAAGATGCGCGGTTCGAAATAGAGATACACCAGCGGTTGATCGATGTTCTCCTGATCGACGATTTTCTTGTACAGCGCCTTGCGTTGCTCGACGTCGCTGGTCTGACGCGCGCTCAGCAGCCACGCGTCGACCTGTGGATTACTGTATTTGCCATCGTTGAGCGCGCCTTTGCTGGCGAGGAAAGAGTAGATGCTGCCATCGGGATCCGGACGACCGGACCAGCCCGACATACTCAGCTGGAAATCGCCGCGCTGCTGTTTGTCGAGCAGGGTGGCAAACTCGGTCATTTGCAGATTCAGGTTGATGCCTGCTTCGCTCACCATCGCCTGCAACACCTGCGCCACCTGCTGCGAGGTCGGATTGTTGGCGACCAGCAGGGAGATATTCAGCGGCGTTTTCACTCCGGCTTCGGCCAGCAGGGCTTTTGCCTTGTCGATGTTTCGCGCGGCGATGGGCAGATTGACGTGATAAGGGCTGACCGGCGAGAACGGCTGGTTGGCGGGCGTAAACTGGCCTTCGAACACCACCTGATTCAGCGCTTCGCGGTCAATTGCCAGCGACAGCGCCTGCCGGACCTTGGCCTCTTTGGCAAGCAACGTACCGGTGTTGGCGCTGCCGTTGCCGGTATTGACCGTCAGCCCCATATATCCCAGCCCCGTCACCTTGGCGAGCGCGAGTTTGGCATTGTTTTTCACCGTGTTGACATCGGTCGGGGCAATCCCTTCGGTCAGATCAAGGTCGCCCGCCTGAAGATTGGCAAGGCGCACAGATGCATCGGGAATAGGCAGAAACACTACTTTATCGAAATGGTAGGCCGACTTGTTCCAGTACTGTTCGAAGCGCTTGAGCACAATGCGGTCCTGCTGTACGCGGCTGACGAACTCATAGGGACCCGAGCAGACCGGGTGCGCGGCGACATTGCCTTTGGCGGTCGCCTGTGGAGCCATCATCGCCCCCGCGCGGTCGGTCAACTGCATCAGCAGCGCGGCGTCGGGATTTTTCAGGTGCAGCTTGACGCTGTAGGGACCGGCGACTTCGACCGATTCGATGGAAGATATTTCACTCTTGCGCAGCGAGGCGGGCAAGGTGAGATAGCGGTCAAGATTGTATTTGACCGCCTCGGCGTCAAACTTTTCACCGTCGTGGAACACCACGCCCTGACGCAGATTCAGGGTCAGCGTTTTACCGTCGTCGCTGTAGGACCAGTCGGTCGCAAGGCCGGGGACTATCGACAGATGCTGATCGACATCCACCAGACGATCGCACATTGCGCTGAACACGAAACGGCCGTAATAGGTGCGGGCCGTTGCCGGATCCAGCTGATCCGGATCGGCACCCAATCCGATGCGCAGGGTGCTTTCGGCATGGGCAAGACCGGCGCTGCCCAGCAGCAGCAGGGCACTTAGCGAGGCGGAGAGCCGAGGGCGAAATTTCATGGTGTGGTTCCTTCAGTGGTATTGGCGTTGTGTGAAGTCGCCAGCTGAGTGCTGGCCTGTTCGAATAGGGCGCGGCGCAGGGTAAAGGCGGCAGACGGCGGCGGGATAAGCACGGCAGTGCGCGAACGCAGCAGCTCGGACCAGCGATGGCAGGCTACCTGACGCGAATCGTCAACATTTTCGAGGCGCGGTTCCACTTGGCGGCAATGGTCGTTGGCGTAAGCGCAGCGCGTGTGGAAACGACAGCCGCTCGGCATGTTGGCCGGATTGGGCATGTCGCCCTGCAGCATATCCACCGGACGTTTTACGCCGGGCGTCAGCAGCGGAGCCGAGGCAATCAGCGCCTGCGTATAGGGGTGCAGCGGCGCGTCGAAAATATCATCGACTTTTGCCAGCTCGACGATTTGCCCGAGATACATGACGGCCACGCGGTCGCTCATATGGCGAATAACCGCCAGCCCATGCGCCACGACAATCATCGTCAGCCCGAATTGCTGCTTGAGGCTTTCCAGCAGATTGACCACCTGCGCCTGCACGGAGACGTCCAGCGCCGAGACGGGTTCGTCGCCCAGCAGCAGTTTCGGCTCCGAGGCCAGCGCGCGGGCGATGCCGATACGCTGGCGCTGACCGCCGGAAAACTCGTGCGGATAGCGCTGGCTGAAGGCGGCGGGCAGGCCGACGGTGGTCAGGAGTTCCCTGACCCGATCGCGCCGTGCGGCGGCATTGGGCACGATATTGTGCAGCCACAGCGGTTCACCGACGATCTGCTCGACGGTCATGCGCGGGTTCAGCGAGGCGAACGGATCCTGAAAGATGATTTGCAGCTCGCGGCGCAGCGGTTTCATCTCGGCCGGGGTCAGGCGGCTGATATTCTGCCCCTGATAAAAGACGTCTCCTTCGGAGGCGCGCAGCAGTTGCAGCAGCAAACGGCCCAGAGTCGATTTACCGGAACCGGATTCCCCGACAATCGCCAGCGTTTCCCCCTGATAGACGCGCAGCGACACGCGGTCGACGGCCTGCACGCCCGGCGTTTTACGAAACAGCGAGGGGGGACCCTTGAACACTTTGCTGAGGCCGACGGCCTCGAGAATAGGGCGCGGGGGAGTATTCACGGCATCGCCTCCAGAGTGGATTGCAGGGAAAAGTGTTGCTCGAGCGGTGCCTTGAAGCAGGCAACCTGATGACCACTGCGGCCGAGTGTGGCAAGCGCCGGACGCTGCTGATGACATTTCAGGTCGGCGAACGGGCAGCGCGTGGCGAAACGGCAGCCTGCGGGCATGTCGGCGGGCAGCGGCACGGCACCGGGAATAGTCGAGAGTGCGCCCTGACGCGAAGCCAGTGACGGCATCGATCCCATCAATCCGATGGTGTAGGGATGCTGCGGATCGTTGAACAGATCGGCTACCTCGCCCTGTTCGACGATCTGCCCGGCATACATCACGGCCACGCTGTCGGCGACTTCGGCCACCACGCCGAGGTCGTGCGTGATAAGCAGCATGGCAGTATCGCTCTGCTCCTGCAGGCGATTGAGCAGCGCCAGAATCTGCGCCTGAATCGTCACGTCGAGCGCGGTCGTCGGCTCGTCGGCAATCAGCAGTTTCGGGAGGTTGACCAGCGCCATCGCAATCATGATTCGCTGGCGCATGCCGCCGGAAAGCTGATGCGGATAGGCTTTCATGCGAAGTTCCGGGGCGGGTATCTGCACCTGTTGCAGAATCGACAATGCCTGATCCTGCGCCTGCTGTTTATCGACGCCCTGATGGCGCATCACCGCTTCGGCTATCTGCTCACCCAGCGTCAAGGCAGGATTGAGCGAGGTCATCGGCTCCTGAAAAATCATCGCGATATCCCGCCCGCGCAGGTCGGCATACTGGCGCTCCGACAGTGCAAGCAGGGATTGACCGCTGAAATTGACGTGGCCCTCCAACACCTGTGCGCTCTGCGGCAGCAGGCCCATCAATGCCAGCGAGGTTACACTTTTTCCGCAGCCCGACTCACCGACCAGCGCCAGCGTTTTACCGGCCTCGATGCGCAGGGAGATGCCATCCAGCACGCTGGCCGGACTGCCGCGAAACTGCACCTTGAGGTTGTTAATTTCCAGTACGGACGGTGCCGCATGTTCTGGGGTCGTCATCAGAGGGACTCCTCATCGTCATGATGTAGCGTGGCGATCAATGCGTTTTGCAAAAACAGCAGGTGTTCGCGCATTACCCGGGCCGCCTCGAGCGGCTCACGCGCGGCGATATGTTCGATGAGGCGGCGATGGTGATGGTCGTAGATGTCGAGACGTTCCTGATTGCGCGCACGATCGCGCACCGCCTGCCAGCTCGGGTCGCGGCGGATGGCGTCGACCGCGTCGAACAGCCCGAGCAGCAGACGATTGCCTGCTGCATCGGCGATGGCGCGGTGAAAGGCGCTGTCCCACAGTTCAATCTGGTCGGCATCGTCAGCTGCAAGCTGCGTCATTCTGTCGAGCAGTCGCCACATCAGCTGTATCTGTTCAGGCGTGGCGCGCAAGGCGGCGTATTTCGCCAGACCCGGCTCGATTTGCAGCCGCGCTTCCATGACTTCCAGCAGGTTCGATTGTTTCGGCAGTGCCTGCAGGCTGAGCGGCTGGGCCGGAGCTTTCGGGCCGATAAACGTCCCCTTGCCCTGTTTGCGCCAGATACGGCCTTCTTCAACCAACACGTCAAGCGCGCGGCGGATCTCGCGACGACCCGCACCAAAACGCTGAACCAGATCCCGCTCCGGCGGCAGGGGCTGGCCCTCATGCGGATGCTGCTCGATAAGCAGGCGCAGCTGTTCCAGCGCCGAATGCGAGTTTCCCGTCGCCTGCGGGCCAACGGGTTGAAGGGACGATGTCTGCGTGTGTGGCGTCTCTGGCATGGTTCGTTACGCTTTGTGTCGAAAAGAGATAAACACGGCATTGCACAAATCGAACCAATATTGGTTTGGTTCAGAAAAATATCAGGGTAATTATTTTAATTATTATATTTTTCAGATAGATAATTTTTGTAAATTCATGAATCAATCAGAGAAGGTTCGGCTGTCTCAATGCCCCAAATTGATCAGGGACTTCGCCAGCCTGCACCGGTGCAGCGCAACTTGTGAAAAGGCAGGGGGTTGTATAGATTAAAAACAAGAGGGCATTTCGCGCAGTAATCATTGATGAATGAAAGGGATAAGGAATGAGAACGTTGAAGCTTGGCCATTCGGGCCTTGAAGTCTCTGCGGTGTGTCTGGGCTGTCTCACCTATGCGCCGAAAGAGGCGAGCGGATATACCTGGTCGCTGGATGAGGCCGAAAGCCGCCCCTTTATTCGTCGGGCGCTGGAACTTGGCATCAACTTTTTTGATACCGCAAACTCCTACTCCAACGGCGTCAGCGAAGAGATTCTGGGCCGCGCGCTCAAGGACTATGCCCATCGCGACAACGTGGTGGTCGCCACCAAACTGTATAATCCCCTGCGTAGCGGCCCGAACAGCAAAGGGTTGTCCCGCAAGGCTATCATGACCGAATGCGATGCCAGCCTGCGCCGTCTCGGCACGGATTATATCGACCTCTACCAGATTCATCGCTGGGATTATGAAACGCCCCTCGAGGAGACACTGGAAGCGCTGCACGACCTGGTCAAAGCGGGCAAGGTTCGCTATCTGGGTGCCTCGTCGATGTTTGCCTGGCAATTTTCCAAGGCTTTGCAGGTGGCGAAATACAATGGCTGGACGCGGTTTATCTGCATGCAGAACCACCTGAATCTGCTGTATCGCGAGGAAGAGCGCGAAATGCTGGGCCTGTGTGAAAGCGAGGGGGTGGGTGTTACGCCGTGGAGTCCTCTGGCGCGCGGCTTGCTGGCGCGTCCGTGGCAGCAACCGACCGATTCACTGCGCCACGGGCATGACCGTTTTGCCAGACAACTCTATGCCGCCACCGAAGACGCCGATCGTCGTGTGATTGACGCGGTCACAGAGGTAGCCGCCGAGCGCGGGGTGAGTCAGGCGCAGATAGCACTGGCCTGGGTTTATCGACATAAATCGGTGGTTGCCCCCGTGGTTGGCGCAACCCGATTCGCGCATCTCGATGATGCCGTCGCCGCCAGCGAACTGGTGCTGAGCGCCGAGGAGATAGCCCGGCTGGAAGCGCCCTATATCCCGCACAACGTAGCCGAGCACGATTGAGAATCAGAGAATTTCTTCGTCTTCCTGCCAGACCCCGGCCATGACGGTTTCCAGCTTTTTAAACAGCCGATAGCGCGGCTCGTGGAAGGCAAATTGCTCAGGATTCGGCAACAGAGGCCGGGCGGTCACCTTTACCGCCTGCGCCACCCCTGCCGACAAATCTTGCCAGATTCCGACGCCGACCCCCGCGCAGATAGCCGCGCCCAGCGCACCGGTCTCTTTGCATTCGGTCACGTTAATAGGAATGCCGAGCACGTCGGCAAACATCTGCGGCCAGATACAGCTGCGCGCCGCGCCGCCCGAAAGCGTAGCCTGCTCGAAGGGGATCCCGGCCGCACGCAGTCTGTCGATGTGCGCGCGATGGGCGAAGGTCACGCCTTCAAACAGCGCGTAAAGCATGTCGGCGCGCGTGTGCCAGCCGCCAAGCCCATAGAAACCGGCCTTCGAAAGTCCCTCCTTGCGACCGGAATAGAGATAGGGATGATAGAGAGGCAGGGCTTTGTTGGCGGTGACGTGCGCGACGATATCGCTGCTGCGCGCCGCACCCTGACCGGCGCGGCCATCGTCGAACTCGCGCAGGAACCAGTCGAGGTTGGCCGCCGAGGTCGCGCTGGCTTCTATTGCCATATAGCGGTCGCGTTCGATAATCGAATTCATGAATACCGGGCGCAAATAGTCGGGTTTATCGACGACAACCTGATTGATGCTCCAGGTGCCTGCCACAATCGAAGCTTCGCCGGTATTGACGACGCCGGATCCGACTGCGCTTGCCACCACGTCGAAGATGCCTGCAACCACCGGAATGCCGACAGGCAGTCCCGTAAGCGCGGCAGCCTGCGCGGTAATGTGGCCCACGACGTCACAGGATTCGTTAAGCGGGGCAAGCAGCGGCAGGGCATCTTCAATGTCGTAGAGCGCCATCAGTTCGCGGTCATAGTCGCGCGAGGCGTAATACAGCAGGCCTGCACCGGCGGCATCCGAGTAGTCGGATGAAATCACACCGGCGAGGAAATAGGCGATAACGTCTTTCGCCAGCAGAAAATGGCCGATATGGGCATAAACCTCCGGCTGATGGCGCTTGAGCCAGCTAACAAGAACCGGCGTGGCGGCCGGCCACGGCTTTTGCAGCGAGCGCTGGTAGATAACAAGGTCGCGTCCTTCAAGTTCAAGCTGCTGTACCCGTTCGTGCGCACGATTGTCGATAGACTGAATGCCCAGCAGCGGTCGTCCCTGTTTATCGAGCGCATACACGCCGTTGCCATGACCCGCCGCGCCTACCGCGAGCACCTGCACATTCTTTTGAGAAACCTGCGCCAGACAGGCGCGAACCGCCTGGGTAACACCCTGATAAATGTCTTCAATGGGTCGCTCGGCATAGCCCGGCTGCGGCTGGTGCGTCTCTCCGGCGCATTCGGCCACGGCAAGCACGGTGCCTGCCAAATCAAACAGCACCGCTTTAATCATCGTGTTGCCCGCATCAATGCCCAGCAAGCATCGGCTCATCTAAACCCCCTGTGGCCTTCGTGAAGAAAGCGAGGTGTGGCGATTGTAGAGGCATGAACGTCTTTATCAATGCCGTTGATATTGCTGATAAATTTCCAGTGCGTCGCGCCCGCTGACGCCTTGATGGATAATCGCCATCAGTGCTCTGACGACCTGCGACGGATTGCTGTGCTGGTACACGTTGCGGCCATACACCATGCCGGAAGCGCCTTGCGCCATCAGTGCCGCCGTTTTGTCGAGTACCGCAGACAGCTCGCCCTTGCCGCCGCCGCGCACCAGCGTCGGGCAGCGTGCCGCCTCGACAACGCGGTGAAAATCTTCGACATGGTCGGTAGGGTCCGCCTTGATGATGTCGGCACCCAGCTCACGCGCCAGTCGCACCAGCGGAACTATCTTGCCGACATCGCCAAGCGACCCGTAAGCAGCTCCCTGTCCGGCAGGAGCCATCACCAGCGGTTCAATCATCAGCGGCATGGCGTATTTTTCGCAGGCATGGCGCAGGCGACCGATATTCTCGACGCACTGGCGGAAAATTCCCGGTTCATCGGGGATCATATACAGATTGACGACAACGGCGGCGGCGTCCATTTGCAGGGCGGCAAGCAGCGGTTCATCGGGGTTGTGCAGCACCGCCCACATTTCGCGGTGCCGCGCGGCGTTATAGGCATTCCCCACATCGGTACGCAGCACCAGCGCCGGTTTGTTCTGCGTCTGTTCCTGCAATAGATCGGCCTGACCATAGTTGACCTGAATGGCGTCGGGCCGAGCGGCAATCAGGCTGTTCATGACACCGGCGATATCCTCCAGTCCTATCAGGAAGTCGGGTTCATTGGCTATGCCGTGATCGATAGCCACATCGAGGCATTTTCCGTTGTTGAACAGGCGGTTAAGTCTGACTTTATGACTGACTGGCATGACGGGCTCCCTCTTGGACATGCAATGGATAAAGCCCGGTCAGCCCGTGCAGGCTGGCGAGGCGGGAAAGGGTGGTATCAAGCTGTTGCGCACGCTGGGTGGCGTCCCAGCCTAGCTCGCTTGCGACAAGGTCAGCCAGCTCCTGCACGCGTTCGGCGGTAAGCATGCCGCCAATCGCCATGGGGGTGCGGCGGACCAGCAGATCCTCCAGCGTCTGCACCTGCTCATGATGAATCAGATAGCGCAGCTCGTTGCGGCTGTAGTCGGCGAAATGCATCAGGGGACTGTCCGGCTCACTGACCATAAAGGCGGCAATGGGCGCAGCCGCCGTGCCGTAACGGGTCAGAAGTTGGCCGACGCGCTCGGCAGGCAGGCCGCTCTGTCTACTCACGAGCTGGATCCACGCGGTTTTGCGTTCGGGAAGCGGGTAATCCCTGCCGCCGCCGATGGCTAAATCGCCGGTAGAGACGTTGCGCGTTCTGCCCAGCAGCTTCAGGACCTTGTCGGCCGCCTGTTCACCAAATTTGCGAAACGTCGTCCACTTGCCGCCGACCAGACAGAGGGTGGAATAGTAGCGTGTGGCATCGGGCGGCAATAATACCAGCGTATGATTGCGGGAAATGCGCCCGTTGACTTCCGTATCGCTCGCCGGAAGCGGGCGCACGCCGCTGAACGTATAAAGCACGTCTTCGTCTTTCACCGCAATGTGCGGAAAGACGAACTTCAGCGACTGCAAGATATAGCGCTGTTCGTCGGCGCTACAGGCCACGTCGTCGGGATTATCGATGCGAATATCCGTCGAGCCGACCAGCACATTGCCGTACCACGGGAACATGATGCACACGCGGCCTTCCTTGTTCTCGTAATAGACCATCTCGCCGTTGAGCGCCGCCAGCAGAAGCGGATGGCGGATAATCAGATGCGATCCCTTGGTGCCGCCAATCAGATTTTTACTTTTTGCGGGTTGTCTGAGTGTGGAATTGAGGCGGTCGATCCACGCGCCCGTCGCATTGACCACGACATGAGGACGCAGGGTAAAGGTGTGTCCGCCGAGCTTGTCCCTGAGGGTAAGGGTTTCCCCGTCGCTTGCGACCAGTTGGACATAATTGAGGGCCAGTGCCTGCGGGTTGGCCTGTTCGGCATCATTGACCAACTCGACGCCCAACCGCTCGGGCGCGCTTATCCAGCCATCATAATAGGTCGCGCTGCACTTTACCCAGTCGGCAAAATCGGGCCAGCGCTGGCGGGTTGCCGTGTCGCCGTTCAGCTGGTGGCGCGGCATCGAGCCATATTGCCGCGTGTAGAGGTCATACATCGACAGCCCGGTTTTAATGATCAATGCGCCACGGCGTGACGGGCGTTCGCTGAGGCGCAGAAAGCGTTTACCGGCGTTGACCAGCCCGCCGCTCCAGCTATCGATGGGCACAGTGGTGCGCAGCGGGGCAACATAATGCGGGGCATTTTTCAGCAGCCTGTCGCGCTCCTGCACCGACTCTTTGACCAGCGAAAATTCGCCGGTTTCAAGGTAGCGCAGACCGCCGTGGATCATCCGCGACAACGCACCGCTCGCGGCCTGACACCAGTCACCCTGTTCCACCATAATCACCGGAATACCCTGCAATGCCAGCTCGCGAAAGGTGCTGATGCCGTTGATACCGCCGCCGACAATCAGCACCGGCGTTTCGGTCAGTGATTCCATGCGCCTGATTTTATCGGCGCGTTGCGAAGTGATGTTGTCCACTGAATGCTCCCTTTGCTTCCTCCCGTCGCCGCTATCCGTCTGGGCGTGCCCGGCCCGACCGCCACAGGTGCAGCGAACAAAGAGATAAACAGCGGGAGGTGAAATTGAAATTTTTGTTGGCTGGACGCTATGTCTATGAGAGGTATAGGGTAGAAAATCAGGGAAGGGCAATGTCTTGATTGTTAATTGTTACCAGTTTGTGATCTGGGTCGGCGGATAAGGAAATTTCTGTCTGTTTCTTGCAGTGCGTGAGAAAAGTGGAAGGCGCTGCCAGCCTCGGAACACGCGAGCGTGAGGCCGTGACGTTGGTGGGCTGCCGACCCATGAGAGTAACGCGCTAAACATTGATCTAGGTCAATGACATCAGGGGATAGCATAATTTATGACTGACTCTAAGAAATAGCTGATTTTTTCCCCTGACGTGCCATGTTATCTTCTGCGCCATTATTAAGACGTCTATGCCTGATATAACATTATCAGTGAAGTGGAATTAGCATGATTTTATTAACCGGTGCGGCAGGATTTATCGGCTCTAATGTATTATTGGCGTTGAATAAAGCCGGCATAAATGATGTGGTAATTTGCGACACGCTGGGGCGTGGTGAAAAATGGCGAAATATTATCGACTGTGAATTCAGCGATTTTATTCCTCTCGATAACCTCGAAGCCTGGCTGGAAAAAAGCCCCGGACTCGATGCCGTTATTCATCTTGGCGCGAAATCCTCCACGACCGCCGTCGATGCCGATGAAGTTCTGGTCAATAATGTCTCGCGTTCGCTCAAACTGTGGCAATTTTGCGCCAGACAGGGCGTCACTTTTATTTACGCCTCCTCTTCGTCAACCTATGGCGATGGATCCCGCGGCTTCAAAGACCATCAGTCCCCGCGCTTTCTCAACCAGCTCAACCCGCAGAATCTGTATAGCTGGAGCAAGAATATCTTTGATCTGCGGGTGGCGCGCGACGTCGAAAATCCCGAGGTCAAGATCCCGCCTCACTGGTATGGCTTAAAACTATTTAATGTTTACGGGCCGGGTGAATTTCGTGCCGGGACATTGAAGAGTTCGGTCGGCAAAATTTGTTATTCCGTCTTGCAGGATAAACCCGTGACTCTGTTTAAGTCAGCCTCACCGGAATATGATGACGGCGAGCAGTCGCGAGATTTTATTTATATCGATGACGTTACAGAAGTGATCAAGTGGTTATTAACCCATAAACCCAAGTCGGGGTTATATAATGTGGGCACCGGTGAATCGACGACCTTCCTGACCATTGCCCAGACCGCATTTGAGCTCTCTCGTAAAAGCCAGAAAATTAATTTCGCCCCTACTCCCGATATTTTCAAAAACAGCACTCAAGATTTTACTCAGGCCGATATCACCAAAATACGTGCGGCGGGTTATACCCATAACTTCACCACCTTGCGCGAAGGAATGGCCAAATATCTCCATTATCTACGTCAAAGAGTGCAGGGCTAACCCCCGTCTGCGACGTTTCGCGCAGCAGACCCTGCGCGCGTTAAAACCTGCAAAAACGTTTTCCTCGGCGAATACCTTATGTATATGATGGAAAGATAAGGTATTTATCAAATCTATCTGAGGAGAATGTATGAGCGTTGAACGCGTCCAGCAATTTCTGGCCGAGCATGCGCCTGAAACGACCGTGACCGTACTGGAGAAAAGTACCGCAACCGTCGCCGAAGCCGCAGAAGCCTTTGAGGTAGAAAGCGGGCAGATTGCCAAAACGCTGTCGTTTCGAGTGAATGATGATGTGGTTTTGCTGGTCATGGCCGGGACCGCAAGGATCGACAACAAGAAATACAAGCAGCTGTTCGGCGTTAAAGCGCGCATGTTGCCTTTCGAAGAGGTCGAAGCCTTGACCGGGTATCCGCCGGGCGGTGTGTGTCCCTTCGCGCCTGCCGAAACCGTTAAAATCTTCTGTGACCACAGCCTGACCCGTTACGAAGAGGTGCTTCCCGCCGGAGGCAGCGTGAATTCCGGCGTCAGAATCGCGCCCGACAAACTCGCGTCCATTACCGGTGCTCGCTGGATTGATGTCACCTGCTGATATTTTTGCGCCTATCAGGACGCTGGCGACATATTAAACGGCGTAACGACACTCACGCTGGAAAATACCACAGGGAGATCAGGATTAACGGCGGGAATAAAGGCGTGATATTCAAGAATGCTTTTGAATATATTTCGCGCATCCTGCCGTAAATCGTGCTGGATTATTAAATCCAGTTTTCCCTGCTCAAGCAAAATACGGTTATCGCTATCTAAATCGTGACCAATAAACATTTTCACCGGTCGATTCATATCGCTGAAAGCTCTTAAAATAGCGTTGTTGGCGCCGCCAACACTGTAAACGGCGTTTAATGCCGAATTATTTTTTAACGCATTTTTAACAACGTTATAGGTCATGGCATCAATGCCATAGCCGCCATAAAGACGCACGGTTTCAAGCCGGGGCGCCATACGACTCAACGTTTCACAAAATCCGACCACGCGTTCCTCTTCACCGTGAAAATTTTCCGCGCCGATGACGGCCGCAATCGACACGTTTTCGTCTTTCAGCCAGCGCGCCATCATGTAGGCCGCCGTGCTGCCCGCCGAGCGATTTTCAATGCCGATATAGCGAAAACGTTCGCTTTGATACTGGTCGCTGACAAGCGTAATGACCGGGACACGCTGTTGATGAAGAAGGTCGATAACCTGCTTTAATTCGGGGCTATCCAGCGCCTTGAGCACAATGCCGTAACTGTCGCTGGCGCAGCGCAACAGCAGTTTTTTTATCTCTTTGACGTCGATTTCCTCGAAAATATGCAGCCGCAGGGCAATCCTGAACGGCGCGAAATTGCCCATCTCGGCGAGCAGGGCATCGGTAACCATCTGACTAAATCGGGCAGGGGTGTGCATGATGACATCCACCGTAATCGTTCGGCCGCTGGCAAGGGCATTGCGTTGCTGTGTTTCCAAATCTTTTATCGCCTGTTCGATACGGCGCTGTGTCTGCGCATGAACCGCGCCACGACTGTGCAGCGCTCTGTCTACCGTCGCCTTGCTGACCCCTGCCTGCTGGGCAATCTGCTTGATGGAGAATTTCATTTGAGGTTTTTTTGAGGTTGTCTGTTTCTATTGTTGTCTAAATGTATCTGCTATTGTGCCGAATTGTTAACTGTTATTTTCTGTTTTCCTCAATTTTTCTCATAAGCGAATGTGGGAAGAGCGCAAATGAGCGTTATTTCCGCAAGGCTATTTCGTTTAATGGCGAAAAATGCGCTAAGGATATTTTTCAATAATGAAAAGAAGTACAAGTATTGTGGTTAATATAATCGGGGTAGTCTTAATCTTGCTGGGGTTAATATTAGCGGGAGGAGGACTTTATTTAATAACATTGGGCGGTTCCTGGTTTTATCTTATTGCCGGTTTGGCAATGGCAGGCAGCGGCGCAGGATTAATCAAGAAGCGTGCCTGGGCATTGCCGCTGACATGGGGCTTGCTAATCTTCAGTTTGCTGTGGGCCTTTTATGAAGTGGGCACCGATTTCTGGCAATTAGTGCCGCGCACCGTGGCCTTTTTGGTCGTTGCGCTTGTCGTGACGCTGTGCGCACCGCTGCTGCGAAAAGCCGCGGGTGGAAAAGCGCTGGGCTGCAAGCCTTCTGCGGCGCTTTCGGTCGTGCTGGTGGCCTCCATCGTTGCGATTTTCGCCAATATGTTCCGTCCGCATGCTGAGGTCGAGGCGACCGATACCCACGCGGCACCGGTTATCGAAAAATCGGCAGGCGAGGACAGCGGCAGTGATTGGCCCGCCTGGGGGCGTAATGCCATGGGGCAACGTTTCGCGCAGTTCAGCCAGATCAATACTTCCAACGTGAAGGGATTGAAAGTTGCGTGGACCTATCGCACCGGCGACCTCGCGACCAACGGCGCGGAATATCAGGTGACGCCGTTGAAAATCGACGACACGATGTATCTCTGTACGCCAATCAACAAGGTTATCGCGCTCGACCCGACCACCGGTAAAGAGAAGTGGAAATACGATCCCAACGTTAAACAGACACCGGCCAATAAAAACTGGAAGCGCTGTCGCGGCGTGAGTTATGCGGATCTGGACACGCTTCCTGTCGAGCAGAATACCGCTGCGGTTGACACGGCCGCGGCTTCCTGCCGCAAACGCATCATCAGCACCACCATCGATGCCCGTCTGTTTGCGCTGGATGCCGAGACCGGCAAAGTCTGTAGCGATTTTGGCGACAACGGCTATGTCGATTTGCTCAAGGGCCTGGGTCCAACGGCTCCGGATTCCTACTATCTGACTTCGGCACCGCTGGTGGCCGATGGCGTCATCATGGTCGGCGGCAAACTCAATGACAACCTGACCACCGGTGAAGCGTCCGGCGTAGTGCGCGGTTTTGATGTCCGTACAGGCAAACTGCTGTGGGCATGGGATCCTTCACGTGGTCCACGCGACAGCTCGCCGCTGCCGGATGGTGAAACCTATGCCATCGAGTCGCCAAACTTCTGGGGAACGGCGGCCTATGACAGCAAACTCGGTCTGGCCTATTTCCCTACCGGCAACCAGACGCCTGACTTCTGGACCGGCAACCGCCATGCGTATTCCGATGAATACAATGATTCCGTTGTCGCTATCGAATTGAAAACCGGTAAAGAGCGGTGGCATTTCCGTACCGCCAATCAGGATCAGTTCGACTATGACGTATCTTCCCAGCCTATCCTCTACGATTTGCCGGGCAAAGACGGAACCACCACGCCGGTGCTTATTCAGTTGACCAAACGCGGCCAGATTTTCGTGCTGGATCGCCGCACGGGTCAACCTGTGTTCCCGGTCGAAAATCGCAAGGTTTCCACCGATGCGATGCCGGGCATGAAGGTTTCTCCGACACAGCCGTATTCTTCACTTTCCGTGGGAACCACGGCGTTGAAAGAGTCGGATATGTGGGGCGCATCGATTTTCGATCAGCTTTACTGCCGCATCCAGTTCAAGGAAATGCGCTGGGAAGGCGAATTCACGCCGCTTTCAGACAAGAAACGCACCCTGATTTATCCGGGGTATTACGGTGGCTTTAACTGGGGCGGCGGCGCAATCGATGCCTCTACCGGCACGCTTATCGTCAACGATATTCGTATGGCGCAGTGGGGCCGCTTCATCAAACGTGAAGAAGCGGTGCGTGTAGGACTGAAGCCGAGCACCGAAGGCGAATACTCGACCCAGAACGGCACGCCGTGGGGCGTTGAGCGCTCGATGTTTGTCTCGCCGATGGGCGTCCCTTGCTTCAAGCCTCCGTTTGGATCACTGACCGCCATTGACCTGACGACCGGGAAAACCCGCTGGCAGGTGCCGATGGGCAGCATTCAGGATGCACCGGTTGCCGGCATTGTCCCGGGCGTGCGCATTCCTCTCGGCATGCCGACAATGGGCGGTCCGCTGGTCACCAAGGGCAATCTGACCTTCTTCCACGGCACGCTGGACTACTATGTGCGCGCAATGGACAACACCACCGGTGAAGAGCTGTGGCGTGGTCGCCTGCCGGTCGGCGGGCAGGGCGCACCGATGTCGTATCTCGACAAAGACGGCAAGCAGTACATCGTTGTCGTTGCAGGCGGCGCAACGCGCACCGGCACCAATGACAATCGCGGCGACTATGTCATCGCCTACGCACTGCCGTAAACTTAGGGGTTAACCCACACCAAAACCCCGCGTCTGCGGGGTTTTTTTTCAACCATAGGCTTTCTGGTGCGCTTTTTTGCGTTTCAGATAATCATCATCGGCGCGCAGGCGGTCCCAGTATTCTTTGAAGATAGCGGCGGAGGCGGCTTTCTCTTCATTGATATTGCGCGGGTGCAGGCTGCGGTCTTCGGCGTATTTTCGTCCGCCGGGATAGTTGGCATAGCGACGTGCACGGGTATAGCCCATCTGAATGAACTTTCTTGCCATATCCATGCCGACAAAATCGTCTTTTTTGCGGTACTCTTCAAAAAGCGCCATGATAGCCTTGGCCGACACCTCCGCGATGGCGGGCGTTTTGAAACGCCAATGCGGCAAAATTTCGGACTTGTAGGGCTCTACCATCAGCACCCCCTGTTCCCCGCGTCCCACCTGATACAACTCCGGATGCTTGCGAAAATCGATGGTGTCGAAATCCTGCTCGTAATCAAATTCCTTCATAGTGCTCCCTCTCTCATGCTTTTCCCTCGGCCTGTACACCTTATGCATTCAGTGTAGTTGAGTGAGCGTGAGGCGTTTGCCATCAGGAAAAGCCTTAGATCCGCGTTGACCACCAGCACAGTAGCGAACCGGCGCTGACCATGGCGGCCCCTTGCCAGAAAAACAGCGTTAGAGACGAATCAAGAATGAAGGCGGCAAGCATGGCCGAGATGACCGGAATAAAATAGGACGCCGTGGCAAGCAAGGTCACATTGCCGTGCAGAATGCCGACGTTCCAGGCGGCATAGCCAAAGCCCATCGCGGCGGCGGCCAGCGCAAGGTAAAGAAGAACGTGCAGGTCAACATGAAAGGCAGGCTGTGGACCGGCAAGATATTTAATCCACAGCGTTAGGGCCGTCAGCATAAAGAACAGTGTAATGCCGTTGCTGCCCCGCGCCATTTTCTTTGTGATGACACAGTAAACCGACCAGATGATCGCCCCGCCGAAAGCAAGCCCGTAACTGAGCGGGTTGGAGAGCAGATTGTTGCCTATCTGCGTCAAGGAAAAGCCCTGACTGCCGCCCAGCACCCGGCTGATTCCGGCGAGGGCAAGAATGATGCCCGGCACAATCAGCCAGCGGGCTTTTTGCCGATAAACCAGCACGGTAAGGACAATGGTCATGCTCGGCCAGAGATAATTGACCATGCCCACCTCTATGGCCTGCGAACGGGTCGTGGCAAATCCGAGCGAAAGAGACAGGCAGAGTTCGTAGCAGACAAACAGCAGGCTTGCGCACAGCAGATAGGCTTTTGGGAAGGTTTTTATCTTTGGAAAACCGACGGTGAACAACAACAGCAGTGAACTCAGGGAGTAGATTGCCGCCGCGCCGCCAACCGGCCCCAATCCTTCGCTCACGACTCTTATCAGGCCGACAATGGCGCTCCACAAAACAATCGCCACAAGACCAATCAGTGTGGCTTTCCTAGACGTCATCATTCCCTTGCCTCGCCGTAAACGCTGGTTCGCTGTCTCCGATGAAACAACGAAATGTGTAAGAATCTTAGGGTGTTGCGAGAGTGTATTCCTGAAAGGCAGGGATTAAAAGCAGGATGTCACCGCGCGGTCACCGTGCGTTAACGGATGATAACCGGAAATGACGGTAGCGGGCGCGTTATCGGCAGAGCTACTTTCGTGCGGTGCCTGACTGGGCTTTTATTGCCTCGGCCAGTTCCGCGATATAGCGGTCGGCGAGCAGTTCAACGGCGTCGCTGCGTGTGGTGTTGGCAAGCTGGGCGAGTTGATCGATTTTTCTCAAAACAGAGGTTCTAAGGGAAAGGGAAACGGCTTTCTTTCTGACTTTGCTCAGGGAAACGCCTTTCTCGGCAGGCGAGATGGGCGAGACGCTGGCGTTGAGCGCTTCGGTCATCCAGCGCAGCGCCTTTTTATCCAGTTGACCACTCTCCACTAGTTGATAGGTATGCGCCGCCTTGCTGTATTTTATTTCGGCGCTATAACTATCTCGGAGTTCTTTCAAGGCGCGCGTCAACGTCGGCTCGGAGCAGGCAAGCTGCGAGATGATCTTTTCCGAAGAAACCGGCTGTCCGGAAGACAACAAGAGCGCCAGGCGAAATATTCGGGCTTGTCTTGTACTGATTTGCATAGTTAATCATGGCCCGAAAAAAGGTGAATGGCGCTTTTGCACGGAAACAGAGATTGGAAAAGATAAAGCTCACCGCTTTCATGATGATTTCTGCCTCTGAGAATTAACTTTTCCAATAACGCGCAAAATTCTAACAAAGTTAACTTCAACCTTATCTAAATCAACTTTGACCTGTCAGCGTGACAAGTCGGACGCCATCTTGCCCACCGTCAGGCGAAATTCCGTAAATCTGTGCCTGTTCAAGAATTCTCAATGCCCAGCGACGATGGGTCGCGGGTTCGCACATCGCGCCCTGCGATTTAAACACCGCCTGGCGTGAATTGAGAATGCGCAGGGCATCTTCATGGTCTGCCGACGAGACGCGGAGTGCCTGCTCGATTTTGGCTATCTGACTGGGGTGAATGGCCGTTTTTCCGACCAGCCCATGCGCCATGTCCAGCGCCAGCTCCTTCTCCAGCACACCCTGCTCGTCGATGTGTTCACACACGGGGGATGTCAGCGCAAAATCACGGGATCCAAATACCGCCACCAGCATCTTGATAACGTAACCCATGGGGCTGTCATACAGCGTCAGGTTACGCGGACGTCTTAGCGAAATAACGTTCATCAGGTCATTGCCGCCGATGCGCAGCGCCACGACGCGCTCATGGCAGGGATGCTCCGCCAGTGCCACGGCCAGCTCGCGCATTTTCGCGACGTCGAACACCTCTTCGGTTTCGAGCGTCGGCATGATGCCAAGATGGGTATTTTCGAGGATAGCCCACCATTCCGGCAGCGAGGCGAGCGTAAACTTGGGCAGTACGAGGCCGTCAATCGACGCCAGATCTTCGCGCTCGACCAGTTTTTTGCACATCGCCAGATGACGGGGGCGGATAAAAACCAGCGGTCGTTCGTTGCCAGTTTCCAGCAGTCTCGCGGCAGAAAGATTTTGCAGCACCCGTCGCAGATGGGTCAGGGCGATGGGCACCTCGGCATCAGCAATGGCGTCTTCGAGATCGATAACGATAGAGCGCAGGCCTTCGATGCGGTTTTTCAGCACGATGTCGGCGATGTCATGACGCGTGGCCGGCATATAGAGGGTAGCGCCCAGCCGGTATGGCGAAAGTCTCTTTGTCATCAATGCACCTTTTTAATAATGGTGACGGCGCGATATTGCCCCAGCCTATCGCCGACTTCGGCAATGGCGATGCCCTTTTCCTGCGCCAGATAAACCAGCAGCGCCACATCGGGGTCCTGTCTTGATCGCACCAGAATATGTTCCGGCACACGGCGCAAAACGGCGCGGGTCGCTTCGGCAATGCCCGGTTTGATTCGATTAATGCTGGAAACGTCGTAATGTTCGGCCAGAGACGTGATGACCTTTTCGCTCAGCGCCTTGAGAGAGGCGTGCTGCGCAGGCTGCCATGCACTGGCTTCGATAGCGTCGAGGTCAAGTTGTTGACGACATTCTCCGACCGTATCGACCAGCAGGCGGCTGCATTCGAATTCACGCAGATGATCGCACTGCACACAGCCGTGCAAGCCGTCGGCGGACCAGATCGAGCGCGAAATCAGCCCGGATACCGGTGCGCCCATGATGCCGAAGGGGATAAGCCAGTCGTCGTCACTGGCGGCAAGCCAGGAACATCCGCAGGGGTCGGCAAGCACCACCAGCCGTGGCTGGGCGGGATAACCCGCACGTCCGGCGAGCGAGCGCTGCAGCTGGCCGGTGATGGCGCCTTTTCCGGTCCAGCCATCGACAAACACGATGCCCGCCGTGCCATGACGCGCTTCAATCCACGCCAGTGCCGTTTCGTCGATGCCGCGATCGCGAATAATACTGATGCCGTAATGTGAAGAGGCCACGCCCATTTCGCGCAGCGTTTGCTGGAGCATGACCCCGAGCGGCACGCCAGCGCGCACCAGACTCACCAGCACGATAGGCGTGTCGCCAAACCGCGCCGCCAGCGCTTTCGCGAGCATGACGACTTCTCGTGCCAGACGGGTTGCGCCACTTTCGAGCGCGCGGGCGAAGAGATCAAGATGCCACGCCGTCGGTTCCGGCTCCTGACTCAGCATCTCGGAATAATGTCGCGCGCCGGATTGAATCAACTGCTCTTTCACCGCTACGGGCGTCATCTCGAGTTCGACGGGTTGCAGCAGGAAATGCACGTCATCTGGCAGATAGGAACCGGAAAAAGGCACAAACGCGGTCATATTATTTTTCTCCGAACAGGCGTGCGCCGATGTGCTGCGCAAACTGGCTTTGCTGCGGGATGCCAAACCAGGTGCATAACTTCATGAACCGGTGATCGCTCAGGCTGTCGCCGAGGCCGATGACCGGAAAGACGCCGCGTTCGGCCCGCAGTTTATCCAGCAGATAGCGCGTAGCGAGGCCTTTTTCCACGGGGTCGGGCAACCAGGCAATATTGTTGCTGTTACGGTGGATATAGAATCCGTCCGTTGAAAACCGGGCTTCGATTTCGTCGCCAATGGCGTTGAGTTCGTCGAGCCGCGTGCTGTCGGTGTGCTTCATCACCAGATAAATCGGCGTATCGCCGTATTCATAATTGATGCGCGCCCAGGCGTTGATGTCGCGTTCGCGCATTAATTCGGTGATGTCTTGCTGCAACTGAAGCAAACGTTCGCGATAGGGCGCGAGCCGGTCGAGCATCTGCGCCTGCCACACGGCATCGGGCTGCCCCTGCGGCGTAAGGATGACCGCGCCGTGCGTCGTCACCGCCCAGGAAGTGAAAGGAATGGCCACGCGCGATATCTCTTCCGTGCCGCGCGCCGTGACCGGAATTAAATCAGCGTATTGCAGCAGCCAGTCGACCAGCATTGACTGTTCTTCCGTCATGAAACTGCGCGGCGACAGCGAGCGGTCAAACGCGCCGGTGCGAAAAGGCTCAAGCGCCAGTTCGTCGACCATTTTGCGACGGGTCTGAAACAGCGTGTCGTCGAGATCGGAAAAAACCACGGGATTATTCATAGCAAATGACCTCGACAACCGGCGCCACGCACTCAAGCGCCTCGATGAATAAAGGATCGACGCTGCTGGCTTCCGTTTCGATGCACAAAAGAATGCGGTCGAACTTCTGATGCGCGACGTTATAGACGAAGTTCGGAATGCCCAGCCCGTAGTTGTCCTTGAAGGCCAGCGCCGATTCGATGGCAAAGCCGGTGGCGATAGGAGAGCGGGTGGTGCAGCTGAATTTGACCTCGGCCCCCAGCAATTCGAGCCGTTCGGCGAGCAGCAGGGGTTCCCAGACAAACTCGCCGGAACCCAGCACCAGAATCTTTTCGTCGGGTGAGGCGGTGACCTGTTTGCCCAAATCGGCGGCCGAATTTGCCATGCCGAGGCGGCCCCAGCTCTGTTTGCCGATGATTTTCACATTGCCGCTGCCGGTGACATTGACATGGGGCATCACGGGCACGGGCGCGCGCGGGTTTTTCTCCCAATGCCAATCGCCCTGAATCAGCGAAACGGCGGTAACGGGAAGCGGGCAGTGGGTTGCAATTGCCTTGCCGCTCCAGTCGGTCAGCGTCACGGTCACCACGCGCTCGAGATGCCCGAGATTGCCCTCGACCCGCAGCGCCTCCAGCAGATTGACAAAGGTATTGCCGGTGGTGGCTTCATCATCGACCATCACGATGCTTCGCGCATTGAGCACCCGCGCCCGTAACGTGGCGTCGTTTGGCAGATACAGCAGGTGATCGGTGGCGTGGCTGTGGTTTTCCTTGAACTCGCACAGCAACTGCCCTTCAACCGGATGGCGGGTCGAGGTCAGATAAACGGCGTCCTGAAAAAGTGACTTTGCCTCGTCATACACGCCCGCACCCAGCCCGACGGCAGTTTCGGCCATGCCGACAAACACCACCGGTTGCGGTAAATCGGCGGGGATTTGTTGAGCCAGCTGTCGATAGGCGGCGCGCATAACCGCAGGTGACACGGGAATATGGCGGCCCAGCACTTTGCTGACAAACAGGAAGGCGCGCTTGGGGTTTTGCCGCTCGGCGATATCAAAAAGCGCATCGAGCGCCAGCGTGCCGCCGGTGGGCGTGACCGTCAGGGTGCCGCCCGCGAGTTCGCGACGATAAATGGCGGCAGTGGGCGTAATCATGCTTTCACCTCGGCGGAAGGCATAGTTTGCAGCGTCAGGTCATAGAGCACGGCTTCGGTAAGCGGGCGCACGATGGCAGGCGTAAAGGCACTGCGCGCCAACGTTGTGACCTCGGATGCAGTCATGACGCCCAGCGCAAACATCGCAAACAGCCCGGGCAGATTGACGCCGCTGTGACGGGTATACCCTATGCCGCCGGAAGGACGCATATTTATCTCGAGCAGCACGGGCCGACCTTCGTCGTTATGACGAGTCTGGACATTGATCAGACCATCGGCCTGCATCAGTTCGGCGCAGCGCAGGGCAAGCTCGTAGGCTTCGCCGGACTGCTCCAGATACTGCAATGACCCCTCCTTGCGACGCGCCACGGCAGCCAGCACCTTGCCTTGACTGACCAGCATGTCCACGGAGTATTCCGGCCCCGGCAAATAGGGCATCAAGACCAGCGGCTCGAACTCCGCCTGCTGCGCAAGCGCGTGCAGGTAAAGTTCAGGGTGAACCTTGCGATTGTCAGGATGAGTAAAAGCCGCCATCGGCGTTGCGTTGTCATCAAAACGCCAAAAACCCATGCCATAAATACCGACAACCGGTTTGACGCACAGCGTCTTCGGGTGTGCGGAAAGGCGATTTTGCGCCACAAGTTCCCGCAGGGCCTCGGCGTTATTCACCCGGACAGAAGGCACCACCGGCAAACCCAGCTGCTGCATGGCGGTTGCGAATGCGACCTTGTCGTCGGCCAGAGAGAAAGGGTTCGCGGACAGTGCGCCCGTCACCAGTTTCACTCCCAGCGCCTCTATTTCTGTGCGGTGGGCTTCATACCACAACGGGTGACGTCCGGCGTGAATCACCTTGACGGCATATTCTTCAATTGTCTCGGCAATAAATTGAAAACGCTGTTCATTTTCTTTTGGTTCGATCAGGGAAATATCGGCCAAAGAAAGAATTTCATTTCTTTTATTACGATGAGAGGCAATTAAAGTTAAAGGTTTTTTTATTTTTTCAGAAAAAGTTTTAATGCTCAAAATAATGTCACGTTGCGATGACAAACCTTCCATTAGCCAAATGGTTAGACTCATTGTTTTAATTTTCCAATAATGACAAGCGAAGGAGGGATTAAATCGAGTCTAGGTGGGCGCTTTGTGCATGTCAATCATATTATGATTTAAAAAAATGCAAGTTTCGAGGAAAGGTAAAGCTGGCTTTTTAAATGTATAGTATTGTCAGCTGATGTAAAGTATTTGCATAACAGTTCTTTTAAAACAGCAAGTTAAGTATATTTCCGACTATTACGAAAAAATTCAGGTTGTGAGAATACTACCTCATGATATGATTTTTTAAACATGGATTATATTTCATAAAAATAACCCGATATCATCTCTGAGGGAATTTAAAAATGGTTTCTTTAACCAAAAACCAAACCGTTTCACTTAGCAAGCAAACTTCTTCTTTAAACCATCTTCAATTTGGACTGGGATGGGACCCATTAAAAAAGAAAGGATTATTTGGTGGCCTGTTCGGCGGCGGTAAAGATTCCATTGATCTGGATGCGGGTTGTGTTTTGCTGGATAAAAACGGTAAAACAATCGACACCATCTGGTTTCGCAAATTAAAGTCAAATTGCGGCTCCGTTGTGCATCTGGGTGATAATTTAACCGGTGAAGGCGAGGGCGATGACGAGGTCATTACCGTCGATCTGGCGCGTCTGCCTACGCAGGTCGAATACCTGGCTTTCACGGTAAACAGCTTCCGTGGCCAGACGTTCAACGAAGTCGACAACGCCTTTTGCCGCGTGGTCGATCAAGCCAGTCATTCCGAGCTTGCCCGCTACAAGCTGACCGAGCAGGGTTCGCATACCGGCATCATCATCGCCTCTCTGGCCCGCAACGGCGGCAGCTGGGATTTCACGGCGCACGGCAAGGCTTCAAGCGGCCGAACCATTGATGACATGAATAGCGACATTGTCGCTACGGTGGTGCGCTAATGACCATGACGCCGGGCAGCAATGCTGCCATTCCTGCTCAGACCCTGACGGTGCGCGTGCTGTCGGGCGTTCCGGTCGATGCTTCCGCCTTTCGTCTTTATGCCTCCGGCAAAGTGCAGGGCGATGCCGATATGGTGTTTTACGGCCAGCCGGTTAACGACGATGCATCCATCAAGCTGGTTGGTGCGGGCACCGATACGGCGTTTACGGTCGACGTCGCTCGCCTGGGTGCCGACGTGCAAAAGCTGGCATTTACCGCAACCTGCGACGGCAGCGGAACCCTTGCCGGGTTGCAGCGGCTGGCGATTCAGGTGGAGCAAAACGGCAGCGTGCTGCTGACCGGCAACGTGGACATCACGGGCCGTCAGGAAGCCGCGCTTATCCTCGGTGAAATCTATCGCCGCAACGCCGAGTGGAAATTCCGCTTTATTGCGCAGGGTTTCAACGGCGGACTTAAACCGCTGGCGGAACATTTCGGGGTGGATATTACCGACTCTCCAGCACCGACGCCGACGACTTCTCCAGCCCCGCCACCCGCCGCGCCGCCGACACCGCCGCCTGCCAAAATCAATCTGAGCAAAGTGACGCTGACCAAGGATAAACCGGCCATCAGCCTGACCAAGCGAGACAACTTCGGCGAAATCCGCATCAATCTCAACTGGAATCAGAACAGCAGCGGGTCGACGGGCATGCTCGGTATGTTCGGAAAATCCAGGGGCATCGACCTCGATTTAGGCGCGTTTGTCGAGCAGCAGGACGGCGTCAAGGACGTAATACAGGCGCTGGGCAATCGCTTTGGCAACTATAACCGTGAACCCTTCGTCGAACTGAAAGGCGATGACCGCACGGGGCAGGTCAGCGGCGGCGAATGGATGCACATCAACGGTCGCGAATGGAAAAACCTTCGTCAGGTACTGATCTTCGCCTTTATTTATGAAGGGGCGGCAAGCTGGGATAAAACCGACGGCGTCGTCACGCTGCACGTACCCGATCAGCCGCCAATTGAAACGCGTTTAACGGAAGGCTCCAACCGCCACAACATGTGCGCCATTGCCCGTCTGGTCAATGAAAACGGTGCCATCAAGGTTGAGCGCATCAACCAGTTCTTCACCGGCCATAAGGAGATGGACAACGCGCTGGGATGGGGCTTTCGATGGACAGCTGGATCTAAATAATACTAAAAATCAGGGGCATAACATGAGTATTTTCGACAGAGTCAAAGACGCCATTACCTCCGGCCGCAGCGAACTGACTAAACAGGTCGGGCGCTTCAAGAACAAGAAGTTCATGCACGGCACCGTCGCGGTCTGCGCGCGGATTGCGGTTTCCAGCAACGGCGTGAGCAGTGAAGAAAAGCAGAAGATGATTGGTTTTCTACAGTCTTCGCCCGAGCTGAAAGTATTCGATACACAAGAAGTTATCGATTTCTTCAATCAGTTGGTGGGCAATTTCGCTTTCGATTACGAAATCGGTAAAGGCGAAACCATGAAATACATTCTGGCACTAAAAGACCAGCCAGAGGCGGCGCAGCTTGCTGTACGCGTCGGGATTGCCGTGGCGAAAAGCGACGGAGATTTCGATCAGGACGAGCAAAACGCCGTGCGTGAAATCGCGCTGGCGCTGGGCTTCACGCCTGCCGAATTTGGTCTTTAGGATTCGTCACATTAACAGCATCACTCTGGCTTAAGGGTCAACTATGGAATCTACTCATATCGGCTTTCCTATCGAAACCGTTATCGTGTTTGTGGTACTGGCCGTCGGGGCCATTCTGATTGACCTGTTCATGCACCGTCACGACGAAGCTATCTCGCTGAAAAGTGCCTCGCTCTGGACCGTATTCTGGATAGTCGTCGCGATGGCCTTTGCGGGCTTCCTTTATATTCATCACGGTGCCGAAGTGGCCAGCCTGTTTATTACCGGTTATGCGCTTGAGAAGGTGCTGTCGGTCGATAACCTGTTTGTCATGATGGCCATTTTCTCGTGGTTCGCCGTGCCCGACAACTATCGCCACCGCGTGCTGTATTGGGGCGTTATCGGTGCCATCGTATTCCGCGGCATTTTCGTGGCTATCGGTGCCAGCCTGCTGATGCTCGGGCCGTGGGTGGAGATTGTCTTTGCGCTGATTGTCGGCTGGACCGCCGTGATGATGCTCAAAAGCGGCGATGACGACGATGAAATCGAAGACTATTCGCAACATATCGCCTATCGCATGGTGAAACGTTTCTTCCCTATCTGGCCGAAACTGCGCGGACATTCGTTCCTGCTGAGCCAGAAAGAGGTCGACGTGGAACTGGCGAAGCCCGAAAACAAAGATGTCACTATCGGCCGTGTCGGCAAGGCAGCACGCTACGCCACGCCGCTGATGCTGTGCCTGGCGGTGGTCGAACTGTCTGACGTCATGTTCGCATTTGACTCCGTACCGGCGGTCATCGCGGTTAGCCGTGAACCGCTTATTGTCTACAGCGCCATGATGTTTGCGATTCTTGGCCTGCGTACCATGTATTTTGTGCTCGAAGCCTTGAAGCAGTATCTGGTTCATCTCGAGAAAGCGGTCATCGTGCTGCTGTTCTTCATCGCGGTAAAACTGGGTCTGAACGCGACCGATCACCTGTGGCACCACGGATACAATATTTCGGCCAATGCCAGCCTGCTGGTCGTACTGGGTGTGCTGGCTGTCGGGACCATTATCAGCGTGATGTTCCCGGGTAAAGGCGATGCCGAACAAGGTAAACAGGGCTGAGGCCCTTGCCTGAAATTTTCAATTCAACGACACAATTAAGGATATCACTATGGGCGTTTCTCTTTCTAAAGGCGGCAATGTTTCTTTAAGCAAAGAAGCACCGACCATGAAAAATGTGCTGGTTGGTCTGGGGTGGGATGCCCGCTCTACCGACGGACAGGACTTTGACCTTGATGCCTCCGCATTCCTGCTGGCCAGCAATGGCAAGGTGCGCAGCGATGCCGACTTCATTTTCTACAACAACCTGAAATCGGCGGAAGGCTCCGTACAACACACCGGCGACAACCGCACCGGCGCGGGCGATGGCGATGACGAAGCATTGAAAATCAAGCTCGACGCCATTCCTGCCGACGTCGATAAAATCGTTTTTGTGGTCACTATCCACGATGGCGCAACCCGTCGTCAGAGTTTTGGGCAGGTTTCCGGCGCGTTTATCCGTCTGGTCAATGATGAAAACCAGCAGGAAGTGGCGCGTTACGACCTGACTGAAGATGCCTCGACGGAAACGGCGATGCTGTTCGGCGAGCTTTACCGCCACAATGCGGAATGGAAATTCCGTGCGGTAGGTCAGGGTTATGCAGGCGGTCTGAATTCGGTATGCGCGCAGTACGGCATCAACGCGTCTTGAGTCCTACCTTGGCTAATCGGCAGGCGGGTTGTCCGTCTGCCCCATAAATTGCGAATATGACAGGAGTGATAAATGGCAGTTTCTCTGACTAAAGGCGGCAACGTCTCGTTAACGAAAGAAGCACCTACGATGAATATCGCGATGGTCGGTCTGGGCTGGGATTCGCGCGTCACCGACGGCGCAGAGTTCGACCTCGATGCTTCCGTCTTCATGGTAGGCGAAAACGGCAAAGTGCTTTCCGATGCCGGTTTTATCTTCTTTAACAACAAAACCAGCGCCTGCGGTTCGGTGAATCACATGGGCGACAACCGCACCGGCGAAGGCGACGGCGATGATGAGCAGGTCAAGATTGACCTGGCAAAAGTCCCTGCCGACGTCAAAAAACTGGTGTTTGCCGTTACCATCTATGATGCCGAAACGCGCAAGCAGAACTTCGGTATGGTGAGCAACAGCTTCATGCGCGTGTTCAACAATGACAACGGCACTGAAATCGCCCGTTTTGATCTGTCCGAAGATGCCTCTACCGAAACGGCGATGGTATTCGGCGAGCTGTATCGTCACAACACCGAATGGAAATTCAAGGCCGTAGGTCAGGGCTTTGCAGGCGGCCTGTCTGCGCTGGCTTCCCAGCACGGCGTTAATATCTAATCCGACAAATGTCGTAAAGCCCCGAGAATAAATCTCGGGGCTTTTTTTATGCAAAGAGAAAGTTATCCCGCTTTCAGCCGTGTTGCATAGTGTAGATATCGGCCGTTCCCGCCTTGCGTCAAGTGCCCGATACGGCGGCATCCCTTCTCAATGCGTTAGGCGGATTCGTAGGGAGGATAATCAATATAACCCTCGGCAGAACCGCCGTAATAGGTATCGCGGTCCGGCTTGTTCAGCGGCAGCGCATTCTCCAGCCGATAAACCAGGTCAGGATTGGCAATAAACGGCTGACCAAAGGCGGCCAGGTCAATCAGACCGGAGTCGAGATAATCCTGCGCCCGCTCGCGGGTCAAGTCGCCTGCCAGAATCAGCGCCGTCTCTTTCAGCCCGTCACGACAGATTTTCAACAGATTCTTGATGGCCTCGTCTTTTGATTGCGCATCATCGGCGCTAAAGAAGAAGTTGGTCTGGTCCATGACATGCACATAGGCAATGCCGCGTTCACCCAAACCTTTGCATAGTGCGGAGTAGGTTTCGTCAATGTCGTCATAGAGCGGCATATCAAACAGTTGGCCGTAAGGCGAGATGCGGATGCCGACACGCCCCTTGCCGATTCGAGCACAGACGGCATCGACGACCTCAAACACAAAACGCAGACGATCTTCAATGTTTTGCGCGCCGTATTTGTCACTGCGATCGTTGACTTTCGGATTAATAAACTGCTCGAAGAGGTAGCCGTTGGCACCGTGGATTTCCACGCCGTCGAAGCCCGCATTGATGGCGTTTTCCGCCGCCTGGGCAAAATCATTGACCACGCGTCCGACTTCCTCTGTAGAGAGCGGACGGGGTTTGGATGTTTCAACGAAGCCCGGTTCGCCATCTTCTTTATAGGCAAATGCGGTGGCTTTGGCGGCCGGTTTATCGGAAGAACTCACAGGCGCCGCGCCGTCGATTTGCAGCGACGTATGAGAAACGCGGCCCACGTGCCACAGCTGGGCAAAAATCTTGCCGCCGACGCTGTGTACGGAATCGGTAGTGAGTTTCCAGCCGGCTATCTGCTTCTTGCCGAAAATACCTGGGTTGAATAAATAACCCTGACCTTCGCGGGACACCGGTGTACCTTCTGAAACAATAAGGCCTGCGGTGGCTCGCTGCGTGTAATACAGCGCAATCTGTTCGTTGGCGATATCGTCCGGCGCGCGGGAGCGGGTCATCGGAGCCATCACAATACGGTTGGCCAGTTCAATGTCGCCCAGCGTAAATTTGCCAAATAAGTCAGTCATAACTGTCGTCCTTTTGTGTTGGGATGAATCGTTTTTGCTTCCATTAAGTGTATTAGAGAATTTTGCGCATATAATTTCTATTCAGTACCGAATGGCTGGAAATTAATTCACAAATGGAGAGGCAATGTTTTCTGCGGACAGTCTTAAAGGCATCAGCGTTTTTGTCAGCGTAGCGGATGCAGGCAGTTTCTCGGCGGCGGCCGACAAGCTCAAACTGACCAATTCGGCAGTCAGTAAAAATGTCGCCCGGCTTGAGGCGCGACTGGGCAAAAAACTGTTCACCCGCACCACGCGCACACTGGCACTGACCGAAGCGGGCGAGCGCTATTATCGTACCTGCGCCGCCGTGCTCGCCGAGCTGGAAGAAACCGAGCTGGCGCTGCTGACCGAAGACAAGGAGCCGCATGGCAGAGTGCGTATCGATCTACCGGCCTCTTATGGTCGACTGCATGTCTTGCCGCTGATTCTGGAATTCGCCAAACGCTATCCGCTGCTCGAACCGCACATCTCCTTTTCGGATCGCTTTGTTGACCCGATTCAGGAGGGCATCGATATCGTGGTGCGTATCGGAGGATCCGATGCATGGTCCGCAATGCTGGGCCACCGCTTCTTTGGCGCGCAGCGGCTTGTCTTCTGCGCCTCGCCAAACTACCTTGCCAAACACGGCGCGCCGCAGCGGGCGGAGGATCTTCTGCAGCATCATTGCGTCAGTTATGGCGACACCGACGGGCGTATCAGTCCGTGGTATTTTACCGGTCGGCAGAAGGCGGACATCGAGCGCAGAACGATGCGCTCGCGCATTTCGGTCGGCGATGGCGAAGGGGAGATGCAGGCGGTGTTGCAGGATTACGGCATCGCGCAGTTGCCGTTGTGGCTGGTAAAGGAAAAACTGGATAGCGGCGAGCTGGTGGAAGTGCTGCCCGAACTGGCAATGGATGGCCTGCCCATGAACGTGGTGTGGCTCAAAAGTCGTGAAGCCCAGCCTAAGGTTCGTGCGCTGCTGGACCTGCTTAATGAAAAACTTACGGCCTCCGGCACGGCTTTTTCCGGGTGATGCCTTTTAAAAAGGAGAATTTCTATTAAGCTTTGTCCACAGAGAGATTTTCCCACGGGTAAACGATAAGCGAATAATTATGCTGCTGTTAATCAATGCTTTTATTGTCCTGTTGACGGTTATCGCGATGGAAGTGATCGCAGCGTTGGCGCACAAATATATTATGCACAGTTGGGGATGGGGCTGGCACCACTCGCACCACGAACCGCACGAGGGCGGGCTGGAGTTGAATGATCTCTATGCCGTGGTGTTTGCCGGTTTGGCAATCTTGCTGATTTATCTTGGAAGCGTGGGTTACTGGCCCTTACAGTGGATAGGCGCGGGTATGACGACCTACGGCGCACTGTATTTTATCGTTCACGATGGGCTGGTGCATCAGCGCTGGCCGTTTCGTTATATTCCGCGCAAAGGTTATCTAAAACGGCTGTATATGGCCCATAAGCTGCACCACGCGGTGCGGGGCAAGGAAGACTGCGTGTCCTTTGGTTTCCTGTATGCGCCACCGCTGTCGAAGCTGCAAAAGACGCTGCGTCAGCGGCATAAAAAATCCTTTAACGAGGACGCTGCCACAGATCGGGCGGACGTGGCGTCGAACTCGCCATCCGAGAAGTAAGCGCCACGCCTGCACCTGCCGCCAGCAGGGCTAATTTTTCAGCCTTGCTGGTGCCCTGACGATTATCCCACGCTGACATGCCGGCCTTTTGCACCTTCACGCCAATTTCCCGATAAACGCCGCGCGCGGTGGCAATCGCCCAGGCCGAGCGCAGCGGTAAATCCTGCAATCCCGCTCTGGCAGACTGATAATACGGCTCGGCTTCTTCTATCAGGCGACCGGCGATGCGCGCCAACTGCCGCCGATGGGAAGGCAGGGCATAATTGCTTCTGTCCAGCCCCTCGTCGGCCAGCCATTGCAGCGGCACGTAGCAGCGATGAACCTGCGCATCTTCGACGATATCGCGGGCAATATTGGTCAGCTGGAACGCCAGACCCAAATCGCAGGCGCGGTCCAGCACCGCCTCGTCGCGCACGCCCATGACCTGCGCCATCATCAATCCCACAACCCCGGCCACGTGGTAACAGTAACGCAACGTGTCGTTGAGCGTCTGGTAAGTCTCTTCGCGCACGTCCATCGCGTAGCCTTCGAGATGATCAAACGCCAGCCGTTCGCTGATTCCCTGCGTCAGCGCGACCTCCTGAAAAGCGGCAAAGGCGGGATCTTCCATTTTCTCCCCGGCAAAGGCGCGGCGCGTCGATTCACGCAGTTGCGCCAGCCGTTGCTCGGGGGTGTCGACAGGCGCGGGCGCGCTAAAGCCGAGCGTTTGTCCGTCGATGACATCGTCACAATGACGACACCAGGCATAAAGCATCAACGCGCTGCGTCGCGTGTGGGTATCAAACAATTTTGATGCGGTAGCAAAACTCTTCGAGCCGACCGCCATCGTTTCCGTGGCGTGATTCAACAAGGGTTGATTCATGGGGTCAAATCCTCAAGCATCAGGCCCGCTGTGGCTTTCGCCGAGCCTATCACGCCCGGCACGCCTGCTCCGGGATGGGTGCCAGCGCCGACCAGATAGAGATTGTCAATCTGGTCGTCGCGGTTGTGCGGCCTGAACCAGGCGCTTTGGGTCAAAATGGGTTCGACGGAAAACGCAGAGCCGAGATGCGCGTCCAGCTCGTCGCGAAAATCAAACGGCGTAAACATGCGGTGCGTCACGAGCTGCTCGCGAAGCCCCGGCATGTAGCGCTCTTCGAGATAGGCAAAAATGCGGTCGCGCAGTCGCGGTCCTTCGACGTTCCAGTCGATATCGGCCGTGCCGAGATGCGGGACGGGGGCCAGCACGTAATAGCTGCCGCCGCCTTCCGGCGCGAGCGAAGGGTCGGTGACACAGGGCGCATGCAGATACAGGGAGAAGTCGTCGGCCAGCTTGTCGCTGTTGAAGATTTCATTGATCAGCGCCTGATAGCGTGGTCCGAAGCAGACGGTATGGTGCGCCAGCTGACTGTGATGATGGTTAAGCCCGAAATACAGCACAAACAGCGAGTTACTCATCCGTTTACGTTTGAGCGAAGTCGAGCGCGCCTTGCCGACGGGGTGATCGGCCAGCAATTTTTGATAGGTATTGACCACGTCGCCATTGGACGCCACGGCGGGCGTCGGCAACCGGCGTCCGTCTTCAAGCTGCACGGCGATGATTTTATCACCCGCCGTTTCGAGTTTGCCGACTTTGGCATTAAGCTCAATCTTGCCGCCCAGATCTTCAAACAGTTTTACCATGCCCTGCACCAGTGCACCGGTGCCGCCGCGTGGGAACCACACGCCCCATTCGCGCTCAAGGGCATGAATCAACGTATAAATCGACGAGGTGGCAAACGGATTGCCGCCGACCAGCAGCGAGTGGAAGGAGAATGCCTGACGCAGATGATCTTCTTCTATAAAGGAAGCCACCATGCTGTAAACGCTGCGCCAAGCCTGCAAACGGGCCAGTTGCGGACCGGCTTTGAGCATGTCGCGAAAGGAGAGAAACGGCACGGTGCCGAGTTTGAGATAACCCTCTTTGAACACCGCCTGCGAATAGCGCAGGAATTTGCGATACCCTTCGACGTCACGCGGATTAAAGCGGGTGATCTGCGCCTCGAGTCTGGCCTGATCGTTGTCGTAATCCAGCACTTTTCCGTCTTCCCAGCACAACCGATAAAACGGCGTGACGGGCATCAGCTCGACATAGTCCTCAAGGCGTTTACCGCTCAAGGCGAACAGCTCCTCGATAGCCGAAGGATCGGTGATAACCGTGGGACCCGCATCGAAAGTAAATCCTTGTTCCTGATACACATAAGCGCGACCGCCGGGCTTGTCGCGGCCTTCGAGCAACAGCGTCGGGATCCCTGCCGACTGCAGGCGAATCGCCAACGCCAGACCGCCAAAACCGGCACCAATTACAATCGTTCTGTCCATTAAAAGTCTCGCAGTCTGGGAGTTTTTTTCAGCACGGCCTGCACGGCTTCACCGACCGGAACCGGCGGTTTTCCCGTGAGGATCCGCGCCATATCAATCACGGTAGGTTGTCCGGCATAGAAACGCGCTATCAGCCCGTCATTCAGCCGGTAAAAACGTTGCATCACCCGCCAGCGCCTGTCCGGCGGTCCGGCCAGAAACAGCATGCGGTTGAGCATTCTGAAAAATCGCTGTTGCCGCCAGGCTTTCCGGGCGAAGCGGCGAATCACCCCGGAAAGCTCGGCGCTGTCGAGCGAGGGCTGGCGCGCCAACAGGTCAGCAAGTCGAACCGCCAGCGGCAGGGAATAGCCCGTGGTCGGATGAAACAGCCCGGCGCGTAACCCGCTGCACGGCTGGTCGCCTCTCTGCCGCCAGAAGGCCGCGTTGTCGCCCGCAAGGGTGATGGGCAGATTACCCTGTTCCTCGCGCTGCAGGACGTCGAGCTGCCAGCCTTTCGTCTGCGCATACTCGGCGATGCGCGCCCGTGCTGCTTCGGCGTCCAGCGCGTCGCCATCAATATAGTGGGTATCTTCAATCAGCAAGACATCGGGCGTGAGCGGCAGGGTATAGACGAAGCGGTAGCCAGCCAGCTGATCGACCGTGGCATCCATCAGAATCGGACGCGTCAAGCCATGCGGTGATTTTAGTTGCCACTGCTGGCCGACAAAAGCCTGACTGCCGATTTTCAGATTATCGCCAGACTGATAGCCACGGCCGTCAATCACCGCCGGAGCGTCAAAGCTTCGCCCATCGGCGAGTTGCACGCTGTGCTCCGTGAAACGGGTAACGGGGCAGTGGGTGAGAAGATTGTCACCGAGCGTCTGGTACATCACTTCGGCGAAACGTTCGGAAGTTACGGTCAGGTAACCGCCTGGCAAGGTGCGCGACAGATCGGGGAACTGCACATCGTAGCCGTCCCAGCGGTGGGCAACGAAAGGGGCTATCCAGTCGTGTTGTTCGGCGGTGAGATCACCCTGATGAAAAGACCAGGTGTGATTGCCGCCGGGCTGCGCCTCGCTTTCAAGCATCAGAATCTGCAGGTCAGGACGCAGCAACTTGAGCCGTCGGGCGATAAGCCCGTTGGCCAGTCCGCCGCCGAGAAGAATCAGGTCGAACGACTTCACGACGCGGCTCGAACAGGGTCGGATTTCTCGTGGCCCAGCGTCTGCTCGACGATGCTGGCAGCGCGCGTGACGCCGCCCGCCTGAAGCAGAGTCTGTTGCATGCCGACAAGGCGCTGTCGATAGCTGGGTTCTTTAAGCAGAAGATCCAGGTTTTGCGCCAGCGTGTCGCTGCTGCAAAAACGCGAGACTTTGCGACCGATTCCGCTCCACACTACGCGCGAGGCAACGCCGGGCTGGTCGAAGGCGAGAGGCATCGCGAGAATCGGCGTGGCGTGAGTGATGGCGTCGGCAACGGTATTGAGTCCGCCGTGGGTAATGACCGCCTGCGCCTGTTGCAGCACGGCGTTCTGGTCGGCGAAGTCGGTGACCCACTGCGCCCCTGCGCCACGCAGTTGCTCGGCTTGCGTCTCATCCAGCCCGCCGCAGTGGGCAATCAGCAGTTGCAGGTCGAGACTCTGGCAGGCGCGCGCGATGGTTTTAAAGTTCTTGAATCTGTGGCCTTGCAGCGTGCCCAGCGAGGCGAAAATAAACGGCTTGTCGGGGTTCACGGGCCAGCGCTCGACAGAGGATTGCACAGGATTGCGCAGCGGCCCGACGGAATAAAAGCGGTCCTGAACGTCATGACGCGGGAAATCCAGTGACGGAATAGTCTGGCTAATCTGGGCCAGAGGTGAAAGACATTCGTGCAAGCCGTGACGCGGCGAGAGGCCAAACGCTTGCGCGTGGCGGGCAATCACGCGGTTATGGCGGCGCATCATCCAGTCGTAAACCTGCTGGCTCGAGCTATAAAGTTTGTGGGCGCGCTCGTCGTCGGCATACTCGAAGGGCATAACGGGCAACGGCAGGCCCGGCTCGCGATTGACCGGCAGCGCGCAGGCCACCGAGACAAACGGAATGCCGAGCGCCTCGGCAACCAGTCCACCGGCCGGTTCCATCTGGTCGACAATCAGCCCGTCGACCGCGAGGTGTTCGAGCGCGGCGGGCAGTTCGTTGCACAGCATATCCGTGGTGCGCGCCATGTCGTCAATCAGGGCGAGAATCGATAACCCGCCCGGTCTGGACGCCAGTTTGAGAGTGTGGGCGAGCGACCCTGCAGGATGCGTGGTTTCGCCGACCGCGAATCTGGCAATGTCAGGCTCGCGCAGCAGATTCAGCGCCTCGGCCTGCTGGATAAAGGTTATCGTGTGACCTCGGGCAATCAGTTCGCGCGACAGGGCTTCGAGCGCCCGCAGGTGGCTGAAAAGAGGCGGGGCAATCACGGCGAAATGGCTCATGATGTGCCTCCGACCGGATAAAGCGGAGCGCGGCGAAGCGCGTGCAGGTCGGCGCTGCCGGTGCAGAAGCACGCGACTTTCAACTGCATGATAAGGGTCTGGAAATAGTCGATGGCCGCGTCGTCCGAGGCATTCGCGCTCGGAAGAATGGCGGCGGCAAGGCCCACCAGATCTGCGCCGAGCGCAATGGCCTTGGCGATATCGATGCCGTCGCGAATGCCGCCGGAGGCAATCAGCGGCATCGTCGGCAGTGCTTCGTGAATGCCGCTCAGGGCTTCGGCCGTGGGAATGCCCCAGTCGGCAAAGGCCATCGCCACGGCGCGCTGTTGCGGATTGCGTGCGCGCTCACCCTCTACAGCGGCCCAGCTGGTGCCGCCTGCGCCTGCGACGTCAATCATCGCCACGCCTGCATCGGCAAGATGTCGCGCTACGCTCGGCGAAATCCCTGCGCCCACTTCCTTGATAACGATAGGCACCGCGAGCGTTGTCGCCAACTGACCCAGCGCTGCGAGAATGCCGCGCCAATCGCGATCACCGCCTACCTGCACCACTTCCTGAAGAGGGTTGAGATGAACGATCAGGGCATCTGCGTCAATCATCTCGACTGCCCGGCGGGCGTAGTCCAGCCCGTTGCGGCCCACAATCTGCGCCGCGCCCAGATTGGCAAGCAGCGGAATATCGGGGGCAATCTCGCGCAGCGAGCCGTTAAGGCCGTAATTGACGTCGCTTTCCAGCGCCACGCGCTGTGAACCTACGCCCATCGCCAGCCCCAATGTCTGGGCGGCAGTCGCGAGATGCCGGTTGATGGCCTGGGCCCGACGTGCACCGCCCGTCATCGAGCTGATGAGGATCGGGGCATTCAGAGGGCGACCAAAGAGGGAAGTACGTAAATCGATGCTGTCGAAGTCAAGCTCGGGCAGGGCGCAGTGTTCGAAACGCCAGCGTTCAAATCCCGTGGCAACCTTGCTTCTGGCGCGATCGGGATTGAGTACGATATCCAGATGATCATTCTTGCGTTGAACCAGTTCCGCGTCCTTCATTGACTCTCCGTTGAAAAAATCCTGTCGGTTTAAGCAGCAGTTAACCGAACGCGGCGAGTTGCTGATTGAACCAGGTGTGCATAAAGCGGCGGGTGGCCAGACCCTGCTTGCAGACAAAAGCGAAATGCTGGTCGGCGCTGTGCAAATGCTGGCGCAGACGTTGATGAACTTCTTCGCTGCCGAGCAAGGCAACCAGCGTTGATTTACCGTCGTCCTGATTCATGTCTTTGCCGGTGCCGCTGTGGCAGTCGGCGAGATCATCCAGTAGCTGAAAGGCCTGACCTAAATCTTGCGCAAAACAGCGCAATTTTTCACGCACGGCGGGCGAGGCGTCGGCTGCCAGCGCGGCCATTTGCAGGGTGGCATCGAACAGCATGCTGGTTTTGAGATCATTGGTTCTGGCAATGGCTTCGGTGCTGCGACAGGCCGGGCCTTCACTCAAATCCTGATACTGGCCTTTCACCAGTCCCTGCAAGCCCACGGCGGTGGAAAGTTCAACCACGGCCTGTGCCCGATTGGCACCGGAAAGCCCTTCCGCCGAGGCGACAATCCCGAACGCACTGCTCAATAGCGCAACGGAGGACAGGATAGCCACGTCTTCGCCAAACTGACGGTGAATGGTCGGCCTGCCGCGGCGGAGCAAGGCGTCATCCATGCAGGGCATATCGTCGAGCATCAACGAGGCGGCGTGGATCATCTCCACCGCGCAGGCGAGGTCGAGCAGCCCGGCGTGATTTTTGTCACAGCCGAGATCCTGGGCAGCCAACAACAGCAGAAGCGGACGAATGCGTTTACCGGGGGTCAGCGTACCTTCACGCATCGCCGCGCTCACTCGATCCCGCTCACTTCCGGCCGGCAGCAGCTGGTCAAGGCGAGTATTCACTGCCTCGCGCAGCGCCAGCAGCTCGGTTTCCTGATTAAGGGATTTTTCTGCAAAGACTGTCATGGTCACTCTTAATGGCAATATTAAGGGGATTTCAGCCTGCAATCCGCAGGTCATCAGGCCGAAAAGCGTTTGTTCCTTATTGATAAGGCTAGATTAATATGGAAAATTTGCCTGTTACCCCGCCAAAAAATAGGTATTTATCACTAAAACGTTAACTGGCAGAACAAAATATCTCCAGAAGGCTTGCCGCACTCACTGAAGAAGCCTATGCAGCAGGTCTGTGACATGGTGAATCTCCGCGGGCGTCAATGCGCCGTCTTTGGCGAACTGCACGTGACCCTGCCGGTCGAGCACCACTACCGCCGAGCCTTCCTTGCGCAGGTGCCAGGCTTTGGCGGCCGCGCCGTCATCGTCGACGATAAACTGCGACCACGGGGATTCCGCCTTGCTGGACTGCAGGCTGGCACGCACAAACATCGCGCTGCCCGGAATGGCGTCGTCGGTGTTGACAATCAGGGTGGTTTGATAACCCTCGCGGGGAAGGTGGGCGGCTTGCAGCGCGTCGGTCAGCGGCGCATTCTCCTTTTTTGCAGCCATGCGTCCGGCCAGATGCAGCAGCACGCGCACCTTGCCGCCGAGTCGGACGCTGCTCCACGGCTGATACACCGCGTTGCCCTGTTCAATCAGCAGTTCGCCCCTGTTCATCACGCTGACCACCGGCACCGGTTGGCCGACCACAAAGTCATGGGCCGAAGCCCCCCAGGCGAGCAATAATCCCGTCAACAATACAAGCGGACGCACCGACATGCCTTTCTCCCTCCAGCCATTCAAGATGTTTTCAGGCTAGCTTATCTGTAGGTATTTACCCAGCCAAGCGACTGATATCGGGAGAGGAAAAGGGTTAACTTGTGTTCGAACGCGCACGCCATGAGAAAAAAACGGGTTATCCGCTGCTAGACTCACAGACTGAGCGCGTTTTTTTGGTGTTGTTTGCACCCTCGTTTTTTACGCGATAACTTTTCTCAAAAATACAGGAACACTGAATGGCCCAGGATTCGGAATTTGAAACAGACGGCGTCAAGGCGACGGTACTTAATCAAAGCGGCAGCGCGTGGAACGGAAAAGGCTACGGGCGTTATCCCGAGGGCAAACCGCTTATCACCACCATGAAACTCAGCTTCGAACCGCACACTACGCTGCCGTGGCACACGCATCCGATGCCGAGCAGCTCGTATGTGCTTTCCGGCACCTTGACGGTGGAAGACAAAGAGACGGGCAGAACCCATGTGGTCAAGGCGGGGGAAGCATTCAACGAATCGATGGACGAGGTGCATCGGGGTTATACCACGGACGAACCGGTTGAATTGCTCATCACTTATGCCGGTGTCGAGGGGCAGGATCTTTCCGAGGCGGCGGAGTAGATTTCCGCCGCGCATCGTCAAACTTAGTGTTTGCTTACCCAAATATCGTAGGCATTTTCGGGGATCTGCCTGAATGAGCGGAATCCAATACCGTGAACGTAGGACGCGGCGGCGATTTCGTCATCGGGTTGATAAAGCGGGAGAGCCAGCGCCTGTTGCAGGATAGCGTAATCTTGCAGCTCGCCATAAAGCGCCTTGCGTTTGCTCTCGTCCAGCGTTTCGGAGGCCTGTTTCAACCAGCGGCTCACTTCCGGCGCATCGGTACGGCTGTAGTTGATAGCGCCGCCGTTCGAAATCGGCAGGTAGTGATTTTCCAGATCCAACCCGTCAGTGTCGTCGTGAGAGTTGGCAATCGAGCCGTAGTTTCCGTTCTTGATAAACTGGAAATAGGTGCCCGGATCGACATAGCGAATCTTGAGTTCAATGCCCAGCCGTTGACGTGCCTGCGCCTGTAGCGCTTCAAGCAGCACATCGCGCTGATCGCGGACTGTGACCTGCGACTGGATAACCAGAATACTCAGGCGGTTGCCGTCTTTGGTGCGGATGCCGTCTGCTCCTCTGGCGGTCCAGCCTGCTTCATCGAGCAGTTTATTGGCCAGATCGGGATTGTTGCCGTATTTGCCTTCGAGACGGTTGTCGTACAGCGGATCGATAGGCGAGGTAATCCCCCAGCTGCGAATGCGATGACCCCGATAGATTGATTTCAGGATCCCCGAGACATCCAGTCCCTGAAGCAGCGCCAGCCGAACATTGCGCTCCTGCGTGGGTCCCTGCTTGACGTTTAAAAACAGCGAGTAGGGCGTACCGGTGTTGGGTGCGCTCTTGTAGGTAAAGTCTTCGTTGTCGATAAACTCACCGGCGTCGTTACCCGAAATCCCTTCGATGGCATCGACCTGACCAGACAGCAAGGCCCCGGTGCGCACGGAAGATTCCGGCAGAATGCGGTAAGTAATACTGTTCAGATAAGCCGGACCCTGATGTGACGCATTGGCCGACGCCCAGTGGTAATCGGGATTGCGCACAAAAACAATCTGCTGATTTTTATCCCAGCGCTTGAGAATAAAGGGGCCGGTTCCCGCAATATCCGTTCCGCCCGATTTTAAATCTGCGGCATGGAAGGAAGAGGGCGAAATTAATTTAAGCCAGCTTGCGTAAGACAGAAACGGGCTATACACCTCATTGAGAGTAATGGCGACGGTATATTCATCGGGCGTTGTGACCGCAGCAATACGCGAACCAATCACGCACAGTGTCGAGCCTGCGCAATAGGTCAGATTCTTCAGGTTGCGAAAGTTTTCGGCGACCGCCTCGGCATTGAATTTCTCGCCGTTGGAGAATTTGACGTCGTGGCGTAATTTGAAGGTGTAGGTTTTATTATCCTTGCTAATTTCATAGCCGGTCGCGAGCCACGGAATATAGCTGCCGTCGGCTTTGCGCGCCAATAGCGACTCGAATGCAGCCCGCTGCACCAGCTCGACCTTGGTTTGCCCGTTGAATTGCGGGTTGAGGGTGGTCGGATTGGTTTCAATTCCCCAGATAAAATCGCCGCCCTGCTGCGGCGTTTCAGCGGCAAGGAGCGGCTGCACCTGAATCAGCATTAACAGCGAGGTCGCCGAGAGGGTAATTTGTAATAAACGTGGCTTCATAAAATATCCATCAATTAATCATTCTTGAAAGAAAAATAACTGCGAAAGATTTATTTCGGCGCATGCGAAATAGTTTTTAAGGCTCACGATTATTGATGGAGGGTTTTAACGATGTAAAATCATAATATTCGCTAAATATTGAGGCTAAATAGCTTTACGCGAAATGAAGTGAGTGACTGAATATCTGGCCGATGAAATAGGCTCGGCCAGAAGCGTAAGGCATTTACTGCGCGGCAGGGTAATGAAGGGTACTGAGGGTCGGGAACTCTTCGACGTTTTTGCCGAGCAGCCTCTGCGGCGCAAAATCTTGCAGCAGGTTGGATCGCGTCCCCTCCACCATCTCTTCGGCAACCAGACGTCCCAACAACGGACCCAATGTCATGCCGCTGTGCGTCACCATTAAATAGACCCGTTTGGCCGGGGTGACGTAACCCATTGCGGGCAGGCCGTCTGCCGGGCGCGCGCGCTGGCCGATGGCAATGCGCTCGATTTTGGCGTGATCCACATTCGAGAAGGTTTTGCGCAGACGGCGCAGCATCTCTTTGGCGATGAATCCGTCCGTGGGCGGAAGGACCGAGGGATTGACATAGTTATCGAGATCAGGAGCCTGCAACAGCAGACGCCCGCCGCCATCGGGGCGGATATTCAAACTCGGGGTAATGAGGTTGGCTTCGAGCTGAATCGGCAGGGGCGCGGTATAGGCAAGAAAACCGCAGGAGATCCTGTCGGCCTTGTTGGCATCAAGCATTGCCAGATCAAGACCCAGTTCGGCCATAAGCTCGCGCGACCAGCGGCCGGTGGCGAGCACCACTTCGTCGCCCTGCCAGTTTTCCCCGTCGGCGAGGGTCAGGCTGACGCCGCGTTCGCTTTCTTCAAGCGCGACAATGTCGCTGTGAGTACGCAGCACGGCGCCGTGCTGTTTCGCCTCGGTCCACAGTTTGCCAAGCAGAATCGCCGGATAAAGAATGCATTCGCTCGGGAAAAACCACAGTTTTCCGGCCTGCGGATCCAGACGGATTTCGGGCAGCCGGTGCTGAATTTCCTGACGTGAAACCTGCTCGGCAGGGTATGCCAGCCTGATCAGCCGGTCGGTACGTTCGGCAAGTCGCTGTTCCAGCGTCTCTCCTACCGCCCATTCGTAGGTGCCCGACTGGATAAGCCACGGCGCGCCGATTTGCGCGTGCTGCTGGAGTTCAACGTGTTCGTCTATCGCGGTGGCATTCAGTTTGTGATAGGTATCCGGCGTTTTACCGTTGGAGTTGACCCACGCAAACGTGGTGGTGCTGGTTCCGGCCCCGATATGATCACGCTCGAATACCGTGACCTCTGCGCCTTTGAGGGCGAGTTGACGCGCGACGGATAATCCCAATATTCCCGCACCGATTACCGCTATCTTTTTCCTGGACATAGTTCCCCAATCAATTCAAAAGAGTGACAAAAACCTCGCAGCCCACAGGGGCGACGAGGGCGTTTCCCGCGTGGCATTACCGGCCTCTGCATGGCGTATTTTATCTCGAGGCCGACTACATCTATTGCGCAATAACGACTTTGCTTATGCGCAGAACGGCAGGTCGTTTAATCAGCAAAACTGAACAGTGACATTTACCGGAATACCTAAAAATGTGGTTTTGATCCCAGAGCCATCCAATAAACGCCACGGTCGATAAATTTAAGCCAAATTCAATCTAGCATATTAACTTTGCTTACTTTATATTCATTAATGTGTTCATTCGCTGCGCTTTGTAAAAAAATACTTCTTTCACGAGGGTTTGATATGAAATTGAAACTGGCTTGCGGTGCTCTTGCGTCTTGTATGGCATTCGCCATCATCCCCTCGGCTAATGCAGTAACGACTACGGCGAACTTTCAGGTATTGATTACCATCCTGAAATCCTGTGCGGTAACCGCCGGTGCGGCTGCAAATATCAATCTGGGGTCAGTGGATGCCGGTGCGGCAAGCACGGCGGCAAACAATACGATTACCGTGAACTGTTCAAGGACCACGCCGTATTATATCGGCCTGGCGCCTTCGACCGCCAACGGCGGCAACACCACGGGTGCCGGTTCGATGTCTTCGGTGGGCAACGCCGCAACCAACACCGATAAAGTGCCGTATCAGTTATATCAGACCTCTGCCACCGGACCCGTCTGGGGCAATACCGCTACGGCCACTGCAGTCGGTAACGGGGTTGCGGGAACAGGCACGGGTGCGGCGCAAACCTACAACGTCTATGCCAACGCGACCAATACCAACTTTGCTCCTGACAGTTATGCAGATACAGTGACCGTTAACGTCAATTATTGATTTAACGCGGTGTAATGTTGGACCCGAAAAGGAGGTCAGGTTGAAATTGCTTGTCAGGCAGTGGGTTTTTGCATGTGTTATAGGAGCAACGGTGTGGGCTTCCCAGGCTGTTGCTTCTGGTTTGCAGGTCTCGCCTGTCACCCTGACGCTACCGGGTAACGAGAATGCGGGTGGATTATGGTTGAGCAATCAGGGTGATAATCCGGTCAATGCACAGGTGCGGGTCTACCATTGGGAGCAGAGTAATTTTGCCGATCGGCTAAACGCCTCACAGGGGCTGGTGGTGAGTCCTCCCATGCTGGCGCTTGCACCGGGCGAAAGGCAGTTGATCCGTATTATTCGTGTCGGACCCGCTTCGAAAAGTGTGGAAGACGCTTACCGCCTGTCTATCGATGAATTACCGCCCTCACGTTTACAGTCAAACAAATTACAGTTCGTATTGCACTATTCCGTGCCTATCTTTATTCAACCGGCCAGCATGCCGCCGACTTCCCTGAAACTGCAGTGGTCGCTGAAAAGTATCGGCAGAGATACCTTTGTCGATGTCAGCAATCAGGGAAACAGCCATGCCCAAATTTCGGCCATGACCTATATCAGCCCGAAAGGCGCGCGAAAGGTGATTACGCCGGGGTTGTTGGGCTACGTGCTTCCCGGGTCGACCATGCGCTGGATATTACCCCTTTCCGATAACAACATTTCTCGTGGCAGCAAACTTGAAGTAACGATAAATGGCCAAAAAACGCTTCAGGATTTGTAATACCCCTCGCTGCCTGGCACAAGTTTTGTTACTCAACGGATTGTTATTATCCGGCCTTGCAAGCGCAGACGTGAATGATTCCAGCCAGGCGATGGACGGCATTATCACGGAGGAGGGGCACGTGCCGGGGCTGGACCTCTATCTCGATGTCACGTTGAACGGCAATCACGTGGGGCTTGCCCATTTCGGTTTTGCCGACCAGAAACTTTATGCCAGCGCCAATACGCTTCGCAAGATAGGGATTCGCCTGCCGCAGGATACGAGGGACGCCGTCAGTCTGCATGATATCGCGCAGCTGCAACTCGATTACGATGCGCACCAGCAGACCCTGAAACTGACGGCACCGCTCAGCGTGCTGGATCTGGCGACCAACAACGTCAACCGCTTCACCGAAGAGCGCCCGCCGGTCAACAGTTCGCCCGGCATGCTGCTCAACTATGATATCTATGCGGCGCAGGACAACGGCACCCTTGCCAATAGCTTCACCGAATTTCGCGCCTTCAATTCCGCAGGCGTGTTCAGTTCCACCCAGCTCACCCAATATTCCGAACAGAGTCGTGATAACGAAAGGCGCAATCAGGTGAATCGTCTGGATACCAGCTGGCGCTCTTCTTTTCCCGACAGCATGCTGGCGGTTACCGTGGGAGATACGCTAACCAGCGCGCTGTCGTGGTCGCGTCCGACCCGCATTGCCGGGTTGCAGATTGGCACCGATTTCAGTCTCCAGCCCTATATGCACACGACGCCGCTGCCGACCTTTCTCGGCTCCGCCACGTTGCCCTCCGACGTCGAACTTTTTGTCAATGGCATGAAGTATTACAACGGTCGCGTGCCTTCGGGCAATTTCGAAATCAACTCGATGCCGAATGTCAGCGGGGCCGGTAATGCGCAAATCCTGATGACCGATGCCCTCGGAAGAACTACCACGCAGAACTTTTCTTTTTACAACGATCAGATGCTGCTGCGTCAGGGATTGACCAGCTGGTCGGCGGAGCTTGGCGTTGTGCGTAAAAACTACGGGTACGTCTCCAATGATTATGGCAGCTCTCCGGCGCTGAGCGGCACATGGCGCTATGGCGTCAGCAACGGTTTTACGGCGGGCGTACACTCCGAAGCTACGGAACAGCTGGCAAACGCGGGAGTGAGCAGTGACTGGGTGCCGGGCGGGCGAGGCGGCACTATCTCGACCTCGGTGGCGTTAAGTAATGATCGCGGCGAGGGCGGTTCGCTTTACAGTCTGGGTTATCGCTGGTCGGACTCCCGATTCAGCTTTGGTGCCAACATGACCGCCACGGTCGGCGAGTATCACGATGTCGCAACGCATTACGGGCCGCCGCCGCCGGCGCTCAACAGTAATGCGGTCATCGGTTATGACACGGGCTATTTCGGCAACGTCAGTCTGAGT
>Ga0308159_1000655_pt1 | contig 71051 bp, 61 predicted proteins | sample PhyCR1_FD_201040 | JGI IMG/M metagenome (GOLD analysis project Ga0308159, IMG submission 201040) | Phyllosphere microbial communities from UC Gill Tract Community Farm, Albany, California, United States - DLSLC.R1 | ecosystem: Host-associated > Plants > Phyllosphere > Unclassified | place: USA...
CGCACCGGAAAACTGTATTGATCGGCCACGAAACGCTGCAGCATGTCCGACAGCATGCGGCGGTCTTCGGTATGTTCGAAATTCATGATGTTGCCCTCACAGTCCCAAGATCATCTTCGAGATGATGTTCTTCTGGATTTCATTGGAACCGCCAAAGATCGACAGCTTGCGATTGTTGAAGTACTGGGCGGCTGCGCTTTCCGCGCCTTCAGGTCCGATACGCTCGCTTGTGGCGGCAGCGGCGGTGCCGGTGGCGTCCGCATTGATGCCGGCTTCCAGCCCGCGCGATGGCACGTCGTCGCCGCCGTCCGCCAAGGCAAGTTCAGCCACGGCGCGTTCAACGGGTGCCGCGCTTTCGAGCTCGGCCTCGGCCACGAATGCCTGGGCGTACGGACCCATCGCGCGGCGATTGAGGGCCGAGATCTCCTGGCGGATCTGTGTGCCGCGAATCTTGAGCATCGAACTTTCCGCGCCTGGCGCACCGCCACCGGCGGCGGCTGCAATCACGCGCAGATTGGTCGTGCGCATGTTCTCAAGCTCGATCTCCACGCGGGCAACGCGGGCGGCAAACGCCGGGTCGCGGTCGAGGGTGCGACCGTTCTTGCGTTGGCGGGCTGCCACGGCTTTCAGGCGATTCAACGCCGCCGTCGACTGTCCCACACCTGCGATATTCGTGCGTTCGTAGGTCAGCAAATACTTGGCGTACGTCCAACCGCGGTTTTCCTCGCCCACCAGGTTCTCGACCGGCACGCGTACGTCCGAGAAGAACACCTCGTTCACTTCGTGCGCGCCGTCCAGCGTGATGATCGGGCGCACCTCAACGCCGGGCGTGTTCATGTCGATCAGCAAGAAGCTGATGCCTTCCTGGCGACGGCCTTCGTTGGACGTGCGCACCAGGCAAAAAATCATGTTGGCGTACTGGCCAAGCGTGGTCCACGTTTTTTGCCCGTTCACCACGTAATGATCGCCATCTCGCACAGCCTGTGTTTTCACTGCCGCCAGGTCCGACCCTGCGCCCGGCTCCGAGTAACCCTGGCACCACCAATCGGAGCCGTCCAAAATGCGCGGCAACCAATAGCGTTTCTGCGCTTCGCTGCCGTATTTGATCAGTACCGGGGCAAGCATGCTCAACCCGAAAGGCACAAGGCGGGGGCCGCCGGCCAGGGCCGATTCGTTCTCGAAAATGAAACGCTCGACCGTGGTCCAGCCGGTGCCACCGTATTCTTCCGGCCAATGCGCGGCCAGCCAGCCCTGTTTATTCAGGATGGCATGCCACTCGGCCATGTCGTCGCGCGTCAGCGGACGACCGCCGTGCACCTTGCTTGAAATGCGCTCGGGTAACTGATCGCGCAAGAACGTGCGCACCTGCGTGCGAAACGCCTCTTCTTCCTGGGTAAACGTCAGATCCATGACAAGTCCTCAATAAATTTCAAACAGGCCCGCCGCGCCCATGCCGCCACCCACGCACATCGTGACGACGGCGTAACGGGCGCCGCGACGGCGGCCTTCGATCAATACGTGGCCGGCCAGGCGAGCGCCGGTGACGCCAAACGGATGGCCCAGCGCAATCGCGCCGCCATCGACATTCAATTTCTCGGGGTCGATGCCCAGCTTCTGCTGGCAATACAACGCCTGCGAGGCGAACGCCTCGTTCAACTCCCACAGATCGATGTCGTCGATTTTCAGGCCGTGGCGCGCGAGCAATTTGGGTACCGCATACACCGGGCCGATACCCATTTCGTCAGGCTCGCAGCCAGCGATCGCCATGCCGCGGAATGCGCCTAACGGCGTCAGATTGGCGCGGGCGGCGTCGGCCGCTTCCATCAATACGCACGCTGCGGCGCCATCGGACAATTGCGATGCATTGCCTGCCGTCACGAAGTGCTCCGGGCCACGCACCGGTGCCAGTTTCGCCAATGCATCGTAGGTGGTGCCGGGGCGATTGCAGGTATCGTCCGACACCGTGACTTCGCGCTCGGTGACGGTGCCCGTCGCACGGTCGGTAACCGCCATCGTGGTCGTGCAGGCCACCAGCTCGTCGCGGTAGCGGCCGGCGAGCTGCGCCGCTTCCGTGCGCTGCTGGCTTTGGACGGCGAAACGATCCTGCGCTTCGCGGCTGATGCCGTAGCGTGCCGCCACGATATCGGCCGTCTCGATCATGGGCATGTAAAGCGCCGGCAGATGCGCCAGGATCCACGGATCGAGGCCCGATTGCGCGTCGTCGCGCGTGCGGATGTGAGAGATGCACTCCACACCGCCGGCGATCATGGCCGATGCACCGTTCGCAACGATATGGCCAGCGGCATTCGCAATCGCCTGCAGACCCGAGGCGCAATAGCGGTTGACGGTGGTGCCGCCGATGCTCACCGGCAGGCCGGCACGAATCACTGTTTGCCTGCCGATATTGCGGCCCGTGGAACCTTCCGGATAACCGCAGCCGATCACGGCGTCTTCGATCGTGGCTGGATCGATACCGGCGCGTTTGACCGCTTCGCGCACGGCAAATGCGGCCAGCGTGGGGCCGGGCGTGAGATTGAATTCACCGCGGTGCGCCTTGGTGATCGGCGTGCGGGCGGTGGCAACGATAACGGCTTCGCGCATGGGACTTTTCCTGCTTATCGAGAAGGCGTGTTGAGGCTGGCAAACGTCGCACCGCGTTGCGCGAGTGCGAGCAGCAGCGGCGAGGCACGCCAGAAGCGGGGATCTTCGTCGGCAAAGGATTCGATGTCGGCGAGCACCTGCTGTGCGCCGACCGTGTCAGCGTAGAACAGGGGGCCGCCTCGGTCCCGGGGAAAACCGTAGCCGGCAAGAAACACTGCATCCACGTCCGACGGTCGCAGCGCGATGCGCTCATGCAGCACGTTGGCGGCCTCGTTGATCATTGCCGCCATGTAGCGGCGCATGATCTCTTCGGCTGTGAACGGCTTTGGCACGACGCCCGCGCGTTGGCGCTCGGCATCCACGATGGCCAGCACTTCGGGGTCAGGTGTGCCGGTGCGTGCGCCCTCGGCATATCGATAAAAGCCCCGTCCCGCTTTCTGGCCAAACCAGCCTTGCTCACACAGCCGATCGGCGATTTCCACGTACCGCGCTTGCGGATCGCGAGTGGCAGCACGCCGTTTACGCGTGGCCCAGCCAATGTCGCCACCGGCCAGATCCACGACTTGATAGGGCCCCATGGGATAGCCGAAGGCGCGGACGGCGTCGTCGATGTCGTAAGGCGAGGCGCCGTCTTCCATCATTAGATCGGCAGCGTGACGGTAGGCCGCCAGGATGCGATTGCCGATAAAGCCATCGCATACGCCCGCACGCACCGGCGTCTTGCGCAGCCGCTTGGCAAGTGCGAAGCCGGTTGCCACGGCGGTGGGCGACGTCTGCGCTGCGACCACCACTTCAAGCAGCTTCATGATGTTGGCTGGCGAAAAGAAGTGCAGCCCCAGCACATCGCCGGGGCGGCCAGTGGCTTGCGCAATGCGATCGATGTCCAGATAGGACGTGTTGGTGGCCAAAATCGCGCCAGGTTTGGCGAAGCGGTCGATCTGTTTGAATACCTCGGCCTTGACCGACAAATCCTCGAACACAGCCTCCACGATCAGGTCAGCATCGGATAGCGCCGCATAAGCCGTCGCGCCGTTGAAAAGCGACATCCGGTCTTTCTTTTCGGCCGGCGTCATGCGGTCGCGCACGATCAGGCGGTCATACACGGCTTCAACGCGGGCACGACCGCGCGCCAGCGCGGCCTCATCCTGCTCCACCATCACCACGCGCAAGCCGGCATCGAGCATCGCCACGGCAATGCCCGCACCCATGGTGCCGCCGCCGATAATGCCCGTATGGGTGAGGGTGCGCGCAGTCGTCTGACGGATTTCGGGCACGTCGGCCGCAGTGCGCAGCGCACCGTCCGCATAGTCGCGTGCCGCTTGAACCGACTCGGAAACCGGCGTCGTCGTGGCGTCTGCCGGCCGGTTGTCGCGATCGGCGCCCGCTGTTGCATTGGTCTGGTCGTGCGTCGCGGATCGCGCGGAAGCGATAGTCGCCATCGTTGAGTGTCTCCTGTTGCGGATCATGCCGATCCGTCTTGTCATCCCGCATTCTTGACCAGCAAAGGAGTCTTGACAATGGCATCAATGGTTGACATACCGTATAAGAAATTTTGACAATAGCAGTATGGACACGAAATCACTCACGTTGCTGGTCGATATCCTGGATGCGGGCAACCTCAGCGAGGCTGCGCGCCGCCTGAAAATGACGCGCGCCAATGTCAGTTATCACTTGAACCAGCTTGAGCGGTCTGTAGGGATGCAATTGGTGCGTCGAACGACGCGGCGTGTGGAACCCACCGAGATCGGCCTGAAGCTTTATCAGCATGGGCGCAGCATTCGCGATGAGCTGGCCGCTGCACGGGAGTCTGTTGAAACGCTTGGCAAAACCCCGCAGGGCCGGGTGCGGCTGAGTGTGCCCAGCGGCTATGGGCAGTTCGTAATGTCGCCCTGGCTGCTTGAGTTCAAGCGCCTTTATCCCGACATCGTGCTGGATGTGCTGTTTGAGAATAGCGTGGACGACCTGCTGCGCGATGAAGTGGATATTGCCGTGCGCATCATGTCCGAGCCGCCGCAAACTCTGGTGGCGCGTGAGCTTGGCGCCGTGCGTTACGTCGCCTGCGTGTCTCGGGCGTATGCGCAGACCAATCCGCTACCTGAGCAGCCTGAAGATCTCACGCGAATGCGCGTGGTAAGCGCCGCCGTAATCGGCCGGCCGTTGCGGCTATCGGTATATCAGGGCGATAAACGGCAGTATGTGATTCTGGAACCCACGGTGGTATCGCGCAACTATCCTTTCTTGAGGGATGCGATATTGGCGGGACTGGGTGTGGGCGTGGTGCCGGATTATGTGGTGCACGACGATATCGCACGGGGCGAGGTCTTGACCGTGCTCGATCCCTGGCGGCTCAGCATTTATGGCCGCAGCATGTATATGCTGTACATGCCTAACCGTCATCACCCACGTGCGCTTTCCACCTTGATCGAGTTCGTGCTGGCGAAAGCCCATGCCGATCATGGTACTGAGGCGGGACTGTTACCGGCGGGACGTTAGCGGAGGGATGTCAGCGGTGGGAAGTTACCGGCGGGACGTTAACGGGGTGAATCGCAAGTTACGTGTGCCATCACACCGACAGCTTCGCCTGCTTGCTGCGGACACGCCACGTCTTCGACCGAAGGAAGCCTATGCCACACCGCAGAAAGCAAAAAAGGCTAACGCATGACACGTTAGCCTTGATGCTTGATCCTGGAGGTAATCCGGATCGGAACTTCGCTGCATTACACCGGTTGATTTCGTTGTATGTGGTCTGAAAGACGCATCCCGAAGGACATACAACCGAAGGCAACTGGTGCCGGTGAAAGGAATCGAACCCTCGACCTTTTCATTACGAATGAACTGCTCTACCGACTGAGCTACACCGGCGAAGAACGAAATTCTAGCACGACTTTTTGATGTTGTGCATCCAGGTGCGCCGCATTTTGCACAGAAGGGCTTTTTCGGTGTTTTCGGTGTGGATCTGAAGTCTCAGACGACGCGCTTTCAGGTTGCCCGGCCACTCCCGCGTTGAGGGTTTCGTCATGCAGGTATGCGGGTTGCAGCCCGCGTATGACATCTTTCATCAAGGAGCGATCATGAGCGACAACGAGCAACGCGAGGCAGACCTGCGCGATAAGAGCAAGCATCCCCGCCCCGAAACGCATAAAACCAATCCCGGTCCCACCCCGAGCAATTCGCAAATGAACGGCAGCGAAGTAATTATCCCTGCCGACAAAAAAGGACTGGGTTTGAAAGACGACAGTCCTCAAATGCTGAAGAAGAAAGACGGTCCGAAGCCCGCGTGATCGTTTTATGGGTTGGCCCTTACGCAAAAGCTGGGGGTCAGCCATCACGCTTAAAGCAAGGGCGCTTCCTATCGCGCCCGGCAAGCCAACGGCGATCGTCCTCGGGCGGTCCATGTTGCATCGTCGCCCTTGCCGCGCAGTTCATATTCCGTCGACTGGTACCACATGCCGGATGCCGCTCGCTGCTGCGGGAGCAGGGCAACTTGCTTGTTGGGTAATGTGACGCGTGCCGCGGCAGGCTCGAATACCACCCACAAATACGTGCCGTCATCGCATGAATAGCTGGCGGACGGCAGATTTTGCAGATCCACTTTGCTGGCGCAAGCGGTGAGCAAACTCAGCATCAACAGGGCGGCAATACGCATAAATGATTCCGGGCGCGAGGCCGGTCCTTGAAAGGTGGAAAAGCGGAGTACATAGGGTAGAAACGGCGGACGACGCCGGTTGAATAATAGCGACGCGCCGTCCGCCGCGCCAGTGCACACCGTGTCTTTTCAATCACGCCGCGCCGTGCGATTCCACATACAGGGCATACAGCGAATGGCTGCTCGCCATATACAGCCGATTTCGCTTGGGGCCGCCAAACGCGAGATTCGCGCAACGTTCGGGCAAGCGAATAAAGCCGATGGCTTTGCCTTGTGGATTGAAGATCTTCACGCCATCCATCTCGTCGGATTTACCGGCCGGTGGAAAGGCTTGCATGCCGCCCCCAATATCCACGGCTTCCGTCGCCAATGCGCCGCTATATCCCCACCCGCACCAGAGATTGCCATCGCGGTCAACCTTGATGCCGTCGAAGGCACCCGGCCCGCCGGCATCGATCAATTTGGTCTTGTTCGACACCGTGGTGCCGTCCTCAGAAACGTCGTATGCCCATACGCTGCGGTTGGGCGTGCCTTTCCATTCCACCACATACAGTTTTTTCTCATCGGGCGAAAACGCCAACCCGTTGGGATTGACCAAGTCTGTGATCACGGCAGTGATCTTTCGGTCTTTGGAAATACGATAAACGTTGGTTGTGGGCTGTTCCGGTTTTGCCTTCGAGCCTTCCCACTCCCCATTGATGCCAAATGTGGGGTCGGTAAACCAGATGCTGTCGTCCGAGCGCACCACCACGTCGTTCGGGGCATTCAGGCGCTTGCCCTCATAACGGTCGGCCAAGACGGTAACGCTGCCGTTTTTCTCCGTCCGCACCACACGCCGAGTGACGGAATGCTCGCAGGTAATCAACCGGCCCTGGCGGTCGCACACATTGCCGTTGGCATAGTTCACGCCGGTCTTGTGAACGCTGAACTTCTCCGTCTTCTCGTCGTACTTCATCAGTCGATTGTTCGGAATATCGCTCAACAGCAGGTACCCGCCTTGCTCGAAATAAGCGGGCCCCTCCGCCCATCGCATCCCGGTGCCCAATTGCTCGATCGTGCTGCTGTAAATACGATACTTGGCGAAGCTCGGATCCAGGATGAAGACGTTGGGATCCGGGTAGCGCTGACTGGGCTTGAACGCGAACGATTGCGCACCGGCCAAGCCGCTCATGGCCGCGAATCCCGTGCCGGCCGCGGCCACCAACAATTGCCGTCGCTTTCGATTGAGGTCGTTATTCTGCATTGCATGTCTCCGTTTGAATGAGGCTCAAGCCGTAACGCTCAAGCTTGCCCAGTCGAGCCTGGCAATCTTCTAAAACAATCCGGCGCAACCGGTGCCGCGCTATGCCCGGGGTAGGATTGCAGAGACGATATGCCAGAATTACCAAAACTGCCTAGTGGAAGGCATTTCGATGATTTTTGCGCGGCTTGCCGGATTTGAGACGAGCGTGCGGGGAGCGGGGAGGCGAAAATCCTACCTTACGTATCCAGTCGCATTGCATTCCTTCGGTGAGAAGATCGTTCGCGAGAATCGTTTAGCGTGCCGCTAGAACAATTCGTCGATCAAGTGGAAGATGACATGGAGGTTGCGTGATCCGAGGGCTTAAGTTTGGTCTCTGCGCATTTGCCAGTGGCATCGCATTGTCGGCGCACAGCGCCGACGGTGTGGTCCCCATCGGCGGCGCAGAGGATGTCGGCCTCCCATCTGAAATGGTGCTACGCAAAATTGTATTGGGGGATGCGACTTACGCAATACCCGCCGCATTCTTTGATCCCCCGTCCGAGTTAGGGGAGCGTCGACCGAGAGCGGTACTGTTTCGCGCCTACTTGCCGAGCCTGGTTCCACTGACTGGCAAAAATTACGATGCGCTAATGGCGCGTGCTTCCAGCCCGCAGCGTGTGTCGATTCTTGTGCAGGAGCGAATCCCCAGCGCACGTCCGAGAACCACTGATGCATTAACGTCTGCATATCGCGTGGCGATCAATGCGCCACTCCCGGGAGAAAATGGTCCCACGCCAGAGGTGAGCATCGGACCGGGGCCTGATGGTCTGAAGTTGATCCGCTCGAGCGTGAGTCGCCAGCGTGTCATGCCGCAGGAACTCTTCATAGAGGGCAACCCAGACCGCCTTGAAACAGTCGTGATTTGTTTCGTGTACGACAAGATAAATGTGCCGTACCCCTCATGCACGATGACATTTGTGCATAAGGATGCCACTTTCAACATCACGACAGATCGGCAGTATCTCAATGACTGGCGGACCATACGCGAGTGCGTTCTTGCACTGTTTGAGCGCTACGAGATCCGCACGCAGAAAACGCCCTGATGCTGCTGGGCATCAAAACAATCAATAAAGCGTCTAGTGTCGGTCGAAAACTGGATGCCAATATGCGGGATTCGACGAACGTCTACGGTCGTCGGAATATCGGGCAACCCAATCCCGACTGCCTGATCGCACCGCCTGCCGGGGGGGGGCAGCGCTTTCCGTGGCGGTGGCGTCTGACGGTGTCATCTGCCACAGCGACGGTATTGATTGATGAAGCATTGCCTGATGCAGCACTGCCTGGCACAACAAATAAAAAAGCCACCTTGCGGTGGCTTTTTCAGTTTGCTGCATACGGTATCGCAGCTTCGACGCATTAGAGAGAATGGCTCCCCGAGCTGGGCTCGAACCAGCGACCTGCGGATTAACAGTCCGTCGCTCTACCGACTGAGCTATCAGGGAACTGCGTCGAGAACGAAACTATAACACGATCTTTTTGACGAATGCAAATGGGGGAGGAAAAGATTGTTCAGCACCACTAAAACGTTATGTAATAACATAACGTTTTGATCGATCAGGAGTGCATCATGAACATCGATTTCTCATCCGAGGAGCGCGCCACCGTTGGCGCCAAACTCCCCGTTACGGTGTTGTCCGGCTTTTTGGGCGCGGGCAAGACGACCCTGCTCAATCACGTCCTGGCCAATCGCGAGGGCAAGCGCGTCGCTGTGATCGTCAACGATATGTCTGAGGTGAATATCGATGCGCGCCTGATTCGGGAGGGCGGCGCGGCGCTGTCTCGCGCGGATGAAAAACTGGTGGAAATGAGCAACGGCTGTATTTGCTGCACGCTGCGTGAAGATCTTTTGCTCGAGATCGGCAAGCTGGCGGCGGAGGGGCGGTTCGACTATCTACTGATCGAATCGAGCGGAATCTCCGAGCCTTTGCCGGTGGCCGAGACGTTTACATTCGAGGATGACGCGGGTCACGCGCTTGCCGACGTGGCGCGTTTGGACACCATGGTTACGGTAGTGGACGCGTTCAACTTCCTGCGCGACTACGCGTCGCAGGATGCGTTGGCCGACCGGGGCGATACCGCGGGCGACGAGGATGACCGCACCGTGGTGGATCTGCTGATCGAGCAGATCGAATTCTGCGATGTGCTGGTGCTCAATAAAACCGATCTCGTCACGCCAGCGGAGTTGAATCAGCTCGAGGCCATGCTCAAGGCGCTCAATCCACGCGCCGACATCATTCATGCTCATTTTGGCGGAGTGCCGCTCGATCGCGTGCTGGACACAGGTAAGTTCGATTTCGCCGCTGCCGCCGCCGCGCCGGGATGGATGGCGGAGCTGCGCGGCGAGCACATGCCCGAAACGCAAGCCTATGGCATTTCGAGCTTTGCCTTTCGCGCGCGCCGACCCTTTCATCCAGCGCGTTTTTGGGCGTTCATACATCAGGAGTGGCCGGGCGTCGTGCGCTCGAAAGGTTTCTTCTGGCTCGTCACGCGACCGGCCTATGCCGGTTCCTGGTCGCAGGCGGGGGCGGTGACCCGGCATGGCGTCGCCGGATATTGGATGGCTGCCACGCCGCCGGCAAGTTGGCCGGACGACGACGCATCGCGGGCGCAACGTCTGGCGGACTGGGATCCGATCTATGGCGATCGGATGCAGGAACTGGTGCTCATCGGCATCGACATGGATCGCGATGCATTGACCGCGGCGCTTGAAGCGTGTCTGATGACTGCGGAAGAATTAACAGGGCCGCTGGCAGCACTGGAGCGTTTGAGAGAAACCGACCCCTTTCCGAAGTGGGGCGATGACTCGGCGTAAGGCGCGATGCCATGCAGGCCGGGTCATCACCATTGCCGTTTCCATCTCCCACCTTGTCCTTGCCTGATATTCCCGCCTCAAGTGATCCGTCCGACACGCGCATCGGCGTCACGGTGCTGTCCGGTTTTCTGGGAAGCGGCAAGACCACGCTCCTCAACCGGCTGTTGCGCACATCCGAATTCACGGATGCGCTGGTCGTCGTGAACGAATTTGGCGACATCGGCATCGATCATCATCTGGTGCGCGCGGGCGACGATCGGCTGGCGGTCATTGCCGGCGGCTGCCTCTGTTGCACGGTGCGTGGGGGCCTGGTGGATACCTTGCGCGACATGTTCATGGCGGCAATGGCGCGCCAAGTGCCGCCCTTTTCGCGCGTCGTGATCGAAACGACAGGCTTGGCGGATCCTGCGCCGGTCCTGTTTACGCTGACCCATGAACCCTTCCTCGCCCAACGTTTCGTGTATCGCGGGGCGATCGTTGTGGCTGATGTGACGCACGTCGAGCGCCAGCTTGATACGCAGCCCGAGGTGGCGCGCCAACTGGCGCTGGCCGACGTGGTCTGGATGAGCAAGACCGATCTGGCCGATCCCTTACAGCGTGCTGCAGCCGCAGACGCGGTGCGAGGTGTGAACGTGTTTGCTCGCGTCATCGATGCGGCAAGCGTCGCCAAGGCGATTGCGACGCTGATTCGTATGCTGGACGAGGCATTGGTGCCGCGTGTGTCTGCGCCTGGGTATGTGCCCAAGCTGTCATCCGGTTCGCACGGCCGTGTGCATCAGAGAGTGGTGCGCTTGCCTAAGCCGACGTCACGGGTGGCTTTTGCTCAGGGTGTCGAGGCGCTCCAGGGCGTCCTTGGCGCATCATTGCTGCGCCTGAAAGGCATCGTGCGCTGGCATCGTCGCGACGGCTCGACAGGTGTGTATGCCGTTCACGGCGTGCACGATGTGATGTATGCGCCAGAGCCGTTGGTTGAGGCCGGCGGTGCCATCGATGACGGGGGTGTGCTGGTGCTGATCACCCGCGATATATCCCCCAGCGATGTGAACACGGCCGTCAACGCCGCGTTCGGCACCGCCGAGTAGAAAATCAAAGAATCGTGCAGACCTCGTCAAACGGCAGCCGAATGCCGCGCGGATAATTCTTGCTGCTGTCGCCGTAGCCCAGATTGATCAGGAAGTTGGTCGTGTGGGCGCCGTCGGGAAAGAATTCGGCGTTTACCTTGGCGGGATCGAAGCCGCTCATGGCGCCGCTGTCCAGTCCGAGCATGCGGGCGGCAACGATCAGGTAGGCGCCTTGCAAGGCGCTGTTGCGCGCGGCCGTACTTTCGGCCAACGCTGCATTGGCTTCATACATGGGTTTCGCGTCGTACACCGGGAAAAGCTTGGGCAGGTGGTCGAAAAAGCGTGTGTCTTGCGCCACGATTACCGTCACGGGGGCGGCAAGCGTCTTGTCGAGATTGCCGGCGCTCAGCGCGGGCGCGAGGCGCTGCTTGGCTTCGGGAGACCGCAAAAATACGAAACGTGCCGGCTGCGCGTTCATCGAGGTGGGGCCCCACTTGGCCAGATCGTAAAGCGCCTCGAGCGTGTCGTCCGTGATGGGCTGGGATGTAAAGGCATTGAATGTGCGTGCATTCAGGAACACGCGTTCCAGGCTGGCTTGGTCGAGAGGCGTCATGATGGTCCGTTATGGAGAATAGGCTACAGGCGGGGCCATCGCGTGGCACGATCGATCGACCCAGCCCCGTGGCGGTCGTCAGGGCGGTGTGCGACGACAGCCTGTTTGGCGCGATTTTAGGAGGTCGGATCGTTCCGGGGAATTGCCACCAGTGCAACGCTCTGGTGTGGAATCGGAACAATAGGCCGCCTTTTCTTTGCTTCGCCCGGGAGAATGGCGGTATACTTTTTTCAACCCTTCCACCTCTAGGCGTGATTGTGCTGGCGATGTCAGCTGCACGCATGGCCCAAAATCTCGAATTCGGCCACGCCGAGGTGTGATACAGGTGTTTTGCGGCGCATTCGTGCGATGTCCGGCCCGCGTCTCGGTATATGCCGAAAGTGCTGTTTGCCGATCGTTCGAAGCGTTTCGCCGCTACGCTGATTGCGTTGTTTCTCGACTTCACGCGCTTTTCCGAAGCCTAATACGTTTGCCCGTTGCAATGGCAAACGCTACCCAACGTCTTCATTTACGTCGGGATTCGGATCGGCTGGTGTGACGGCTTATATATTTGTTCGTGGCTGGTGGCCTGGGTATCACGTGATCCAGCGCCGGTGCGCACACATTCTTTTCAGACGGACCCAGGCATTGCAGCATTGCGCATATCTCGCAGGTGAGACGGATGACGGCTACGGCAACGTGGCGGGATGCCTGTCGCAACGCGATTTGCCGACTGCACTGCCATTCGGCGAACTGCAAAACAAAAAGCCCGGCGAGATGCGCCAGGCTTTTGGTTGCGGGGGCAGGATTTGAACCTACGACCTTCGGGTTATGAGCCCGACGAGCTGCCAGACTGCTCCACCCCGCGTCTGAGAACGAGACTATAGCATTTATTACAAACGTCCGCTTGGCGGACCCGATTAACGATTTCTCGATTGATTTGGTTTGAATGACTGACGGCGAGGCAACAGTAGTGCTAGAAACCGCGCTTTTATGCGCATCCCAGCCCATGCCGCTGGCGGAAATGCGGCGGCTGTTCGGCGAAACGGACGAGGTCAATGACGGGCGTCTGCGCGAATGGCTCGGTCAACTGGACCAGCAGTGGGAAAACCGCGGCATGGTCCTGACGGCATTGAGTAGCGGTTGGCGTTTCCAAAGCCGGCCCGCCATGCAGCGTTATCTTGAGCGGCTCAATCCGGAAAAGCCGCCGAAGTACTCGCGGGCCGTGTTGGAAACCTTGGCGATCGTGGCCTGGCGACAGCCTGTGACGCGCGGGGATATCGAAGATATTCGCGGCGTGACGGTGTCGTCGCAGATCGTCAAGTCGCTGGAAGACCGAGGCTGGATCGAAGTCATCGGGCATCGCGATGCGCCCGGACGTCCGGCGTTGTTCGCCACGACCCGTCAGTTTTTGGATGATTTGGGCCTGCGGGCGCTGGACGAATTGCCGGCGCTGGAGTCGAACGACGCGGTGATTGCGCTGGCTGGGCTCGATTTTGCAGAAGTACAAGCGGCTTTGGGCCATGATGGCGTAGAATCCGCTGTCGTGGCTGAAGGCGAACCGCCCGTTGCCATGCTTGCCGGTCCCGACCAAACGTCGGTTGCCGCCGTGAGCGAATCGCCTGATGGCGATATGGCCCATGCGAGCGACAGTGAAGATGTGGGCGATACCGAAGAAGTGAGTGGCAATACTGCTGCTTCGTCGGCAGTGGCCGAGGTCGATGCCGCGGCAGGCGACCATGTGCCGTTTACCCCTGTGCCCGAGTTCGAGCCCGTTCGTCCTGACAGCGTGTCGCTGCCGTCGACGGGCGATACCGTGCCGCAGCCCGGGTCGGTGCCTGAAATGCCGCCCTTGAATACCCCTGAGATCGTGCCGAACCCGGTGCGCCCGGATGTCGACGTGCCTGTGCCCGTTCCGACACCCGAGCCGCAACCTCAGCCCGATCCTGTGCGTGAACCGCAGCCTGAGCCCGATGTCGAGCCCACGCCTGCGGAGCCCGCCGAACCCGAACCAACACCGCCGGCGCCCGATGTGGCGCCCATGCCCGACGCTCCGGGAGAGACTTCCCAGTCGTCGACCGATGCGAACGAACAGGACGATGAGGCCCATAAGCGCTTGCCTCATCAAGATACGAAGCCGGAGTAGTCCAACGTGACAAAAGAAACCGAACAGCAGCCCGATCTCTTCAAGCCCGTCAGCAGCGATGCGTCTGCCGAAGGCGCTGCCAAGCCCGCCCGTGCGCCTCGCGCGCCGCGCAAGCCGCGCGCGCCCAAGGCGGCCGAAGGCGTCGCGACGGCGTCTGAATCGACGACGGCCCCTGTGCCGGCTGCTGCTGCCTCCGGCGATCTGCCTGCAATCGACGCGGCGCCGGTCAAAAAGCCTCGCGCTCCGCGCGCACCCCGTGCGCCGCGCACGACCGATACGGCTGCCGGCGATGCCGGCGCCACCATTGCGGGTGTTGAACCGGCGGCGCCTGCTGGCGGCGAGCGTGCTGAGCGCGCCGAGCAGGGCGCACGTACGGTCGACGCCGGTGCTGCGGCAGACGGCGCAGCGGTTGACGCCCCGGCGCGTCCGCCCCGTGCCCCGCGGCCGCCCCGCGCCAAGCGCCCGCCGCGGGCTGTGGATGCGAGCGGTCAGATGGCGGCAAATGTGCCGCAGGGTGAGTCGATCGGCGGCCATGCCGAGGGCGCGCAGCAGTCGTTTGACGCGGCCGCCGCGCCGCGACGTGAGCAGGGTCCTGCCGCTGACGGCGAAGGTGGCGCGCAACGTGGCCGTGGCCGAAAATTGCGGACGCCGTTCCGCCGTCGCCGCAGCGATGCTTCAGGCGAAGACGGCGCAGGCGAGGGCGTGGCCGTGGATCGCTCGGCGCACGTCGCCCCGCCTGTGGAATATAACGAGCAGGAAACCGACGAGGCCCTGTCCTATCTGGACGAGGCTGCGCGCATCGAGCAGCGTCTGAACAAGTACCTGAACAGCGACGCGGTCATGCCCAAGCTGCACAAGGTGCTGGCCGACGCGGGTGTGGGGTCGCGTCGCGAGATGGAAGAGCTGATCGTGGCCGGTCGCGTATCGGTCAATGGCGAGCCGGCCCATATCGGGCAGCGCGTGGGCGCCAACGATCAAGTGCGCGTGAATGGCAAGTTGATCACGCGCCTGAGCACCAAGCGTCCGCCGCGCGTGATCCTGTATCACAAGCCGGCCGGCGAAATCGTCAGCCATGACGATCCGGCAGGCCGTGCCACCGTATTCTCGCGCTTGCCGCATCTGAAAACGGGCAAGTGGTTGTCGGTCGGACGTCTGGATTTGAATACCGAGGGGTTGTTGATTTTCACGACCTCGGGCGACATGGCCAACCGTATCGCGCACCCGCGTTACGGTTCGGAGCGTGAGTACGCCGTGCGCGTGCTGGGCGAGATGGACGAGGCGCAACGCCGTTCGCTGGTCGAAGGCATTGCGCTGGAAGACGGCATGGCCGCGTTCGGCTCCCTGGATTATCTGGGCGGCGACGGCAGCAATCGCTGGTATCGCGTGACCTTGAACGAAGGACGCAACCGCGAAGTGCGACGCATGTTCGAGGCCGTCGGGGTGGTCGTGAGCCGCCTGATCCGGACGCGTTTCGGCGATATCGTTCTGCCGCGCAATTTGCGCCGCGGGCGTTGGGAAGAGATCGACGGTTCGTTGTCGACGGCGCTGATGGTTCAGTTGGGCCTGGTGCGCGGCGACGATGATGAGGGCGGCAAACGCGGTTCGCGTCAGCCCATCTCGCACGAAGGCGCTTTGCCGCCTGGCTACGGCACGCTGACCAACAACGGCACCAATGGTGCACGCGTGAGCCGCCGCGGTACGCTTCAGGCCGTGCGTCCCAATCAGCCCGGCCAGGTGGCGGGTTCGCCGTCCGATCCTTTCGGTACTGGTCTGATGATTACCGGTGGCTATGCCAACGGTCATCCTTTGGGTAAGGATGGCGGTGGCCGGGCAGCGGGCGGCGGCAAGCCGCAGGGTCAGGGCGGCCGCAACAAGCGCGGCGGTCCGCAGCAAGGTCGCGGCAATCGCGCGCAGGGCAATGGCGGCAACGCGGGTCAGGGTGCTGCCGCGCCGGTGGACGGCAATTTCAGTCCGGCTCGCCCGCAAGCCAATACGTCGGGGCGTCCGCAACATGGAAAACCCGGCGGCAAGCCCAACGGCAAGCCGCGTCATCGCAATAATCGCGGCCCGCGTCCCGATGGGGCGACGGCGTCGCCGGTGAGTGCGGAAGGTGCGCAAGCCGCGTCGGGCGATTTCAATGCAGTGTCCGCACCGCATTCGCCCAAGCCGAACAACCGGGGCGACAATCCCCGCAATGGCGGCAATAACGCGTCGCGCTCACCGAAGCCGAAAAATGGCCGCGCCGGTAAAAGCGCCGGCCCCGCAAAGCCGCGCAATGGTCGTGGCGGCAATGGCAACACCGCTGGCAACGGCAACACCGGTCGCTCGGGCGGCGGTGGTGGCGGCGGTGCGCGTGGCGACGATTGGCAGCCGCGCAGCGCGTCGGCACACGAATCCGCATTGGGTTTCGTGGCCGGTCGGGGGCGTGGCGGCCGTTAAGGGCCGGCACATCGCACCGCTGTTGTCGCACGAGTGCTAAAGACGCGACGCGTCGGGTGCGCGCGGCGCGTCTCGGCGGTGCGAAAGCGCGAGGATGGGTGTTGCATTGCCCGTCCCTCTCGCGTAAACCCTAGACATAACAGGAAGTTTTCATATTTTTCTGTTAAGATATTGGGCTTTCATGGCTTTTGTATTCCGTTGGCGCGGCGTTGTTTATGCCAGGTCGCCAGGGATGCTTGCATCGAGAGCAGCGGCTGGTTAACCAGCCCATGCGTGTTGCCGTCGTTTGGCGCCTCCGGCAGGTGCGTAACGAGGCAAAGCGTGTGGCACACCCCGCACCTCGTTGCACCGTCAGTGGATTAATTGAACATGGGCTGGACTTACAGCCCATTTTTTTTGAGTGTATGGCTGATCTATTCGTACTTTCTAAAGAAGCGCTCGCGGGCATGGACGTCGAACTCATCGACGTCGAACGTGCCGCGATGGGCTTGTTGCGCGTCACGATCGACCACGTCGACGGGGTCACTATCGACCACTGTCAGCAGGTGTCGAATCAGTTGTCGCGCGTGTTTGAAGTCGAAAACATCGATTACAAGCGCTTGGAGGTCGGGTCGCCGGGCGTGGATCGCCCGCTGCGCAATGAGGCCGATTTCCTGCGTTTCATCGGCGAGCGCGCCGAAGTAAAAATGCGCGAACCGGCGCTCGACGGCCGGCGCATGTATTCCGGGATGTTGGTTTTACCGGAAACTTCCGGCGAAGCAGCCGATGCGCAAGCAGTCGACAAAACCGTGTTCGGCCTCGAATTTGAGGCAAAAAAGAACGAGGTTCAACTCCTGACGTTCACGATCGACGATGTCGACCGTGCGAAGCTGGATCCCATTCTCGATTTCAAGGGCAAAAAGCGATGAGTCGCGAAATTCTTCTGTTGGTCGATGCCTTGGCGCGTGAGAAAAACGTGACGCGCGAAGTCGTTTTCGGCGCGCTCGAAAACGCGCTGGCTTCGGCCATGAAAAAGCGCTTCAAGGAAGACGCCGATATCCGCGTGTCGATCGATCGCGAAACGGGTGAGCATGAGGGCTTCCGCCGTTGGCTCGTCGTTCCCGATGATGCCGGTCTGCAAGAACCCGATAAGCAGGAAATGCTGTCGGACGCCCTTGAAATCGTCGACAACATCGAAGCGGGCGAATACATCGAAGAAGCGCTCGAGCCGATCGAGTTCGGCCGGATCGGCGCGCAGGCGGCCAAACAGGCCATTCTGCAGCGCATCCGCGATGCCGAGCGCGAGCAAGTGCTCAACGACTTCCTCGATCGCGGCGAAACCATTGTGTCCGGCACGGTCAAGCGCATGGACAAGGGTGACGCCATCATCGAAACGGGCAAGATCGAAGCGCGCCTGCCGCGTTCCGAAATGATCCCGAAAGAAAACCTGCGCGTCAGCGACCGGGTGCGGGCCTTCGTGGCTCGCGTCGATCACGCTGCCCGCGGTCAGCAAGTCATCCTGTCGCGCACCTCGCCCGATTTCATTCGCCAGCTCTTCGAAAACGAAGTGCCCGAAATCGAGCAGGGCCTGCTCGAGATCAAGGCGGCCGCGCGCGATGCGGGTGTGCGCGCCAAGATCGCTGTTGTGGCTTACGACAAGCGTATCGATCCGATCGGCACCTGCGTGGGCATGCGCGGTTCGCGTGTGACCGCCGTGCGTAACGAGTTGGGCGGCGAGCAAGTCGATATCGTGCTGTGGTCGGAAGATCCTGCGCAGTTTGTGATCGGCGCGTTGGCGCCGGCCAATGTCGAGTCCATCGTGGTGGACGAAGACAAGCACGCCATGGACGTGGTCGTCGACGAGGAAAATCTGCCCAAGGCCATTGGCGCCAAGGGTCAGAACGTACGCCTCGCCTCCGAGCTGACGGGCTGGCAGATCAACATCATGACGCCTGAAGAAAGTCAGAACCGTCAGGAAGTCGAGCGTTCGGGCTTGCGCGTGACCTTCATGCAGAAACTGGACGTTGACGAAGAAGTCGCCGATATCCTGATCGATGAAGGCTTCACGGGTATCGAAGAAATCGCTTACGTGCCGATGCAAGAGCTGCTCGAGATCGAAGCCTTCGACGAAGACACGATCAATGAGCTGCGCACACGGGCACGCAATGCGTTGCTGACGGAAGCCATCGCCCAGGAAGAGCGCCTCGAAACGGCCCAGGATTTGCTGGCGTTGGAAGGTGTGACCCCGGAGTTGGCCGCCAAGTTGGCTGAACGCAAGGTCCACACGCGCGACGATCTGGCCGAACTTGCGACCGACGAACTGTCGGAGATTTCCGGTCTGGACGAGCAACAGTCGAGTGATCTGATCATGCGGGCTCGCGCCCACTGGTTCGATGAAGAATAAGTACCTGCCGGGCAGCCATCTACCGATGGCGAGCCTGCAATAGAAATAGCTGCATATAGGGAAGAGAGCCTAATGTCGAGTAACACCGTCGCCCAGTTCGCTGTCGAACTGAAAATGCCATCCAACGTGCTGCTGGAACAGCTGCGCGCGGCTGGTGTCGACCTGAAATCGGTTGAAGATAACGTCACCGACAGCGACAAGGCGAAACTGCTCGAGTCGTTGCGCCGCGCGCACGGCGCGACAGAAGGCAAGAAGATCACGCTGACGCGCCGTCAAACCTCGGAAATCCGTCAAGCCGACGGTTCGGGTCGATCCCGTACGATCCAGGTCGAGGTGCGCAAGAAGCGTGTCTTCGTCAAGCGCGATGCAAATGATGTGGCCGCCGAAGGTGTGGACGCGTCTGACGATGCCGATCTGGATATCGCACAAACGCCCGATACCGACGTGATCGATACCGCGCCGATCGCGGTCGCCACGGCTGCCGTCGAAACGACGGACACTGCCGCCGCCGAGCAGCCCGCACCCGCACCGGTCGAATCCGCTGCGAGCGAGCCCGTGACGGAAGTCGCCGCCGCCCCGCGTGCCGAAGAAGCCAAGCCGGCTGAAGCGGCGCCTGCCGCCGCGCCGACCGAAGCGGACGTACCGGCCAGCACCGAAGCCGTCGCGCAAACGCCTGCGGAGCCGGTCGCCGAGTCGGCCAAGCCCGCAGTCGCCGAGTCGCGCGAGCAAACGGAAGCCGCTGCGCCAGCCGCCACGGAAGCTGACGCCGGCACGAAGCCGGCCGAAGCGCCGGTCGCCGAATCGGCTCCGGTCAAGGCCGACGCGGCAGGCACGTCCGAAGCCGACGTTCCTGCGTCGTCCGAAGCTGCACCCTCGACTCCCGCCGCTGCGCCCGTGGCGCAAGCCAACACGGCCACGCCGACGGCCGACGCGGCTGCAGCGGAAGCGCGCGGCACCGTGGGCGGCACGCCGCCCAACATGAACAGCAACAAGCGCGTGCGCGCCGTAGCAGCGGATACCCGTCGCGCGGCACCCGCGTCTGCCGCCAGCGACGCCGATCGCGATGCCGCCCGCAAGAAAGCCGAGGCCGAAGCCGCTGCATTGCGCGAGATGCTGAATCGTCCGCGCAAGGTATTGCGTGCACCGGAACCCGAAGCGCCTGCCGCGCCGATTTCCGGCACGTTGCACAAGCCCGCAGGCAAGCCTGGCGCCAAGAAAGACGCCAAGCCCGCCGCCGCTGGTGCCGATGGCAAGAAAACCATCAAGACGGCCGAAGTCGCGTCGACCTGGAAGGACGATGCTTCCCGCAAGAAGCCTGCTGACACCAAAGGTGCACCGAGCCGTGACGGCTGGCGCGCCGGTGGCAAGGCCGGTGGCGGTGGCAAGGGTGGCCGCAATTCGCGCAACAATCAGCAGTCGGATCGTCGTGCCGAGCCCGCACCCGCAGAGTTCATCGCTCGCGAAGTGCACGTGCCGGAAACGATCACCGTTGCCGATCTGGCGCACAAGATGTCCGTCAAGGCTGCCGAGGTCATCAAGCATCTGATGAAGCTGGGTCAGATGGTCACGATCAACCAGGTGCTCGACCAGGAAACCGCGATGATCGTGGTGGAAGAGCTGGGTCACGTGGCGATCGCGGCCAAGCTGGACGATCCCGAAGCCTTCCTGGATCTGTCGCCTGCCACCACCGACGCCGAGCTGTTGCCGCGCGCCCCGGTGGTGACGGTGATGGGCCACGTCGATCACGGCAAGACCTCGCTGCTGGATTACATCCGCCGCGCCAAAGTCGCGTCGGGTGAAGCCGGCGGGATTACACAGCACATCGGTGCATATCACGTCGAAACCGAACGCGGCATGGTCACGTTCCTCGACACCCCGGGTCACGAGGCGTTTACCGCCATGCGTGCCCGCGGTGCCCAGGCGACCGACATCGTGATTCTCGTGGTGGCCGCCGACGACGGCGTGATGCCGCAAACGCGTGAAGCCATTCACCATGCCAAGGCTGCCGGTGTGCAGTTGGTCGTCGCGGTGAACAAGATCGACAAGCCGGATTCCAACCCCGAGCGCGTGAAGCAGGAACTCGTGGCCGAACAGGTCGTGCCGGAAGAATACGGTGGCGACGTGCCGTTCGTAAACGTGTCGGCCAAGACCGGTGCCGGTATCGACGACCTGCTCGAAAACGTTTTGCTGCAAGCCGAAATTCTGGAACTCAAGGCACCCGTCGAAGCCATGGCCAAGGGCCTGGTCATCGAAGCGCGCCTGGACAAGGGCCGTGGCCCGGTTGCCACGATTCTGGTGCAGTCGGGTACGCTCAAGCGCGGCGATGTCGTGTTGGCGGGCGCCAGCTACGGTCGTGTACGCGCCATGCTGGACGAAAACGGAAAGCCGGTGCAAAGCGCCGGTCCCTCGATCCCCGTCGAGATCCAGGGCCTGACCGAAGTGCCGGCTGCCGGCGATGAGCTGATGGCTCTGGCCGACGAGCGCAAGGCGCGCGAAATCGCACTGTTCCGTCAAGGCAAGTTCCGCGACGTCAAGCTGGCTCGCCAGCAGGCCGCCAAGCTCGAGTCCTTGTTCGACAATATGGGCGAAGGTACGCAAACCCTGGCCTTGATCGTCAAGACCGATGTGCAGGGTTCGCAGGAAGCGCTGGTCAACTCGCTCACGAAGCTGTCCACCGACGAAGTGCGTGTGCAGGTTGTGCACGCCGCCGTGGGCGGTATCTCCGAGAGCGACATCAACCTCGCAATCGCGTCCAATGCCGTGGTCATCGGCTTTAACGTGCGTGCTGAAGCCAGCGCGCGCAAATTGGCCGAGAACAACGGCATCGATGTCCGCTACTACAACATCATCTACGACGCTGTGGATGAGATCAAAGCAGCCATGTCGGGCATGTTGGCTCCCGAGAAGCGCGAGGAAGTCATCGGTATGGTCGAGATTCGCGAGGTCTACACGATTTCGCGCATCGGCAACATCGCCGGCTGCATGGTGCTCGACGGTGTGGTGCGACGCGACTCGCAAGTGCGTTTGCTGCGCAACAACGTGGTGCAATGGTCCGGCTGGCTCGAATCGCTGCGCCGCTTCAAGGACGACGTCAAGGAAGTCAAACAGGGGTTCGATTGCGGTATCACGCTCAAGAACAACAATGACATCCAGGTCGGCGACCAACTCGAAGTGTTCGAAATCAAGGAAGTCGCGCGGACGCTGTAAAGCGTTCACCGACCCGATGCTGTCTCTATGAGCCGTCATAAAACCAAAGCGATCCCCGGCCGAAATATTCGGCTGGCCGACCAGATCCAGAAGGATCTGGCCGAGATCATCCAGCGCGAGATCGATATCAAGCGCGCTGGCTTGATCACGCTGTCCGGCGTGGATCTTTCCGCGGACTACGCGCACGCCAAGGTGTATTTCACCGTTATCGCAGGCGAGCCCGAAGTGGCTGCTGCGTTGCTCAATGAAAAGGCAGGTTGGCTGCATTCGCAGTTGTTCAAACTGCTGCAGATTCACACGGTGCCGACGTTGCGCTTTTTTCACGATCCCAAGATCGTGGAAGGTATCGAAATGTCGCTGCTTATCGATCGCGCCAACCGTCCCGGTTCGCGTGCCGACGATCCTGACGAACCTGAAGACCCGTCCAAGTAGGGCGGTCGTCACTTTTCTCGGATTCGACGATGGCCAAACGACGCGGGCAGGTGCTCGATGGGGTTCTGTTGCTTGATAAACCGGTAGGTTTGTCGAGCAATCATGCATTGCAGCGCGCCCGGCGCGCAATGGATGCCGCCAAGGCAGGACACACGGGCACGCTCGATCCCTTCGCCACCGGCTTGCTGGTGTGCTGCATGGGTCGGGCCACGAAGATTTCGGGCGCGATGCTCAATGCCGACAAGTCATATCGCGCCACAGTACTGTTTGGTCAGGAGACCGATTCCGGCGATCTGACGGGCATTCCGACGCAGTCGGCGCCCGAAGGATTTACCGGCGTCGATCCTGAGGCGCTCGAGGTCGTATTGTCACGTTTCCGTGGCACGATCTCGCAAGTGCCACCCATGTATTCCGCGCTCAAGCGCGATGGCAAGCCGCTTTATCACTATGCGCGGCAAGGCATCGAACTCGAACGCGAGCCGCGCACCGTCACAATCCATAGCCTTACGCTGGTGGCTTGCGACGGGATGACGGCTGAACTGGATGTGGCGTGCAGCAAAGGCACCTACATCCGAACGCTGGCCGAGGATATCGGCCGGGCGCTGGGCTGTTTTGCGCACCTCACCGCGCTGCGACGCACGCAGGTGGGACCGTTTTCGTTGCAGGGCGCGGTAACGCTGGAAGCGTTGCAAGCGTCCGAGGCGCCTGCCCAAGCGCTTATTGCGATAGATGAATTGCCGACGGGTCTGATGCCCGCCGGTCGAACCTAAAGGACTTGTTATGACCCGCGCATTGCGCAACGTCGCCATCATTGCCCACGTTGACCACGGCAAAACGACGCTCGTCGACCAGCTGCTGCGTCAATCCGGGACGTTCCGGGAAAACCAGGCGCTGACCGAGCGCGTCATGGACTCCAACGACCTCGAAAAAGAACGCGGCATCACGATTCTGTCGAAGAACTGTGCGGTTCAATACGAAGGCACGCACATCAACATCGTCGACACCCCGGGCCACGCCGACTTCGGCGGTGAAGTCGAGCGCGTGCTGTCGATGGTCGACGGCGTGTTGCTGTTGGTCGACGCCGTGGAAGGCCCGATGCCCCAGACGATTTTCGTGACGCGTAAGGCCTTGGCGCTGGGCTTGAAGCCCATCGTCGTGGTCAACAAGATCGACCGTCCGGGCGCACGCCCCGACTTCGTCATCAACGCCACGTTCGAATTGTTCGACAAGCTGGGCGCCACGGAAGAGCAGTTGGACTTCCCGGTCGTGTTCGCTTCGGGCTTGTCCGGCTACGCCGGCCTGACCGATGATGTGCGCGACGGCGACATGCGTCCGCTGTTCGAAGCCATCATCAAGCACGTACCTCAACGTGACGACCGTCCGGATGAGCCGTTCCAGATGCAGGTCATCTCGCTGGACTACAACAGCTACGTCGGCAAGATCGCGATCGGTCGTGTGAACCGTGGCCGTGTGAAGGCGCTGCAGGAAGTGGCTTTCCGCGCCGGCCCCGAGGGTGCCGTTGCCAAGGGCCGCATCAACCAGGTGCTGAAGTTCCAGGGTCTGGAGCGTGTGGTCGTCGAGGAAGCCGAAGCCGGCGACATCGTGCTGATCAACGGTATCGAAGATCTGGCCATCGGCACCACCGTGACCGATCCCAATACGCCTGAAGCCTTGCCCCTGTTGCGCATCGACGAGCCCACGCTCACGATGAACTTCATGGTCAACACGTCGCCTTTGGCCGGTCGCGAAGGCAAGTTCGTCACCAGCCGCCAATTGCGCGATCGTCTGGACCGCGAGCTGAAAGCCAACGTGGCACTGCGTGTGCGCGACACGGGCGACGACACGGTATTCGAAGTATCGGGCCGGGGCGAATTGCACCTGACGATTCTGCTCGAAACGATGCGTCGCGAAGGCTATGAAATGGCCGTGTCGCGTCCGCGCGTGGTGTTCAAGGAAGTCGACGGCGTGCGTCACGAGCCGTTCGAATCGTTGACCGTGGACGTCGAAGACGCTCACCAGGGCGGTGTGATGGAAGAGCTGGGCCGCCGTAAGGGCGACCTGCAGGACATGCAGCCGGACGGCCGTGGCCGTACCCGTCTGGAATACATCATTCCGGCGCGCGGTCTGATCGGTTTCCAGAACGAATTCCTGACGATGACCCGTGGCACTGGCTTGATGAGCCACATTTTCCACGAGTACGCACCGGCCCGTGAAGGCGGTATCGGCGAGCGTCGTAACGGCGTGCTGATTTCGCAGGACAACGGCGATGCCGTGGCCTACGCCTTGTGGAAGCTGCAGGATCGCGGCCGCATGTTCGTGAGCCCGGGCGAGCCGTTGTACGAAGGCATGATCATCGGTATCCATAGCCGCGACAACGATCTGGTCGTCAACCCCATCAAGGGTAAGCAGTTGACCAACGTTCGCGCCTCGGGCACCGACGAAGCCGTGCGCCTCGTGCCGCCCATCCAGATGTCGCTGGAATACGCCGTCGAATTCATCGACGACGACGAATTGGTCGAGATCACGCCCAAGTCGATCCGTTTGCGTAAGCGCTATCTGCAAGAACACGAGCGCAAGCGCGCATCGCGTGAAAACAACGGCTAAGCCCTGACGGGTCAGGCTAAAAGCAAATAAGCGCCCCCCAGGGGCGCTTATTCATTGGTGTGCGGCGATAGGGGTTGCGCCGACGGCGACGCCGCCGTACTTCCGTTTACGCCGGCAACGACGGCGCGTATTCATCCTGCGACAAATGCTTGTTGTGGAACGCCACGACGTGCTCGACGACTTTTTCGGGATCGTCCTCGATCACGAACAGGTCCAGATCGTGAGCACTGATCATGCCGTTGGCCAGCACTTGAGCGGAAATCCACTCGATCAGGCCGCCCCAGAACTCCCGTCCCACCAGGATGATGGGCGCCGGGGGCACCTTGCCGGTCTGGATGAGCGTCAACGCTTCGAAGAGCTCGTCCAGCGTGCCGAAGCCACCGGGCATCGCCACGTAGGCGAAGCTGTGCATGAAAAACGTCGCCTTGCGCGAGTAGAAATACTCGAACGGCAGGCTGACGGTCTGGAATTCGTTATTGCTGGATTCGTGGGGGAGTACGATGTTGAGCCCGACGCTCACACCGCCTGCCTCGTGCGCGCCTTTGTTGGCTGCCTCCATCATCCCGGGGCCACCCCCGGCGATGACGGCGAAACCGGCTTTGCACAACTTGGCTGCGATCTCTTCGCAGGTTTTGTACAGCGGGGAATCGCGGCTGGTGCGTGCACTGCCAAATATACTTACCGCAGGGCCGATATCGGCCAGTTGTTCTGCAGCTACTGCCATCTCTGACATAATCACCGGTATTTGCTTGTCGACCGGTGTGTCGCCATTTGTTCTTGTGACCATGACTAAAACCTTATTGCTGGTTGACGGATCGAGCTATCTTTACCGCGCTTATCATGCGATGCCTGATCTGCGTAACAGCCGGGGTGAACCCACTGGCGCCCTGTACGGGGTCGTCAACATGTTGCGTAAGCTCGCTTCGGATCATAAAGCAGAATATGCCGCTTGCATTTTCGACGCGCGCGGCAAGACGTTTCGTGACGATATCTACCCCGATTACAAATCTCATCGGCCTCCCATGCCCGATGAGCTCGCGCAGCAGATCGAACCCATCCACCGCGCGGTGCGCGCGCTGGGCTGGCCGGTGCTGGCGATCGAAGGCGTTGAGGCCGACGACATCATTGGTACGCTGACCAAGCGTGCCACCGCTCACGGTGTGAAGTCCATCGTGTCTACGGGCGATAAGGACCTCGCTCAATTGGTCGATGATCATGTGACGCTCGTCAATACCATGAGTGGCGAAGTACTCGACGAGCCGGGCGTGGTGAACAAGTTCGGCATCCCCCCCAACCGCATCGTCGACTATCTGATGTTAGTGGGGGATACGGTCGATAATGTTCCCGGCGTGACCAAGGTCGGGCCCAAAACGGCCGTCAAGTGGCTCACCGAGCATGGCTCCATCGAGGGCGTGGTCGCGGCCGCCGACAGCGTGAAGGGCGTGGCAGGCAGCAATTTGCGCGAGGCCATCCCGAATTTTACGATGACGCGCGAGTTGCTCACCGTGAAGTGCGACTGCGATCTCGCCGGCATCGTCGATAGCCTGGCCGATCTGGTGCCGCGTCCGCTGGATGAGCCCACGCTGCTCTCGCTGTATGAAAACTACGGCTTCCGCTCGTGGCTGCGCGAATTGAGCGGCGACGAGAATCGCGTGCCCGAAAACGATGCGCGCGTGATTCAAGAGGCCATTCCCGAGGCGCCCGCCACGACCGATTACCAGATCGTGACCACGTGGGAGGCATTCGACGAATGGCTGGCGCGCATCGAAGCGGCCACGCTTACGGCGCTCGATACCGAAACCACATCGCTCTCCGAGATGCAGGCCCGACTGGTGGGCTTGTCGCTGTGCGTCACCCCGGGCGTGTCGGCCTACATTCCTTTGGCGCATCGTGGCCAGGACGTGGGCCCGCAATTGCCCAAGGATGAGGTGCTCGCACGCCTGCGCCCGTGGCTGACCAACGCCGATGCACCCAAGCTGCTGCATCATGCGAAGTACGACACCCATGTATTTGCCAATGAAGGCATCGCGTTGGCCGGTATCGCTGAAGACACGATGCTGCAAGCCTATGTGCTGGAGTCGCACCGCGGCGTGGGCCTGACCGAGCTGGCGCAGCGCTACCTGGGCCGCACCGGCGTGACGTACGAGTCGCTGTGCGGCAAGGGCGCCAATCAAATCAACTTCGATCAGGTCGATATCGACAAGGCGGGCTTCTACGCCGCCGAAGATACGGATTTCACGCTGCAACTGCATCAGGTACTGCGTCCGCGTGTGGCAGCCGACGCGGGGCTCGATCGCATCTACCGGATGGAGATCGAGGTGTCGGAGATCCTGACCGCGATCGAGCGGCAGGGCGTGTGCATCGATGCCGCAGAGCTCAATCGCCAGAGTCATACGCTGGGCCAGGAGATGCTCACGTTGGAGCAGAAGGCCTACGAGCTCGCGGGTCAGCCGTTCAATCTGAATTCGCCCAAGCAGTTGGGTGAGATTCTCTTCGGTCAGATGAAGTTGCCGGTGGTGCGCAAGACCGCCAGCGGGGCACCGTCAACCGATGAAGAGGTGCTGTCCAAGCTGGCGCTGGATTATCCGTTGCCGAAAGTGCTGCTCGATTATCGTGGCATCTCCAAGCTCAAATCCACGTATACCGACAAACTGCCGCGCATGATCGATCCGGCCACCGGCCGCGTGCACACGCACTATTCGCAAGCCGCCGTGATCACCGGGCGGCTGGCGTCGTCCGATCCCAATCTGCAGAACATCCCCGTGCGTACCGCGGCCGGCCGCCGTGTGCGCGAAGCGTTCATCGCCCAGCCGGGTGGCCTGATCGTATCGGCCGACTATTCCCAAATCGAATTGCGCATCATGGCGCACGTCTCCGATGACGCCAATCTGCAGCATGCCTTTGCCACCGGCGCCGACGTGCACCGGGCGACGGCAGCCGAAGTGTTTGGCGTGAGCCTGGACGAGGTGAGCAGCGATCAGCGCCGTGCCGCCAAGGCCATCAACTTCGGCCTGATCTACGGCATGGGCGTGTTTGGTCTGGCGTCCAATCTGGGCATTACCCGCGACGCCGCACAAGCCTATATCGACCGATACTTCGCCCGCTATCCGAGCGTGGCGCAGTATATGGAGTCGACCAAGGTGAGTGCGCGCGAGCTGGGCTATGTGCAAACCGTGTTCGGCCGCAAGCTGTGGCTGCCCGAGATTCGTGGCGGTTCCGGTCCCCGCCGCCAGGGTGCCGAGCGCGCTGCCATCAATGCGCCCATGCAAGGCACGGCGGCCGATCTGATCAAGCTGGCGATGATCGCGGTGCAGAACTGGATCATGAAGGAAAAGATGGCCAGCCGCATCGTCATGCAGGTGCACGATGAACTGGTGCTCGAGGTGCCGCAAGACGAGCTCGAGGTGGTGCGTGAGCGTGTTCCTGCGCTCATGTGCAACGTCGCCGAATTGCGGGTGCCGTTGCTGGCCGAAGTGGGCGTGGGCAGCAATTGGGAGCAGGCGCACTGATGCTGCTCTCATGGATCGTTTTGGCCACGGTGGCCGGCGGCTTGATCGCCGTGCTGGTGGCGCACTGGCTGGCGCATCGGGTGTTCGTGCAGTATCTGCATCACATGGTGAGCCTGTCGGTGGGCGTGCTGCTGGCCGTGGCGTTGTTGCACCTCTTGCCCGAAGCCTTCGAATTGGCCGATGCCGATGCGCACGGTTTGTTTGGATTGATGCTGGCGTCGCTCATCGGTTTCTTTGCGCTGGAAAAAATCGCATTGCTGCGGCACAGCCATCACCACGAAGGCGATGGGCACCATCACCATCACGGGCACGATGAGCATGAGGCCGGTCGTGGCGGTGTGCTGATCCTGATCGGCAGCTCGCTGCACAATCTGTGCGACGGTGTGCTGGTGGCAGCCGCGTTTCTCACCGACCCGATACTGGGTGTGTTGACGGCGGCGTCGATCATCATCCACGAAGTGCCGCACAAGCTCAGCGATTTCGTCGTGCTGCGCAACGCAGGGCTCAAGCGACGGCGGGCCTTAATACTGATCCTGTTCTCGAGCTTCTGCTCGGCGCTGGGCGGGATTCTGGGCTACTTCGTGCTGCAACAGGCACAGGCGTTGCTGCCCTACGCGCTTGTGGTGGCCGCGAGCAGCTTTCTGTATATCTCGGTGGCCGACCTCATGCCGCAGATGCACGAGCGCGTGTCGCCGGCGGATGCCGCGCCTCAACTGGCGCTCGTCGGCATCGGCGTCGCGGTGATCTATGCGGTGACCACGATGATGCATCACGGTCATGGTCACGACGATCATGACGATCACGCGCACGGTGCCGTGCCCGCGATCCATGCGCCGCATCAGCACTGATAGTTTCGATTCGACGATCCCGACAGCCATGCCGGGGTCGTCTCTCAAAGGAGCCGATATGAACGCCAGCGATCACACCATCCATACCGATACCGACGGCCTTGAAGCAGGCACATTCGATCTGCCGGTCAACGGCGGCACGATGCAGGCTTATTACGCTGCACCGGCAGGCAACAAGAACGTGCCGGTCGTGCTGGTGGTGCAAGAGATTTTCGGGTTGAACGAGCACACCAAAGACGTGTGCCGCCGCATCGCCAAGTTGGGTTATTTCGCCGTCGGTGCCAATCTTTACCAACGCCAAGGCGCGGCCGAAACCTATACCGATATCCCGAAGCTGATCTCTGAGATCGTGGCCAAAGTGCCTGACGAGCAAGTGCTCTCGGACCTGGATTCGAGCGTGGCCTGGGCGGCCAAGCAGGGCGCCAACGCCCAGCGCGTGGGCATCACCGGCTTCTGCTGGGGCGGTCGATTGACGTGGATGTATGCGGCACACAATGCCAATGTGCGTGCCGGGGTCGCCTGGTACGGCAAGCTCACGCAGGGCCACGGTCCGCTGATCAAGCGCAATGCCGTGGATATCGTGGGTGAATTGAAGGGACCGGTACTGGGGTTGTATGGCGGCCTCGACAAGAGCATCCCCGTGGCCGACGTCGACATCATGCGCGAGAAGCTCAAGGGCGGCAACGAGGCGGCGAAGGCATCCGAACTCGTGGTATATCCCGAATCCGATCACGCCTTCTTTGCCGACTATCGCGCCAACTACCGTGAGCCCGATGCCAAGGACGGCTGGCGCCGTCTCACGGATTGGTTCAAGCAATACCTGTGATGCACGATTGAACGATTGTTTGTCGTCATCGCGACGAAAGAGGCCCCTTGGGGTCTCTTTTTTGATCGATGTTGATGTCGAGGACGCTAGTGCGGTGCTGACGATGCTGTGCGATGCGTGAGGACGCTTTTGTGGTGCTGAAGATGCTCGTGCGATGCTGAATGCGCGAGGCTGAATGCTCTTGCGATGCTGAATGCGCGAGGCTGAAGGCTTTGGTTGCCGCGACATGATGGCGTCACCACGCAGCGTTTTACGTCAACCCTTTGCCCCGGCTTGCACGAGCAGCGTCTCGATCGCGCGATAGCCGCGCTGGCGGGCATGCTGCAGCGGCGTCACGCCATCGCCATCGGCGAGATTCACATCGGCGTGCGCGTCGAGCAGGTCCCGTACGATCTCGACATGCCGAGGCCCGCCGTCGCTCAGGATGATCGCTTCGAGCAGCGCGGTCCAATGCAGGTTATTCACATGATTGACGTCGGCGCCGGCCGCGATCAGGATGCGCACGGTTTCCACATGGCCGCGCTCCGAGGCTGGGATGATCGCCGTGCCCCCGAAGCGATTGGTGCTTTTCAGATCGGCGCCGTGGGCGAGCGTCATCTGCAGAATGTCGTTGTGCCCGCGCGCACCGGCATACAAATATGGGCTGTCGTTGATCTTGTCTTTGGCGTTCACATCTGCACCGCCCTCGATCAATACCCGCGCCGCCTCCACATGATTGGCATGCGTGGCGATCAGCAGCGCTGTTTCTCCCTTGGCATTGCGTGCGTCGATGGCCGCGCCTTTCGCAAGCAGCCCGCGAATCTCTGTTGCATGGCCAAGCGCTGCGGCCTGATGCAGTTCGGTTTCCCGCTCGCCGCTTGCTGCGGTGGCGGGCGTAACCGCAAACATCGCGACGGCCATGCCAAAGCAAATCGATATGCGCTCCAACAGCATGTGCGTGTCTCCTTGATTGATCTGACGATGCGCCAAGGATATCGCGTCCGGGCGTCCGCGACGCGCGCGGATGGCAGGCGTTTCGACGACGGGCTGATAGCGATCGCCTTAACGGTGCGCGCCGGCTTCGCTATCCAGATGTGCCATCTGTGCTGCGGCATATCGGTCGCCCGCCGCCGTGCCCTTGGGCACTGCGGCTTCGATCGCCGCCAGATCGCCAGGGGTCAGGTCGAGCGCGAGGCTGCCCAAGGCTTCGGTAAGCTGGTCGCGACGGCGCGCGCCCACCACGGCCACGATGTCGATCCCTTGCGCAGCCACCCAGGCAATCGCGATCTGCGCGACGCTCACCGCTTTGGCATCGGCGATCTTGCGCAAGGCGTCCACCAAGGCAAGGTTGCGCTCGACGTTGCCGTCCTGGAAGCGCGGACTGTGCGCCCGGAAGTCGCCGGGGCCACCCGCGCTGTCTTTCTGCCAATGGCCGCTGATCAGGCCGCGCGACAGCACGCCATAGGCCGTGATGCCGATCCCGAGATCGCGGCAGGTCGCCAGGATGCCGTCTTCGATTCCGCGCGAAATCAAGGAGTACTCGATCTGCAGATCGGCAATGGGATGCACGGCGGCGGCGCGCTTGATCGTGTCCGAACCCATTTCGGATAGGCCGATATGACGCACATAGCCTGCTTTCACCATGTCGGCGATGGCGCCTACCGTATCTTCGATCGGCACATTGGGATCGAGGCGGGCGGGGCGATAGACGTCGATGTAGTCCACGCCCAAACGCGTGAGGCTGTGCGCCAGAAAGTTCTTGATGGCCTGTGGACGGCCGTCGTAACCGATCCATCCGCCGGCCGGGTCGCGCAATGCGCCCGTCTTGACGCTGATGATGAGATTGTCGCGTTGGGTACCTTTGATGCCGCCGATCGCTTCACCGATCAACATTTCGTTATGGCCCATGCCGTAGAAATCGCCGGTGTCCAGCAGTGTCACGCCGGCGTCGAGCGCCGCATGAATCGTGGCGATGCTCTCCGCACGGTCAGACGGGCCATACATCCCCGACATCCCCATGCATCCGAGTCCGAGTGCCGACACTGCCGGACCGGTTGAACCTAATTGGCGTTGTTCCATGAGCATTTTCCTTAGTGGCGGGGCATCGAGTGACGACCGATGCATGCATTGTGCGCGCGCCATGCAATCGGATAAACGTGCTAATTTAATAATTATTATTCAAAATCCAATAATAATTGGGGTGCTCTGATGGATCAGTTGCAGGCCATGCGAATCTTCAGCCGTGTTGCAGAACAGTCCAGCTTCACACTCGCTGCCGAACAGATGAACCTGCCGCGCGCAGGCGTCACGCTCGCGATCCAGCAACTGGAAAAGCATGTGGGCGCACGCCTGCTTCATCGCACGACGCGCAAGGTCACCCTCACGAGCGAGGGCGCGGCCTATTACGACAGTTGCCGGCGAGTCCTCACTGAAGTGGACGCGGCCGACGCGCTGTTTCCAACCGCCTATCAGTCGCCGCGCGGACCCGTGCGAATCGACCTGCCCGAGCGCCTGGCGCGTTTGAAGATCGTGCCGGCGCTGGACGACTTTCACGCCAGGTATCCAGACATCGAATTGCGCATCAGTGTGACCGATCGGATCGTCGACATGATCGACGAAGGCATCGACTGCGTCGTTCGCGTGGGCGAGCTGAACGACTCGCGCCTGGTGGCCAAACGCATCGGCACCTTGGGCCAGATCACGGCCGCCGCTCCGGCTTATCTGCAGCGCCATGGCACCCCGCAAACGTTGGACGATCTTTCGCAGCATGCCGCCGTCAATTTCTTTTCCAATCGCACGCGGCGCGATCTGGATTTCGAGTTTGAAGAGGCGGGCGTGGCGCGCAATATCCGCATGCGCGGTGCGGTATCGGTGAGCAGTGCCGAGGCCGGTGTGGCGTGCTGCCTTGCGGGCCTGGGCATTGCGCAGGCCCCTGCCAACGGACTGGCCGGTCATATCGAGCGAGGCGAACTGATTCGAGTCCTGGCCGATTATGCCGTGCCGCCCATGCCGCTGTCGGTGGTGTATGGGCATCAGCGGCATCTTGCGCCACGGGTGCGGGTGTTTGTGGACTGGGTGAGTGAATTGTTGAGTGATGTGCGGTGATGCTGCCGGCGCCGGCGCCGGCATCGGCACAGTGTTGAAGTGATGCAGAACGCAGAGATGAGGTGATGATGGCGAACAAGCTTCGAATCGATAAATGGTTGTGGGCCGCGCGGTTTTACAAGACCCGCAGCCTGGCTGCGCAAGAGGTGGGACGCGGGCGCGTGCTGGTCAACGGTCAAGTGGCCAAGCCCGCGCGTGAAGTGGGCGTGGGCGATCTGGTCAGCATTCACAAAGAGCCGCCGGCGATGGAGGTTTGCGTATGCGCGATCAGCAATATGCGTGGGCCTGCGCCGGTGGCGCGACAGTTGTATGAAGAAACCAATGAAAGTGTGGCCAAGCGCGAAGCGGCAGCGGAAATGCGGCGTCTGGCACCGGAACCCGCAGCCGATATTGCGGCGGGGCGGCCAACGAAACGGGATCGGCGATTGATCGATTTCGTGCGCGGAAAGTGACTAAACGTCACAAACCAGGTGCGTCATTGGTTGAAAATTTTTACTTGCAAACGTCTTCAAAATTATAATGTCTTGAATGATTTAGTATAGAATTGAAACCTTCATAATTTGAAGGCCGGAGCCGTCAACGGTTCCGTCGGGTGCAGTGGCGCGTTCCATACTTGGCGTAAAGCCTTCTCTAGCCCAACACAGCGCTGAACTGCGCGTCGATGCCCCTGCCTTCGGTGCTGCGCCTCGATTGCTTGGGGCTGCGCTGCAGGCTCGTCTGCGGCAAAAACGCTCTACCTCCTTCGTCGAGGCGATGACGCGGCTCGACGCCGGTGGCCATGTTCACAGCACCGCTGCCACCGAAGCACTGCTGGCTGCGATACGCCAAGAATTCCCCGATGTGCAGATCGATGCGCTTGCGCTGGGCATCGTCGCCAAGTGCTATCTGGGCGCGCCTTACGAGGTGCACACGCTCGAATGCAGCGGCAGCATCATTCAGCATTACAAAACCGGCGTGCCTTTACCCCAAGGGATGGAGCGCGCGCGTTCGCTGGCACGTAATGCCCACTATGCATTCATCGAGGTTTATACGGACAAGCTGATTGCCGTCAGCGCATCCGGTCAAACCGCCATCATCGAAAACTAAGAAGCCAATATGAGCGACCGTATCATCCAAACGGCGGACCTGAGCAATATCCTTGGTTCGATCCGCAGCCTGAACAGCGATATCAATGTGGTATCCGGGCAGGTGAGCGCCGTCGGGCAAGAATTGACAGACACACGCGCTGAGCTGTCGCGTCTGGAGCAGGCCTTTGCCGATTTCGTGGCGTCCGATCTTAAGGCCAAGGAGTTGTCGCTGGCCGAAACGCGACAAGTGAAGGTGCGTCAGGAACTCGATACGACCTTCAACTATTACGGCGTCGTGCGCCGCCAGGCGACGGGTATCTTGCAAGCGTCGGACATCAAGCTGGTGCGCAAGGAAACGCTGCGCAGCGCGACTGAAGAGTTGATGATTTCGGCACCGCGCTACTGGCTGGCACCGGCCCTGGTCGCGCTTTCAGCGTGGCTGGGTGACAACCGCACATTGGCCGACCGCGCGCTGGCCGAAGCCATTCGTCGTGACGACGAGAAAACGTCGCTCTTCTTTGCATTGATCGCGCGACGCGCAGGCCGCAACGAGGTCAACCGCACGTGGCTCGATCGTTACTTCGGGCTGCAGGATCCTTATAAGCTCGATCGGCAAACCGTGGTGATGGTGGACGCATTGGCCAATGGCGTGTTCGGCACCGATGTGACGCTTCACTGCGGCAAAAGGATCGGCGCGTGGATCGAAGAGCTGTCGCAACAGGCAGGCTTCATCGAAGCGCAGCGCTCGCAATGGGGCCGTGCGTTGCTGTCCAAAACGCCCAAGCTCGACCACGCCAGCCGGTACAGCCATCTCACGCGTTTCAGCCCCACGTGGGGCAACCTGGAGCAGTCGTTGAACGGCGTGGCAATGCACGAAGTCGTATTGCGGCATTTCGAAGGCGTCTTCCAGGGTGAGATTCGACCCGCAGCAAGTGTGCTCGTCGCCGTGGACGATCTATTGACCAAGCTCGTCACGCGCTTTGACGATGAAGAGCTGCCGCTGCGCCGCCAGGAAGAACTCTGCCGCCTCATCATCGAGGAGAGCGGCGATCGCCGAACCGCGCAAAACCGGTACGACCTGCAAAGCGCCGCGCTCGATGAGGAGGTGGATTTCACGCAACTGCTCACTAATGCGGCGATGCATCCCGAGGTGTCGCACGTCACGCGCGCCACTCAGCGCTTTGCCGTGGCGCATTCCCGCGACTGGATCCTCGATGGGCATGCAGACGTGACGGCCAAGGCACGCATGGCCGTGCCCACCGACGTCACCATCGCCATTGAGGGCTGGCAAGGGATCACGCAGAACGGCCAGAACGAGCCGGAGCTGTTGCAAAGCCTGGAAGCCGAGATCGCCGATCGCGAAGCAAAGGCATTGAGCTTGATCAAGTTCAAGCCGATGCATTGGTTGATGATGATTGCGGGCATTGCTTTGGTGGTCTCGTCAACGAAGGCGGGGTTGATTGCATTTGTGCTCGGCCTGGCCAGTCTGGGCGGCGCGTTCATCGCGCATCGCCGGCTCGAGGCAGACCGCAGACGCGTCAAGGACGACTTTGCGAAGTTGCGCCAACAAACCGCCGATGCGTTACGGGCTTGCATGGCCGAAGTGGTCGAGTTGCGCCGCGATGTGACGCGTCGCGATGCCATCGCCGCGGAGGTCACCACGTTTGTCGAGAGCATAAGTCCCGAGCAGCACATTCTTTCTTCACATGACACGGTTCGCCGCGTCATGGTTCATCATTGAGGCATTGCCGATGACCCGCGAAATTCTTGCTGGCACGCCAGCGCCCACTACAACGTCCGAGCCGGCAGCGCCGAAGGCCACGCTGACGGCTGTGCCCATGCCTGCCAACGAACATCCTGATGCGTTGGCGGGCGCTCTCCCCGAGTGGGATCTGTTGCCCGCAACGCCCTTCATCCGCCGCGTGAAATAAGCCATGCCTGGCGTGCCGAAGATCCCCGCCACCTACGCGCAGTGGAGTGCCTGCCTCGACTTGTTATCGGAAGGCACCCAGGACGATGCCTGCCTCGATTGCATGCGGCAAGGCACGTTGGCGTGGAGCGGCGGGGTGGCGACCCTTTTCGCACAACGGCTGGCCGACGAATTCAATCTTCGCCTAACCCGCTGCTCGGATCACCTCACGCGCGATCTGCGGCAAGGCGCGGACGAGAGTTTGGTGGTACGCGCCATCTTGAACGCCCGCCAGGCGCTGGCATTCCTGCACCGTGTGGCGCAAACCGCTGCCTTTCCGGAAACGCTACGGGCGCATCTCACGGATGAGGTGCGCAAGTTTGCGCAGCGCTCACAGCAATCGCTTGAAGACACGGCCAAATCCGATCGCAGCGGGCGCTTGCTCGTGCTCCTGCGCAACAACCCGCTGGTGCGGTATGACGTTGCCATTGTGCCGGCATATGCGGCTGCCGCTTCGGTGCCGCAGCCACGCCCCTTGAGCGCCGCCGCGGCCGTTTCCCCCACCGGCGTGCGTCGCCGAAATATTCTGACTTGATCAAAGCACAATGAGCGACACCATCGAATTCAAGGCCACCCTGACGCGCTACCTCAAGGCGCGCATCCCGTTCATTTCCATCCGCAGCGGCGAACGTAGCCGCGTGCTGGATTTGCTGCGCGAGGTGGTGGGGGAATTGAACGCACCGGTCTTCGTGCATACGTTGTCCAAAGGGACGCGCGAATTGGTGGGCGGTCGTTCGGTAAACGAAGACCGCTCGGTGACGGGGGCGGTGGACTTCGCGAGTCAGCAGTTTGCGCAGCGCCAGAATCTATCGTGCGTACTGACTGAAATCTCCGACATCGAAGACGATACCGCGTCGGCTCGGCATCTGCTCGACGTGGTGATGCTGGCCGCCGAACACAGCGGTGTAGTGGTGGTGATTACCACCAAGCCGGTGTGGAGCCAGTTGCAACGCGCAGGCATGGCATTGACGCTTTCCGCGCCCAGCGAAGACGAAATGCACGCCATCATTCGCGAGAATCTGGACGCCTATCGTGGCCATTTTCCGATTGAATGGGATGCTGATGATGAGCGCCATGCTGCCGCGATCCTCGCCGGCATATCGCGTATCGAGGCTGAGAACATCATCGCCACGCTGCTCGCCAACGGCCGCATCGCCAAGGCCGACATGGTCGAATTGATGCACGCCAAGGATCGCATCTTTGCCGACATCTCCGGCATCGAGCGCGTGACAGTGCGCGGCAACGAACTCAGTGTGGGCGGTCTGGGCGGCTTGAAAGCGTGGCTGGATAAAGAACGTCCGCTCTTGACCGCGGATCTGCGCGAGCGCGGGATTCGTCCGCCGCGCGGCGTACTGCTTGTGGGCGTGCCGGGTTGCGGCAAATCGCTGTCGGCCAAAGCCATTGCCGCAAGCTGGAGCCTGCCGCTCTATCGCCTGGATCTCTCGACCATCCACGGTCAGTATCTGGGGCAGAGCGAATCGCGCCTGAAAGATGCACTGAGCACGGCCGATCACGTCTCGCCGTGCGTGTTGTGGATCGATGAGATCGAGAAGGGGCTGGCGGGCGCACAAGGCTCCGGCGATGGCGGCACATCGACGCGTTTGGTCGGCCAGTTTTTGTATTGGCTGCAAGAGGCGCGGGCGCGCGTGTTTGTGGTGGCCACGGCCAACGATGTGTCCAAGCTGCCACCCGAACTGCTGCGGCGCGGCCGTTTCGACGAACTCTTTTTTGTCGATTTGCCAACGCCCGCCGAGCGCCGCGAAATCATCGACATCTACGTGAAGCGCGGCTTGAAGCAAGAGCAGTCGCCGGCGTTGATGGACGAGTTGGTAGAGCTGTCCGACGGCTTTGCCGGATCGGATCTCGAAGCAGCCGTTCGCGAGGTTGTGAAAGAGGCCTACCTGAATGGTGATGCGGCCGCCACGCCGGATCTCTTTCGCCAAAGCTTCCGCAATGTGGTTCCGTTGTCCAAGACCACGCCCGAACAGATCGAGAACATTCGCGCCTGGGGCCGTGAGCGCGCCGTGCCGGCATCGGGCCAGCCAATCGGTATGGCTTCGCCGCAAAGTCGCCCGCGTCGCCAGGTATTGGGATAGCCCTGAAAGCGCGCCGCGTGCGAGGCCCCACTTAGTGCGCGGCCGCTTCCTGCATCAGTACCCCGTGTATGTAGTCGCCGGCTTCTGAAATGTCGCAGCGGATGGCTTGCGCCATCGCTGGGGCATCGCGATTGGCCATCGCCTTCACGGCTTCAGCGTGATGATCCGCAGCCTTCAGATGCGGCACATACTCGGGCAGCACCATGTTGAGTACCGGCCCGCATCGGAGCCAGAGCGTTTCGATGCTGTCCTGGATCACGTCCAGGCCGCTCAAGCCATAAATATGAAAATGAAAATGGCGATGCACATCGAGGTAGCCCTGACGCGGCTCGGCATCGATCAATCGCGCCATCTCGGCGTGCAGCTCGCGTAGCCGGCGCACGTCGGCATCGCTCGCGTGCGCGACGGCCTCGAAGGCCGCGCGGGATTCCAGTTCCGCACGCATGATCACAAGCTGGCGAAAGATGCCTGCATCCACATGCGGCACGATCGCGCCGCCGCCTTGACCGCCGGTGCCGCGCTCCAGCACCCGTTCGGCAGTCAGGCGATTGACCGCATCGCGCACCGGTGTGAGGCTGATGCCCAACTCGGCCGCGACTTCGCGCAACACGATGCGATGGCCCGGCGCGTAGCGCCCGTTCAGCAGCGCTTCGCGCAGCGCGGCATAGGCGCGGTCCCACAACGTTTCCCGGTCGAGCGGGCGCAGGATCGACGACTTGCGCGCCGGCGCAATACCGATGCTGGGGGGAGATGCGGGCACGGCAGGTCCTCTTGCTCTGGTTCGATTCATTACCGCCATTCTCTCACTGGCGTGCTGCGGCGCAGAACCGAAAGTTGTTTGTTATTCGTTATAACGAATGATAGGATAGTTCCAGAATAGTTCAAAACAGCCCTGAGAGGCAGTGATGAAGCGCCCTCAAGGCGACTTTCGGAGGAGACCGAAAATGTCCGTTCTGTCCAAGTTTGTCGTGGGTGCCGTGCTGGCCTGCTCATTGCCGCTGGCGCACGCCGCCGATAAGTCGTTTCCCTCGCGAGAGATTCGATTCGTCGTGCCGTGGAATGCCGGTGGCTCTAATGATATTGCCGCGCGCATGCTGCAGCAGTTGATCAGCGAGCAGGGCGTCACGGTCATCGTCGAGAACGCGCCCGGTGCAACGGGGGCCATCGGCATGACCAAAGTGGCCAACGCGCCGCCGGACGGCTACATGGTCGGCATGGGGACCAGTTCGACGCTGGCCCAGATCGCGCAAAAGCTCACACCATTGAAGAACGAGCAGTTCAGCCATATCGCGCGCGTCTCGACCGATCCGTTGATGCTGCTTGTGCCGGCCGACGGGCCCGACACGATCGAGGCCTTCCTGGCCGAGATGAAAAAGAATGCGGGCAAGGTCTCGATCGGTACGCCCGGCAACAACAACCTCAATCACATCTTTGCCGAGATGACGGCGCGCGCTGCGGGCGTGGCGTACGTGAACGTGCCGTATCCCGGCGGTTCGCGAGTGATCGCCGATCTGGCCGGTAAGCAGATCAACGCGGGGGTGCTCAAGCCTTCCGAGAGCAAACCGCAGATCGATGCCAAGTATGTGAAGCCGATCGGTGTGTTTGCCGATGAACGCCTCGCGCTTTATCCCGACGTGCCCACGTTCAAGGAAAAGGGCTACGACGTTTTCCCGTATGGCCCGCTGGTGCAGATGGCTTATGTGGTGGCGCCGGCTGGGATTCCGGACGACGTCCGCCAACGGCTGGTCGCGATTTTCGATCGGGCGATCCAGAGCGACAAGTTCAAAACCTTTGCACAGCAGAACGGCTTCCTGGTCGACAACGTATCGGGTGCCGCGCTGGATCGTGAAGTGCGCGATGTGCAGGGCACGCTCAACGATGTGGCCTCGAAAGTGTTCGTAACCGCCAAGTAGCGCCGCGTTCTTGAGCTTGCTTCTTGTGCAGGCCTTTTCACGCCGACCCTGGGCTGATGCGGCCGTTCAGGTCACCGCGTCCGCCCGGTCTCGTCACCCCTTCTGTTCAACGCTGCCTTCTGCGCAACGCTGCTATCACGCGAGGATATTGTGAGTCTGATCAAAAAAATTACGTGTCACGTCGTCAGTGCCCCGGTCGAACGGCCATTTACGTCATCGCGGGGATGGTTGTACAAGCAGCGCGGCTCGTGCATCGTCGAAATCGAAACGGCGGACGGCGTCGTGGGATGGGGCGAATGCTACGGCCCATCGCAGGTGGCGCGTGCCTATATCGAGTCGCAATATGGGCCGCGCATCATCGGGCGCGATGCGTTCGATGTGGAGGTGATCTGGGAAGATCTCTATAACCGCATCAAGGACTACGGCAGCAAGGGCATGGCGATTTCCGCGTTGAGCGGCATCGATATCGCCCTCTGGGACATCATCGGCAAGGTCTGCGGCAAGCCGATTCACAAGCTGATCGGCGGCGCCCATCGCACTGAGGTGCAGTCCTACGCGACGGGACTGTATTTCATCGACATGGACCGCTTGATCGAAGAGGCGGTGGAAGAGGCGCAGGAGTACGTTGCGCAGGGATTCACGGCGATCAAAATGAAAATCGGCCTGGGGTCGCCCAAACTCGATATCGAACGGGTGCGCGCGGTGCGCGAGGCGATCGGGGGCGACGTGCGCTTGATGGTGGACGCCAATCATTGCTTTACGGTACCGGCCGCGATCAAGCTGGGACGCGAGCTGGAAAAGCTGGACGTGGACTGGTTTGAAGAACCCATTTCGCCCGAAGACCTGGACGGGTATGTAGAAGTGACGCGGGCGTTGGACATGGCGGTGGCCGGGGGCGAAAACGAATTTACGCGCTGGGGCTTTCGCGACATCGTCACGCGCAAGGCCATGGATATCGTGCAGCCCGACGTATGTGCCGCCGGCGGCATCAGCGAGTGCCGCAAGATCGCGACGCTCGCCGCTGCCCATGGTGTGGAGTGCGTACCGCATGCCTGGGGTTCGGCCATTGGCTTGGCGGCCACCCTGCATTTCCTGGCCGCGCTGCCCGATCAACCGCCGAGCTTCCGGCCGATGCCGCCACTGCTCGAATTCGAGCAATGCGAAAACCCGTTCCGAGATCTGCTCACGGTGGATCCCATCGTTCAGGTGCGCGGCATCGTGCAGATCCCGACCGCGCCGGGTTTGGGCATCGAAGTCAAACGCGATGTGCTTGATCGCTACCGGGTGGTGTGACCTATGCGTTTCGTTTCTTACTACGACGCCGGTGGGCAGATCGTGCCCGGCTTCCTGACGCAAGACGGATCGCACGTGGTGGACGTGTTTGCTGCCGGTGGGCCGCCGTGGGCGGCCGATCTGCCCCGCACGTTGCAGGCGTGGGTTGAAATGGGGTTAGCCGATCTAGCGCAGCGTCTCGGCGGGGCCGCCTTTGCGGAAGGCACGCAAATACCCGTATCGCATGTTCGGTTAGCCGCACCGTTGCCGCGTCCCGGCAAAATCGTGGGGGCAGCCTTCAACTTCAATGACGCCTTGAAAGAGCGCAACATGTCGCCTCCCGAGACGCCGGTCATTTTCGTGAAGTCCGGCCGCACGGTGATCGGCCCCGACGACGCGGTGCGGTTGCAGCCCGACGTGGGAAACGTGACCTATGAAGCGGAGCTCGGCGTCGTCATCGGTCGCCAGGCATTGCGCGTCGGCCGTGACGATGCCATGGCGCACGTAGCCGGCTACCTCATCGTCAACGACGTCAGCGCGAGCGACATGGTGCGGGCAGACAAGGGATTTGTGCGCGGCAAGAACCAGCCGACGTTTTGCCCATTGGGCCCGTGGTTGGTCACGCCCGACGAGATTGCAGATCCGCATGACGTGAAGATTTCGCTGCATCTGGATGAGGTGTTGCGTCAGAACGGATCCACGGCCGATCTGGTGTTCGACATTCCGGCGCTGATCGCGTTCATCTCCACCCAGATGCCGTTGGACCCCGGCGATATCGTCGCCACCGGGACGCCAGCCGGCGTGGCGGCATCGCATTCGCCACCCGCTTGGTTGCGACCCGGCTCCGCGATGCGCGTGTCGCTTCCCGGACTGGGCACCCTTCACACCCGCATTGTCGAGGAGTAGTCATCATGACGGCATTACCGATCGTGGCCCTGACCGCGCCGATTCATCCGGATGCGCACGCTCGGCTGGCGCAGGCCGCACAGGTTCGTACGGCGGCCGACGCGAGCCCCGATGCGTTGCGCGCCGTGGTGCGCGATGCACAGGGTTTGATCGTGCGCAATCATCTTCCCGAAGATATCTTCGACCATGCCCCGCAATTGCGCTTTGTCGTGCGGCATGGCGTGGGGCTGGACATGATTCCGGTCGCCCAGGCCACGGCACGAAAGATCGTGGTTGCCAATCTACCGGGATCGAACACCGCCGCGGTGGTGGAATATTGCTTGAGCGCGATGCTGCACTTGCGCCGCAACCTGGTGGGCATGGATGCGCGCCTGCGCAGCGACGGCTGGGCGCCGGCGCGAGCGATGGCGGATGGCGGCACCGAACTGCAGGGCGCCGTGTGCGGCATTGTGGGACTCGGTGCGATCGGTTCGCAGCTGGCCGCGGTCGTGCGGGCGTTGGGCATGCGCGTGGTGGGGTTGACGCGTCGCCCTGACGCCTTGCCAGCGGGGGTGGCTGCCGTCGATAAGCAAGCCCTGATGCAAACTGCCGATGTGATCGTGTTGTGCTGCCCGCTGACCCCCGAGACGCGCGGCATGATCGACGCCCACGCCCTTGCTTGGGCCAAACCGCACGCGCTGCTGATCAACGTGGCACGCGGGCCGGTGATCGACACGCCTGCGGTCATCGACGCGCTCGCGCAGGGCCGGCTGGGTGGTGCCGCACTGGATGTGCACGACGTGCAGCCGTTGCCCGCCGATGCTGCGGTGCTGGCAGCGCCGCGTCTGCTTCTCACGCCGCATGTGGCGGGCACCACGGCCACCAGCATGCGCCGCATGAGCGATGGTGCCGTCGACGACATGCTGCGCTTGCTGCGCGGCGACGCGCCTTCGAATCAAGTCAACACCTTTTAAAACGCTTCAGTGCAGGAGCCCGCATGCGGATCGTCGACATCAAGGCAGTACCCATCTCGTTTCCCGTGCCCGAGAACAAATCGGTGCGTTTGGGGATCGGCCGCAGCGTCAAACGCGACGCGGTACTGGTGCACGTCACCACGGACGAAGGATTGAGCGGGTGGGGCGAAGCCCATCATGGCCGCTGCCCGGGCGCCGTCGCGCGGCTCATCGACACCACCTTGCGTGAGCTGGTGCTGGGCATGGACGCGCTCGATACGGTGGGCGTCACCGCGCGCGTCTTGAAGATGCAGTTCGCCAGCCATGGCATGGGGGCGGCCGCCGCACTCGCGCTGAGCGGTTTGGACCTGGCCTTGTGGGACATTCGTTCGCAGGCTACCCAGTGGCCGTTGTATCGGTTGCTGGGCGGATCCAATAAGCCGATCAAGGCGTATGCCGGCGGTATCTCGTTGGGGTGGCAGCCACCCGACCAATTGGCCGATGAGGCGCGCGCTTTGGTCGATCTGGGCTATCGCGCCGTCAAGCTGCGCGTGGGCGATGGGCCGGTACGCGATACGGCGCGCGTGACGGCCGTGCGCGCGGCGCTGGGCGACGACATCGATATTCTGGTCGATGCCAACACTGGCTACAGCCTGGATGACGTGCGGCGTGTGATGCCGGCCTTCGAAGCGATGGGCGTAGGGTGGCTGGAAGAACCGTTTCCGGCGCACGACCACGACGCCTATGCGCGCGCAGCACAGATGGGCCGGGTGCCGTTGGCCGCCGGCGAGAATCACTACACGCGTTATGAGTTTGGCCCGCTGCTGCAGGCCGGTCATGTGTCCTTCATTCAACCCGATCTTTCAAAAACCGGCGGCGTGACTGAGGGGATGCGCATTGCGGCCATGGCGGCCGCGCTCAAATTGACGATCAATCCGCACACGTCGGCCACGGCGATCAACATGGCCACAAGCATTCATTATCTGTGCGCATTGGATAACCCCGGCTACTTCGAAGCGGACGTCACTTCGCTCAATCCGTTTCGAGACGAATTGGCGCATCGCCTGCCCTACACCCTGGATGCGGAGGGCTGCGTGCGTCCTTACGACGATGTGGGCATCGGATTGACGATCGACACCGATTTCATCGCGGCGCATCCGTTGATCGAGGGGCCTTGCTACGTGTGAGCCGGATGGGGTTGCGTGAGCCCCCGTGCGTTCGGTGGGGGATCGACGCAAATGGCGCAAAACCTCTAAGGCGCTCGCGCATCCAGCGCCTGCGCCAATTGCGCGCTCTGCCTGTCGGCGCACGCCCGCAGATGTTTCACAAACAAGTGCACGCCATCCGGCCGCTCCACATCCTTCGGGAAGACGAGCCCATAGTGCAAGTTGACGGTCGGCGTAAACCGCCGGAGTACCGCGCCGGTGTGCCGCTGCGCCAGCGCTGAAAACGGTTCGGCCATGGCGATGCCGCACCCATATGCCGCCAACTGCACGGCCGACGTGCTGAACGACACCTCCAACGGCGCTGCCGGCTGCACGTTGGCCGTTTCGAACGCCGCTTCGTATCGCTGGCCCAATACGCTGCGGCGCCCCAGGGTGATGAACGACTCGCGCTCCACATCTTCGGCGGTAATCGTCGTGCGGTGGCGAAGGGGATGTTCGGGTCCAACCACCGCGACGATCTCGCTTTTCACCAACAGTTCCGTTTCGATCGCGGGATGTTCCAGCGGCAACTGCACCAGCGCCACATCGAACTGCTGCTGACCCAGCCACCATTGCAGGTCGGCCGGCATGCGGGCGGTGAGCGACGCCGAGAAGGTAGGTTGCTCAAGCCGGCACTGCGCCATGGCGTCGAGGGCCAAGCCATCGATGATGTGATTGGCGGCCAAAATCCGAATGCGATGCGTGATGCCATGGCGGATGTCTTGCGTGAAATCGGCCAGGGCATCTTGCGCCCGCAGCAGCCCATACACGTGATGGTAGAAGCGGCGGCCGTCTTCAGTGAGCTTGAGACGCCGGCCTTCCCGCCGCAAAATCGCGAAGCCGGCATCGGCTTCGAGTTGCGCGAGCAGCCGGCTCACCTGCGGTTGGGTGCGATGCAGGCGCAGTGCTGCCTGTGCCACGCTGCCGCCCTCGATAAAGGCATGCAGGGCCTCGTAGGCTTTGTGATTCATACCGTTTTTATATACGTTTTACGCAAGTGTTCTTGCAAATTTGGAAATTGAATTATATGTCTGCCGCCAGCAGAATCCTTGTGAAGCGCGATTGATTCGATCGCGCGCCTTGGTTGAGGACTTGCGGTGAGCGATTCAAATTCGATTTTGGTGTGGGGCGGTGGCGCGATCGGCGGTGTGGTTGCGGCGCGGCTGGTGCAGGCTGGCCACCATGTGGTCATGGTGGATATTGCGCAAGACCATGTGCAGGCCGTGCGGTCGCACGGGATGGAGATCGTGGACGCCGCAGGCGGCTCGGTGTTTGTGCCGATGCAGGCCTTCACGCCGAGCGAGCTGCAAGGCAAGTTCGATCGCATCATGCTCTCCGTCAAGGGTCAGCACACGGCGGCCGCCTGCGCGGCATTGCTGCCCCATCTGAGCGAAGACGGCTGGGTGCTGGCGTTGCAGAACGGGCTCACCGAGCACACGATTGCCGCCACGGTGGGCGCATCGCGCACGATGGGCGCGCTCGTCAATTTCGCGTCGGATTACGTGGCGCCGGGCCGCATTCAGTTTGGCGGATTGGGTAGCTTGCAAGTGGGCGAGTGCGACGGCCGCGATTCGGCGCGCTCGCGCCAGGCCGCGGCGTTGCTGCAGTGCGTGGATCCCACTGCTGCATGGACGGATCGTCTGATGGGCTTCAAATGGAGCAAGGTGGCGATCGGTTCGTTGTTGTTCACCACCGCGCTCACGAACGAAACCATTGTGGATCAGCTTTCCAGCAGCACGTATGCGCCGCTGTGGCGCGCGCTATGCGTGGAAGTGGTCGAAGTGGCACGCGCCGAGGGTGTCGAGCCCGCGCCGTTCGATGGCTTCACGCCCGATGCGTTTACCCGCGCCGCGCCAGCCGAAACGTCGGCCGCGCAAATGCAGACAATCGCCGATCATTGCCGCCGATGGGTGGGCAAGCCGCGCACTGGCGTATGGCGCGATCTGGCCGTACGCAAGCGTCCCACCGAAGTAGACCCGCAAATCACGGATATCGTGCTGCACGGCACGCGGCATGGCATCGAGACGCCGGTCGTGGCGCGCATGATCGCCATGATCCGCGAGATGGAGCAGGGCAAGCGCGACTTCGACCTGCGCAATCTCGACGAGTTGATGGCGGTGGCAGCATGAGCAGCGGCCGCTTCGCAGGCAAACGGGTGTTGATCACCGGTAGCGGCGGGTATTTCGGGCGCGAGTTGGCGCGCGCGTTTGCGGCCGAGGGTGCGACGTTGACGCTGATCGATCGCGTGGCGGCGTCGGCATCGCAACTCGCCGATCTTGGCGCCGGTACGCAATCGATTCTGCTGGATCTGAGCCAGGCCGAACAGGTGGCACCGGCCATCGAGGCGTTGCACGACGACGACGTGCCGGACATCCTGATCAACAACGCCGCCATCTTTCCGTTTGCCGATATTCTGGATGTGGACGTCGATCTCGTGCGCAAGATTCACGATGTGAATGTGGTGGCGCCCTTGATGTTGACGCAGGCACTGGCGCGCCGCTGGATGGCGCGCGGGCAGGCCGGCGTGGTGGTCAACGTCACATCCGCGGCCGCCGAGGTGGCACGCACCAACGGTGCCACCTACGGGCCGTCGAAAGCGGCGCTTGAGCAACTCACGCGCATCCTGGCGATTCGTCTGGGCGAGGCCGGCATTCGTGTCAACGCCGTGCGCCCCGGCATCGCCGACGATCCGGAAAATCCCCATATCCCCGCTGCGCATCTGGCGAGCGTGTCGAAGGCAGTGCCGCTGCAGCGGTCCATCGCCCCAGGCGAGCTCGCGCGCGCGGTGATGTTCTTGAGTGGCCCCGACGCTTCCTTCACGACGGGCCATGTGCTCGCCGTCGATGGCGGCGGTGGGTTGAACCGTCGCGCAGCGCTCGCTGCGTCATAAGGAGAGAACGCGATGCCCACACCTCAGTTCCCCACGATGCACGCGGATGCGCGCATCTCCTTTCCCGAGTACCGCTGGCCGGAAGGCAAACGTTGCGCGGTAAACTTCACGCTCGATCTGGACGCCGAATCGCCGTACTTCTGGGTGGGCCGGCAGGCGAAAGCCAGCAGCCTGGGCGAGCTGGAGCAGCGTCGTTATGGTCCGCGCCAGGGCGTGGCCCGTGTGCTGGCCCTGCTTCAAAAGCACGGCATCAAAGCCTGCTTTTATGTGCCTGGCGTGGTGGCTGCCACCTATCCGGATCTGCTTCCCACGCTGATCGCGCAAGGGCATGAAGTGGCGTATCACGGCTATTTTCATGAACGCCTGGATACCCTTGATCTTGCTACACAGAAGCATTATCTGGCGCAAACGATGGCAGTGTTCGAAGCGCAAACGGGCCGCACGAAGCTTGGCTATCGTGCACCGTCTTTCGAGCATGATGTGCAGAGCCTCGCCGTGCTACGGGAAGCCGGCGTGGCGTACGACAGCTCGTTGATGGGCTTCGATCATCCGTACACCATCAATGGCCAGGTGCAGATTCCGGTGACATGGACGATCGACGACGCACTTTACTTTCGCTATACCAACGGCCCGCGCGATAAAACGCATCCCGCCAATCCGGCGGCGGTGCTGGAAAGCTGGATCGAAGAGTTCGAAGGCACGCGCGACTACGGCGGCTTGTGCATGATCACGGTGCACGACTGGATTTCGGGCCGCGGCCAGAGACTGCGCATGCTGGACAAGCTGCTCGCGCATATTGCGGCCTACGACGACGTGTGGTTTGCCACGCCGCAGGAAGTCGCGGATTATCACGTCGCTTCGGAAAACGCGGCGGTATTTGAAGTGACCGCACAGGTGGGCAACTTCGCACCGGTGTCGGCATAAACAAGAAGGGGAAAGCAATGAACAAACAACGACGTGGATTTTGCTCTGTGCTCGCAGCAACGCCGCTCTTCGCGGCGGTGGCCACCATTGGAGCACCGATGCGTGCCTTCGCCGCATCGGGCTATCCGGATAAACCCATCACGGTGATCGTGCCGTTTGCGCCGGGCGGCAATACCGACATCATCGCGCGCCTGATCGGCAAAGGGCTCGGCAGCCGGTTGAACACCAATATCGTGGTCGAGAACCGCGCGGGCGCCGGCGGCAATATCGGTGCCTCGACGGCAGCGCGCGCCAAGAACGACGGCTACACCGTGGTTTACAGCACGGCCACCACCTTTGCCATCAATCCGCACATTTACACCAATCTGAACTTCGATCCGATCAAGGACTTCACGCCGGTAGCCGTCACGATCAAGGTGCCGGTGGTGCTGGTGGTGTCGGCCCAATCCGGCATCAAAACGCTGGACGATCTCGTCAAGCACGTCAAGGCCAATCCAAACAAGGCGAGCTACGGCTCCAACGGCAACGGCACCTCCAGCCACATTGCCTGCCATGTCTTGGCGCAGAAAATGGGCACGCCGGGCGTGCTGCATGTGCCGTACAAGCAGGGCCCGCAAGTGCTCACCGATCTCACGGGTGGACAACTGACATATGCGTTCGACGCGTGGTCGGTGCTCGGGCCGCAAGTGAAGGCGGGCCGGTTGGTCGCGTTGGCGGTGTCGGGCACAGAGCGCTTGAAAGCGATACCGGATGTGCCCACCGTTGCCGAAGCACTGAAGACGGATTACGACATCGTCACGTGGAACGCGTTCTGCGTGCCGTCGGGCACCCCCGAAGCGGATGTGAAGACGCTGCGGCAGGCGATTGTGGAAACAATGGCCGAGCCGGGCCTGACGGAACGTCTGGAAGGTGAGGGTGTGCCGCCCTATGCACCGATGTCCCCGCAGGAAACGCAGGCGTTTTTCACCAGCGAGTACGAGAAGTGGGGCAAGCTGGTGAAGCTGGTGGGGGCGGATGCCACCAGTTGATGTTGCACGCTGACGTCGCTAGCGAGCCCGGCACGCTGCGACGTCGATTCGTAGAAAAAAACACCCCACGTTCGAAGTGGGGTGTTTTGCTTTGCGCGTGTTCGTTTTGATGGCGGGATATCGAATCGGCTCAATGTATCGCCTGTTGCCTGATAACGCCTGTTGCCGGATATCGGGTGCGTTATTCCGCCGCGTTGCGCTCCGCTTGCCGATCCACTTCGCGCAGCCGGCTGGGCAGCAACTCGCCCTGACGTGCCAATAGCGGATAAGCAGTCGCACCCACAAGGTGCGAGTTGATGCTCTTCACATCGCGCAGAATATCCAGATAGATCGCGCCGGCCTCGGCCACGTCGATGCGTCCCGACTTGATCAGATCCAGATGCTTTTCGGCCGCCTGATTTTCGAGCACGCGGAAGTATTCTTTCTCGGCTGCCAGGGCGCGCGCCTGCGGCACATCCTCGTTCACAAACAACGCCGCTGCCTGCCGCTGATTGTTGATCAGCCGTACCAGCGTCTCGTCCAACTGCTGCTTCTGTTGCGGCGTAAGCTGCACGGCAGTCTTGCGCAGCTTGCTCACGAACCCAAGCAGGCCGTGATGGGCGATGTCGCCGGCATGGCCGATATTGCTGATGAACGCGATGATGGCATCGAGCCGCACGCGGTCCTCGCGCGTGAGCGATTCGGTGTCCAGCGTGGCCAAATAGTGGGCGATCGAGAACTCGAGCTTGTCGATGGCCCGGTCCATGGCGCGTGCCTGGAGCATACGGTGGCGGTTATCGCGCTTGAAGCCGGCACGGGCATACAGCAGCAAGGTTTGCAGCATATCCGCCATGCGCAACGCTTCGCGCGAGGCATTGCCGAGGGCAAGCGCGGGGATGTCGTGCGCCGCGTCGTCCAAATACTGCGGAATGCCGGGGTCGTTGGGATCGATGCGCTTGGGCAGCCACCGCGTGAGCAACGCCGCATAGGGCGTGAGCAGTGGCATGAACACCAACGCGATCAAAACGTTGAATACGGTGTGGAAGTTGGCCACCGCACGCGAGGCGTCGGCTGCCATCTCGGTCATGGCCGGGGCGATCCAGGGCAGCAGCATCACGCCCACCAGCACGCCGGCCACGCGGGTGAGCAGGTTGCCCAGCGGCAGGCGGCGTGACGCGGGATCGTCGCCGCGCACGCCTTCGGTGAAGGGGTTGATGGCCGTGCCCAGGTTGGCGCCCAGCACCATGGCGAACGCCACGGGTGCGCCCACCAGACCGTGTTCAGCCAGACTCATGATCAGCACCACCACGGCCACGCTGGAGTGCGCGGCCCATGTGATGGCAGCCGCGAGCAGCACGGCGGCAAACGGTTGGGTGGCCAGCGCCTGCAGCACCACGCCCAGCATGGGGGCATTCTGCAGCGGCTCGAAGAGCTCGACGATCTGGTGCAGCGAAAGCAGCAGCAGTCCCAACCCGATGGCCACGCGGCCCAGATCGCGAGGGCGGCCGGGCGGGTAGCGCCGGAAGAGCCATACACCCACCAGGATCAGGATGGGCGACAAGGCCGTCAGATCGAACGACAGTAGCTGCACGATCAATGTGGTGCCTACGTTCGCGCCCAGCATCGCGGCCAAGGCCGGTACCAGGCCCACCACACCGCCGGCGGCAAAGCCGGCGATCATCAACCCGGTGGCCGTGCTGCTCTGCAACGCCGCCGTAATCCCGAGCCCGGCGGCAAACGCGCGCATGCGGGTGCCCAGCGCGCGGCTGAGTGTGGCCCCAAGGGCGGCGCCGAAAGCGCGTTGGACGCCGGTCTGCACCATGTGCACGCCCCACAGCAACAGGGCGACGAAACCGGCGAAATCGAGCAGAGCAATGAGTGCGGACATGACAAGACGGCGCTCATAGGCGCCGCGCAGGACTTTCAGCCCGCAATCATCGCACGAGTTGGTTGATTTCCAGAATAGGCATCATCACGGCCAGGACAATCAACAACACCACACCGCCCATCACCAGAATCAGGGCAGGCTCGAGCAACGCCGTCATGGCCATGGCCCGTCGCTCGAGCTCGCGCGACAAGGTTTGCGCGCCGCGGGTAAGCAGGGCCGGAAGCTGGCCCGTGCGTTCGCCACTGGCGATCAGATGGATGATGAGCGAGGGGAATACCTTTTGCGCCCCGAGCGCGGCCGAGAGCGGCGTGCCTTCCCGTACCCGCGAAGTGGCATCGGCGACCGCGATGCGCAACTGGTCGTTGCTGAGCGTCTGCCGTGCCGCTTCGAGCGCTTGCAGCAGCGGCACGCCGCTACCGGTAAGGATGGCCAGCGTGGAAGCAAAACGCGCCGCGTTCACCCCGAGCACGAAGCGCCCCATCAGCGGCAGCTTGAGCACGCGGCGATGCCATTGCAGGCGCGCGGCTGGCTGGCGCAAGCCATACCGCCACAGCGATATTGCCGCACCCAGCACCACCGCACCGATCAGTCCCCACTCGCGTACGGCATCGCTCGCCGCCAGCATCATGCGGGTGAGCAGCGGCAGTTCCTGTTTGACTTGCGAAAACGCGGTCACCACCTGCGGCACCACATAGCCCAAAAGGAAAAACACGATCACGACCGAGACACTCGCCACCACCACGGGATAGATAAAGGCGGTGAGCACTTTGCCCCGCAACGCGTTGCGTTCTTCGATGTACTCGGCAAGCTTCTCCATCACGAGCGCCAGGTCGCCCGACGCTTCGCCCGCCGCAATCAAGGCGCGATAGATCTCGGGAAAATCACGCGGCCGCGATGCCAAGGCATCGGCCAATCGATGGCCGGCGCGCACATCGGCTCGCACGCCAGTGAGCAACGCCGCCAGGTGCTTTTTCTCGGTTTGCTCCAGCGTGGCGCTCAGCGCCGCATCGAGCGGCAAGCGTGCGGCGAGCAGGCTGGCAAGTTGGCGCGTCATCCACGCGAGATCCGAATCCGATGCGCGCGGCTGAAATGGCATTTTCGACACGCTGGAACCATCGCGCGCCGCATCGGTTTTAAGCGGCAGCAGGCCGCGGGCACGCAAGAGGTTGCGCGCACCACGCATGGTATCGGCGTCGATCGAGCCGCGCACGATCTTGCCGTGCGCGTCGGTGGCTTCGAAATTGAAAGAGGGCATGAGGGCATTTCGACATAACTCACAGGCCTCTACCATGACAATGAAATATGACCGTAATGTTGCAGTACCCCCCCGTATACTCAGCCGCATTTCATGTCTTATACACAATCGTCATGCGCCGCTCAGCCCCGCTACGCCTTGCTCTCTGCCTGTTGACCGCTGTCTGCAGCAGCGTGCCGCCGCCCGTTTTTTCGGCGCAAGTAAACGACAATCGTGTCACATTAAATTTTGTCGACACCGACATTCCGGCCGTCTTGCGTGCCTTGTCGCTGTTCACCAAAAAGAACTTCCTCGTCGACCCCCGTGTAAAAGGCACGATGACGCTGGTGTCCGAACGCCCGGTCGATCGCGAAACCGCATTGGATATGTTGACGGGCTCGCTGCGCATGCAGGGGTTGGCCATGGTGGACGTGGGCGGCGTCACCCGTGTGGTGCCCGAAGCGGACGGCAAGCTGCAAGGCAGCCGGGTGGCAACGGGCGAGCGCGTGCGCGCCACGGTGCCCGATATCGGCGGGGGTTATCGGGTCGCTGAAGGCGCGGCGGGCCGTGGTGCGAGCGGTTCATCGAGTGCTGCACCGCGCGCAAGCAGCAACCGTGCCCCGATTTCGGTGGCCGAATTCGATCGCGGCGGGCGGGGTAGCGAAATGCTCACGCGCGTGTTTCCGCTCAAGTACGAGAACGCCGCCAATCTGGTACCCGTGCTGCGCCCCATGGTGCCGCCCAACAATCCGGTCAACGCCTACCCCGGTAACAACACCATCGTGGTCACCGACTATGCCGACAACCTGGAGCGTATCGCTCAAGTGATTGCGCGTATCGACGTGCCCACCTCGATGGACACCGATGTGGTGCCGGTGCGCAACGGCATCGCGTCGGACATCGCGATGATGGCCTCGCAACTGCTCGATGCACAAGGCGGCGACGCCACGCAACGCTTGGGGATCGTGGCCGATCCGCGCACGAATAGCGTGATCATCCGCTCGGGATCGCCGGCACGCACGCAACTCGCGCGCGATCTGGTGCGCAAGCTCGATACGGATAACCAACGCCCCGGCAATCTGCACGTGGTGTATCTGCGCAATGCGCAAGCCGTGCGGCTGGCCGAAGTGCTCGGCGGCTTGCTTACTGGGCAAAGCGGGCAGAGTGCGAGCGCCAGCGGCAATGGCGGATCGGGCTCGCAAGGCAGCCGCTTCGGCGGCAGTGGATCGCAAGGCGGATCGCGATCGGGTGCGGCATCGGGCCGCGGCAATAGCGGCGGCTTGAGCGGCATGGGCGGCTCGTCTTCGTCGTCGTCCGGTGCGGCCGGTGGCGCAAGCACCACCAACGCCATCGACCGTGGCGATGGCAATGCCATGCAGCCGGTATCCTTTTCGGCCGGGGGCGCCACGGTGCAAGCCGACCCCACCACCAATACCCTCATCATCTCCGCGCCCGAGCCGCTCTATCGCAGCCTGCGCGAGGTAATCGACGCGCTCGACCAGCGCCGCGCGCAGGTGCTCGTGGAAAGCCTGATCGTTGAAGTGACGGACCAGCAAGCGGCCGAGTTCGGCATTCAGTGGATGGGCGCGACCAATGGCCTGGGCGCTAATGGCCGCTCGATCATCGGTGGCGTGAACGCCGGCGGCACGGGCCTCAATCCCAACGGCGCCACCAGCATCGACGTGCTGCCGCGCGGCTTGAACGTGGGCCTCGTGAGCGGCACGATCGACATCCCTGGCGTGGGTGCCATTCTCGACCTGAACATCCTGGCGCGCGCACTCAATACCACGGGCAGTGCAAACATCCTCTCCACCCCGAATCTGCTCACCCTGGATAACGAAGCCGCCAGCATCCTGGTCGGGAAGACGGTGCCATTCGTCACCGGCCAATATGTCACTTCCGGCAGCGACAGCAGCAGCAATCCCTTCCAGACCATCGAGCGCGAAGACATCGGCTTGAAGCTCAACATCCGCCCGCAGATATCCGAGGGCGGCGCCGTCAAGCTCGATATTTATCAGGAAGTGAGCAGCATCGATCAGGCGCAATCCACGATCAGCAGCGGCTTGGTGACGAACAAGCGCGCCATCGACACCAGCGTGCTCATCGACGATGGGCAGATCATCGTGCTGGGCGGATTGCTGGAGGATTCGGTATCGAACACGCAAGACTCCGTGCCGCTGCTGGGTTCCATTCCGCTGCTAGGCGCACTGTTTCGCTACGACTCCCGCCAACGCACCAAGACCAACCTGATGGTGTTTTTGCGGCCACACGTGCTGCGCGACGCGCAAGCCGGCGCCAGCGTGACGCTCGACCGCTACGACTACATGCGCCGCGCGCAAAGCGCCGCACAGCCGGGCAATCACTGGCTGCTGCCCGACATGCAAGCCCCCATCCTGCCGCCCGCCAACGTGCGTGCCGTGGGTCAACGCGGCGGCGCGCACGACTTGCGACCGGAGGCCGCTGCGCAAACGCTGCTGCAGCCCGCACCGGAAACCACGCAATCCTTTGCCGTGCGTCACCTGCCGCAGCGGCCCGAGGATTCGATGCGCGATCAACCGATCCGCGCAAACGTGCCGTTGGGCGTGAGCATTGCCACCGATCCCGCCGCTTTGTATGGCTCGCGCGACACGGCAAACACCACGTTGCAGATCGCGGCAGTGTCGACCGAAGCGGATGCCAACGCCGTAGCGCAACGGGTGCGCATGAGCGGTCTCACACCATCAGTGCAACCAGGTCCAGGCAATCAGGGTTATGTGGTGCGCACGTATGTGTCGCGCGATTCGACCACGGTGGACACCACATTGAACGTGCTTCGGCAGTTGGGGTATCGGCCCGAGCTCGTGACGCACCTGTGATGGCAACTCTCGACTTTAGCGTGCGCATCGCCGCCCATGCGAGCGCTTTCCATGCTGCCTTTTGGTTGGCAGCCGATGTGCAACCTCACTTGGCGGAGCAGTTCCGATGAGCATGCATCCCTTGCCCTACATGTGGGCCCGTGCGCATCGTGCGGTACTGTCACTACGCCCGGGTGCCGAGCGCCTGCTTGTTAGCACGCGTACCCCCGCATGGGCCATCGACGAAGTGCGCCGCTGCCATGGCGAATGGCCGCAGGTGGAAGTGGACGATGCCGAGCTCGAAACCTTGCTCACTACGGCATACAGCGATACGGGGGATGCCGCCTCGGTGGTGGGCGCCGCCGAAACCGAAATCGATCTCGACCGCCTGCTGCAGGACATGCCCGAGATCGCCGATCTGCTCGACGTGCAGGACGACGCGCCCGTGATTCGCATGATCAATGCACTCTTCACCCAGGCCGCGCGCGATAACGCCAGCGATATCCATATCGAACCCTTCGAAACGCATTCGGTGGTGCGCTATCGCGTCGATGGCACGCTGCGCGACGTGGTCAGCCCGCGCAAAGCCCTGCATGCCGCGCTCATCTCGCGCATCAAGATCATGGCGCAGATGGACATCGCCGAAAAACGATTGCCGCAGGATGGCCGTATTGCCTTGCGCGTGGGGGGCAGGGCGATCGACGTGCGCGTATCAACCTTACCGACCGGGCACGGTGAGCGCGCCGTGTTGCGCTTGCTCGACAAGGAAGCAGGGCGCCTGCAGCTTGAAAAACTTGGACTCGCTGGCCCCTTGCTCAAAGACTTCGATCGACTGATCCGACAGCCGCACGGCATCGTGCTGGTCACCGGGCCTACCGGCAGCGGCAAGACCACCACACTCTATGCCGCACTCTCGCGCCTGGATGCCGCCACGAGCAACATCCTCACCGTTGAAGACCCGATCGAATACGACCTGCCGGGCATCGGGCAGACGCAAGTCAACGCCAAGATCGACATGAGCTTTGCCCTGGCCCTGCGCGCCATGCTGCGCCAGGATCCCGACGTCATCATGATCGGCGAAATCCGCGATCTCGAAACCGCGCAGATTGCCGTGCAAGCCTCGCTCACCGGCCACTTGGTGCTCGCGACCCTGCACACCAACGATGCCGTGTCGGCCGTTACGCGACTCACCGATATGGGTGTGGAACCCTTTCTTTTATCGTCGTCGCTGCTGGGAGTGCTTGCACAACGGCTGGTGCGCCGCCTGTGCGTGCACTGCCGCGAGCCGGCGCCCGATCGCCCCGGCACGTATCGCGCCGTGGGTTGCAGTCACTGCAACCACACCGGCTACAGCGGCCGCACCGGGATTCATGAACTCTTCGTGGTGGACGATGGCTTGCGCAAGCTCATCCACGAAGAAGACGGTGAACAAGATCTGCGCATCGCGGCCAGAAAGGCCGGGATGCAAACCATGCGAGAGGATGGCGAACGCTGGATCTCGACGGGCACGACGTCGCCCGAGGAGATCGTGCGAGTGACGCGAGACGGCTAGATTTATTTCGTTCGGGGCGCGCTGAGCATCTCGTTAAGCTTGTCGCGACCGAAGGCGCGGCTGGCCTGCGGTATGAATTCGCTCATCATCGGCGAGCCTTTGCCAAACGCGTAATAGCGCACATTGGTCAGGCCCACCGAGCCGATCAGACCGACCACGTTGTTGACGTCATCGAGCTTCAACTGCGAATCCGCCAGCACGGCCACGGGCGTCTCGCGACCCCGCGCCGGATCGCCTGCCACCGCGCCCAACGTGCGGCCAAGCTCGTCGAACGTAAGGCGCTTCTTGGCGTTATCCACCGAGTAGGTCGGATACTTCGCGCCCTTGGCTGTGGGGTAGGCCTGCACCACGACGGGCTCGGCAGCGATCGCCGCCACGCTCAAGGTAAGGCCGGCCAGCGCACTGATAAGGTGTTTGATCATGGGTTTCACTCTCCTGTGTAGCGACGATAACGCGTAGCAGGATTATTCTCGAATTGCCCGGCAATCGGATACACGCTGTCTTCATGCGCGCTCATGTTTGTGAGCTGCCCGCTACCCAGATCCACGATCAAGCCCGTGTGCCCGGAGTACCGTGCACCACCGCCGCTCAACGCATACGCGGCCACATCGCCCGCTTGCGGCGCTTCGCCCTGATCGATCAATCGCCAACCGGGAATGCGCGTGCCCGGATGTGCCCACTCGGCAGCCAGCGGTTGACGCCCCATCACGACCGCAGCCGCACCCGCTTCGCGGATCACGTCGATCACAAACTTATTGCACTTGTTAGTATTGGCGGCGAAGTCGCCTTTCGCGACTGCAAATGCCCACGCCTTGCTGTTGTTGTGCATCACGGCCACGCGGTTGATGCGCGCGCGGCGATCCACGTTGGCGGCCGATCCTTCGCTGTTACCCGCCGACGTGCCCGACTGCGACAACGCGCTGCGATTGGTGCGGGTTTCCATGCGAAACACTTCAGGGCGCTGCTGCAACGTTTGCAGCGTGCGACCGCCCACGTCGACGACGCCGTCCGGCGCGCCCATGCCCATGGCCTTCTGAAAACCTTTGATGGCGCTGGCCGTTTGCGTGCCAAACAAACGGTCTTCTTTCAGGGGGGTAGCGCCGGGAACCCGACGAATATGGCCATTGAGCAGCTTCTGAATCGCGCCCACGTCTTGCGGCTTATTGGCCCGGCCCATGCCTACGGCTGAAGTAATCGACACGCCCGCATCTCCTGTTGGTAATGAAGGGCGCATTACATCGGGTCGGGCGGTTTAGAGCTGTGACATACGGATTTGGTGGCAGTTTTTACGGGTTTGAAACATGTTGGCTCAGGTGGCGAACGCATCCCTGAGCGGCTCCTCCTTTCCGTGGCTAATCGAACCAATAGATGGGCCAACCTAGCGACAACAGACACAAACGCCGCCAAGACAATCAAAGTAAGAGAAAATTAAACTCACTATTAGTTTTTCTTAAGTAGATGGCGATTTAGTGTGATCGAAGATAGGATCTCCACAAATACTAATACTAGTTGAGGGCTTCATGAAGCGCGGTGGCGGTCTTGACGTCAGAGAACTTAGGATATTCGAAGCGGTTGCGTCTTCCGGCAGTTTGTCTGCTGGTGCGAAACAGTTGGGCGTGACGCAATCCGCGATTTCCCAGGCACTAGTCCAGATTGAGAACATACTGGAGACGCCCGTATTTGATCGCAGCCACCGGCCATTCAGACTGACCCCGGCCGGAATTGCACTGAGTCGACGCGCCCGCGTGATTGTGGAAGATATGGAAAGGCTTGTGGTTCATGTTCGTGACGCCGATCTCGCCAGTCGTCCAGCAATGCGCGTGGGCATGATCGATTCGTTCGCAGCAACCGCAGGACCGGCAATCATCAAACGGATAACAGCTTCGGCGAGCCAGCTCCTTGTCTGGTCGGGCCTTGCCTATAGTCACACGCACGCCCTGCTGAATCGACAGCTTGATTTGATTGTGACCCCGGATACGCTTGAGGATGTAGATCACCTCATGAGGCGTCCCCTGTTTACCGAGCCCTTTGTGGTGGTGGTGCCCAAGACGCGACATGCAGAATTTCAGCACGCCGATCTTAAGGTGATTGCGAGTCGCTTGCCCTTCATCCGGTTTAGCGCCCGATCCCACTTCGGAGCGACGATTGAACGACACATTCGGCGCCTTGGTCTTACGCCTCGACCATATCTCGAGATAGACACCTCTGATGTGGTCATGTCAATGGTCGCCGCCGAGCTTGGCTGGGCAATTACGACCCCGCTCTGTCTGCTGCAGGGCCGAGCCAATCTATCGAAAGTTTCCGTACTTCCACTACTCGACGCACCACTTGCACGAACGCTCTATCAGTTGTCGCGACAAAACGAATACGAGGATATGGCCGAGACCTGTTATCAGGTAAGTCGAAGTGTTCTCGAAACTGAGATTTTTCCAGAGCTCAGAACTCATATGCCCTGGCTGCGCAACAGCATTGCCTTGAGCTGAACTACCCCTTTGCGAGGAACCGGGATAAGGCCACCGTGAGGTTGCTACCCGGTGGGGGATAAGCACGTCTGTTTTACATAAAACCAATGGAGACAACCATGACCTTGAACCGCCGTACTTTTCTTAATGTGCTTGCCGCTTCAACAGTTGCAGCAGGATCAACAGTTTCGGCTCGGCTACTCGCGAGTGAAGTGCCTTTGAAAAAGGTCAGATATGGCGGTTCGGCCTGGCTGGGTCACTATCCGGCGTACTTGGCAATGGAATACGGGTATTTCAAGGAAGCAGGCATCGAACAGGACTGGCAGAACTTTCGCTCTACATCGTCGCGCATGGCGGCCTTCATGTCGGGGGACCTGGATGTCGGGTGTTCGGGCATCGTGTCCGCGATGGCACTCATGGCGCGAGGTGCCAAACATTTTTCGATTGTCGCTATTCCCGACAGCTTCGGTCGCGTTGAAGGGCTACTGGTTCGTGATTCGATCCGCACCTTCAAGGATTTGAAGGGTAAGAAGATTGGTGTGACCTTCGCCTCCAGCACGCATACGCTGGTGCTGGATATCTTGAATCAAGCCGGGCTGAATCTCAATGATGTGACGGTATTGAACGTGCCCGCGCCGGAACTGCCAGCTGCCATTCAGTCAGGGCAAGTTGATGCTGCCGCCGCATGGACGCCACAGTTCGATGCAATTCGAAAGATGCCTGGCATCTCCTTGCTTGCCGACGACTCGGCTTTCAGCCTCTACAAAACACACAAGGTGACCCCTGGTCCGGACGTACTAATCGCAAGTCGAAAGTTCATCGAACAAAACGGCGACACACTGCGGACATATCTGAAGGCCTACTTCAGAGGAAGTGAGCAATTGACCTCCGACCCGTCACGTGCTGCGAAGACGTTGACCAAGCTTACCAACCTGCCCGAATCCGATCAGATCGAAGTAGTGAAGGGTGCCGATTTCTATTCACAGCAACAGCAGGCGAATTTGCTGAAGGGCGAGTACGTGGACGGCCTGCAAAGACTTGCCGACATTCTGGTGGCTCAAAAGCAAATCGACAAGGCGCCGGACGTGAAGAACTGGGTCGATCCTTCGTTTATCTGACACGGGGAATCCACGTGAACTCAACGCATCATTCACGCAGCGCCTTGCTGGCAACAAGCGCGGGCTCGGTCATCGTTTTTCTTTGCCTATGGGAGTTGGCCTGCAGGGCTGGGCTTGTCGATCCGATTTTCCTACCGCCACCAAGTGCCGTGCTGTCACAGGCGCTGTCGATGGGGGAAGAGGGCACGCTCTTGGGTAACGTGATTGCCTCAGCAAGGCGTGTGATGGTGGGCTTCTTCGCCGCCACATTCGTCGCAATCCCATTGGGAATTTTTCTGGGAACATCGACTTTCGGTCGGGCCGCGTTCAATCCCCTTTTGTCATTCCTGCGCCCATTGCCCTCGATGAGCTGGATTCCCTTGTCTCTGCTGTGGTTCGGAATTACCGAGACGCAGAAGTACAGCATCGTATTCATGGGTACGTTTGCTCCTGCATTGGTCTACGTGATCGAAGCCACGCGAAGTGTGGATCCGCTGCTGATCCGTGCGGCGCAGAATCTGGGCGCCAGTCGTTGGCAAGTCATGAAAGAGGTGGTATTGCCCGGCAGTCTGCCGCAGATTTTCAGTGGTATGAAAGTCATCCTCGGATTGTCATGGACGTGCGTCATTTCGGCCGAGCTTGTGGCAGCGCGCGAAGGCCTGGGCTTTCTGATCATGAATGGGAAGGAGTTCTTCCAGACCGAGATCGTTGTGATGGGCATGATGCTCATCAGCATCACGGTATTGATCACGGATTTCGTTTTTCGCATCATAGAAAATCGGGTGTTGAAATGGCAGCGTTAAATCAGCAGAACGACTCGGCGATGATCTCAATCCAGCAGATCTCCAAGAATTTTGGCGAGTTTCAGGCCTTGCAGCATGTCGACATAGAAATTCAGAAAGGGGAGTTTGTTGTCCTGCTCGGTGCATCGGGTTGTGGCAAATCGACCTTGCTCAACCTTGTCGCAGGATTTGACCAACCCACGACCGGTCGTGTGGTCGTCAATAATCGTGAGGTCAACTCGGTTGATCCGCATTGCGGCATGGTTTTTCAGCAATACGCCTTGTTCCCTTGGCTAACGGTTCTAGACAACGTTGCGTTCGGGCTCAAGATGAAAGGCATAAGTCGGGCCGAGCGCCATCAATGCGCGCAGCGATTTATCGAAATGGTGGGGCTTCAAGGATTCGAACAACACTTTCCCAGCGCGCTCTCAGGAGGGATGCGCCAGCGTGTGTCGATTGCACGTGTGCTGGCCAATGATCCTGATGTCATTTTGCTCGACGAACCGTTTGCAGCGCTTGATGCCATGACGCGCCAGGTACTGCAGGATGAACTTCTGCAGATCTACGAAAAGAGCCGGAAGACCATCATTTTCATTACGCACTCGATCGATGAGGCATTGCTGCTGTCGACGCGCATGCTGATCATGAGTGCGAGGCCTGGCAGGGTAATGACCGATCTAAAGAACGATCTACCCATGCCACGTAATGTCGATGTGCAGTTATCGCAACGCTACAACGAGCTTAAATCGCAAATCTGGGACACCGTTCAGTCCGAAGTGATGCGAAGCATACACGCCACCAGTCACTGAAGCTTTGAACCAAGGCCAACCTATGTCTAAATCAAACCCCTACCCGAGCTATACAAGAAGTTCGGGCTGGAATGCATTGCTTCCCGCTCGCAAGGTTCGCTCGGAAGCGCCCAGTGAACATCATTTCGGTGCGATCGTCATCGGCTCGGGCGTCACTGGTTTGGCTGCGGCGCGCCGTATAGCAGAGCTCGAGCCGAATTCACGCGTGTTGCTCGTTGATGCTGCGACGATTGGTGAAGGTTCCTCGGGTCGAAACTCCGGGTTCCTAATCAATCTTCCGCACAACACCGGAATGTCTGGTCACGGCAGCCCGGCAGCCATAGCAAAGAAACAGATCGCGCTTTATAACGGCGGTCTCAAGTGGCTTAAATCTTTGATTGACGAGCATCAGATCGATTGTGGATGGAACCCAATAGGTAAGTACCATGCCGCAGCGACCACTGAGGGCGAGAAGGCGCTGCGAGAATCCTTGCCTCATTATCGGGAATGGGAGGTTGGCTTTAGGGAGCTGTCGGCTGATGATCTAGCGCAAAGGTTGGGGACTCGCTACTACCGCTATGGCTACCACAATGAGAACAATGTATTTGTGCAACCCGCTGCGCTGGTAGCAGGCCTAGCTGACAGTTTGCCTGGGAACGTCCATCTATGGGAGAACGAGCCGGTGTTGGCGATAGAGAAGGGCACGCCGCATCGCGTGATGACGCGAACGCAGCAGTTCACAACGCCGCGCGTAATTATCGCGAACAACGGCTTCGCCAGTCGATTGGGGTTCGCGCGTGACCGGGTATTTACCATCTATACGTATGCGGGATTGACGCCGCAGCTTGATACTCAGGCGTTGGACGCGCATGGTAGTGACCAGGAGTGGGGGGTGATCCCAGCCAAGCGGCTGGGCACAACACTGCGCAAAGTGCATTCGGGCCGGTTTATGGTTCGAAGCGGCTATTCATACAACCGCGAATTGCCGATGCAGGATGTACGTGGCTTGCTCGAGCTTTGCTATCGCAATCGGTACCCACAGTTGAAGTCGCATGCACTAGAACATGTCTGGGGAGGCGTAACTGCCCTGACCCGCAATGGCGCCCTTTATTTTGGTCGAGTCGACGATGGGATTTTCATCTCGATCGGGTGTAACGGTGCAGGCATGCTAAAGGGAACCGTTTTCGGCAAGCTTCTTGGCGAAATGGCATGTGGTCATCAGTCAACGCAGTTGGCAGATGCACTTGGCTTTCAGCGACCAAACTGGCTCCCACCTGAACCACTCAGGAGGCTTGCCGTGGTCAGTGCCATTCGTTATCAAAGGCATTTGGCGGGTTCGGAAAGATGATGTCGCGTCTGTACCGCTCGGCCACGCCTCCCCGAATGCGGTGATCGCGTCGCCATCGGCACTACCACTATTTCCGCGGATGGGTTGTGTAAGTTCAGCCCTTTGCGCTCTCCGGCGAAACGCCCTAGAGCGCGCCAGTCCGTGCGCAGGCGCAAGACCTGAGCGATGACACTGACGTGTTGAGAGAAGACAAAAAACTTGATGACACCGACTGGCGATTGGGCCGCACAGCAATCCGCCTCTCTGCAGCGAGCACCAGACGGCGGTGGTCAAGCCGGCGTTGCTCGACTCATGGAACCGGCTGGCAAAATAGGGCGCGAGACTCTCTAACGGATGACAGCGGGCAAGCTACCCTCGCCACCGATGATTCTAGGCTTTGGAGTATCTGCGCCGTCCCCCGCAAACCGAAAATACCAAAGATGAGACATTACTCGTTAAACCGTGCGCACGAATAGACCGCGCAACTTGTTCCAGAAGTCGCCACCGAGCACGAAGAAACTCGCGATCAGCATGATGTCCCCCAGCACTTGAAGTTGCCATAAGTTGGGTCGCAAGCCTGGCGCCACTGCATCCACATAAGGCTCCAAAGTGGCTGACAAGATCGGCAGAAAAAACATGATCAACCCGATGACGTGACGGGTAGGGCTGACCTTCTGCACGGGCGCCATGCGCTTTGCCTGACCGAAGATCATCGATTTGAGTTGCTGAAAGCCTTCTTTTCCCATGACGCCGATGCAGGTCAGCAGCAAGATTTTATTGGCGATGAACACCGCGCCAGTCAGCGCCGCGATGCGCGAACCGGGCACGTCCAAAGAGGCTGCAAGCGGAACAAGCAGCCAAAGCAGAAAAGCGAACGCGAATATTCCAATTCCGCATTTGAAGCGCCAGCCCAGGGCCGGCGCCGGTGAACTTAACGTGTCTGGTGTTGACATGGCGAACTCCTCTTTAAACGTCGAAGCACACTGCGGTGAAAGATTCCGGATCCGTGCGCTGGCTTCGCGCGCGTCAGTACCTGCAGCATCAGGCAGGCGTAGAGCGCAATGGCGATGAACAGGCCCATGCGTACCGCGAAGGCGGTGTACACGTCCTTGCCGGCGATGCTGTCCTGAACCGACTGGCCCAGCAGGATGACGAGCGTGACCAGGGTGTTCAGCCAGAAACTCGGCGGATGGCGCGTCGGGCTCAGTCGATAGAAATTGCGCGCCGTCACCAGGCCGAACAGCAGCATCCACAGAAAGAACGTCCAGAGGTTTACCCACACACTCAGGACGCACCAGAAGATGATGGCGAGTGCGCCACCCAGCAGCGTCGAACCCAGCAGCTCGCGCGCGGCGCCTCGTGCTGCAGTCTCGCAGCTCTGCCGACCGAGACTGACCGATTTCAAAATGATGGGCATGAACCCAAGTGGGTCGTTGAGCGTGAGAAGGAATGCCGGCAACACCACGAGCGTCGCGCGCAAGGCCAGCCGGTTGGCCTCGTGCATCGGCAACACGGGAGCAGGGGGGCGCACCGGGACGGTCGCCGGCTCCGGAAGTAGCGCGTGGCATCCCCTCATCACCACGATGGCCACGATCATTCCCTTGGCGAGCGCCTCGATCACCACCGCGGCCACCGCAACATCGATGGTGCCTGCAGCAGAGATCATGGTCAGGCCGATGATCAGGAAAAGCGACGCCAGGTTGTTGCCCCCGCGCATGCCGTAGCGAAACGCGAGAAACACGCACAGGCCGATCAGCAAAACGCCGCTGAAGGCATAGTCACGCAAGATAGGGCTTAGCAGCAGACCGCTGCCCGTGGTCAGCAGGAGGACCAGCACCAGGCCCGTGGCGGCTTTGATCGACATCGGGCGGTTCATCGACGCCATCAGCAATACGGCGAGTACCGGCGCAATCATCGGGATGGGCATATCCAATCCAAAGCTGATCGCCGTGCACAGGGCCGTACCGAGCGCCATGCGTACGGCACGCCGCCCGCGCGGATCGATGCTCACAGGCTGGGGCTCAATAGGCATACGACAGCCAGCTCATCAGCCGCAGATATGCGCGTCCCAGCACATTGAGCGGATTGCCTGCATCGGGGAACGCCATGACTTCGGCCTGGCCGCCCACGCGGAGGCCTTGCAACGTGGGCCGCTTGCCGGCGTCGAACTCGACGATCACGGGAAAACGCTGGGCAGGGCGTAGCCAGTCGCGGCTGTTTTGCACCGTGGGCAAGCTGCCGGGCGGCGTGCCAAGACCCACATTGACGCCATAGCCCACGCTGCGCACGCGACCTTCGAAAATTCGTCCCGGCAAGGCGTCCAGAACGATCGCGACCGGCGTGCCGGATACGACATGGCCGAGATTATTCTCGGTCATCTCGGCCACGATCCACACATCGTGAATGGCGATCAGCGTCATGACCGGATTGCCTGCGGCCGCGAACTGGCCGGCGTCGGTGCGCAGATCGGTGATCAGGCCGGCCGAACGGGCGCGCACTTGCGTGTTGGTCAGATCCAGCGTTGCCTTCTCAACTGCCGATGCGGCGCTGCGCAGCTTCGCATTGTCCTCGTCGCTGCCGCCTTCCTGTTCACGCGCTCGCTGTACTTCGGCTCGTGCTGCAGCAACCTGGCTTGTGGCCTGTGCCAGATTCGCCCGCGCGATCTCTAGACGGCGCACTGAAATCGTGCCGCGGTCCTCGCGGTAAAGCCGCTCCAGTCGGGCGGCATCCTGACGCGTTCGAAGTTCATTGGCTTGGGCTGCGCGCAATGACGCGTTGGCGGAATCGATGCCCGCCGTTCCCGCACCGATCTGCCGGCGGGTCGATTCCAGGTCCGCGCGCGCGCTTTCGACCGCGATGCGGTAATGCTCGGGATCCACGTCGAACAGCGCGGCGCCGGCCTGAACATCCTGGTTGTTTCGCACATGCACGCGGGTGACGCGGCCCGACACTTCGGCGGAAACGGGAACGACAAACGCCTGCACACGGGCTTGTTGCGTATAGGGCGTGAAACGATCGGCGAGAAAATACCAGACGAGGCTGAGCCCGACCGCCAGAATGACCCACCTGACTCCTTTCTTTGCCGCATCATCCGGCGGCGGCGCTGCGACGTGAGGTTCGGGCGGCGCCGCAGGCGGGGCGGGGGGTGGGGGCAAAACCGGTGACACCGGACTCGCCAGCGCAGGCGCATCGGGAGGCACAGGCGGCAGGTGTACCGTTGGCGTGGCAGTAGGACGCCGAGGCGCGGCATCCGCGGGCGGTGCAGGCAACGGTGGCTTTGGGTCGCTCATCGGGTTGCCTTTTTTTGCATCGGCATTGTCGCCGTCACTGTCTCGCCATTGACCTCGCTCAACAGATCGCCCCAGTCGGTGCGCTGTTGCATCTGATCGCGAGTGGCCGGATTCAGGATTGGCGCGTCGCTAAGCCAGCCGCCGCCCAGCGCTTTGTACAACGCGATGAGCTCGCCCACCGCGTTGCCGCGGTTCACCACGTAGGAATCCTGCTGCGCAGCCAGCGCGCGCTGGGCGTCCAGCACGCGTTGAAAATCGGTGTAGCCTTCTCGGTGCAAGGCGTTGGCCAGCGTCAGCGACCGTCTCGCAGCCGACGCCGAGGCGTACAGAATGCCGTCGCGCTCCATCGCCGCAATCAGCCCGCTGGCGGCATCATCGGCCTCTCGCGCCGCTTGCCGCACTTTTTCCTGATAGACGACAATCAACTGCTGTAGCCGAGCGTCCTGAACGCGCACCGCGTTTTTCAGACGGCCATGGTCGAACACATTCCAGTTCAGGGTAGCGCCGCCAAGCAGCGCGGTGGCGCCGGAGGTGCCTGCCAGCGTCGTGGCAGACCAGGCGATGCTGCCCACTAATGAGAGTGAAGGGTAGAGGTCTGCTTGGGCCACGCCGATCAGCGCGGATTGCGATGCGATCCGCAACTCCGCTGCCCGTATGTCGGGGCGGCGCAACAGCAGGTTGGCAGGAATATCCTGCAGCACTGCACGGTCGATCAGCGGAATGATCGATGTTTTTTCCTGCAGATCGGGCAGGTCGGGCAATGGTCCCGGCGGCTGGCCTATCAATAGCGCGAGGGCGTTGCGGGCGCGCGATATCTGTCTTTCGAATTCGGGCAGCGTTGCCTGCGTGCTCAGATACTGCGTCTTGGCCTGTTGCAGGTCGAGTTCATCGGTTTCGCCGCTGTTAAAAAGGCGTTCGGTGATCTCGTAGCTGCGCTTCTGGATGCTCGCGTTGGCGCGTGCGATGCGCAGCCGCGCTTGCGTCGTGCGCAAGGCAAAGTAGGTATCGGCGACTTGAGCGTGCAGGAGGACGAGAACGTCTTCACGGTTGGCCTGGGCCGCAAAAAAAGATGCGTCCGCCGACTCAATGGCGCGGCTGAATCGGCCCCAGAAATCCAGCTCCCAGCCAATGTCGAAGCCGGCGCTGTATTGCCAGAATGGGCTTACGCGGGGGTTGCCTTCGGCTGAGCGAGACGATCGGTGCTGATAGGTCGCGTCCGCGCCCACGATTTGGGTTTGCGGGTATCGCCCGCTACGTGCGATGCCGAGCTGAGCGCGCGCCTCCATGATCTGCAGTCCAGCAATCTGTACGTCGGCATTGTGTGCATCGGCCTGGTCGATAAGCGACTCAAGTAACCGATCGTCGAAGACCTGCCACCATTGCCGCGCGTCGGGGAGCGATGTCGCCAGGCTGGTTCGTTGAATCGCGGGCGTGTTCCAGGTTGCGGCCCATGCTTCGCGCCGGGGCTCGAAGTCGGGCCCGACCTGCATGCAGCCACCGAGGCAGACAGCGCCGATTAGCAGCAACCGATTCGAATATGCCAGCGGCAACATCGAGTGTGTGGCCTATAAGGAGCCTGACTGCAACTGTTCACGCCGTCTGTAGAACGCAGCGCATTGCGCGGTGTGAACGCCGGATGCTCAGTGTCGTGCCGAACCAGTTAACGGTCGGCAAGCTAGGCGCTGGGCAGTCAACATCGATAGGTGTTCTGTGGGCCTGTGCGGGCTGCGATCATTTGTGTAGTAATGCTTAGCGCGCCAGGACTGTTGAGTGCACTTTTACGCCTTCTTCATCGAGAAATGTATTGGGGAAAAGCCTAGGGCTCCGCGACGTTGAGCGCCGCGCACTATTTCACTTTCCACCTGGAGATTCAACGGTAAACAGGGACTAAAAGCCAATTTCTGCATTCCGAATTTTCCGGATCCTTGCGGTGTTGTCGATGCTGAGGTTGCAGACTTAACGATGCCACCGCTGATGCCAAGAACATAGCCGCTCTGGCCGGACTCTTTTAAATACTTGACGAGAAAGTCGATGCGACGCTCGGCCTCATTGGCCGCGTCGAAGTGCGGTGTGCCCCCTAGAGCGTTGATTATTTGCTGTTGCGTTACGTCCATGCTGCCTCCATCAGAGTTCGATGTTGTCCAATGGACCCGCACCACGTGTGTCATAACGTTGGCGACGCATAGTATGCATTGCAAATGCGACCGCATGTGTGGCACGTTTTTCGTTCACGTGGAACGATAAGAGCATGGAGGGAGACATGGCAAACTGCGCTGCGGAAGTTTTGGTATATATGAAGCGGAACGGGCTGGTGCTGGCGACGGCCGAGTCTTGCACCGCTGGATTGATCGCCGCCGAGATAGCAGATGTCGCGGGTGCAGGCGGGTGCCTGGATCGGGCATTCGTGACATACAGCGTACAGGCGAAGATCGACATGCTCGGCGTGCGCAAGGAGACTATCGACGAGCACAACCTCACCAGTGAAGCTGTTGCGCGCGAGATGGCCGTCGGTGCGCTGGAGAGGTCTGCCGCGAACGTTGCGATTGCAGATACAGGCGTCGTTGATTCAGCCGATGACACCATCCCACCGGGCACGCAGTGCTTTGGCTGGGCATTTAAGCTGCCGGGTGGCGGGTCGATCTGTATTACGGAGCGCAAGCGTTTTGAGGGCGATCGCCGAGCCATTCGTGAAAAGAGTGCCGACTATGCGCTTTCAAAATTGCCGATTCACCACAAAACGGCTTACCGCGACGTCACATAGCCACTGACAAGGCTTGATGCTCTGGTACGTTTTTTGCCGCTTGTCGAGGGTATGGGCGAAATCGCTCGCTATCACCCAAGGATCCGATCATGAAAGCACTCGTTTGGCATGGCAAGCACGACATCCGATACGACACCGTTCCAGATCCCACAATCCTACATCCTAAAGACGCCATCATTAAGGTGTCGTGTTGCGCGATCTGCGGCTCGGATCTACATCTGTTCGACGGCTTCATGCCCACCATGGAAAAGGGCGACATCATGGGCCACGAGTTCATGGGGGAGGTTGTTGAATTAGGTTCTGAAGCGAGTTCGCTACGAGTCGGCGAGCGGGTGGTAATTCCCTTCACGATTAACTGCGGCGAGTGCGATCAGTGCTTACGTGGCAACTTCTCAGTCTGCGAACGTAGCAACCGCAATGCGGACAAACAGGCAAAGATGTTCGGCCACTCGACCGCCGGACTGTTCGGCTATAGCCATCTCACTGGCGGATACGCAGGCGGGCAGGCAGATTTCGTACGCGTTCCTTTCGCTGACCATACGCACATCAAGGTTCCGGAATCGCTCAATGACGAACAAGTCCTTTTCCTTGGGGACATCTTTCCCACCGGCTGGCAAGCTGTAGCACAGTGCGACATCCAGCGAACGGATACGGTCGCGATATGGGGAGCTGGGCCAGTTGGGCAGATGGCGATAAGAAGCGCGATCATCCTGGGCGCCAAACGCGTTATTTGTATTGATCGCGTGAAGGAACGACTGGCGATGGCGGAAGCAGGCGGTGCCGTGGCGATCAATTTCGACGACGAAAGTGTGATCGATCGTTTGAATGAACTGACGGGCGGCAAAGGGCCCGAGGTCTGCATCGACGCGGTTGGAATGGAATCGCATGCGACACGATCGCTCGACGCCATGGTTGATCGTGTCAAGCAGGCCGTCATGCTCGAAAGCGATCGTCCTCACGTGCTGCGCGAAATGATCTATGTTTGTCGGCCTGCAGGGACGCTGTCTGTGCCTGGTGTGTACGGCGGATTGATCGACAAACTGCCGTTCGGCGTTGCGATGAACAAGGGTTTGACGTGGAAGATGGGCCAAACGCACGTCAAGCGGTGGACCGACGACTTGGTCAAGCGCATTGAACGAGGGGAGATCGACCCTTCTTTCGTGATCACGCATACCGTCGCGCTTCAAGACGGCGCTGGCATGTATGAAACTTTCCGCGAAAAGGAGGATGGGTGCATTAAGGTGGTGCTGAAGCCAGGCGAGGTCAAGCAGCAGACAACGCTTGCGTAATCGCCACTTGAAAGAGGTGCGACATGTCCTCCTTCTTCTAGCATTCGCACCTTCGGGGATAGGCGACACCCAGCCCGAGCATGAAGTCCACATT